>Ga0210384_10001347_pt1 | contig 33760 bp, 30 predicted proteins | sample IncBWH2MmetaG_FD_160574 | JGI IMG/M metagenome (GOLD analysis project Ga0210384, IMG submission 160574) | Forest soil microbial communities from Barre Woods Harvard Forest LTER site, Petersham, Massachusetts, United States - Inc-BW-H-2-M | ecosystem: Environmental > Terrestrial > Soil >...
TTCAACGTCCCCGTCGCCAAGAACGGCAACTCCGTCCTCCGCTACCGCATCCGCGCAACCTGGTAGAGCGAAAGTTTTCCTGGACTCGCCCTGGTCCGCGTGGTATTAGTTGTTCAGGAAAATTTGCGACCGAAGAAAGCGGCAGCCAGACTGCCGCTTTTTTGTTTGCCGTCGGATTGTCGCACCACTCTCGCGGCGCACAAACGTGACCGTGAATTCCCGTTTTGGAACTTGTTCCTAACTCTCCGCCACGAAAATCATTTCCGGCGAATCATCCCGCAGCGGCGTCCGGTCAAAACTCCCAAACATCGCGGAGACGCGGAATCCGCATCGCGCCAGCAGGTGTTCCATCTCATAGCGGAAGAAATACCGCAGCGTCCACGCGAACACCAGCCGCTCCTTGCGTCCGCCCGGATGCACAACGGTAAAAATCATCTCCACGTCATTGCGCTGCTCCGCGCGGTGGAACGCCACCACGCGCTCAGTGATGCGCACTTCGCGGCCGTCCTGCGTCTTGTACTCCGCGACCAGCGTCTCCCGGTGATGCACCGGATCGTGCATGCGTTCCGCATCCGTCTGGAACACATCCAGAACCAGCCGCCCGCCCGGCATCAGGTGCTTGCGCACGCACTCCAGGCAATCCATCTGCTGCTTCACTTCCAGCAGGTGATGAAACGCGCGAAAAGGAATAATCACCAGCCGGAATTTTTCGCCCAGATCAAATTTCGTCATGTCCCCCTGAATTAGGTGAACGCGTTCGCGCGGTTCCACGCGCAGCGCCGCGCGTTTGCGTATCGCGCGTTCCAGCATGCGCTCGGAAAGATCCAGCCCCGTCACCCGATTGCCCGCTTCCGCCAGCGCCATGGTCACGCGCCCCGTGCCGCATCCCAGCTCCAGCGCGGGATCGCCGAATTCGCGCGTTGCATCGCGATAAAACGCCACGTCCTGCAGCCGCCGCTGCACCACCGGCGACTCGTCGTAATAGTCCGCAATGAACGAATCGTATAGCGCCGAACTCACGATAATTTCTGCACCTTCAATCGAACACTTTCGAGTGGACTGGCCCAGCCCAAACCATTCTTCTCACCAGCATCTAATCACGAATCACCTACTATGGCCTCCGCCTCGATCTCCACCAGCATCTCCGGTGAAATCAGCTTGCTCACTTCCACCATGCTCGTAGCCGGCCGGATCGCCCCGAAAAACTCTGCGTGCGCGCGCCCCACCTTTTCCCACTCGGCGATGTTGGTAACAAAGATCCGCGTGCGCACCACGTCCTTCAGCCCCGCGCCCGCCTTGATCAACGCCGACTCGATATTCTTGATCGTCTGCACGGCCTGCGCGTACACATCGCCTACTCCAACGAGCTTACCGTCCGGCCCCGTCGCTGTCGTTCCCGACACCGAAATCGCGTTCCCGATTCGCACCGCGCGCGAGTATCCCACAATCGGCTCCCACGGCGCCCCGCTCGAAACGTTCTGCCGCGTCATGTTGCGCTCCTCTTCTTTGAACTTACAGAAAGCATAATCCACTCTCTTCTTGTTTGGACGTACGAAAATCGCCGGCGCTGCCAAGTATCGGAACCCGCAGAGAAGATGCTAAACTGATGCAAATTCGCCGGAGAAATCGGGAAAACGAATGAAGTGTAACAACATTCTGGAAGCGGTCGGGCACACGCCACTCATCCGCCTGAATCGCATCAATCAAGGCCTGAAGCCGCAAATTTACGTCAAGGCCGAATTCACCAATCCCGGCGGCTCCGTCAAAGACCGCATTGGCATCACCATGATTGACGAAGCCGAAAAAAAAGGCCTGCTCAAACCCGGCGGCACCATCATCGAAGGCACTTCCGGCAATACCGGCATGGGGCTGGCACTGGTCGCCGCCGTGCGCGGCTACAAATGCGTTTTCACCACCACCGATAAGCAATCCAAGGAAAAAGTCGACCTCCTCAAAGCCATCGGCGCTGAAGTCATCGTTTGCCCCACCGCCGTCGAGCCGGACGATCCGCGCAGCTACTATTCCGTGGCGAAAAAACTTGCGCGCGAAATTCCCAATTCCTACTACCCGAACCAGTACGACAATCCCATGAATCCGGAAGCGCATTACCAGACCACCGGCCCGGAAATCTGGGAAGATAGCGAAGGCAAAATCACGCACTTCGTCTGCGGCGTGGGGACCGGCGGCACTATCAGCGGCGTTGGAAAATTCCTGAAGGAAAAAAATCCCGCCATTAAAATTATCGGCGTCGACCCCGTCGGCTCGCTTTACTACGATTTTTTCAAGAGCGGGGAAACCGTCAAGGCCAAAACTTACGTCGTTGAAGGCATCGGCGAAGATTTCTTTCCCACCACGATGAACCTGAAAATCCTCGACGACATTCTTCAAGTCAATGACGAGGAATGCTTCGTCTTCGCGCGGCGCTTGGCGAAAATGGAAGGGCTTTTTACCGGCGGCTCCGGTGGCGGCTGCATTTCCGGCACGCTGCGCATCGCCAAGGATTTGGGGCCGCTCGATTTCATCGTCGCGCTGCTCCCGGACACCGGCATGCGCTACCTCAGCAAGGTGTACAACGAGGAATGGATGCGCGAGCGCGGCTACGTGGATGCGGCCACGGCCATTACCGCCGGAGAAGTTGTCCAAGCCAAACACGCCCTCGGCAAAGTGCGCGAGCTCATTATCGGGCGTCCATACCAGACCGTTTTCCACGCTTTGAAAACCATGCAGGAGCAGGACATTTCGCAAATTCCCGTCTTCGAGGAAAATCTTCCCATCGGCACCATCTACGAAGATCAAATCTTGAATCTCGCCTTGCAAGGCAAGGATCTTCGCAAACTGGTCGTCCGCGAAGTCATGAGCAAACCGCTGCCGCAGGTTCCGCGCACCGCGCCCGTTGAGCGCGTCACGCACATTCTCAGCCACGAAAATCCCGCCGTCTTCGTGGAAATGGGCGACACCCGCTTCGAGATCCTCACCAAGTACGATCTCATGAGCACCGTCGCCAGCTTGATGGAACAGAAACGGTGACAGTCGCGTCGAGAGATTTCTTGGGGCGAGCCAGCGAATGGAGAAGCGATGGATCTGAGCTCCGTTAATGCCGTTGGGGTGATTGCTTTTTCGTGTTTCAAGTTTGCGGGGTACCTTCTACTTTTCGTTTGGCTGAAGAGGATGCAACCTGCGGTTCAGGCAAACGCTATTCTTATGGCAAGCGTGCGAACTGCTTTGGGCATCCTGGCGGGCGGAATGCTGTATTTTGGCTGGGATGCAGCCCGCCACAGGTTCAGTGGTTTTTATAATTTCTCCCTGGAAGTGCTGCCCTATTACTCAGTGCTTTTTGTGCTGCGTGTCTTTGTCTGGGCAGCTACGATTTACATTTTCTGGCGGAATGCCACACTGCGCCATAACAAGATTTGGCAATACGCGCTGGGTGGCTCACTTTTGTCAAGCATCATGGATATCCCTGCGGCTTTATTTACTTTGTTTGTTCCAGGCGCTGTTCTTTTTTGCTGATACATTTGCAGTCGTATTGAAATGCACTTCCATGCTCGTCGGCTTAGAACCGACAACTGTGCGCGTCAAAGTGTAAAATATTAGGCAGATATCTCGGCCCAACACCTAAATGAAAATTCACGACTTCAATTTACGGCTGAAAGAGTCCATCCTCATCGCCGATGGTGCGATGGGCTCGATGTTGCACGAAGCCGTGGGCGCGCAGCGCTGCTTCGATGAACTGAACGCCACGGAGCCGGAAGCTGTTTTTCGTGTGCACCAGGCCTACATCGAGGCCGGCGCGCACATCATCGAAACGAATACCTTTGGAGCGAATCGCTTCAAGCTCGCGCCACTCGGCCTGGGCGACGAAGTGCAGCGGCTCAATAGCCGCGGCGTCAAAATTGCCCGCGAAGCCCGCGAATCCGCTGCGCGCGAAGTCCTTATTGCCGGCTCCATGGGTCCGCTCGGACTCGGCGTGCAGTCCCGCCACCCCGCGCCGGAAGAAATCCAGGATATTTTTCACGAGCAAGCGCTGGCTCTTGAAGAGCGCGGCGTGGATTTCTATATCCTCGAAACATTTTCCTACATCGAGGAACTGCTTCTGGCCATCGACGCGATTCGCTCGTTTTCTGGATTGCCCATCGTCGCCCAGCTCACCTATTCCGAAGAAGGCACAACCTACGGCGATTTGCGCCCCACCGGCGCCGCGGAGCAGTTGAAAAACAAGAATGTCCAGGTCATCGGCGCAAATTGCACGCTCGGTCCGCAAGCCCTTCTGCCGATATTGCAAGAGCTTGCCTCCGTCGATGACGTGCGCGTCAGCGCCATGCCCAACGCCGGTTTTCCCAAACGCGAAGGCGACCGCATCGTTTATCCAAAGTCATCCCCGGAATATTTCGCGCTCTTCGCCCGGGAAGCCGCCGCGCTCGGCGTGCGCATTCTCGGCGGCTGCTGCGGCACGACGCCCGCGCACATTCGCGCCATGGCGGATGCGGTCAAGTCGCTGAAGCCGGTCACCACCCATGCCGCCGGACATTCTGTCGCAGTGATGGCCAAACCGGTTCCTGTGGCGCAGCGCGATCCGGAAAGCAAGTTCTGGAAAAAACTGCAGAAAAAAGAGTTCGCCGTCTGCGTGGAAATTGATCCCCCCAAGGGCCTTTCGCTCGATCGCATCTACGAGCAGGTCGACAAAGTCATGGCTTCGAAAAAAGTGGACGCCATCGATATCAACAGTGGCGCCATGGCGCGGGTCGGCATGGACGCGCTGGTGGTTGCCGGGGCCCTCGAAGCGCGCGGTGTGGAAACCGTTCCGCACCTGACCACGCGCGATCAAAACATCATCGGCCTCCAAGCCGCCCTGCTCGGCGCCTGGACCGTCGGCGGTGTACGCAACATCCTCGCCATTACCGGTGATCCGCCCTCGGTCGGCGACTACCCGGAAACCAGCGGTGTCTACGAAGTCGATTCCGTTGGCCTCGTCAAAGTTCTTAGCCGACTGAATCAGGGAACCGATTGGGCGGGAAAAACTCTCGGCGGCGCTACAAATTTCGCCATCGGCGTCGCTGTGAACCCCGTCGCCGACGATCTCGACAACGAAATCGAGCGCTTCCACGCCAAGATTGAAGCCGGCGCGCACTACGCCATGACTCAACCGCTCTTCGATCCTGCGCACTGGCACGCTTTTCTGAAAAAACTCGGTGGCAAGCCCACTATCCCGGTGTTGATCGGGATCTGGCCGCTGACCAGTTACAAGCAGGCGCTGCGCCTGAACAACGAAGTCCCCGGAATCGTCATCCCCCAGCCGTTGCTGAAATCCTTGGAGGCCGCCGGAGCCGCCGCGCGCGATCGCGGCTTCGAGGTAGCCCGCGAAATGCTGTCGTGGGCGCGCACCGAACTCTCCGGCGCTTACCTGATTCCACCATTTAAGCGCTACGAGGAAATCCTAGAGATTCTGTAGTGGCCGGTCTTCAGACCGGTGCTTTTGATTCTTCCGTTTACGTCGATTTTCTATTTTCGAATTTCCAATTCCAATTTCGTTTCTATTTTACTTTTGTTCCGCCACCGCGGTCGTATGGTCGTGGATGATCTTCCATCCGTCCGGGAAGCGCTGCCACACCAGCGAAAAAACTCCGCCGACTTCATTTTCACGCTTCAAATGCCACCGTCCCAGAACCAGCGCGGCATCCGGCCCCAAAAACCGGAATTCCAAATCCGAAAAATCAAGCTGCCCCATCGCGGCGCGGTCCGGATAGGTTCTCCTGTAGCGCGCCAGCACGCCATCCCATCCGCGCGACACGCCGCTGCTTCCGGAGAAAGTCAGTTCGCTCGAATGCCAGTAGCCCACCAGGAAGGCGTCCACGTCGCCCCGATTCCACGCCGACTGCTGCGCGTTGAGGACTGCCGTGATTGCTTTTCGGTCGGCCCCGCGCTCCTCGCCGGGTTTTCCAGGCAGCGGCCTCTGCGCGCAAAGACCGAATAGCAATGCCATTCCTGCCGCCACCAAACTGATCCGAATCACGGTTCGCATGCGTGGCTCCTCCACAAGTTGCTTAGCGAAGCGAGAATAGGCGAGGCCGCCAGCCGTTACAAGTCCTTCCCGTCTACCGTTTCTCACGCCATCAGGGCCTTTGTTTTCAACAGCTTAAACCCATTGGTTCTAGTTCGTTGGTACTTCCGAGCTATAGGCCCCTATATCTTCTGGCTGGCACAATCCCCTTTAGAGGCTGAGGGATGTTCGCCGCCATGCTCTTTGCGATCTCCATCGTTGCCCTGGCTCAGTTTGGCCTTTACTACTGGCGCGCGGTTCTGTCAGGAGTAGCGGCCCAACCGGTTTCCGACCGGGTGCTGAGCGCTGCGCGCGTCGAAAACGGCCGCGTCACTCAGAAACATTTCGAGACTCTTGCCGGCCTTCACGATTTGACTCCGGACCTATATCCAAATAGCAGCGGACTCGGTTTCGTACGCCTGTACTTCCGCGTGGTTGAGGGTCTCGATGCCCTTGTCGGGAGCCGCATTCCCGCCGTTGCAGCTTGGAGCATCCGCGAACGCGTGATCTGCGCGCGCTACGCCGCCGTTCAAGTGGACCGCCGCCTCCAGGCCAATCTTCAGCTTGCAGCTTCGCTGCGCTCCTGCTAATTCGGCAATCGCACAAACTCTTGATGCTCAGCGTTTCGCCCCTGGGGCCGCGCCGGCCACTCTAGGGATTCGAGCCGACTGAAATTCATATGGCGAAAGAATCCGCCCTCAATCGCCGCGCAAGAGTTAGGTCAAACAACCAAGAGCAGAGATTCACGATTCTTGTTTCCGTATCTCACAAGCTAAACTCTCCATATCTATGCGAAATTTAGCTGAATTTATGACACACAGCGAATCCCTTTTCTCGATAACCCATGCATAATCAGCCGTTTATCGCCGGGCTAACTGATTCATCAATCGCTCTAAGCAGTTGGAAGATTTCGTGCACTCTCCCCCTCCGTCGGACGCTGTGCATGGTGTCTGCTGGCTTACTTGCGCACGCCCATGGAAGACAGCGGTTCTCCGGAAGAGCCGGGATCCGACAGATGAAATCTGATGGGGGAGATTCTAATGACGCTAAGCCCGAAATGGACCCGCCCGTTCGCATTGCTGCTGGGGGTCTTGTTGTTACTCGGTGGAAATGCCTTCGCGCAGTCGAGCAACGGCACCATCACAGGAACGGTCACGGACAAAACAGGCGGCGCCGTTGCCAACGCCTCCGTGAAAATCGTCAGCATCGATCGCGGCGGAGAGACGCACAATACGACCACGGACGATGTCGGAACTTATCGCATTTCCTCGCTGCTGCCTGGCCGGTACAAAGTCACCATCGAAGCGGGCGGCTTTGCGCCTACAGTTATCAACGACCTGGATGTCCGTGCCTCGCTGGAAACCAACGCGAGCGCCGTGCTCGAAATCAATGCTACAGCTGCCACCATCACTGTGGAAGCAAACGTAGGCCAGGAGTTGCAGACGCAATCCGGCGAGATCAGCGGCAATCTCGCCACCGCCGAGATGGAGAGTCTCCCTTATTTTTCCGGCAATCCTCTTGAGTTGCTGCTCACCGAACCCGGCATTCAGGCATCGAGTTCTCGGGACGCGTTCACCAGCAATGGGATCGGCTTTTCGGCCAACGGCGCTCGTCCCCGCGGCAACAATTTCCTTCTCGACGGCCAGGACAACAACGACGCTCAGATTACTGGCCAGGCGGTGCAAACGGTCAACCACGAAGCTATTGGTGAAGTGACTGTGATTCTGAACTCCTCCAGCGCGGAGTTCGGCCGGGGCGGTGGCGCCATTGCCAACGAGGTCTTCAAAGGCGGCACGAACAACTGGCACGGTTCCGGTTGGGACATCATTCAACCTTCCGCCCTCGCCGCGATTGATGCAGGTTTCGCGTTTTTTGGCGGGACCAGACAGCCCGTACAAATTACAAATACGTTTGGGTTCTCGCTTGGCGGCCCCATTAAGAAAGACAAACTGTTCTTCTTCGCTACCCCTCAATGGAGCCGGTTCCGCGCCAATGCCGGGACGTTTACGGCTCCTGACCTAATCCCTACTGCTGCCGGCGTGGCGGCATTGCAGCAAATAGAAGCGAACGAAGGACCGAATGCGAATATCGATTATCTGATTGCATCCCTGGGCGGCCTCCGCGGCACGACGAACGGAGCGAAAATGGTTTCCGCCGGGTTTGACGCGGCGGGAAATCCGCGGCCGGCGGTGCAGTTCGGCACCTTGTCCCGCGGGGACGTCAGTATCGTCTCCAATAGCGTTCAATGGAGCACCCGGTTGGATTATGTCGCGTCAGACCATGACCAGTTGACTCTTCGAGTTTTGCGCGGCAGCTCAAATTTCAGTCCCGATTTCTTCAACAATCCCCACGAATTGCCCACGTTCGAAACGCAGCAGAACGGCCCTTTTTCCAACTACCATGCCAGTTGGGTTCACACCATCTCCCCAAAAATGGTAAATGAGCTGCGTTTTTCTTATGGCAACATCCAGTTCGAATTCGCCGCCGCACCCGCTACGCTTGCCAGCGCCATCGGGACCCATTTCACGGTCATCCTGCACGATCTCCCCAATCCGGATGGCACCGCCATGAATTTTGGGCTTCCGGGCAATACACCGAGTTCACGCAACCACCAAACCTATCAGTTCCAGGATGCCTTCAGCTTGTCGTTTGGAAAACACACCTTGAAATTCGGCGGTGACATGGCCCTGGTCTTTGTGAAAGACGGCATCCCTGTCGATCCGCGCGGCACCATTCAATTCTTCGGGACAAAAAACAGCAGTTGCGGAACAAATCCCATCACATTGGCGTCGTTCGATTGCAACAGCTTGACGAATTATATTGACAACTTCAGCGGTCAGAGCGGATCCATCACGAAGTTTTTTGGAAATACGCAAATTCATCCTTTTCTTCCCAACTATGCCCCATACCTCCAGGATACCTGGCGAATCAAGCAGAACTTTACCCTGGACCTGGGCCTTCGCTATGAATACTGGGGCACTCCGGGAAATGATCTTCAGTTCCCCTCTCTCGATTCGCGCTTTGGGCAAGGATTGGTCGGTGCAACCTTCCCAAGCGCCTTCGCCGCCCAAGAGCAGGGTGACAAGAATAACTTCGCGCCTCGCGTCGGCCTGGCCTATACGCCGCACTTCTGGCAACGCCTGTTTGGCGCGGACAAGACAGTCATTCGTGCGGGCTACGGTATTTTCTACGACGGCCTCTTCACCAATATTATTGACAACACGGCGTCAGGTTCGCCGAATGGAATCGCACAAAGTATTGTTGGTCCAACACCGCCTCAAGGTTTCTTCGGACGAGGAACGCCCGATGCGACTGGAGTTCTCGCCGGCCTGCAGCCTGTGTTGACGTCCTCCAGCTTTGTAGAGACGATGAGTTCCCATCTTCTGAATCCGCTCACGCATCAGTGGAACCTGAATATCGAGCGGCAACTCCCGGCCGGTTTCCTGCTCACCACTGCCTATGTTGGTACCCGCGGCGAGCATCTTTTCGTCAACTCGGACATGAATCCGTTTTTTAACAATCCGAATTTTAGCGGGGGTGTGACGGCGCGCACGAATGGCGGCGACTCCATTTACCATGCCGGCCAGCTCAAGTTGGAGCGTTCTTTTTCACATGGGCTACTTCTCCGCGCGGGGTATACCTACTCGAAGTTCCTTGACGATATGTCCGACGTATTCATCACCAGCGGATCCAGTTCTTATGCCCAAAACGTCTTCAACCAGCACGGTGACCGTGGCCTTTCCTCCTACGATCACCGGCATCGTCTTTCGCTCGCCTATCTCTATGAGCTGCCGTACGTACACAACAGCGACAACGCCGCGATGGCCGTGCTCCATGCTCTTACCAGCGGCTGGCAGACGTCGGGCACGATCACTTTCTCAACCGGCGCTCCTCAAACTTTTTATGATGGCTTCGATAACAACGGCGATACTCACGGCAACGACCGGCCCTTCTTGGGCAACCCCAAAATCCCCATTAACTACAGCGCTGCCTGCCTGAATCCAGCGGGCACTTGCGATTCGGGCGTTGGCTTCACTACGGATGGCGTCACATTTGTGGACTTCAATTCCTCGTTCGGATTTGATCCGGCAACCGGAAATTTCACCGCCACCAAGAACGACTTCCGCTATTATGTCTTCCTCGGACACAATGGCAATATTGGACGCAACACCTTCATCTCACCCGGATTCCAGAACTGGAACCTTTCCGTCCAGCGCACGGTCAAGTTCAAGGAACGCTATGGGTTCATGATTCGCGGAGAGTTTTACAATGCCTTCAACCATCCTAACCTGGGCATACCCGACCTGAATCTCGCAAGCGGCTTTTTCGACAACACAGCCGCGACTATCAACGGAGCACGCACCGTCGTTGTCTGGGGAAAGTTCAGCTTCTAACTTCTTTCCAGCCGTTAAAAATAGAGGGCCGCCTCGGAGCAATCCGGGGCGGCTTTTTTTCTTGATGAGCTGTGCGAGTCGAGCTGGCGATTTAATACGCCCACCGCAGCAGCACGCCGCCGGTCGTGTATCCCGCGCCAACGGTCACGATGAGCACCAGATCCCCTTTGCGCAGGCGTCCTTGCTCCACAGCGTCCCGCAGGCCCAAGGGGATGGTTCCTGCGGTCGTGTTTCCGTACTTGTCGATGTTTACCATGACTTTTGAATCGTCGACGCCCAGGCGCTCCTGGGTGGCACGAATGATGCGCAGGTTGGCTTGGTGGGGGACCAGGAGCTTCAGGTCGTCCTTTGTAAAACCATTCTTTTCAAGGAGATGCGTGGCCATCTCGGCCATCCGGCGCACCGCGTACTTGAAAACTTGCGAACCTTCTTGGTGCACAAAGTGCATGCCCTGCTGCACCGTTTCGACGCTCGAGGGGTTCAACGATCCGCCTCCGGGCATGTAGAGAAATTCTCCCCCAGCGCCGTCGACATCGTGCTCAAAATCCAGAATTCCCTCGTTGGCGCCCGCTGCCTCCAGCATCACCGCGCCCGCGCCATCGCCGAATAGCACGCACGTCGCGCGATCCTTGTAGTCGAGGATGGAAGTCATGGTGTCGCTGCCGATCACTAGAACTTTTTTGTGCGTCCCTGCGCCGACGAATTGCGCGCCCACCGTGAGCGCGTAAGCAAAACCCGAGCAGGCCGCGGAGAGGTCAAAGCCCCAGGCTTTCTTGGCGCCGATGCGCGTTTGCACGAGGCATGCTGTTGCCGGGAAAAACATATCTGGCGTAACACTGGCGAGCACGATCAGATCGATCTCCGCGGGGTCCGTTTTCGTTTGCGCCAGCAGGGCTTTGGCGGCTTCCGTCGCCAGATGCGAACTGGCCGTGCCTTTTTCCGCAACGTGGCGTTCGCGGATGCCGGTGCGCGTTCGAATCCATTCGTCGTTGGTCGCTACGATTTTTTCCAGGTCCGCGTTGGTCATCACCTTCGGCGGAACGTATCCGGCTACACCCGTGATTTTTGCCGCGAGGCGGTGAGACATGAGGCTCCTTGGAGACCACTCCGGGAACAAAAGAACTTGAATTTTATGCGATAGCGCCGTGCAGATACAAGGAGCACGCTGGACGTTGCGCGTATCAGGATGAAGGCGGAAGAATTTCGTAGCGCCAAGTAACGCTGGCTGTTTTCTTCAGCATTGCCGCAACCGAACAATACTTGTCTTCGCTGAGCTGGATGGCGCGCTTCACTGCCGCATCGTCGAGTTTCCCGCGCAATCGATAAAGGATTTCCAGCTTGGTCCAGACGGTAGGAGGTTCAGCGGCGCGCTCGCCGGAGCAGATGATTTCCAGCGATTCGAGCTTCTGGCGCTTTTTTGAGAGGATGCTTACGACGTCGGTTGCGGTGCAGGCCCCCAGCGCGATCAGGACGAGCTCCATCGGGCCGGGTGCTTTGTTCGAACTGCGGTCGGAATCAATGGTGATGGCGTGACCCGACGGGCTGGTGGCCACGAATTTTTCTTCGCCAATCCATTTGACAGATGCAGTTTGCATTGGGCCTCCTCAGAGAAAGGATATCAGGTGCGAAGCCCGGGAACGCCATTCGCCTGAATGGCGTTTTTTTTCTTTCGCTGAACTGGTGTTCGGCGTTCGCGGGATCAGCAGTTTCGATTGGCCGGGAACGACAGGCCGCGATGCGAATGGAGGCACCATTTCGCCGCCGGGGCACACTCTATCGGTGTTTTGTCTTACACTATTTGGCCAAGACTTAACCACGACTCGGAGGAAAGAAAATGCGCGTTCAATCTTCATGGACGTTTTTCCGGGACCGCACGTTCGCAGCGATGACACTCGCGGCGGTTGTGCTTCTTTGCGTTGTGACAATGGGCGTAAAACCTCAGCAAAGTGCCGCCGCCGAAGGAAAAGAGCAGCCGTACGTGATCGAGTACTACTACAAGGCCAAGTGGGGCCATGCCGACGAATTCCTGGCGCTCTTCAAGAAGAACCACTATCCAGTGCTGAAGAAAGAGATGGAGCTGGGGCGCATGCTGAACGTGTCAATGGTCGCGCCGAGATACCACACCACGGAAGATGGCCGCTGGGATTTCCGCGTGACCATCGTCTTCAAGAATGCCGCGATCGCCAACGATAATTTTGACAGCGCCGCCCTGCTCAAGCAGCTCTACCCCGATCAGGAAACGTACAAAAAGGAAGAGCAGCGCCGCTTCGAGATCCTGGATGCGCACTGGGACTTGCCGATCAAGGACATCGACCTCGACGCGCGATGACGCACTCCACGGAGAGATCCTTTCCGTAAGGAGCCGAATGTTTCCGACCGAGTCGGAATCTGGAGAAGAGGCTAGCCAAGGGCAGCCCCACCTTGCATGAAGCAAAATCGCAAGGATGGGCCACCCGGGAGGTTTCATCGGATCGAGGGGCGGCCACCCGCCAGAGATGCAGGAGGCCAGTATGCCGGGAGGTAAGCACTCGGAAAAATGAACTGGCTGCTGAAAAAACTAGGCTATCGCGACCACCAATACCGTGGGAGTGATTTCAGCGTGCGCATAGAACCGATGGGGCGCGAGGCCCTCTATGTCATTTACACGCGCCAGGGAACCAGTCTCAATTTGGACGGACAGCGAATTGGCAGCAAGTGGGAAGGGATCGAGGTGCACATCCCCCCCGAGGTCGCAGTTGGCCGGGCATCGCAAATCGCTCATGACCTCGAAGCCGCATTTCAAGCAATGGATTATGGTTACGTAATCGCTCGCTTGAACGAAATCGAAACCGTGCCTGAGACAGAACGGCAGGCAGCGATAGCCGAGTTACGCCAGATGGGCTATGAGCTCGAAATCTCAGCTGACCGAAAGCAGATCCGCCAGAAATGGATTGCGGGGACTCCAAAGCTCGGTCTTGAAGCCTTGCGGAAAACGACACCACGCCATAGGTGGTTGCTCCAAGCTGTCCATGGAACACGCAAGCGTTTTGAAATCCTGACGAAGTCAAAAGAGTTTTAGCCGTATAGCTTCATCGAGCGGTTTTTGCTCGATGAAGCCTCTCACGCTTTCAAGACGTTGCGCAGCGGCGGTAGAATCTGCGCCGACGGGCACCTCTTTTCGCCTCTCCCGCTTCCTCCATCCTCCTCGCTCAAAACCTGCGGCCGCAGCTTCCCTGCCGCCAGCGCATCGACGGCGCGGAGACGTGCGCTGAGGTCCCCCTGCGACAGCCGCCCCTCGCGGTAGAGCCAGCGCAGAAAATCTGGCGCCGCCTGAGCCCTCTTTTGCCCGTTGCACTCCATGCAGCAGGAAACCAGGTTGCGGTACGAATTCCTCCCGCCGTCCACTGCGGGCGCCACGTGATCCAGGCAGTGCGACCGCGCTGGCGTCCGCCGCAGGCAATAAAAGCACAGCCCACCCTCCCGGTCGTGGATCGACTGGCGCAGCGCGCGCGTTCGCAGGAAATCTACCTCGTCCAGGTTGGTCCCGGGCCGCAGTTTGGCGCCGCCATCCGCGGTCCGGCTCGCCCGCGGCGCGCGAACCTCCCTCGGCAATCGCACCTCCACCAGATGGCCGATGTTGCTTCGTTCGATCAATCGCAAAGCTCCTTTATCCATCAGCCTCCGAACCGCCTCTCGCACCGGTGGGCCGGAAAGGCCGACGTGCGGGGCAATCCCGAGAATCGAAAACGCAGCCGTCGCTTTCCTTCCACGTGCGTGCGCCGCAACAGATGCAAATACACCGCGCGGTCGATCACCGACAGTCCCAGCCGCGGCGCCAGGGCCTCCAGCTCTTTCCACACTTCTACCGCATCGATTTTTTTCTCTTTCATGGTTTTTGTCCTTTTGGAGTGCGGCGGTTTACCCTGAGTTTCGAAGGGTTTACCCCGAGCCTCGAAGGGCTTGTTTACCCTCAGCCTCGAAGGGCCGCCGCTTGCCTTGGCCGAGCTAGCTCGGCTTGGAATGTAGTGGCCGGTCTTCAGACGAGTTTTTACGGCCGTGCTTTTCCGGGACCGCCATTCGCCAGAATGGCGTCTTTTCTATTGTCGAACTTGTGTTCGGCGTTCCCGCGGGAACGCGCTGGGACCGCCATTCGCCAGAATGGCGTCTTTTCTATTGTCGAACTTGTGTTCGGCGTTCCGTGGGAACGCGCTGGGACCGCCATTCGCCTGAATGGCGTCTTTCCTATGGCCGAACTGGTGTTCGGCGTTCCGTGGGAACGCGCCGGGACCGCCATTCGCCAGAATGGCGTCTTTCCTATGGCCGAACTGGTGTTCGGCGTTCCGTGGGAACGCGCCGGGACCGCCATTCGCCTGAATGGCGCCTTTCCCTTTGCCGAACTAGCGCTCGGCGTTCCGGGGGAACGCGCTGCTCCACGCCCACTCTTCCGGGCTCGCAGCAAGGCCAGCCTTCACGGCGTTGTTGTGAATATACGCAATGGTTTGCTGGAAGTGCGGTTCATCGCGCATAAAGCGATCCCAATATTCGCGGTGCCAGAAGGGATGGAGAGGCTTCTGCCCGTGGGCCGTTAAATGCTCGTTGATCAGGCGCGCGGTGAATTTCTTCCACGTGGCAACGATTTTGCCGACGGTCCATCCATGGATCGGCTCGATCAGGACGTGAACGTGGTTTGGCATGACCACCCAAGCGAGAAGCCGGTAACGCTGCGTGTCGAAATTCAGGAAGGAAGATTGGACGATTCCAGCGGCAACAGGATCACGGAGAGCGCAGCTTCCGTGGCCGGAATCGATCCAGGCTTCGAGGCGTTTTCGTCGCTCAGCGTCCCGTTGGGAATCGGGAAGAAAGACGATTTCGCTGTGAAGCCGCTCGACGGCGTCTTGAGAAATGCTGTCGGCGAGATGATAGGTGATGTGTTGAAGGGCGCCGGGAGAATGAAAGTGCGGCAAGTAGCCGCGGCTGTGCCATCGGGGATCGCCCATTTCCGCCGGTTCCCCGGGACCGCCGTTCACCAGAACGGCTGCTTTGTTTAAGTTCCCGGGAGCGCCATTCACCAGAATGGCGTTGCCAGCTGTGCCGATCAAGCGATGGACACGCCGAGGAGAAGAAGGGCCGGTCGGGCGACCGGCGTTCCCGGGAGGTTGGTCAGAGTTGGCCATGGAGCGCCCCGTGCACAAGACTTTTCTCACATTCCCGGGACCGCCGTTCGCCGAACGGCAGCTTTGTTTAAGTTCCCGGGAGCGCCGTTCGCCGAACGGCTCCTTTTTGCTAGCTTCATACTGCCCGGTCTCTCGCAGGTTCTACATCCCGGTTCCTACTAAAAAAAAGCGTCCTCGGCAAAGCCGGGACGTTAAAACCTGCCTAAAATAAAAACGCCCTCGGTAGCACCGGGGCGCACTTTTCTACAACAATATTTCTACCGCACCCTTACCTTCCTTGTCAAGTCAAACTCTAGGACAATTTAGAAACGCTTTAAATACAATCAGATACAAAAAGGATTTAGGCCCACTTGCTCGCCACTCGTTTACGCTGCTTGCCCCGAGTTTCGAGGGGAGCGGATGCGAAGGGCCCTCACCACTCGCCCGTTCGGCGGATCATGAGAGGAGGAAAGAATTTAGCGACCCACGCGCCGGATGCGGAAAGGGAACATAGGGCGGGTTGGCGGTGAGAGCGCCGAGCTGCCTTGCCAGTATGCAAAACAGTATGCAAGACTTTTTGCATGATTCGGGCTACATCAGCACCGGACGGTCCCTTTCTAACGGTCACCGCCAGCGTCAGCGGCCCTGTCGTCTATCTTGACAACTGGGCCATCTACGATCTCGCCGAGGGCGACCCCCACCGACGAAAGCGGTTCATCGAAGCGATGCTTGGCATGGACCTTCTATTTTCCGTGACCAATGCGGCCGAACTTTCCGGGCCATAAGGACAATCAGCAGACGTGGTGCGGGTGTTCCTCGACGAGATTGGGCCCCGCTGGGTGCCTGCAGAACTATCACCAATCGATGTCATAGATCGCGAGATGGCAAGCACCGCAGACCAGGGCAGCCCCTGTGTGTCAGAGAGCTTTACAAAATCGTTTGTGGTCCACGTCATGCGTAGCTTCGCGCCTGATTCCGGGAAAGTCATCGACCTATCGGATAAATTTTTTAGACTCGGCTCCGTATTGGACTGGATGGACCCACAGCGAGAATCCATCCACCAGAGTTTCCAGGACTGGGACAATCTCATGAGGAGCAAGGTCAGCGCAATTGCTAACAGGGCCAAACAAAACCCTGTGTGGTTAAACGAAAGGTTCCCGCGGATACCGTTTCACCCAGTGCGCCGCGGCTTCTTTGTGTACCAGAACCTTCTAAGGATCCTGGCTGACGAGGGCGGCCTCATTCAAAAAGGCGACGGCATGGATTTTTGTCACGCCATCATGGCCAGCGCTTACGCAAGCTTCGCAACGCTGGACAAGCGCTGGAAGCATCGAGTGGAAAGCCTTCCAAAGCCGAATCAGCTTGCGCGGATTTATGGCCCTTCCGAGCTCAACCAAATGGTGACGGACATGGAACTGTGGTTGGAGCATCGCGCGGCCTCTTAGTCCGTGCGGTTCTTATTGGCTTTTTTTGTTTCGTTCGGGGACGAAACGGAGACAATTTACTCGAATTTTTCTTCGAGCAGCCCGGATGTCTCAATGGGTAATGTGCGTGAAATTGAAGGCGTCCTCAGAGACGCGGACTCAGGATTGCGAGAAAGAATTGTCCGTCATCTGGGTACATTTACCGTTGCATTGCTCGCTATCTCCGACGAGCCCGCGCGCCTGGAGTTAGCTGGCACTGGAACGCTGATGGTTATCGAAGGAGAGCACTACGTTTTGACCGCAAGACACGTATGGGATGAGATGCTCCAGAACGCCGACCAAGTTGGCATCACCCTCCGGCCTGAGATTAACCACAGGTACATGATTCCTTCGCGAGACTTCGCTCCGGTTGGACTGCCGAGACCGCCACAGTGGAATGAATGGGGCCCTCCTCGGTAGGGAAGTGCTTGAAGTCCTCGTTATGATGGGAACACCGGCCGCGCTTGGCAGGATAATCGACGCGCACGCGGATTTGCAGATTACAGGCATGTTCCTCGGACCCGAAACACAGAGACGAACGGGAGATTTTGACTACCTCGATTATGAAATGGATCTTGCGATGCCAGGTGTCCCACGCAGATTCGGGGGTGTAAGCGGTGGGGGCGTTTGGCGCGTCTGGTTGTTTTATTCACCAGATACTGGCCGAATTGACTGGGAGATGAGTTTTCATGGCGTGGCTTTTTACGAACTCGACATCGCGAACGAGCATAGGCCGATACGCTGCCACGGTCCGGACAGCCTTCAGGCTCTTTTCGGGCTCTGCACCTAGATCGCTGACCTTGCACGGATGTCGAACTTCCAGAGTGATCTGCGTGGCTTAATTCGACATGGTGACGGATGGCACAGACGATAAATCCCAAGACGAATTTCGGTGCCGCATTTACGCCCGTTTTGCGTTGTGCGGGTTTAGAGTAGGGACCTGGAGACAGACGGGCCGTTTTCGCGCTTGGGACATAGGCAAGCTATTTGGTCTTGCGGGTGAAGTGGAAAACCATGGGGCTATCCCTGCCGTCCTGGCGCCACGTCCAGGTTTCGGTGATGTGGCACAGCCATTCTTGGCTGCGCGGCCTTTTTTGGCGATTTCTCGGCAGCGGCGATATACTAAGCCTATGACAGAACGAGCCACCAAACTGATGCAAAAGGCGCTGAGCCTGTCCGAAAAGGAGCGCGCCGATTTGGCGTGCTCGCTGATTGACAGCCTGGACGCAACGGTAGACGAAGGGGCGCAAAGCGCCTGGGAGCATGAGATCGCGCGGCGTGTTGCGGACCTGGACTCTGGAAGAGCGAAGACGGTTTCCTGGGGGGAAGTCCGCGAGCGAATCTCCTCCAAGCTCCCTCATGGCAAACAAGGAAGTTGAATTCCACGAAGCAGCCGGTGAAGAGTTCGAGGCTGCTTTTGACTGGTACCTGAAACGAAGTGCGAGCGCCGCTGCGAGATTTACAAGCGAACTGGGGCGTGCGATCACCAGCATTGCCGAAGCCCCACAGCGCTGGCCAGCCGGGATTCACGGAACGCGAAAATTTCTTCTTCGGCGATTTCCCTTTGCGGTGGTTTATCGAGAGCTTCCATCCATCATTCAAGTTCTGGCCATTGCACATGGGCACCGGCGGCCAGGTTACTGGAAACAGCGACGCTAACACCGCAGAGGCTGATGCGTGACGAAGGTCTAGTTTTTCTTGCGGGTGAAGTGGAAAACCATGGGCATATCTTTGCCGTCCTGGCGCCACGTCCAGGTTTCGGTGATGTGCGTCTCGTCGTCGAAGTGCAAGACGAGATGATGCTGGTGGCCCGTGGAAGGTGATTTCAGGTTTCCTGCGCCTTGGAAGTCGAAGCTGAGTTCCTTGACGTCGTCCGATTGTGGCACGACGCGCATACGCGGCTGATTGTTGGTCGGGCAATAGTGCACCAGCGCGATCCCGTCGTCGTCCATGCTGTAGAGAGTGATCATTTCTTCCATTCCACTGGGAGAAAGCGTTTCCATGACCGCGGTTCTTGACGCCAGCGCCTGAAAGGTCGTTTTCACAGGCATGCCGTGTTCGTCTTTTCCCTCCCACTCGCCCGCCAAAGATTGCAGTCTCTTGAAGGCCGCTTCGGAATGGGTTGCCGCTATTAGGGAAGCTGCAGCGAAGGCCAAGAGTGCGAAAAGGCCCGTAATCTTGCGAACGTTCATGGATACCTCCCCAAAAGAGGCCCTTGTTGGGCGCAGATCAAATGGAAAAAAAGACATACCCCAGACTGATTGTTTTGACGGAACGGCAGGGAAAAATGGTAGCAGGGACGCGGAAAAAGACCGTTGGGAGTTACGTGTTACGTGGGCCGGTGGTGGCGGCAACTTCGATGACTGGATTGGGCAGCGCCCGGAGCGTTCGAACAAAGACTTCGACGATGGCCCCGTCAAACTGGGCGTTCGCGCAACGTTCGAGTTCCGCGAGGGCGTCGGCAGCCCTACGCGCTTTTTTGTAGGTGCGGTCGCTGGTGATGGTGTCGTAAGCGTCGGCGATGGCGATGATTCGGGCGCCGAGCGGGATTTTCTCTCCTCCGAGCGCATCGGGATAGCCGGAACCGTCGTAATACTCGTGGTGGTGCAGGACCATCTCGCGAATGCGAGCGAGCGGCGTAAGCGGATCGAGAATTTTCGCGCCAAACCGCACGTGGGATTTCATGGTCTCCCACTCGTCGGGATTGAGCGGGCCGCTTTTGTTCAAAATATTTTCCGGGATACCGACCTTGCCGATGTCGTGCAACACGCCGCCCAGCCGGATTTCCTCAACTTCCGCATCAGACATTTCCATGGCTTCGGCGATCAGCGCGGCGTAGGCGGAAACTTTCTGCGAGTGGCCCTGGGTATAGTGATCCTTGGCGTCGATTGCGAATGCCAAGGAGGTCACGGTGTCCAGTACCGCTTGTGGCAAGGCCTGCGGGCCTTGGGTCACGGCAGTGGTAGTTTTGCCGTTTGTGCCTTCCGTGGCGGCCAGGGACTCGGTGAACTGCGTGAGCCGCTGGTAGATCTCTTCGAAAGCCTCGGGGCCCGTTGAGAAGAGGCGCTTGAGCGTAACGCCGAGATAAGCCTCAAGCACGTCGCGCTTCCATTTCTTGGCTTCATTGGGATCGAAATGATCCGCCGTCGATACCGCGTTGCCGCCCTGGTGCTTGGAGAGATACATCGAAGCGTCCGCGACCTGGATGAGTTCCTGAGGCGAGGAACCGTGCAGCGGATAGCAGGCTATGCCGAAGCTCGCGCTGATGTTTTTCTCGCGCAGCAGCGGATCCGCGGAAACCCAGCCGCGCAGTTTGCTGGCCAACTGCCTGGCGTGTTCCATGTTAGTTTCCGGCATCAAAATCACAAATTCGTCTCCGCCGTAACGCGCCACTACGTCGGAACGCCGGCAATTTGTTTCGAGAATGTGGCCTACTCGTTGTAGAACCAGGTCGCCTTCGAGGTGACCGTAGAAATCGTTGACGAATTTGAAGCGGTCCAGATCCATGAGGACCAGAGCAAAGGCGCGGCCTGCGCGCGTCGAGCGTTTCCATTCGGCCGAAAGCGCTTCCATGAAAAAGCGGTGGGTCTTCACGCCGGTAAGGCCGTCGGTGATGGCCTGTTCCTGCGCCTTCTGGAAAGAGAGTGCGTTGTGCAGCGCTCCGGCAATCAAGTCCGCTAGCGTGCGGAGCAGGAGCAGCTCTTCTTCTGAGAATTCGGTGGGCACAGAGCACTCGATGGACAAGATTCCGTGGAGCTGCTCGGCGTAGAAAACCGGAAGGGCAATCGCGGAAACGGAATCAGGCAGGAGCGGTTTGAGCGCGCTATCGGCATGAGACATTGCGCGATACGTGCCCATGTGACCGTTGCGCGCCACATGCCCGATCAGGCCGGTGCCCAGAGGAATGCGGCGGCCGAGCGTGCCGCGCCGTTTGCCGGCTTCCGCTTGGATTACGATCTCGCGCGTGGCGTAGTCGAGCTGACCGATTCCAATGTGATCGTAAGTTAGGCCGTCTTCCAATTGTTCGGTGATTTTCGCGAGCATCTCGTCGGGATTCAACGTGGCAATAGCATTCCGCGAAATGGTATTCAGCAACGACAGGTGGCGGGCCTTAGTGCGTTCTTCGTGGAAGAGGCGCGCGTTTTCGATGGCGATGCTGGCTTCGCTGGCCAGCACACGAAGAAGTTCCAGGTGGCCTTCGTCAAACGTGCGCTCGTGGTCGGAGTATACGGCCATGGCCCCGATGGCATGGTCGTAAGCAACCAGCGGGACGCCGCAAAAACAGCCTTTCGAACGCAGCGGTTCGACGCCGAGTTTCTTGGCCTCCGCTGCGTAATTGTCGCGGATGAGCACCGGCTGGCGCGTTCGAATGATGTATTCGGTGATGTGATTCCCGGCGGGCCGTGTCCGCTTGGGCATGCGCGCGCCGTCAATCATCTCCAGATCGAAATGCATTTCGTCGCGGAGCGGATCGAGCTCCGCAATGTAGAAATTCTCTACGTCGAAGAGCCGCCGCAGCTCCTCCCACACTTTGCGCATCAAGTCTTCCTTGTTGAGCGTGGAGCTGAGCGCGCGGCCGATTTCATTGAGCACGTGCAATTCTTCGGAGCGCCGCGAAGTTTGCTGAATTAAATAACTGTTTTCCACGGCCATGCCGATCTGATGTCCCAGGGCCAGGAGCAGGCGGAGCTCCGCGGGGGTGAAGCGACGGCTGTCCGGCGTGCCCAAGAGGAGGACGCCGAAGGCCTGTTCCTTGGCTTGAAGGCTGATGGCCACGACGCTGCGAAGTCCCTGCGCCAGTGCCAGGTCACGAAAACGCCGGATGGATTGTTCTTTTTCCAGGGCGGAAAGGGAATCGTCGCGCAAATCGCGGAAACCCAAGAGGCCGCCGAGGCGCGACACCAGGTTGACGAGATAGTCGTCCAGGCCTTCGTTCTGTGCGGCGCGGCAGAAATCATCGCTCAGGCCAACGGCCACCACGGATGTCGGCCCCTGCGGATCGCCGTGATGCAGAAAGAGCGCTCCCGCCGGGAGGCGAACCACGCCCAGCACGCGGTCGAGGGCCTGCGAGAGCATGCGCTGGATTTCGCCGCCGACAAAACTTGAGGTGGCCAAATTGAGATTCGAAAGCGCAAGCATGTTGCGCTCGATCCGCCGTTTTTCTTCTTCGTAGAGCGCCATGACCATCAACATGGCCACGAACGCGCAGGGCGCAGCAGCGACGACGTTGACGCTGGGGCCCTGAAGCTCCGGCGCGGTTTTTAGGAAATGCAAGGAGACCCACAGAACTCCCCACGATGCGAAGGAGACACCCAAGAGCCGGTCCGCCAGTGTTTCCTGACGCCGGCTTTCTTGCCAGAAGACCACGGCGACCGCGATGTACAAGAGAGAGGCAGGGATGACCTCGGAAATCCGGAACACATTGACGGCATTGGCGGCGGCCCACAGTCCCAGAAAAACGGCGGCAATCAACGCCGGAACTTTCCATGGTTTTCGCTGAGAATAGATTTGCGCGCCAAGGAAAAACAGAAGACCGGAGAGCGAATACAGCCAATGATCCATCGCGTTTTCAAACGCGCTGGAGGGCGCCTCCTGCGCCAGGGCCTGGCCCAGGTAGTGCAGCCCGAAAACGCTCCAGCCTGCGGTCCACAGCAGCAGGTAGGTCTGGCGCTTGATGCTGTAAATATACGCAAAGAATCCCGCCACCAGAGTGGTGGCAATCAACAGGGCCAGGGATATGAAGCTTTGATGCATTAAGCTCGCATTCGATTCTTCGCAGGCGTCACAGACGGCACTTCCGCTCGACACCACGGCGCAGAAAACACGTGTGCTCCCTTGTGAACCGACAGTAGCATTCCGCGCGCGAGGACAAGCGTGTGGGCAGCGGGAAAACCGAGTCGGTGCACAAAACTAAGTACTAGCGATTATGAGGTACCAATTTTTGTGGAAGCAAGCGTACCGGGGTACTGGTAGCCAAAAAGACAGCACAGCTGGGGGTAACGGATTCAATACAAAGAGAGATGCATCTTTTTCCCAGGTTCATAGCCGATTGTTGCCGCGCCGGGGCGAAGTGTCGGTTCGGATGCCAACTGTCCAAAAGAAGGGAGCGGCCCGTGCACATTCGGGCCTCTCCCGGTCGGGGTGGTTGGGGGTTGAATTCTAGAAGTAAAGCTTTAACCCCAGTTGCATGATGCGCGGATCGCGCGTCGAGAGGATTTGTCCAAACGACGCGGATTGACGGGTCAAACGAACGGTGTCGAAGTTCGTATGATTGAAAACGTTGAAAGCTTCGGCACGGAACTGCAGCCGCGTGCTTTCGCTGAGCTTCGTGTTTTTGAATAACGACATATCCCACCGTTGCAGGCCAGGCCCTCGGACCGAAGCCCGCGGCGTATCTCCTGGAGGTCCGGCGGCATTCGGGACATTCACGAACGCGGCGATGTTAAACCACTCGGTAAAGGTGTGAGGTGCGCCGTTGTTAGGATTGCTGATTTGGTTCGGCCGGCGGCCCGCGAAGCTGTTCCCATCGAGCAATCCCAGTCCAGCAGGGTCACGGCTTGATCCGCCAGTTACCGTTAGCGGCAATCCGGAGTTCGCATAGGTGATTCCAGAGACTTCCCAACCGCCAAGGACATGTCCGGCAAACCCTTGTTGGAGCTTGTAAAAGGGGAGTTCGTAGATGTAGCTTGCAGTAAGAACATGGCGGCGGTCGAGCTGGCTTTCACCCCGTTCCGCCGCCAAGTTATAGCTATTCTGCGGCGTGCGGAAGTCTGTTTGCGCGTTGGTGATCCCATGCGAATAGGTGTAGTTCACGGCAATGATCGAACTTCCGCTCAGCCGCTTCTGCACGGTTGCTTGCAAGGCATTGTAATTGGAATCGAATCGCGAAGAGAACACGTTGATGGCGTCGTAGCCCTGGAAGGGCCGTACAAAGTTTAGTTGGGCGGTTCTCGTACCGCCCGTGATCGGCGCGGGAATTCCAGTAGCAACATACGCCAGAGGCTGAGGCTCGTTGATGTCGATGATCCCGACGAGGTGCGTGCCTTTGTTTCCGAAGTAGCCGACGTCAACAAAGAGCTTCGGCATCACTTCCCGCTGCACATCCAGGCTCCATTCCTGCACGTACGGTTGTTTCCAGTCTGCCTGCTGTACTGTCAAAGCGGGTGGGGATAGATTTACATCCGCTAGAACGCTGCCGGGATTATTCAGGACCGTGCCGCTAATGGTGACGTTGTTGGAAAAGGGTGGGTTGCTGAACTCCCCGTTTTCCTGCGTGCCTACCGAGGGAGCGTCATAAAAGATCCCGTATCCCGCTCGGACGGAAGTCTTTCCAGTCTTGAATGGGTCCCAAGCCACACCGATTCGGGGCGCAAAGTCCTTGGTATCGTGGCGGGCAACCTCATCGCCAAACGGAGAATTCTGGCCGCCGATGATGACGCCATTGAGCGCCACGCCTGTCCCGGGCACTAGATTACCAGTGGCGAGATCAATCTGCGGCGCCTTGTTCAGGTCGTACAGTGCCGGATCAAATCCGGTGGCATGGCCATTCGCATCCGTCGGCTGGTTAAACCGTGAATAGCGCAGCCCGTACGTCAGGGTAAGGTTTGATTTCAGCCGATAGGTGTCCTGCGCATAGAGTTCCCATTGGTGCTGGCGAATCTCTGCACGGAAATCCACACTTGTCTGTGTAAACGAGGTCACATTCCCAAGGAGGAAGTTGGCCCACTCCTGGTCAAGCGTGGCGTCTCCGCCGGGGAAAGTGTCGTCAAACGCGAACGTTCCCTCATTCCCTCCGCCGGCATTTTCGGATTTCTGATACCAATTGTATTGGAAGCCAAATTTCAGCGTGTGCCGGCCATAGGTCATCGAGAAGGTGTCAAACCAGTTGTGATTGCGGTTGTAATCCTTGTAGGAGCCGAAGCCGAAAAGGCCTTCTGAGTCGTTGAAGCTCAGATTCGGCACCCGCGGCACCTGCGCTGTGAATGGCAGCGTGATGGCGGAGACTACATCGGGGGAATTCTGCGCTGCTCCCAGTCCTGTCGGATGGCTGATCACTGCGCCGTACGAGTAGTTATAGCCGGCCTCGTTCACCATCTGGGGAGTCAACGTGGAAGTAACACGCACCGTGAACTGCTTTCCGGGAGAATTTGTGCTCGTGGTGGCGACGCCCGGAAGGGCTGACCCGGTGAACAGACCTCCTGGCTCCTGCGTTGGAATACTGTCGTTTTCAAAGCGGCCCATCACCGCTAGCTTTGGACTGAATATGTGATCCACCTTCACGATTTCCTGATGAAGATTAAAAGTATTCCTCCCAACGAAAGGTACGTCCGTCCCCGTGCCGTCGGAATTCTCAAGCGCCGGTAGCGGCAATTTGGAATAGATGTCCTTGATGTATGCTGTGGCCGCGGGGTTGAACGTCGAAGGAGAAATCTGCTGCGTTTGTTGCGTACAGTTTCCGGAGATGGGGTCGACCGCGACGCAAACCGGCACGGCAAAATTCCCGTTGATCAAGCTCTTAGAAGGCAGGATCGGATCGAAGGAAGTATAGGTAATCACGCGCCGAGCTTCTTCGGAGAAGAAGAAGAACGTCTTTTTCTTGTCGGTGTTGTAATGGCCTGGGATGAAAATCGGCCCGCCGACTGTACCTCCAAAATCGTTGTAGCGCAGCGGTGGACGGCCAATCCCGTTTCTGTTATTGAAAAAACTATTCGCTGAGAGATCGTCATTGCGGAAAAATTCGTAAAGGTCGCCGTGGAATTTACCGGTGCCCGACCGAGTGATGACGTTGATCTGGCCGCTGGAGCTTCGGCCATACTCTGCATCGTACTGGCCACGCACCACGCGAAACTCGTCGATGGAATCCACGCTTGGGTAGGTCAACAAGGTAAGGTTTGCTCCGCGATCCACGTTATCCGCGCCATCCACGGACCAGTTGTTTTGCGTAGGCCTACCCCCATTGACCGAAAAATTGATCTGATTGGAGGTCCCCACGGGATTGCTCACGCCAACGTAGAGTTGATCTGAGGCAAGACCCGTTGAGACTCCAGGCGTCAGTGCCACCAATTGCTCATAGTTCCTGGTATTGATCGCCAGCTCGCGAATCTCCGTGCCGGTGATCAGACCGGAAGCTGTAGCCGTCTCCAATTCAACCGGCGTGACATCGGCCTCCACGGTCACTTTTTCGCTGACTGTACCGGGCTCCAGCGTAAGATCCACCGTCAGATGATCGTTCACATTAAGCGTGATGCCGCGGCGTTCCATGGTCTTGAAGCCCGTCGCCTCCGCTCGCAATGTGTAATGTCCAATTGGCAGAAACGGCCCGACAAACTGCCCGCTCGAGTTGGTTGTCAGAACGCGAACGACTGCATCGTTCATGCCCGCATTCTGAAAGGTGACCGTGGCGCCCACCACCGCGCCACCGGACTTATCTACGACTGTTCCCGCAATCGAACCCGTGATCTCCTGCGCCCTGGCGGCGCTTCCGATTCCAACAGCCAGGCACATCCCAAGGACTACGCGTACAAATCGACCCATGACTCCACCCCCTTAAGCCAATTGCTTCATCTGCCGCGAAAGCCGGTTCACCACTCTGCAGCGGTCACCCCGATACGCGGACTTTACAAACTCAATCGGCTGACCGCTACGCAAGAATGCCGTGCGTGTGAAGCGGAAAACCGGGGCCTTGGCGCGAATTTTCAGCAGCCTGGCCTCCTCCGCGGTAGCCAAGCTTGCTTCGGCTACCTCATCCGCCAGCTCGATCTGAATACCGTAGTGTTTTCCGAGCGCCTGATATAGAGAGGTTTGCGGGTCGTACTTCTCCGGTAAGTCCGGGAAAAACCTCAACGGAAGGTGTGTGCATTCGATGCAGAGAGAAATCGAATCCGCAAGCCGCACGCGCTTGAGCCGGATAATCTTCTCTCCTGCAGTCAGGCCGAGGGCTTCCTTCACCTCTTCACTTGGTTCCGCTTTTTCAAATCTTAAAACCCGAGAGCTTGGCTGCGAGCCTCGTTGGCCCATCTCTTCGCTGAACGACATTACTTGGCGGAAGTTCTTCTCTAATTTGACCGCGGAAACGAAGGTTCCTTTGCCTCTCTGGCTGTAGGCCACGCCGAGGCTGCAGAGCGACTTCAGGGCCTGGCGGGCGGTCATCCGGCTCACGCCAAGCCGCGTTGCGATTTCCTGTTCGGAAGGCATCGGAGAGCCGGCCACGAGCTCTCCCGAACGAATCTGGCGGAGCAAGGACTGTTGAATCTGGTAGTAGAGCGGCACTACGCTTTGGCGATCCAGAGTCAAGGTTCCCATCGGAGCTCCACTTGTCTAGACGACCAGACATATATACGTCTCTCCACTGCGTGTCAAGCAACTCTTGGTGGAGACCCTTGCACTGTCGCGCCTCGAGCCCTGAAACAGTCTCCTCGGGGGCCCGGCCATTCGAATCACGACTTTGCCGCGAAATTCTTTCCCGTGGTTCCGCTGGATTTCGATATTTTCTGATCAAGTATTTGCTCCACTCCGGTCGAATTGGACGCCATTCGAACGATTCGCTAGACTGAAAGTTTCATTGGGAAGGAAAGACGCGGCAGATGAGCGAGGCAACCAGCAATGCAAGCGGAGTGAGGGTGCGATTTGCGCCGTCTCCGACCGGGTATTTGCACGTGGGCGGGGCGCGCACGGCGCTGTTCAATTGGTTGTTTGCGCGGCGGCAGGGCGGCGCGATGATCCTGCGCATCGAGGATACCGACGCCGAGCGTAACAAGCCGGAATTGGTGCAGGGCATCCTGGATGGATTGAAATGGCTGGGCGTGGATTGGGATGAGGGGCCATTTTACCAGTCGCAGAGAACGGAGCTTTATCGCGCGGCGGCGAAGAAATGTCTTTCGAATGGCAGCGCGTTTCTCTGTTATTGCCCCGCGGAAAAATATGCTGGCGGGGATCACGCCGAACCGGGGCAAGACGAGGAACCGAAAGGAGGCGGGCCACGGCGCGTGACGCGATGCACTTGCCGCGATGGCGTGCCGTCGACGCCGGGCGCCAAGCCGGCGGTGCGATTCAAAGTTCCAGTGGGTGGCACTACGAAATTCGTCGATGCCGTGTTTGGCGAAACGGAGTTTTCGAATGATGAGATCGAAGACTTCGTGCTGCTGCGTTCCGGAAAGGGTGACGAAGAGTTTGGCCAGTCGATGTACCAGCTGGGTGTGGTCGTGGATGACATCGACATGCGTATCACGCATGTGATTCGCGGCGCCGATCACATTTCGAATACTCCGAAGCAAGTTTTGCTGTACCGCGCGCTGGGGGCGCCGCCGCCGGTGTTTGCGCACGTGCCGCTAATTCTCGGCGCGGACAAGAAGCGCCTTTCGAAACGGCATGGCGCTACGGACGTGAACATGTACCGCACGGAAGGATTTTTACCGGAGGCGTTCCGGAATTTTCTCGCGCTACTGGGGTGGTCGCCGGGCGGGGATGAAGAGTTCCTTCGAACGAAGGAATTGGTCGAGAAGTTTTCGCTCGAAGGCGTGAGCCGCACCAACGCGGTCTTCGATCGACCGAAACTCGAATGGTACAACACACAATATTTGCAGAAATTGCCGATTGAGGAATTACTTCCCGAAGTGGAAAACGAATTGAAGCGCAGCGGCTTGTGGAAACCGGAGTGGGCTTCCGGCGCTACCGCGGGGCCCGACGGAAGAGACCACGCATGGTTCGCAAAGACCGTGGATCTGCTGCGGCCGAGAATCCGCTTGTTGCCGGATTTCTGTTCCTGGTCGCGCGCGTTTTTCAGCGACGAATTTCCGCGCGACGCCGCGGCCAAGGAAAAATTCTGGAAAGATCCGAAAGTTCCGGAACTGCTCGCGAAACTTGCCGACGCGCTCGACGCGCTCCCGGAGTGGAATCACGATGCGTGCGACCACGCATCGCGCGCCATCGCCGAAGCGGGCGGTGTGAAAGCGGGATTGCTGATCAATGCGACGCGCGTGGCGATTGTGGGCCAGGCGGTGGCGCCTCCGCTCTTCGATACGATGGTGGTTCTCGGCAAGCGGCGTGTCGTGGGGCGGTTGCGTGAGGCAGTGGCCAGTTTCGGAAGAGCCTAGAGCAGAACTCCCCTCAAAAAAATCGATTTCTGTTTTTCACACCGAGAGCAAAACTCAAAAACCGGCATGTGGGTCTGCTATTTTCCAAAAATCTCCGGGTGCGCGGGTTTGGAGGATGCGGCGACGTTGATTACGGCGTCGAGCGGGAGCGTGACCGGGGGCAAGCAGATTTCGCTGCTGCAGGCCTGGTAGCGGAGCTTGAGTGGAATGTGCTGCTCGCCTAGGGGCGCGGTCGCGATCACAGTGAGAGGCAGTTTAAGCGTAACGGTGTCCTGATAGACGTTCAGCGGGATTTTGGAGAAAGCGAATTTTTCAAGCTTGCCCTTGGGATAGGAAACTTCGCCGGCCTGGAAGCCGGCGGGGAGTTCGGACTTGAGATCGGTGGCGATGAGGTAGTCCTCGGATTTTTCGCGTGCGTTGACGTGGAAGCCGGGGCGAATCTTCATGACCACGGCGATCTGGAAAGAGCTGCCACGAGCGGCGGGATCGAGCGAGGCATAGATTTCCGGCTTGACGACGTCGCGGCCAGAAGGGACTTGCGACGGCGCGGCGGGAGAGAGTGCGAGGCAGAGGGCGAAAAGAGGTACCGGCAAACTGCGAAATGGTTTTGAGTTATTAGTTATAAGTCGTAAGTCAGAAAAACATTTAACACAGAGAGCGCGGAGAGCGCTGAGTACACGGAGAGGAAAGAGAATTGGAACGCAGAGACGCAGAGAGCGCAGGGTTTCGGAGAAGAGCAGAAATCCAAAGAAAGAAGCTGGCGCCGAGCCTCTGCGAGAGGAGATGGAGTTGGGAGCGAGCATCACAGTTTCACCTGGGTGCCGAGTTGCTGGGAGACGACGCGGCTCATGACGGCGTGCAAGTCTTCGCCGGATTTTTCGTGGACGAAAGTGTTTCGAGAATCATTCCAGCCGAGCTTGAAGCTGGTGGAGAGCGCGGAGATCCAGATTTCGCGGACGGGAGTGTTGGGGGAGATCACGAACTTGGCTTCCTCGGGCTCTTCGAAAATGACTTCGAGCTTTCCGCTTTCACCTTCGACGTCGAAGCCGTGCTCGTCACCAAGGACAAGCAGGCGCTTTTTGAGATCCTCAAACGCGGCATCGGCTTTGCGCTGAAAGTCTTTTTCCTCGAGCATGGAATTAGCGTACATGAATCGAGCGCGCGGTGGGTAGTGGGCAGTGAATCGCAGAGAGGGGCATACCTCGACGCGATGGAAAGAGTGCGGATCAATCCACGGAGCGGTTTGACCCTAGCCGTGCGAGGAAAGTAAGCTACCGCCATGAGCGCAACCCCCCAACTGACACTCCACGAGAATCCCGAGGATATTTTCCCGACGCTCAAGGAGGGGCAAATCGCGCGGTTTGCCGGGCACGGAAGGCTGCGTGAAGTCCAAAGCGGCCAGGTGCTTGTGGAGCAGGGCGACCAGAGAATGCCTTTCTACCTGGTGGTCTCGGGAGAGCTGGAAGTGGTGCAGCCCACGGCCATGGGAGAGGAGAGGATCGCGCTCTACCACGCCGGACAATTCACGGGCGATGTGGGGATGCTGTCTGACCGGCGGAGCCTGGTGCGCTCGCGCATGCGGGAGGCTGGCAAGGTCATTGAGATGGACCGCGCGTGCTTGCAGGAACTGATCCAAACGGACAGCGAGCTGGGGGAGATCCTCATGCGCGCGTTTATTCTGCGGCGGCTGGAACTGATCGGTCACGGATGGGGAGACGCGCTGCTATTGGGGACCAGCAATTCGGCGGGAACTCTGCGGATCAAGGAATTCCTGAGCCGCAACGGGCATCCGTACTCGTACATGGATCTGGAAACGGACGCGGGCGTGCAGGAAGCGCTCGAGCAGTTTCACGTGACGGCCATCGAGGTGCCGGTGCTGATCTGCCGGGGAAAGAGCGTACTGCGCAATCCAACGAACCGGCAGGTAGCGGATTGCCTGGGATTCAACGAAGGGATCGATGTGACGCAGGTCCGCGACCTGGTAGTCGTAGGAGGAGGCCCGGCGGGGTTGGCGGCCGCGGTGTACGCGGCTTCGGAGGGTCTGAACGTATTGGTGATAGAGACTAATGCGCCGGGCGGACAGGCGGGGTCAAGCTCGAAAATTGAGAATTATCTGGGATTCCCGACGGGCATTTCCGGGCAGGAACTGGCCGGACGAGCGTACACGCAGGCGCAAAAGTTCGGAGTCAGGATGATGATCGCGCGAGGGGCGACGCGGCTGCGGTGCGAGCGCAGGCCGTATGTGATTGAAATTGAGGGCGCCGCGCCGCTGCAAACGCGCACGGTGATCATTGCGACAGGAGCGCAATACCGCAAACTGCCGATCGAAAACCTGGCGCGATTCGAAGGCACGGGGGTGTACTACGGCGCGACATTTATCGAAGCGCAGTTGTGCGGGAACAGCGAGGTCATCGTGGTGGGCGGTGGCAACTCGGCGGGTCAGGCGGCGATATATCTGTCGCAAACAGCGAAACATGTGCACATCCTTATTCGCTCGGGGAGCTTGGCCGACACGATGTCGCGGTATCTAATAAACCGGATCGAAGCGAACAAGAGAATTACATTGCACCCAAAGACGGAGATCGTGGCGCTGGAGGGAAATGACCGGCTGGAGGGGGTGCAGTGGCGCGACAGCGAGACGGGGGTGATTGAAGGCCACGGCATCCAACATGTCTTCCTGATGACGGGAGCGAACCCGAACACGCGGTGGATTGCGGGCTGCGTTGTGATGGATGAGAAAGGATTCGTCAAAACGGGGAGCGACTTGAGCGCGCTAGAGCTGACCGATGCGCGATGGCCGGGAACGCGCAACCCGCATCTGCTCGAGACGAGCCAGCCGGGAGTGTTTGCGGTGGGGGATGTGCGCTCAGGCAACATCAAGCGCGTGGCGACGGCGGTTGGAGAAGGATCGATGGTCATTCATCTGGTTCACAAGGTCTTGCAGGAATGGAACGCGCAGGCTTCGTAACGACGAGCGGATGAAGCTGCGGCGCGCTCGCAGAGAGCGGCCAAGGTCAGCGGTCAATGGCTTTTCAGGGCTTGGCGGCGTAGCGGGGCCAGGAATCGGGAACAGAGAACAGGGTGGCCCCGTTAGTGGAGGGGCGGGGAGAAGTCGGTCAGGGCTAGGAAGGTGGAATCGATCTTTTCGACGAGCTTGCCGTTGGCTTCGGATTTGTCTCGGACACCTTGCCACTCGGGATCGTCGCGGAAGGCTTGCCAGTTCGCGGTGGCAGCTTCACGGCTGGGATGCGCGAGCATGTAGACGAGCGTCTTGCCCTTTAGCGGGTCGTCGGTGGGGGTCCAATAGGCTACGTTTTTGATTCCATGCTTTTCGAAGAGTTGCATGGTGTGATCGCGAAAGCGGGCCAGCAGTTCGCCGAGTTTGCCTTCGTAAGCGTGGTAGATGCGGAGCTCGTAGACGGTGGTTGACGACGGCATGGGGCTCTCCTTCTTTGGTGATCCAAGTTTGTTAAGAGCAGCAGCCCAGACTCCCGCAGGGAGAAGCGCTGCCGCGGGAAGAGCCTGAAGCAAGGTTCGTCTTTTCATGGGCGGGATTCTAGCAAGTGAGGAACGAGAATCACAACTGGGATTCGATGGCCTTGGTGATTTCTTCGTAGCTGATGAGGCCTTGGATTTTCTTAATTTCCTTGCCGTCCTTGGAGATGAGGAAAGTGGTCGGATAGCCGAGGAGACCGCCGAATTTTGTGGCGATGTCGTCGTTGCCGAGGACGATGGGATAGTTCATAGGGAGTTTCTGGCCGTTGACGTTGAAGCGCTCTTTGGCGAGGAAAGGAGCGACGGCGCTCTTGCCTTCTTCGTCCATGGCGATGCCGAGAACTGTGAAGCCCTTGGTGCCGTACTTCTGCTGCATTTCGATGAGCCAGGGGATTTCGATGTAGCAGGGATCACACCAGGTAGCCCAGAAATTGACGAGGACGACCTGGCCGCGGTAGCTGTTGAGGGGAACATCTTTGCCCTCGAGATCCTTGAAGGTGACTTCGGGTGCCATCGTGGCGGCGCCGGCGTCGGGGTGAGAGGCGCCCGTCGCGGGAATTTTGGCTTTTACGCGGGTGGCCTTATCGAGCTTCCAGGTGACGCCGATGAGGAACATCACGGTGATCAGGATTAAGAGAACTTTTTTCATCTGTGCGATGCCTGAAATGTAAGGCGTACTCCTCTAGAGTGAAAAGCGATTCAAGAATGAGAGTTTTGCCGAGAGCCAGGTCAGTTTGTTGACGAAAACCAGGCCGCCGATGAACAAAAGCAATGCGCCGCTAAAAAGTTCGACGGCGTGAAGATACTTGCGAAAATTTTTGTAGAAGGCCATGAACTTGCCGATGCCGAGAGCGGTGAGCAGGAAGGGAATGGCCAAGCCGGCGGAATAGACGGCGAGGAGAAGAACGCCGCGGGCGATGGTGTCGCTGGCGGCGGCGAGAGCAAGAACGGTGGCGAGGATGGGCCCGATGCAGGGCGTCCAGCCGAAGGCAAAAGCAAAGCCGAGAAGGAAGCCGCTCCAGATGCCAGGCTGGCCAATGCCGCTACGGAGGTGAACGTCGCGATTGAGCCATCGTGCCAAGGTTGGGCCGAAGAAGCCGATGACTGAGAGGGAGAAGAAGTGAGACGCGCCCAGTCCGGCGAAAAG
>Ga0210384_10001348_pt1 | contig 33734 bp, 36 predicted proteins | sample IncBWH2MmetaG_FD_160574 | JGI IMG/M metagenome (GOLD analysis project Ga0210384, IMG submission 160574) | Forest soil microbial communities from Barre Woods Harvard Forest LTER site, Petersham, Massachusetts, United States - Inc-BW-H-2-M | ecosystem: Environmental > Terrestrial > Soil >...
TAGGTGATGTACTGCTAACATCGTTAGTGTCACCTGAATATGTTGCCATAATACTATGAGTTCCAACTGATAATGAAGAAGTGCTGTAGGAAGCTTTGCCGCTAGATAGTGGAACAGGTGACTGTGCGGTTCCGTCGATTGTAAATGTCACGGTACCCGTTGCAGTGCTTGGGGATACAGTAGCAGTGAAGTTGACTTGTTGACCAGGTGTTGACGGGTTGGGTGATGATGTAAGAGTTGTAGTGGTGGTTTGACCGCAGGCATATACCACTGGATTGCCTGCATAAGATCCCTGGTTGGTGAAAGTGCTACCACAATTATCAATTATATAACCAGAGTTGCTGATGGTGCCATCGGGTTCGCCGAGAATATTACCTGAATTGTTAATGGTACCTGTGTTGGTATTTAGTATTCTGCTACCACAGCAATCGCCATAGTTGTTGTCAATGAGAGCACCTGCTTTATTATTGATTGTGCCATAGTTGTCGAGGTCTCCCCAAACATTGTAAATGGCACTGTTTGGTTGGCTGTTGATGGTTCCGTAGTTGTTTATTTGAGCATACGTGCACGTATCGCCTGGACATGAAATGTAAATATGACCTGAAATGTTTATAGTGCCATGGTTGTTAATGGTGGAACCAATGATTTCCAAGTCTATGCCATTGTCAATAGTTAACGAGTCACCTGTATTCAGCGTCAGACTGTTAAAAAGATAACAAGTACCGTATTGCAAACCTCCCCCTATTGCTGCACAGGTTGTGCTGTCCTTTAGGTGAAAAGTACCAACCTCGTCAATTGCCTCATTTGAGGGAATAGATTCTCCTACAGAGTTTACAGCTGTCACCTTGTAATAATATGTAGTACCATTTGTCACTGCATTATCTGTATAGGAATTAACATTTCCTAGTGTAGTAAGAAGCGTTTCGGTTCCAGAACTTGTTGACTTGTATATCTTGTAATTTGTAATTGGAGGACCGCAGTAATTGGCAGGTGCAGACCAGCTCAGTTTTGCCTGTGATGTTGAAAGACTCACAGCTATCAGTCCCGTTGGTGGGCCAGGTGGATATGATATAGTTCCATTTGAAAGAGTTTTTTCATAAATCGTTGTGTTAGTAAGCTGAGCCGTTATTGTTCTGCCTGAGCCTCCAGACAAAGTACCCGAGTGCTGGATGAAATTCAAGTTAGGTAGCGCACTTGAAGAAAGGTCTAGAGCAATAGGAGAACCTGCAACCTGGACGGTTCTTGCAGGATCAGAGAAGACCATCAGCAACACCTGCGACGAATCTCTTTCTAGTCTTAGGTAGTACGGAGTGTTTGGCGCAATAGGTACTGGACAGGACACTGCACTTGATGATCTTATTAATAGTTGATCCACATCCCATCCATGAACTATCATGATGTTTGAATTGACACCAGGCTCTGGATTTTGTGAATCAGTTGAGAGCACAACAGGAAATGCAGCAGGAATATTTGATGCGCTAAATTCATAGGTTGTGTCAAGAACCAAGTTTGATGTAGGAAGAGTGGATGGCAGCTGTTTGTATACTCGTTCTTCAGTTGTTCCCCCGCCTCCAACCACATTATTGAATTTTACCATGTTTGGAAATTGTGAGCTGCCAACCGTAATTTGCGTTCCAAGTTGTGTCCAGCCTGCGCTTGATGAATAGTTGTCGTGAAAAATTATTTGTGGGCTGGTTGCATGTGCATCATGAGGTAAAAGCGATACAACAGTAATCAATAAAGCAATTATTGGAAGAAATAGAATTTTTTTCAAATGCCCAACCCAATGTTGTATATCGTTGAGGTTCTTTATATGATTATACATATAGAAATTAAATTTTTGCATCTAATTTGATGAATTTCGACTCAATGTCTGAATTTAAAAAAGCTCGAGTTATGGCAAGATCCATCTACTGTCAGTCGTAAAGGTTAAGGTTTTGTTAGATCATAAATGAGTAAAATGTCAGAGGAATATTATGTGAAAATAGTTTTAGGCAAATGGTTTGATCCACGGATCAAAAAAGTAGTAGAGGTTTACGCACTTGGTCATGAAATGACACAGGGACCTATCAGGGAAAAAATTCTGACAATGGAATTATTGAGGGATTATTCAGATGCTGGCAGTTTTCATTACTATAATATGATCAAAAGGCAGAATATGTAGAAGGAATGGCAGTGTATCCTGAAATAAAGATTGGAAGTGGAAGTACAAGAAACGTTACTAATGACACTCATTGGTAAGAAGAGCTAAAATGAAGCTCTTTTACAAAATTCTGATATTCACAAACTTGAATCTTTTAAGATCCAGATATCTTGTTGAATCATCTGGAAATGATCTTCAGATTATCGCTTCGGTAAATTTCACAAGATTTGAATTATAGCTTTTTTTTCGGATTGATGATGGTGTGGTCATATAAACAATCAAGAGAAAAAAGTGATAATGACACAAGAACTACCTAGAAAAAAGGTGGAAACAAAGATTGTTCTAGCAGCAATGTTTGTCCTAACAGCGTTGTCCATAGGGGTAGTAGGCGGCCATGCAGTATATGCTGACAGCTGTCACGGCGATTGTGATAGGGATGGGGACAACGACGGCAGGGACACTGGCTGTTTTAACATCTTGGGCATTCCTGTGATTTGTGGAACCTCGTAACATAGGTGAAACCAAGCAAGACAAAACCCAAGAGCTCAGGTAAAATACAAGACTAGTGTAACTGAGCAATGCCCCTATTTTTTATTACAAGTTAAGAGCAAATCATTTCTTGAGAAAGTCAAGTATCGCAGAGTTAACTTCATCTGCATGTGTCCATGATATACAATGCGGCCCATCGTTTACGACCACCAGTCGAGAATCTTTGACTAACTTTGCTGTTTTTGCCCCTGATGCCGATAGGGGGACAATACGATCCGCATCACCGTGAATTATGAGAGTTGGAACATCGACTCGTAAAAGATCTTTTCTGAAATCTTCATGCCAAGTAGGTACACAAGCATAGCTTGCTATGGCAGACGCACTAGCGGCTAAATTCCAGCATGCTTGGACTGTCTGCTCACTTACCCTCTTACCTATTAGCAAATCAGTATTGAAGAAATTCCTGAAGAATTCGGTAAAGAATGCATAACGATCAGCAGCGACTGCTTTTTGGATTCCATCAAAGACAGCTTGATCTACTCCATCAGGATTGTCCTGCGTTTTAAGCAAGAAAGGAGGAACAGCACTTATGAAGACTGCTTTTTTCACGCCTTTGGATCCGTACTTTCCAAAGTATCGAGCAATCTCGCCACCTCCCATCGAAAAACCAACTAGAGAAAAATCATGCAGCCCCAGATGTTTCACAAGTTTATGAAGATCTTCAGCAAATGTATCATAGTTATAACCCGTCGTAGGCTTGCTTGAATTGCCAAAGCCTCTGCGATCATATGTGATGACACGGAATCCTGCGTCAAGCAAGACTGGAATTTGCTTTTCCCATGAAGCTCCGCTAAGCGGGTACCCGTGGATTAGTACAACTGGCTTGCCAGATCCGTGATCTTCATAATAGAGATCAATTGGACCCGAGTTTTCCTTACCAACACTCACAAACGGCATTATCTACATACCTCAATTTTTGGCACAACTATCTGGCTAATAAATATGGCAATAAGCGAATCACTCCACTTTTGAGTTTGCATATTCTCTCGAATTTTTGAAGTACACTTCTTTCACAATTTCAAATTATTTAATAAAATCGTTCAAACTTGTAACAGGCTTTGAGAATTTCCAATAATGATCAAAAACATCGTCACACCATTCACGGGCTCTATTATCATTGCCTACAAACATTTTATTCATATTTATCTCACCTCTTCTATTTGGAAACATTACTGCACAGTCTTCGTCCGTTATGTATAAGGCAACTTCGATCTTCTCGATCTGTCTTTGCAGAAAATTTTCGCTCTTCATCATCTTCTCTATATTGATACCTTCCAATGCCTCTCGAGGTAGTACTGTATTTTTTCCAATTAAGACCTGCGTCTTTACGCCTTTTTTGATAAGGTCTACTATAGTTTTGGCCTCGTCAGAAAATCCTTGGGTGGCCATTAATTTGAATTGATTTTTGGTACGTGATTCCATCTTTTTTAATCTCACCAATATCTCTGCTACACTACTTACCTGCTTGGAATTTTCTAGCTCCCCCAATCTATGGATGAACTTTTCTGGGATATTTCCTAGTGTATAATTTTCAAAGAATTCCTTGTGTTTGTTTAAGAATTGAAAGTAGGGAAATTGACTACTTATTGCCTTTCCAAATTCGGTTAGCAAAAAAAATCCTTCTGCGTTCTTTTTTATCAGGCCGATTTCGGTTAATCTTGCAGTATTTCGATGTGTGTCTTGTTTTGTTAGCTTGAGGGCGCTTGCAATCTTGGTAGCGTGAGCTGGCTTGTCATCCAACATTTTTAGAATCTCATACCTGGTATCGCTTGCAAGCTCCATGAATATATCCGAAGGAAGCTGTGATCCTTCTGAATCACCCATGTAAGACGAGAACTAGTATAGGATAAAAGGATATTTGGAAAAATGGAGAGAAAAATGATTTATTTTATTGATACTGTTACCTTGTCAGTTAATCAATGTGATTTCGTAGCATCAGCAACCAAAGAGGTAACAAGACCCTAGACTAAAACCAACTGTTAAGACAATTCCCGCAAGTGCATAAATCCAAATCCTCTTTTTTATTCCAAGATTCCATTCTTTCTTAAAATTTGTGACATGTCCATTTTGCAGTTTAATCTTGTCGTACCACTTTTTCCTTGCAACATCTGATTTTATTTTAGATGGGTCTAATCCAATTTTTTTCCAAAAATCTTCATATTGGACATTTCCAGCAGCTTTTCTTGCATACAGATATTCATCGTAATCTTTTCGCGTCTGCGGATTGCTGAGAATCTCATACGCTTCATGTACCTCTTGGAAAGATTTTTCCCATATATCTTTCTCATTTAATGGATGTCTATCAGGATGCGTTTTTTTTGCCTTTGTTCTGTAAGCTTGCTTTATTTCCATCTGCATTATTGTCGGTAATACTCCCAAGACATCGTAAGGATTTTTGATATCATAGAATCTCGCTATACTCAAAGCCATCTTTTAATCTCCTTCAAAATTTGCAATGGTTTGGCTTTTGCATTGAGGATTTGATGCAACGGTTAGTGGCAAATTTTATGACTTCCTTCCTTGCGGAAATTCAATCTTTCTAGCAGAGTGTTTTGTTATCTCATTGTGCAAGTATACGGAGGATCCTTCATGAAATGTCAAGTTACACCTGTAGCATATCCAAAAAGTTGGGATGCTGTAGGATTGTTTTACCAATCCCACAGTCTTTAGTTCTTGTGCCATCTACTTTATCCCCTTGACAGGTGATACTACTGTCGGATTTTCAGGCATCTCACCTGGAGAACACTTGTGGTCTCCGCATACAAGGCCATGATACCACGATGCCGTTATGTGTGAATGTGAGTACAAGCCGTTTGGGTCTTCGGCAAATGCGCTACCTGCAAAGCTTGGGCTTGCAGCAATTGCAAATATTGCTACTGCAAATACTAACGCCCTACCGCTTGCTATCTTAGCCATATGTTCTCCCACATATCCCGCATTGCCAGTGATGCGATACAACCGCCCACTTGTGTTCATGGTGAGTTTCTGTCATGCCATTTCTTGGAATTTGGTTTGTTGTTTCCATGAGTGATGTTTGGGCCGTGTTTGAGATATAGTCTAGTCAACTTGTAGTGTGAAAGTAAAAACTAATGTTTACAGTAAACAAAAAATGATATTTTATGAAAATATGCTTACCACCAAATATCATCAAGTTCTCCCAATCTTAATTCATGAATACAAATCAAAAAACGGAGGTGAAAGACGAAAAATGAATCTAAAACTATTAGCTGGACTTGCAATTATAGCCGTATTGATGGGCGTTGGTAGCCAAACACTTGTACACTCTGTCTTTGCAGACTCTAACCAAAATAGAGCTGACGCAAAAGCAGTAGGACAAGCAGCTGGAGAACAACAAGCCTTCATTCAGGAACAAATGCAAATAAAGGCTCATTCAAATGCCCAAATCAGAAATTAAATCAGCATAAGTCTTTACCGATTTGGCTGGTCTGATGCACAAGTAATAACAAACAACCCAGGCATAAACCCAAAATTTTCTTTTTTTATTTTTAATTCATACGCTAGGAGAATTTCTTAGTCAGTTCAATTCCATTTTTTTAAAAATTATCTTTATTTAAAAAACTCTAAAACAAGTTTTTGAAATTCTGGGTCTTGTAACTCTCTTCTTTTTTGTACAAGAAAGGCAGCATCGTCGCCTGCAGTATATCGTAGATTAGGAGAAGGTGTTGTAATTGCCTCTAGTATTACTTCAGCAACCTTGGCAGCCGGAGTTCCATTCTTTACAAGGGAGTAGAGGGAACTTTGTAATTTTTGCATACTGGTATAATAAGGCGAACTTGGGTTTTGATTTTTTTGAGCTATAACCATACCAGTGTCAAAATTGGTTTTAATCGCACCTGGCTCTATCATAACAACTTTGATTCCAAATGGTTCAAGATCGTATGCAATCGATTCACTCAAGCCCTCAACTGCAAATTTTGTACTGATGTATGGTGATGACAAGGGCAGCGCCATCTTTCCACCTACCGAACTAATATTTACTATAATGCCACCTTTTTGCTGCCTCATAATAGGCAGAACCGCTTGAGTTACCCTAATCAGGCCAAAGACGTTTGTTTCATACTGCGCCTTTATCTCACTCATCTGTAGATCTTCAAGTGAACCTACAAGACCATAGCCTGCGTTATTTACTAGTACATCAATTCTTCCTGCATCAGACTTGATAGTTTTGATAGCTTCATTTACAGATCTTTCGTCTGTTACATCTAGTTTTGTGGTATATAGTGAAAGTTTTTCTTTTTTTGCTACATCTGAAATAGCTTTTGCTTTTTCTAGATTCCTCATAGTTGCATATGTACGAAAACCATTTCTTGCAAGTAAAAGCGCAGTCTCGTATCCTATTCCACTTGAGCTGCCAGTAACAATAACAACTTTTTGATTTGTCAAGGATTTCTCCCCTTTTGCTTTCTATAGGATATAGATAAAATAGAAAGATTAGATTTTATTTCGATTTTATTTTTCATGTAATATAATAGTAATCAGAAATATAAAAACATGGCAGTGAGACCAGAGATATTAGATTAACAAAACGTCAGTTAGTTTCAGTTTCGAAACTTTTCATTTTATATATTATATTTTGTATAGTAACTATAAGAAAGTAATATGATATCACAAAAGCAACACGGACACAAGTGGGCGGTTGTATCGCATCACTGGCAATGCGGGATCTGTGGGAGAACGTATGGCTAAGGCACAATTACATGACAAGAACCTATCATAGATTTCCTACTAGAGTTGTAGTATATCCAAATGGCAGAGTCAACTGTATTTTAAATAATTGTATTTCTTCACCAAGGCAACGAACCAGATAATCATCTGAAGTTAAAATATCCATGTCTATCCCTTTGATTATTTTATTTTGGGGAATCTTGTAGCCCTCAAGAATTTTTAACAAGCGATCAAGTGTTTTCTGGTCTTTAATACAACTTGGTGCCAAGAAAACTCTCTTAGAAATATCTAACATGTTATTTACCTACAGAATTGGTATGTGCATCAAGAACCCATGTGTTGTCGGTATAATCAAACTCAAGATGCTTTATTTTGATCAAATTATTCTGTAAATGAAAAGTGCGGGAATTTAGATATGTCATATTTACAATTATGATATCATGATATCATAATATATGCCTTATCATAGTGATATCGTGATATCAAACTAATATAGTTGCTGCAGCATAAACTCGGTATGACACGGGATTTACTTGTGCGAGGCTTTGATGATGCGCTATACTCCCAGTTAGGTGATATCGCAGATAAAATGGGGGTTTCGCTAAACTCTATTGTAAAAGACGCTGTAGATAAATGGCTGCAACACAGTAGCCAGATTCCAAAAAAACATGATCTGATTTTGTATTCTGATGACGACTCTCTTTCCAATTTACTACGTTCAATGGATCGCATTACAAAGGATAGCACTTTGTTTAGAACATACTATGGCCCAGCGACACATCATGGGGTAAAGACGCTAGATAGTTACAAATGGTTTAATGGAACAATAACTCCGTATAATCCGGAATTAAAAAATGCTTCCAGCTATTTTGGTCAAATCAGGGAAAAGGTAGTAAAGGCTGCTGGTGGCAATCTTTTATGTGGCGTGGGTTTTATTGCAGGAGATATTGCACGCCATGGCTCACTAAAAAAAGCACTTGCTATTGAAAAAGCATGCAATGCAAACAGACCAAAAGGATTTGTGTTTTGTCCATATCAAATAAGAGACTTGCTTTCTGAAGGTATAGATGGTTTGTTGGAATTATTTCAAGAACATGATCAAATCTATATACAAAAAAAGAACCAGCTTTACAAGCTTCACATTACAGAGGAAAACATTCACAAGCTATTTTTCTAATCGTAATGAATATCGTCACAGAGATTATACTAACTAAGAATGTTGTAAATGCTATCATATTGTAAGTACTTTACTTCAAGAGTCTAATAATCTCGGGATGTTTTATTTTGTTACACAGTTACTACATAGATCCTTGTTGGTATTCTAAATCATCCGTAATTTTGTATTCAAATCCTATAAGACTAGAACCAAAGATAGTCTAACTCTGTTGACTCGATAAACGCCATAAAAACTATTGATAACGGGTAAATACGAAAGATGTGTTGAGGTCTGTCATGGACAAAAGGGTTGGTGTTTTAATAAAAAAATTACTAGTTGCATCATTGTTAGTTCTGAGCTTTCCATTATTTGCAATCCACGGGATAGCTGCAGAAACGCAAAATTCTGATAATCAAAATTCTGATAAACATCAAGGCGATAACAATGTTAAGCACGTGCTTCTGATCTCTGTGGACGGGCTGCACCAATCCGACATTGATTGGTATGTCAGTAACCATCCAGACTCTGTGCTTGCCAAGATTGTCAAAGGCGGCGCAGAGTTCACCAACGCACACACCGCCGTCCCGTCGGACTCTGATCCCGGGGCGACAGCGCTGATGACTGGTGGCGACCCGCGCGCGACGGGCATCTACTATGACGTCTCGTACAATCACGCCACCTACCAGGCCGGCACTACATCGTGCCATGGACCAACCGGTGGCGACGTAGTCTACGATTCACCTGACGACATTGACGTGACTCGACTTGACGCAGGCCAGCACATCCCAGGTATCGATAGTAACCCGGCTCTTATAATGAAAATGACAGGCAACCCGCAGACGCTGCTGGTGCCATCTACGTTCCCGGTTGACCCCGTTACTTGTCAGCCGATCTTTCAGCATTCTTACTTGAAGGTTAATACAATATTCGAGGTTGTCAAGGCTGCCGGTCTGAGGACTGCGTGGTCTGACAAGCATCCTATTTACGAGTCGTTCAACGGACCGTCCGGTCATGGGATCGACGATTTCTTCGCACCGGAGATAGACTCGAATGCAGTAGAGCCAAATGGACAGCCGTACCCTGGTAGCCCCGCTTGGAAGGATGACAACGCAGCGACCAAGCAGTACGACAGCTACAAGGTGCAGGCAATCATCAACGAGATCGACGGCAACGACCACAGCGGCCAGAACAAGGTCGGTGTCCCGGCGATCTTTGGGATGAACTTCCAGGCAGTCTCAACCGCCCAAAAGCTGTTCCAGTCCCCGGCGACTCTGATTGGTCCGGACACGAGCGGCAACTACGCGGAGGGACCGAAGCTGTCAGGTGGCTACCTCCCTGGAACGACCACCCCAGGTCCATTGCTATCGATGGCACTTGACTACGTCAACTCGCAGCTGCAAAGGATGGTCGACGAGATCCACAAGCAGGGCCTTACCGACTCGACGGCGATAATTGTAACAGCCAAGCATGGCCAGTCGCCGCAGGATCCAAATCTATTGCTCAGGATCAAAGATGGTCCGATAATTACTGCTATCAATAACGCGTGGAATCTGAATATTGGTTGTACGGCAAGCTGCACGCCGCTAATAGTTGCCGGAACAGACGATGATCTGTGGCAGAGCTACTTGTCGGTCAAGACCCAGGCGGCTACAGACTTTGTCGCGAGCTTTCTGTGGAACCACAGCGCTCCTGGTGTCACCTATAGCGGTACAACCGTGTCGGTGTCCCACTCAGGTCTTGCTAAAATTTACGCAGGCAAAGCGGCCGCTGACTTTTTCGGCGTGCCTGTCTCCGACCCGCGTCACCCAGATGTGTTCGGGCGCGTCGCAGTCGGAGTCGTCTACACCGGCGGCAGCAAGATAGCCGAGCATGGCGGAGACAACCCCGCAGACCGCAGCGTTCCGATACTAGTATACGCACCTGGAAATGTAAAGCCCGACTCAAACAACCAATCAGTCGAGACGACGCAAGTAGCACCGACGATCCTAAAGTTGCTTGGGCTTGATCCACACGATCTGCAAGCGGTGGGAATCGAGCATACGCAGGTGCTGCCCGGACTGCATGGCCACTAACCTCCTGTCAGGCCCGGCCAGCTGAAGCCTTACCAGATCTGAACCCACTGAAGATTTGAACCATGTAAGACCCATTCCCTCTTTGAGCCAAAGCATGGGAGAAAACGTCAGTCCTAAAATCTAACCGTCCGGAATCTCCGGTTCAACTAATTTTATCAGTTTTTCTAACGACTCTTGCCAACCTAAATAACACATTTCTGTCGGAATAACTGATGGAATGCCTTCCTGAACGACTTTAAGTTCTGTGCCACAAGAAACTTTTTTGAGCCAGATTGAAGTAATCATTTCTCCGGGCAAATTGGGGTTGTCAAATTTATCAGTGTACTTCAAGAATTCATTCGGTTTAATTTCCAAAAACTTTCCGCCAAAAGAATGTTCGTTACCGGTAGAAAAATTGGTAAAGGACATTTTATAACTGCCGCCTACACGCGGATCCATTTGATGAACTACACACAAGTATCCATAAGGCGGAAGCCAAAAGGACAAAGCGATGGGTTCGGTAAGGGCACGAAATACTTTTTCGGGAGTTGCTTTAATAACTCTGTGTAATGTTACGCTGCTATTTGACATGTAAAAACAGTATTTATGTGGAGTTTATAAAATCGTCTATTGCAGGGTAACGTTTTCATTTTCCTAGTGTTTGGTAGAATTAGTAACTGTGAAAATGGCCATACTTACAGAAATCACAATTATTGAAAGATGTAGAGTTTTCACAATAATTTTCAGTTTATAGTGATTTTAGGGATTGCTGAGGAATTGTAGTTTTACTTTATCCGTTTTAATGTTTCAGCGAAACTAATTGAACAAATTATAGATATAAAAATTGCAAATACGAATGAAAGACTCACATACATGTACGGAATAGCATCAAGCAAATTATAGTCAATTGCTTGAGCTTGCAAATGCGTGTTACTTATTTGATCATTGAGATCGTTGTATTTTGGAGCAAAGACAGAATCACCTAGATTTTGAGCCATTGTATTAAGATCTTTTTGCATCATTGCAAAATCAGTCGCATCTGTTGGAAATACCCAAACTGGGTTACCTGATTTTGGTAAGAGTACTTGTATGGTTCTAAGATCTGTGACAATCACCTGAGGATCAGATGTTGCTTGAATGTGAGTTAAAATTCCTCTTGCTTCAACTAAAGGATAAACCGTATTTTGAAAAGAAAAAATTACAGAATAGACGCCAAAAGCAATCATAAGAAAACATATCATTATTGTAAGATGTTGTAGTATTATTTTCATTATTTTTAATTGGACATTGATATTTTTAGAGATTGCTAATAAGTTGTACTGATTTTATTTTAGATCCGCTAGATATTACATCCTCAAGATACTGAATTATGCGTTTGGCATAATAAGTATCAAGATCCAAGTCAGGACCAAAAGATTTGTATCTAGATTGAATGGAATTAAATTCAAGCCTAGTTGAAAAGGAATATCATGAATCAAGAAAAACCAAAAATCGCTTGTTTGCCTAATGGTCCATACTACTTGATAAACAGTCAAGAAAAGAAACTAGTTGAAAACCTTCGAAGCTCAAAAGACGAAAATTATTCTACCATAGCAGGCATTGCTTTGTGTCGTTGCGGAGCTTCAAAGAATAAACCATTTTGTGATGGAACACATGGAGTGATTGGTTTCAAAAGTGAGAGAATAGAAAAAAGTGCAGATCCAAAAAAGAGGGATTACAAGGGACAAAAAATTATAGTTCATGACAATAGAGCTGTTTGCTGTCATTCTAAAATTTGTGTGAAAACGTTATCAACTGTTTTTGATGTCAACAAAAAGCCATGGATCGATCCTGACGCAGATAATGTTGAAAAATTAATTGAAACCATCAAAAATTGCCCATCAGGTGCGCTAAGCTATACCATTGAAAAAGAACACAAAGACTATGACAACAAACCCATGGTAACTGTTTCAAAAAATGGTCCGTATCTTGTGACTGGTGGAATTGAGCTAATCGGCGAAACCTTCATGGATGGTGTATCACAGGAACATTATGCCTTGTGCAGATGTGGAGCATCCAAGATCAAACCATTTTGCGATGGAACGCATGCCCAAGTTGATTTTAGGGATTAGTGTCAAGAAAAAATATTCTACTATAACAAGGTAGATATCATTTTAGGTAAATCTTGTCAACATAGCACCACTTCCAATCCTCGCCTGGTTCAAAAGATTGCATGATAGTGTGTCCAGTTTTATTGAAATGTTTTGTTGCATGTTTGTGTACTGAAGAATCACAGCATCCTACATGACCACACACAAGGCATCTTCGCAGATGGACCCAAGTGGAATTTATCTTTTCACACTCTTCACATCCTTTGGTCCTAGGGTTTGCATTTTTGCTAATGTCTTTTACATGAACACATGTTTGGGGCTGTTTCAAGTGCTATCCTCTAGATTATGGTTACCATGATATATTAAGTTGACAATTATTACTGGGAAAATATTTGCATTTTTTAAAGCTTTAATGGGAAAAATTTTCACATCCAATAAAGTGGAACTTATTTTCATGTACAGTTCCAAGATTTTTGACATGACTTGCACAAGATTTTGAAATATAATTAAATACTAATTTAGAGTTTCATTGGTCTGTAATAAGATCTAAAATGGATGAACAAAATGGAAGCAATTGCCTTGTCTTGGTGGACAAGCAAAAAATCAAGGCAACTATTTTGCATATAGGCAAGGGAAAGTTTAGAATTCTAAACGATGAAAGAAACGGCGAGTTTGTAGGCAGAATAATTGATGCATCAGATGTCATTCACTGTAGATTTTAGCCTTCAACATCCATATTTTTTCATGGTCCTTGAGTTTCTTTTGATTGTGTTATTTTTGTGCTACCTCAACTGGTACAGAATTTTTCATATACTTGATTGGCAGATCAATTAAGATCAATTCCGTATCTTGTTGAGCTTTTATCTTCAAGATTTTTTCATTTTCTATCTGTGCTATATCACGTGTATAGAGTACTTTGTCATTTAATGCAATTTTTCCTTCAATGACAAACAAGTATGTAATCCTATCACTTTTTGTGACATAACTTAGATCTTTGTCTGCTTGCAGATTTGAAATGTAAAATGTCGCATCCTGACTAATTCCTAGTCTGTCTTTTTGATTAGAGCGCTTTGGACTAATTACAGCTAGTAGCTTGTTTTTCCTGTCATCTTCCGTGTATCTTTTCTGCTCCCATGATGGTTTTAGTCCCTTGGTGTCACTATAAAGCCAAATCTGCAACAGTCGCAGTGGCTTCTCATCTGAATGGTTAAACTCTGAATGAAGCACGCCAGTTCCAGCCGACATTCTTTGTATCTCTCCTGGCTGGATTATTCCATGATTTCCAAGACTGTCCTTGTGCTCTAGCTCTCCATCTATGACATAGGTTACAATCTCCATGTCCTGATGCTGATGAAAATCAAAGCCTGTTGCAGGCTGTATGATATCATCATTGAATACTCGTAGTGGTCCAAAGTTTACGTTTTTTGGATCATAGTATTCGGCAAAGGAAAAATGATGGTATGTTGACAGCCACTCGTTTTCTCCCTTGTATTGTTCTTGTTCTTTTATTATTTTAATCATGATATAATATGGTTGAAAATTTACTTAAAACATCCTAAATGAGATACTGGAACTTTAAACAAAGTTGTGTAAAGTAAACAGGTTTTTTGCTATACGAGAACTTTTTACGATGGATCCTTTGCATAGTATCGTGGGCGGTTCTGATTCAAATCTACCTGCTGATCTCTTCATGGAACTGGCTAGTCAGACAAGATGTGCTATACTTTTGATTCTCAAAGAAAAACCAACTAGGACCAACAAACTGGCAAAGGATCTCAATCTTACCGTTCAAGAGACACACAGAAACACATCTAGGCTGACAGAGGCAGGAATCATAGGAAAAGACTCGCAAGGACTGTTCTCTTTGACTGAATATGGCAAGTTGATTGTGGATCAAATCCAGTATTACCAATTCTTGTTTAAACATCAGAGTTTCTTTGAAGACCATTCATGTGATCTTCCATTAAAATTCAAACAAAGACTAGGGGTCCTAAATAATTGCGAGCTTGTAACCAAGGTAACAAACGTGCAACAAAAAATAAAAAAAATAGAATCTGAAGCTAAAGATCACATCAAGCTGATTGTCTCACAAGCTTGGGAGGATGAGGGAAAGATGCTACTAGACAAGGTAAAAAACGGAGTAAAGGTATCTACAATTTTTGGATTTGAGTCAGTCATGCCAGACGAAATAGTAGAAAACATACAAAAGAAATTGACTAGTTTTATCCTGAAAGGTTCCTTGGAACAAAAGATAGTTGACGGCAATGTAAAGCTCTCACTATTTATTGCAGACAAGCAGGCGGCAGTAATGTTTCCAAACCAAAAAGGAGAGGTGGACATGGATTCACTATTTGTTGGAAAAGATTCTGACTTTTTAGAGTGGTGTAATGATTATTTTGAGTACTTGTGGAATAGAGCAAAGACAATAGTTAAGGGCAGAACCAAATTTTATTAAATTAGTATAAAATCATCTTGTCTTAAAGGAGTAGACTTAAAATAAACACTTTTTCGTTCAAGTTTGAACGAACTGCAAATGAGTTCATTGACAATCAGTAAAAAAGGAAAGCCCCCACTCACGCACAAAAACGGTGTACTAACTAGTGTTATGATGTCGGTGTGATTTGTTGGAAAGAGTTTAAGGTCATGAAGATTCTTTAATCTTTTTCCTTAACTCGTTTTGGTATTCCTTCGCGCAATTGTAAAAAAACTGATATTTTGTATTAAGATCTTTTGAAATTCGAGTAATTCTGTGGACATCTTTTATTTGTTTAAAGAATTTCGAATAGTAAGCGTCTTTTTTCTCACATTCTTCCTTACTGATAGATGAAATATCTTGTATCAGTTTTTTTGCCTCTTTTTCACATTTATTTTTAAAATCATCAACGCTAAGAATCCCAATATCTTGTTGTGTAAGATTACCAAATGTGAACTCCACATCAGGCATATTGGTTTCTTTATTTTTACTCGACGATTTCAAAATGTTCTTTAATTTATCGCAAATAATCAAACAAGATAATAAGAAACTAATTACTATTTAAAAGAAGGTATGTATTCATTGACTACCATCATTACCATGTATCTTTTTTAAAAAAATGGTTCAATGAGATAGGCAGAGAATCATTCATAATTTTATAATCAATACTTTCTATCTTTTTAACCACAATCGTTTTCGATCTGCATTAAAGATTATTTTTTAAATAGAGTTGTTACTTGAGTTATTTCTCCCCATTCCTGCTTGCCATTTACTTTCCTCTTCTTGGAGTCTTTGAAACTCGTCTGAGATCAATTGTACGGATGTATTTATCAGATCCCCGTTCAGCGCTTCTAGCATCAATTTGCCAATCTCAATACGACGCTCCAATATTGTGATAGGTGATATCGTTTCTTTGATAATCCCTACTAGTATGGTCTTGCCGGGATTGTCTTTGTCAGCCTGGAATTTTTTCGTGATTATTTCCGGTGGCTCCTCCAGCCATTTTGCAGTCAGTGCAAGGCTTTCCTCTAGTATATTGAAACAGTTTTCTATCATCTCAGAATAACGTGATTGTGCAATATCTATGACAAACGTATTGCCTCTGGATAAACACACTAAATCCCGGTATACCGTACTACGGTCTACAAAATAACCCTCTGCTGCCAAGTCTTCTATTAGTTGTTTTGGTGTATAGTGTTTGTTTTGGGTTTTGTATTGTGTAATAATTTCTTCTAATTTCATACGTCGAGCTCCAACATCTTTGTTTGAGGATCCTGGTTTTTTCGCCATCTTTTATCTAGTTCACTTATACATCATAACTATAAGAGAAGCATTTTCCATTTTTATAAAATCATGTTTGTGTGATTGTGGGGCGACCCCACTTTTAGAATAGTTCCTCTATGATTTTTGTTTTCAAATTGTGGAAGTTCTATTATAGAACTTTAAAAATAGTTCCTCTCTGACTAGCCTTTGATTGTAGTGAAACACTACTTTCAAAATACTTCCTCTATGAAGTCATTTCTGAATTTCTATTTTATAATGACCTTACCTCTTCTTATACTTCTCTATGCATCTCTTTTTTGTACTAATATTATTTCATCTTGCGTCTGTTTCATTTTGAGTAGACAAAAATTGTCAACAAAGACCTAGCTTAATTTTTTCAGGATGTTGAATAATTATGCAACATTATCGTTCCTAATCCGATGTTAAATGTTGCATAAAATACTTGATTTTTTCGAACATCCTTGAAGGATACGATTACAAAATATAATTACAAGCTAACCAGAATTGTCTCCTTTCTTCACGTCCACCAAGACATTATACGACTTATCTTAATTCTTGTGCATCAAACTTGGGCAAGACCAGTATACAGTATCCAAGCTCATCCCAGACTGACCTTATCAATTCAAGATAAGAGCCACCAAACAAATCTTCAAGCACTCTGTGAAGAAACTCTGGATTCTTGTAGCAATCTGGCAAATAACAATGATATTTTTCATACAATCTTTTTTTAACCGTATCAAGTAATGGATTGCCAAATTTTTCCGAGATGGCTTTTTCAATTGCAAGTGTTGCCAGTGCCTTTTTTACCTGCACGGTCCACTCTTGAGACTTGAAGCTTGTCTCCATGTTTTATGATATAAAATATGATTAAAGAAAGCTGGTTTTTTCATTTTGAAAAACTATATTTTTTTTCACGCATTTTAACAGAATAGAATCAAACTTAATTTGTATTCAAGGCCAACGGGTGCTTTGATAATTTTATTATAAACAGCGCACCCTTGCTGCCGTTTGTCACACCAATGGCACCATGATGATTCTCGATAATACTTTTGCAGCTTGGCAGGCCAAGCCCTGTCCCAATCTGTCTTGTAGTAAAGAGCGGATCAAATATCTTTGGCATTATATCATCAGGGATGCCAGGACCAGTGTCCTCTACTTCTATTATCACATCATCTTCGCCATCCAGGAGGCGGATATCAATCTCGCCTTTGTTGCTCATTGCCTGGATTGCGTTTGATATCAGATTCACAAAGACCACCTCAAGTTTTTCATGATCACATGTAATCTTTGTATCATTTTTTGGCAGGTTTACCTTTACAGTATCAGGTAGTATCATTCTATCTAGTGTTGATGACAATATTTCAGACAATGTTATACTGGAATATTTCAAGGGCTTTGGGGTAACATAATCCAACACTTCGTCGATCTGGTGTGTCATTCTTAAAATTCCCCTATCAATTCTTGCCAAATTCGTCTTGGTTCCTTCATCCAGATCTGGATTTGTTATTTTCAATATTGCAACAGAGTTTTTTATTACACCCAGCGGATTTCTCAAGTCATGTGCAATTCTTGCAGATAGTTCCCCAATTGCCAAAAATCTTTTGGTCTTTTCTTCTTCAAGGGCTCGCTTTGTGGAATAAATTTCTGACATGTTTCTAATTACGGTGTTGCTGCCAATTAGATTTCCATCATCGTCGTATAATGGTGTGGCACTAAGAAGGACTGGAAAAGAGGTGCCGTCTTTTCTCTTAAACCACATCTCCCTGTTTTCTACATGGCCTTCCTCTCTCCATGTTACAAAAGAATCAATGATATCACTGAGACTATTTTTTGCTATATGATCAAAGATTGATTTGCCAATTATCTCGTCTTTTGTATAGCCTAGGGTATTTGCATAAGATTTGTTACAATTAAGAATTTTGCCATTGATGTCTATTGTACGCAACAAGACAGGCGAGTCCTCATACAAATTCTTGTATTTTCTCTCTGTTACCGCTAAAAGCTCGTGTGCTGTTTGCAGTTCTTCAAATTGTTCTCTTAGGCGAGCATCATCTTCTTCCAGCTTTTTTCTTGCCTGATGAATTTCTGTCAGGTCTGTTAGGGCAACGGTTCTGCCTATCACATCTCCATTTTCATCATACAAGGTTCCTCCACTTAGAAGACAAGGGAAGATACTTCCGTCCTTTCTTTTCATCCATATTTCTTTGTGAGAAACTTCATGGGTTTTCTTCCAATCCTCAAGATTGTCCCTTAATTCCTTGACGCTTTTTTCTGCAGTGTGATCATAAACTGACATTCCTATTGCTTCTTGTTTTGTGTAACCAAGTGTAACAGCATATGCATCATTACAGTCTGTAAGAATTCCTTGATTTGTAATGGTTCGAAGCAAGACAGGTGTTTTTTCATAAAGATTTCTGTATTTTTGCTCAGTCAAGCCAAGAAGCTCGTGCGCGTTTCTTAGCTCATCATATTGTAATCGAAGTCTAATTTCCTTTACTTCAAGCTCTTTTCTTGCTTGATGGACCTCAGTAATATCTCTGATTACCGTATTGCTGCCAATTAGATTTCCATCATCGTCGTATAATGGTGTGGCACTAAGTAATACTGGAAAAGTGGTCTCATCTCTTCTCTTAAACCACATCTCCCTGTTTACTACATGGCTTTCTTCTTTCCATGTTGTAAATGATTGAATAACATCTTTGAGACTCTCTTTTGCTGTATGATCAAAGATTGATCTTCCAATTATCTCGTCTTTTGAATATCCTAAATGTTCGGCGTAAGACTTGTTACACTCTATTATAATACCATTGGTATCTACGGTGCGACAAAGTTCAGGCGAAGTCTCGTATAAAAGTACAAATTTCTTTTTGACAGTTGCAAGTTGTGAAGTTGCTTCCTGCAGTTTTATTGACATGGTGTTGACATCAGAGGCAAGTGAGTATAGTTCGTTATTTCCTTCCGGTCTTATTGTTATGCCCAAGTTTCCTTGAGATATCTCGTTTAGTGCCTTTCTTATCTTGGAGATTGGTAAGGTGATTGATTTTACTGCAAAGATAGCCAGAATTGTGGCAATTGCTATTGAAGCGAGGACAATTACGACAGTGTTAAAAAATAACTGCTTGGCAGGTTCTAGTGCCTCATTTGCATCAATCTTGACTACCAGCCCTGCATTAATTTCAGGGAGGTATCTCCATGCTGCAATCACATCTACATTGCGGTAGTCTTTTACCTTCCCAGCCCCGCTGTGACCAGACAAGGCATTTGACATTTCCTCAGAGGTAAAATTCAGATAATTACCATTAGCAAGGCTTGATTGATATTTTGGCTCATCTAGATACATAACTTTGCCATCAACCCATTTTGCCAAGTTGATTTCTCCAGTATTTCCAATGTCTAAATTATTCAAAGTAGGTACGACAAGATTTTTTACCGGGACCTCAAAGACAATCCAAGTAAGAAATTTTTTATCAAAACCATAATCTGGTGAAATTATAAACACTTCAACTTTATTTCTGGTGGTATCCAAAAACGCGGTACTAATGTATGTATTACCTACTAGTTCATCTGATGAAAAAGTTTTAAGAATACCATGAATCAAAGCGTTATTTGAATTACCAAGACTGCCAGTTGAATAGATAATATTTCCTTGTTTATCTGCAAGCAGGACATTATCAATTAAAGACTTGAAATTTACCAGATTCAACAGCTGACCATCTAATATCTGCTTTGCTTGTAGGTATGACGGATTATTCTTGTCTTTATCAAATTTTACCAAGATAGGAAAATTCAATTTAATGTTGTAATAGGAACCAGCTGAAAGAATATCTGATTTCAAAAAATCGATAGTTGATTTAATCTTGTTTACGTTTTGATCTGCTATCATTTCAAGATTTGTCACAGCAGTTTTTTCCAAGACAGTTTGTGAATTTTCATAATTAATTGTATTGCTTACTATTATTGGCGAAATGGAGCATGCAACAATTAGTATAAGAAATTCTGCAAAAAGGCTTCTTTTATTGCCCAGGTTTCTGGCGTAATCTTTAAAGGAGATTTTCTTTTTTTCAATTTTTTTGGCGAACATTTTTGTGGGATCTTTTAGAGTATTTCTTAGCGTTTCTTTAGATTCATCTAAAAAGTCATTCTGATTAGATGCAAATTTCATGTTATTTTGTTCTAATAAAAGATAAAAAACACCCGTTTTTTCATTTTGGAAAAACTATCGCCTATTATCATGGAACACGAGTATACTGGTATGCCTTTAATGCAAGAAACAACTTGGTCTTACAATCACAATCTGATTAAATCATGTTCAAAATGCCATGGAAAAGTGTGGACGCTTGGAACAATCATAGCTGATGATGGGAAATTATACCACAAGCACTGTAGAGGGGTTTAATCACTTGTCATTTCCTTTTTTGACACACACCTTTCAAAATACAAGAAGACACGGATATCATGATATGATTTCCCAGGAAGAGATCATTTCTGCACTAACTGATTTTGATTTGGAGAGAACAGACGCCATACTGTATATCACATTACTTCAAACAGGCTCTGCTACTGTCAACACCATATCCACCAAACTGGGAATTGACAAGGGAAAGATTTACAGATCACTGCACAAGCTACAAAATACCGGTCTTGTCTCTTCAACATTTTCCAATCCTACAATAACTAACGCAGTCGATCCAGAAAAGGCATTAAGCATAATCATACAAAGAAAAGAAGAACAGATTCTAGTCATGCAAAAGGCCATAAAAAAAATCACTCAAAGCCTTTTGGAATTTAAAAATCCACATGAACAAGCATCACAGGTGCCATCATTTTATGTAATCCAGGGTCGCCCAAATATTTATGCAAGAATAGGAAAGATAGTTGAAGAGTCAGCAAAGACTGTTTACATTGTAACAACGGTGCGCGATCTTTTGCGCATGCATTATACTGCTATTCCAGAAAAAATAAAGATCTCTAAAGGCAATGGCGGCAAAATAAGAATTATCACAGATGAAGCTGATGATTTTCACCTTCTTTCTGATGTAGATGGACTAGAACTTGCTGAATTAAGATCGTGCAAGCTTCCCTCAAAAAGCAGGATAATTGTCACCCAGGACAAACGCCTTATGATGTCTGGTTCCATGAATGAATCTATGAGCTTAAACGATGATGCTGATTCTACTCTATATACAAATTCACATGAAATTGTGGATAACATGTATAGCTTTTGTAATCACTTGTGGAGTATTTCAAAGCCATTGGAAATGAATATTGTACAATCAGGAGTAAATGAATAAAGATGGTAGAAAGAAAACTAACCGCAATTGTAGTAGATGATGACATTGATACTGTTGAATTGTTTTCTGAATATTTACAATTACAAGGAATAGAGGTTCTTGCAAAAGGATACGACGGCAAAGAGGCAGTCGAATTATATAAAAAACTAAAACCAGATATTGCATTTTTGGACGTAATGATGCCTCATTATGACGGTACCTTTGCGCTCACCGAAATAAAACAATTGAAACCATTGGCCAAAGTAATTATGGTTACAGCTGATCTGACGGTTGAGACCGCACGAAGGTTAGAAGGCTTGGGAGCATCGGCTGTCGTATACAAACCATTTGAATTTGAAGAGATAATGTCAACCATATACAGATTAATTCAGCCCAATTCTGTTACAATGTAAACTGATTCAAATTCATACAAATAAAATCGCATTGGGGAAAAAGACGCTTTAGGAAAATTTTTTATCAGTATCACAAAATTATGTCAATTAAGGATATACGAAATTATTATTTATTGATTAGATTTTTCGTTTTGAACAAACCGCAGTAATTTTAATTTTAAAAACAGCATATTTTGCATACTAAATTAATTCGTTGATATAATCTAATTTTGCGCATCAGTATGATGTTTGATAAAGATAATAATAATCATCATTGCTTTTCTGATGCTTGTTATTCCACATAATGCATTCTCGCTTGGTGCAGGCGATGTTCAAGTAACTGCACCATGGGCTGGAAAACAAAATACCATAAAGGTTGCAATAATTAATGAAGCAGGTTTGGATGAAGAAAAGATTTCTGTAATTAAAAAGGCAATAGAATCAGAAACTCATTACAATAAGGACGGCCACATTTACTTTGAAGGCTGGGCTGGTGCACTGGACTCAGTATATTCAAATCCAAAGAAATTTGAGATCTCTGAATCAGAAAAGATAATCCCTGGCAACATCACAATCGAACTATTAAAAAGTCAAGATCCCAATTATAGCGGTCTTACAAGACCTAATTTTGAGGGAAATAAGATAGTATCTGCATCAATTAAGATCTTCAATTCAAACAACATTTCTCTGACTCAACTTGAGAACTTGGTAAGGCATGAATTTGGGCATGCACTTGGTTTGGGCCACGCATCAGACCAGAACTCGATAATGTACGAGTTTATCGTTCCAGATGAGAAGCTCATATCTGATTGTGATGTGACAGGCCTCAAAGTACTAACTGAAGGATTTACTTTTACTAGTTTAGATTGTAGCCATGTTTGAGAACAAACCTAAACAGGTGGCATACAAATTGAGAACAATTATGGAATAATAAAATAAAAATTAGGGATCATGTTTTAGAGAACTTTAAAGGAGATTATCGCACAAATATCTTTAATGTCAAATAGAATAGTCTCATTTCTTCCAAGCGCAACTGAGATCCTCTACGAGCTAGGTGTTGGAGATCAAATAGTTGGCGTGACTCACGAATGCAATTATCCAGAACAAGCAAAATCAAAACCAAGAGTGATCCATTCCTCTTTTGATCCAAATACCATGACAAGCAAAGAGATAGACGACAAGGTAGTGGATCTGATGCATTCTGGAAAAGACATTTACATCCTAGATGATGACGTTTTAAAAAAAGCAAGACCCGATCTAATTGTAGCCCAGGGATTGTGCGAGGTCTGCTCGCCTTACACAAAGGAGATCAGCAGGGCATTCAAGATACTAGACAACAAGCCAGAGGTAATAATTTTAGAACCACACAACCTTGAAAACATTTTGGAAAACATTATCACAATAGGAAACAAAGTTGGCAGAAAAAATGAGGCGCAAAAGCTAGTCTTAGAATTAGAAAGGCGAATGCAATACGTAAATCGAAGATCAATTGAACCCCCAAAAAGAGTTCTCTGTTTAGAATGGCTAGACCCATTTTTTATCGCAGGCCACTGGGTTCCCCAAATGGTAGAGATGGCAGTGGGAATAAACGGTCTTGGTTCTGGGGGAGATCCGTCAAGACGCATGAAGATAGAAGAGGCAGTAGAGTATGATCCTGATATCATAGTTTTGATGCCATGCGGATTTGACATTAATAGAACCATTCTAGAATACAAAAAACTAAAAGACAACAAAAAGTGGCAAGAGCTAAGAGCAGTTCAAAACGGCGAAGTCTATGCAGTAAACGCAAACGAGTATTTTTCAAAACCAGGGCCAAGGACCATAACAGGCCTTGAGATCTTGGCAAAAATCATTCACCCTGAATCATATTCAGAAATTAAAGTACCAAACGATTCATTTCAAAAGATCACAAAAAATTAGATATTAGGATATGGAGAAATCATTTCCATGGACCTAGTATTTTCTGACATTCATGCGGATATTTCTGCACTGGAATCAATCCTATCTATCGCAACAAGCAATGAATTTATAAAAAGATACGGCGATTTTTCTAGGATAATCAATCTAGGTGACATTCTAGAAAGAGGAACAAATCCAAAACAGGTACTTGACAAGCTAAAAACTCTGGAAAAAAATTACCCAGTAATATCAGTGATGGGAAACCATGATGAAGCATTCCTGTACAAAAGACAGGTAAGTGGAAGCTCAATTGATAGTATAATAGCACATGAGGATCTTACCCAAGATGATCTGTCTTTTTTTCCACAAAATAACGACGGAACGCTAGGCAAGCAACTATACCAAGATAAAAAAAACGGATTATTATGTGTCCATGGAGGGCCAATCGATCCAAAAAAGATCACGCCAAAAAACGCATACGACGAGTCCTGGCTATACCAGAGATCATGGCAAAGACTCACACAAGAGGAATTTGAGTTTTTTAGCTATTCAGGATATCACTATACCGCAGAGTCTGCATTTTCAGAAGCAAAAGAGAACAACTGCCATGTAATTTTATGTGGCCATCAGCACGATGAGACAGCAATACTACAAGACGGACAGATTCGCGATATTTATCATAAAATAGAAACAACAAGAGAAAAAACCACATCATATCATATAGAAAAAAGAGAAATTGAGATTAATCCTGAAAACAACTATCTTATCAGGCTAGGCCTTGGCGGTCCACAAGGTGACTATGGAAAAAGATACGCCGAGCCACATTTTGGAATTATACAGTATGATCCAAGCAAAGTAATCCTATTTACCGTCAAGCCATAAGATATCAAACAAATTGAGTGCAACAAAAACACTGCGAAATGATCACAAGCATATAAGACGCCTTGAAAAAATCATAGAAAAATGTTACACCAAGATATATGATGGAAAGGACATTCCGTTTTCTGATATAGAAAATATAACTATAATCATGTCAGAGTTTCTGGAAGCGATACACTACTCCAGAGAAGAGGACGCCTACTTTCCATGCGTTGCAAGCTATGATAGTTTAAAAGAAGAGATCAGGGCCTTTATGATAGAGCACGAGTTTGCAAGAAGAATTGCAAAAAGCGTTCATACACATTTGCAGAGCTGGAAGAAAGGAAACAACGAACGCGAACCTGTTGCAAGATTTCTTAAGACCTATGCAGTATACCTTGATGACCACATCACAAAGGAGGAAGATTTCTTTGACAAGGCTGAAAGGGAGATCCTGTCACAGGAAGAGGAAAAATTAATGTACGAGGAATTTCGTGCAGTCACCGCTGTTACCACAAAACTAGATGAAATGTTAAAACTGATTTCTTCTCTAGAAAAAAGACCATGGATGAAAGACTAGTTTTCAAAGACAGACTTTACCTTGGGATAGACTGTCGCATCTTTTTCTTTTGGCTCGTAAGCAAGTTTCATAGTTATTCTACAACTGCAGAATTATTATATATCATCACAATAGTATGCAGACTATACATACCATTATGAATAACATTGCAAACTTGCGAGTCCACATTGCGCCAGTAGGCTTTGAGGTAGACAGGGTAGTCATTCCTGCAAAAAACATGAAAGCAGACAAGGTCTGGCTCCTAGTTCACAACAACCCATCTGAAGACAAGGGCAGGCCATATACAGAAAAGATCCAAAACGATCTTAAAAAAATGAACATCAAAGTGGAACTATACAAAGTTGACAGGCTGAATCTGTTTCAGATAATCAAGGCAGTAAAAGAGATAGTTGAAAAAGAAAAAGAAAATGACATTTACATCAATGTTGCTTCAGGTTCCAAGATTCATGCCATCGCATGTATGATGGCAAGCATGATATTTAACGAAAGACAAAACATCAAGCCCTTTTATGCAGAAGCTGAACGCTATGCCGCGTTTGAAGGCAAGCAACAGTCTTTTGGAGTAAAAAGAATGATGCCGCTGCCAACATATGAGATCCATACGCCAAAGCCAATCCTGGTGCAGGCATTAAAGATAATCAAAGAAAATGGAGGCAGGATTACCAAAAAGGAGATGGCAAAACTAGCACATGAAAGCAAGCTAATTGTTGTAAATGCAAGGGAAGAAAACTTTCAGCAGGCAAGATTTGCAAGCCTTGACAAGAATATAATCCAGCCATTACTCCAGGACTGGAAATTTATAGAAATAGAACAGATAGGACGAAACCGCTGGATCAAGATAACACAAGAAGGATTAGGTGCAGAGGAATTTCTTACCTAGTAAGCTCAGGCTTGACAGTCCACGCTATTGCCATTGCAACAAACGGCACAGAGACTATACCAGCAATCTCCACATAGGTCTGGTACTGCACGTTATGTGCAGGATCAGGATGCACCAAAAGAATGGGAACCGGCAGTGCACATGCAAACCATATGATAGATAACAAAATTATAATTTTCAATATTCTCTTTTTCTTTGGTGTCACAAACTCGTTTTGGTTCCAGTTCTATTAATTTGATTGGTATGATTATCTTGCAGCGGCACCACCATCTAGCGGCAACACTGCACCAGTTGCCCATGAGGAATCATCTGAGGCAAAGTAAAGAATTGCCTTTGCCACATCTTCTGGGGTTCCTATTCTTCCAATTGGGTGCTCTGATGCGGCCATCTCTCTTTCTGATTGTGATCCAAGATAGGGCCTTGTCATGTCAGTTTCCACAATTCCGGGGCAGACACAGTTTACCCTGATTTTGTACTTTGCATATTCTATGGCCCATGCCTTTGTTAGCAGAACAAGCGCACCCTTTGATGCAGTATATGCATCTGCCTCAAAATTTTCAAACGCCTTGAGGCCGGCATCCGAGGACACATTAATTATACAACCGCCATTTTTTTCCATGTGAGGAATGACAAATTTGGTAAAACGAAACTGCCCTGTTAGATTTATATCAATCACGTCGTTCCATTCTTTTTCTGAAATTTTGTGCAATGGTTTTATCTGGGGAAAGATTCCAGCGTTGTTTACCAAGATGTCAATCTTTCCAAATTTTTCAATGGTTTTTTTTACAACATTTTGCACATCTGACTCGTTTCTTATATCTCCTGAAACAGAAAAAACATTTCCAATCTCTTTTGCCGCATCTTGCAGTCTTGTAGAGTCTTTGGCAGTTATGGTTACACCAGCCCCTTCTTGTGTAAAAAGTTTAGCCGTTGCCTTGCCAATTCCCCTGCTGCCCCCTGTTATGATTGCAACCTTTCCTTCTAGTCTCATAAAATAAAATGTATGACGAGGTTTTTATTTTTAGAGCTTTATTCCAAAGGTGATGTGTCGGTTTAAAATAAAATTCACACCAGATGCAATCAATATGGAAATCAGGGCAGCCAAGATGTAATACATGGCAAGCTTGTCCACAAAGATATAATTGAATCCAAGCTGAATTAGCATGCCAACAAGACTGATTCCAATAAACTTGCCATACATGAAAATTGTTCTCTGCTTTGCCATCGAATCCCTAAAAGTCCAAGTCTTGTTTAGAATGAAATTTGTTGTCATGGAAAGATAGATTGCAATTGCCGATGAGAGAAGGTACCACAGTCCAACATATTCTTTTAATGCATAAAGTAGACCAAGATTGACAAGCACACCGCTTGCACCAACCAAATAATACTGAAATGCGTGTCTTGCAAAAAGGGAGAACCTCTCTGATCTTCTTTGCTCTCCTACTGCCATGTTTCTCTCAAGATTTGGTCAGTTAATAAATCCTAAAACTGTATACTGTCAGAGCTATGATCAAGTCAGGTCATCAATATCTCACCAAAACAAAAACAGAATTTTGGATTTTTATCTAAAATTTGGTTACAAATCGTTCCACATTATATCAAGTCCGGTACATAATTGTATAATTTTGTAAAACTGAAGGTAAATTACAGAAAAATTTTCATAAAATCATAAATAGATCAAAGTCACATAATAAAACATGCAGAAAGATGCCAAATCTACTGCTTGAATTGCGTGGTCCCGCAGATTTGGTGTTGAAATCCCCGCTATCGGTCGGATTCATAAGAGGTAATCTCTGCTTGTCTGACGGGGGGCCACGCCAATTATTTTATCAGATCAACTGATACGCTGCCAATTAAATTTCCATGGGGATTGATTATTATTTGGACTTGTTGGTCCTGTGTAATCTCGACAGATTTCTTGCCGGTATAATCCCAAGTGTAGTAACTTGATATTCCTGTATTGTGTATAGTTCTCGAAAGAATAAAATCTTCATTGAAAGAAAAATTTTCTCCCTTTAATGAGATTGAAAGATTTTGTGGACTGTCTCCGCTTGGCACAAAACCAAAATGATATGTCCCGTTTTGGATCTTGAAGCTGTCCGTAAAGATTCCATTTTTGTAAAGTGTGGGGTCTGCAAGTGTTATGTGGTATGCTATGTTTGATTCATTTTTAGGCTGTAGTGACACTATGATTGCTATAGTAACAATGGCTGCAGCTAGAACATAGACAATTTTTTTCATAGATTAATAACTGGCTTTGGATGTTTTAAAAAATTATAGTTTAAGGGATTCTTTGAGCCCTTTGTACCTATTTCTAATGGTTACCTCGGTTACTCCAGCTGCCTGCGCAACATCTTTTTGAGTCTTGTTCTCGCCGTTCATCACACAAGAAAGATACAATGCAGCTGCTGCAAGTCCCATAGGATCCTTGCCAGCAGAGATTTCAATTTCTGCAGCATCTTTTAAAATTAACAATGCTTTTCGTTTTGTCTTTTCACTCAAACCTGCCTTGCTTGCAATTCTTGCCACACATTTTATAGGATCTACTACTGGCATCTTTAGATCAAGTTCTCTTAAAAGCAACCTGTAACATCTTGCCACATCTTTTCTTTTTATGTTGATACCATTTGCAACATCAGTTAGAGTTCGCGGAGTTTCAGTATCTCTGCATGCAGCATAAAGTGCAGCTGCAACTAATCCTGGAATTGATCTGCCTCTGACAAGGCCCTTGTCCAATGCCTTTCTGTAGATGTATGCGGTTTTTTCTATTACTGCATCAGAAAGTGCAAGCTTGTCTTTTAGTCTGTCAAGCTCACTGAACGCCTGTCTAAAGTTTCTGTCAACTGGTTCATGGACTTGGCTTCTACTGTCCCAAGTTCGCAGTCTTTCTATCGTACTTTTCATTGATGCCGATAGTGGTTTTCCAGAAGCATCTTTATCTGCAGGACCAATAATTGTTGCAAGACCCATGTCGTGCATTGCAAGTGATGTTGGAGTTCCAGTTCTACTTCGGTCCTCATGCTCTTCTTTTGAAAAAGATCTCCATTCTGGACCAGATTCCTCCACTCTTTCAGTTAAAACAAAACCACAACCGCCGCAAAACATTTCTCCGGTAGTACTATCAGTAACCATTGGACCTTTTCCACAACGTGGACAACGTCCTCCACCAGAGCTGAAGGTATCACGAGTCATGTATTATCTAATAAAAGTTTCGGTCAACCGCCAATAAAAAGGTTTAACTATTACCAAAAATTCAAATTATTACTAAAACAATACTGCTGGTATATTAAAATAAGAAATTTTTAATCTAAAATATGTGAAATTTATAAAAATTACTATTTAATTTGTGTCCCGCACCTTCCATTTTTGGAAGAGATTTGAACAAATCTCACCTTATATGACTAGATTCCTATTTTGGAAAATTGTTTTAGAAAATTTATTTTGTCTCATCTGAGACAAACCAATTTTGGAAATTTCCAAAAAAAATATTTGATTTTTTGTTTTTGGAAATTTATTTTTAAGTTGAAAAATTATTTTGGTGCCAAAACCCATCAATCCAAATATTTAAATATGATTTTTTTGATGGATCGACATTAAATAAAATGGAAAAATGTCCACTTTGCTGTGAATCCCAGCAAACAACCAGTGCGTTGGAAATTCACATAAAGAAAATCCATCCGCAGAGAACCGTTGCGATGCAGATAGCGCAATAATTCTTTGCTTCTAGGATAGATTGGGAGGATGTATCCAATATAGGTTATACAAAAATTTCTGGATCATTGTTCTAAAACCAACAAAAAAACCCTGTTTTTAGATATTGTAATCTGTGAGAGGAGGCGTGGTTTTGTTAGCTAAATTTAGTATACTGTGAACCTCATTTCACACCTTTAATTAATAACCAATTTTTTTAGTCCTTACCATGACAACTTTCACAAAGAATTGGCAAAGACCACAAACACCAAGCCTTGGTGAAAGATTTAATGATGCCATAAAACCAAAGGGCGCGTTAAAGCCAAGAATGGAGACTGCAATAAAAAGACTCCAGACTCAAATTTCAAAAATGGATGGAATGATTACAAAGCTAAAACAAAGAGATGAAAAGCTTTTCAAAAGAATTGTAACTGCAACTCAACAACATGATCTTACCGCTAGCAAAGTTTTATCAAAAGAATTAGCCGAAGTGCGCAAGGTAACCAAACTCTTAGGAAATGCAAGGATGGCACTAGAGCAAATCGAGCTCAGACTAAGCACCTTCCATGATCTTGGAGACACTGTTGTTACTATCATGCCAACAATAGGTCTGATGAAGAACCTCAGATCATCACTAATTAAATTCATGCCAGAAGCCGATCGTGAGCTAGGTGGAATGACTGAGATGCTCAACGGTCTGATGACAGATACATTCCACAATGGAGACTTTGGAATTGATTCAGAGTCAACAACTGAAGAATCAGAAAAGATCCTCCAAGAGGCAGCAGCAGTTGCAGAGGCAGCAGTAAATGACAAGTTGCCATCAATGCCTGCTGGCCAATCTTCAGCTCGCTACATCTAGTCCATCTTATCTGATAGGCTGTAGCGGAAATATACTCTAAACAAAACAAAAGATACCGCTAGGATTCCAGATGCAACAATATAGGCAATTGTATATCCAAAGGAATTTGCAAGCAGGCCAGTTGACAGTGCGCCTATAAAAAGACCAGTTGTTGTAATTGAACTATTTACTCCTAGGTATTTTCCTTCAAAACCCTGTGGAATGTTTTTGAAAAAAATAACTGAACTTGCAGTACTGAAAATTGAAAAAGCAATGACCATCAAAGAAGCCGAAATAATTGCTACAATAAAGGACCCTTGACCTATTGTGATTGGAATAAACAAGCCAGCTATCAGTATTGCAGCTATCCTTGGACCATATGACAATGATGTAGAGCGCTGTTCGCCTATTTTGGATATAAATCGCGGGGCTACAAAGAATATTGATACCATTATGGCTGTCTGAATCAGATAGATTAAAAAAACGCCCGAATTTGAGAAACCATATTTTTTTAAAAATGGCGTAAAGGCGGTAAAATAGATATTGCTTCCAAGATAAAATAAAAAATTTGTAATATAAAAAATCCCAATCTGATCAGTTATCCTTCCCTTAAAAATTGCAATTATATGCTTATAGTCATATAATTCAGGAATCTTTGGAAATTCAAGATGGAAATGTGATATTACATATCTTAAACCATGAATTGAATGAGCTATGCTACTTCTTTCCAAATGGAACTTGGATTCTTTTATCAGCATACTGAGGCCCATTGTAGCTACACATGATGCTGCACAAATCAAAAAATACGGCTTTAAATCAAAATACACACTGCCAATGGCACCAATTGTCATGGCGCCAAGCATACCAAAAGTTCCAATTATTGAAGTTCTTGCAAACATCCAGCTCCACCGATTTTTATGGATGGATTCCATTACAAGCAATTGTGCTACTGGATTTTTGCCAACTAGAAAAAAACCAAGGATTGGAGAAATTACATAAAGAATGTTTATGCTGTTTGTAAAATAAATAATAAGACTGCAAAGCATCACGACAAAAAAAGAAGATAAAAGAACCGCACGTCGTACATGATATTCATCTATTACCTTTCCCCAAAATATGGAACCAAGAGCCGACGTCGCATTTTGGAGAGCAACAATGATTGCAATTTCGCCAATGTTTCCCCCAAGAAAAATTACATACAGTGGGATGACAGTACTTAGACCCTGGGTAGCAAGGTTTGAAGGAAAAAGATACCACACCCATCTACTTTTTGCATTGGACATTGAATTTGATTCTCACAAGCCGGTCCTATTATTGTATAATACATTCTAATAATTTCCATAATCTTGTTTATTTTAATCATAGATGGGAAAAATTAATCATGCAGAAGCGTGTATTGCACACGCCAAGCGCAAGGACAGGATCCGTCAGGGTCCAGAAGTCTGTCGATGACCTTTGTCATCGGTTCTTGAGAGTTTTTCATCCCATAGACCAACTTCTTCCTTTTGTGCGGAAGGGATTTTCCTTGACCGCGTCGCCTGTTTACTGCACGACGCCTATCTAGGGAGGATGTCCGTTGATAGGGACATATAATACGTGATTAAATTATTTAAGGTTTATGCAATTTCGAGTATCAAAATTTTATTTTTTTTTAAAACCATATAGATACTATATCATAATACAATTTTTCTTGAAAATTATTCAATGAACACTTTTATGATGCGCACGCATACAAGATGAGGTGACAAAAGAAATGGATCTTTATCAAATGATTTACGAATCAAATTTGGAAAGCAGGCTAGAGCAGATCCTAATTGGATTGACAAAGGATAACCCATCACCAAAAATTGAAGAAGCAATACGCAAGTTTTTGCTTTTTGTCCAACACGCATCAGAAAATTTTTGGGAGACATTCCATAATGCAAAGACATACCAAGAAAGACTGGAGTGTTATTATCAATTCTCAAAAAACCAATGTCTTGCAACCGAGGTCTTGATAGGAGACTTGGATTCTGTTTCCTCTGAGCTTGACATTAAGGAAAACCTAAGTTCGTTGTTAAAAGAAGCTTTTACTTTCTAGGTTAAATAGAAGACTCTGATTTTGGACGGGATTCCTTAAATTTCTCTATCTTACTGCCTTCTTCATTTACTATACTATCTATTGACATGAGCTTTTCACGGAGGTTATTAATTATGACACCTACATCATCTGCCTCTTTTTCCACATCTGTTCTTTTTTGCTGTAGAACTTTGATTCCTAGCTTTTCCTCATCAATATACTGCCCTACCTTGATCAGCTTCTCCTTGAGATTTTTAATATCAACAGATTCATCCTCGATGCTTTTCTCAAGTTTTGTACGTTTATCTTTGAGATTCTTAATCAGTAGACCTACGTAATCTATTGCTTCCTCAAGCTTCGTTCGCTTATCCATAAGCGATCTTATTCCAATATCATCAGTTGGCTGGCTCATGTTGAATTGTTCAATATGTTCCGGTATTTTTACTTGTTCAACTGGTTTGTTCTCAATTGGCGGTTCGGCCCTTTGAGGCTCATAAGGGATATCTTCAACCATAACACCGCTTTCAGGTTCTTTCTCTGAAGAAAATTCTTCTAATTTATCACGGTTTTTTTTGAATCTCTCGAACATATTGGTCATGAATAGTGTAATTTACAATATATAAAAAGTTAATAGATTCATACAGTAGATTTTTGAGATAGTTTTTCAAATATCTAACATAATCTTGTAAAGAATGATTTTTTCCCTAAAACGGTAAAAGTTGAAGATATTCACTTTATGTTCTCACAACTTATCTAGATAGTAAAATTGAATGGCTGATCAGATTTTATAGGGTATAAATTTATGGCAATTTAGGAAAGGAGGTGCAACGATG
>Ga0210384_10001350_pt1 | contig 33677 bp, 27 predicted proteins | sample IncBWH2MmetaG_FD_160574 | JGI IMG/M metagenome (GOLD analysis project Ga0210384, IMG submission 160574) | Forest soil microbial communities from Barre Woods Harvard Forest LTER site, Petersham, Massachusetts, United States - Inc-BW-H-2-M | ecosystem: Environmental > Terrestrial > Soil >...
AAAGGGATAGACCTGTTGCGTTGAGGCGTCGGCCCGCAACCGCAGTGCGGCCGACGACGAACTCCGGTTCTCGACGGAGAAGTCCTTGTCGCGCGCGAATCCATGTCGCGACAGCGCATAGGTTTTCGGGCCGAGCCGATAGATGCCGCCCGCGAGCACGCCCACTATGGGAAATAGCAACGGTGCGCGTCCGGCCCACACCTTGGGTTCCCCATTCCACAGAAGATCGCGCGAGTCGCGGTCCTTCAATGAGGAGAGCTGCGCGCCGTGCGGATCGATCTGAGCGGTCAGCTCACCGGAGGTGATCGAAATCCAGGCGCGCGGTTGGTCTGACACGGGTGTCAGAGGTTACCACGAGCTAGGCCTCGAGCCATTTCGCGGGCGCGGCATCAAAGCGTGCCTTGTGTGGCGGCATGCAGAAGTAGTAGGTCTGGCCCTGGTAAACGGAAGTCACCGCGGACTTAGGATCGACTTCCATGGAACAAATCGGGCACGACACCTTGCCATTGGCGGGGCGTGCTTCCGCGTAGATGCGATTCGAAGCGGCATCCAACCATCCCTGACCTTGATATTCCATCTGAAATGCCGTTTGCGTGGCGATGTCGCGGCCGTAGTACCGCTCGACGATGTGCAACGCCAAGTCGATGCCGGAAGACAGGCCGCCGCTGCTGGCAAACTTGCCGTCTTCGACGAAGCGAGCCCCACGCTTCACGTTGATATCGGCGTTGTCCATGGCCAACTCACGATAGGCACTGTGATGCGTCGTGGCGGATCTCCCGGCAAGCAATCCCGTGGCCGCCAGGACGAAAGCGCCGGTACAGACCGACATCGTGACGTCCGTCGTCTTGCTCGACGCGCGGATCCAATTCAGCAATGCCTTGGTGGGATCTTGCTGCGCGGGGATCACGATGACTTTCGGCGCCGGCGCGGTATCAAAGGAATAGTTCGGGAGGATCTTCATGCCGCCGCTGGTCGTGACCGGCTCCTTGGATTCCGCCACGGTGTAGAGGCTGAACGCAGGCTCGTCGCGGCCGTGGATGCGGACATCCTGAAAGACTTCCCAAGGCCCTGCGAAATCGATGACGACCGCGTCGTTGGCCAGGACGAACGCCACCGGGATGCTGCCCTTGGCAGGCGGACTCAAGGGCGGCGCCGACGGTGCTCCCTGAGGGCCGGCGGCGGGTGCTGCTGCCGCGCCCCCGAACGCCGCGCCCGCGAAGGCCGGGTCCGCGAACGCCGCGCCCGCGGTCATCGCCGCTAAGCTCAAGGCGCCCGACTGCTGCAATAGTTCTCTGCGATTCATGATGACTCTCCGGTTTCGCGTTGCACGCTGGATTGGTTCGCTATGCTCAACCCGCGCACGGCGAATGGCGATCCCGCTTGCTGCAGCCAGTGGGTCATTCACTGCATTGGCAAAATATCCTCAATCGCGAACCGGGATTCATCGTCACCACTGATAGTCGATGGACAAGGTGAGCACACGCTGGGTGCTGCGTTCCGTCACGGGACTTACGTCGGGACTGCCCTTGAGCTTGCTGATCGCCGCGTCCAAATTGACGAGCCAATGGTTCGTGACGAAGCGCGTCGCGCTGAATCCCACGCCTTCCGCGACCATGCCTGCATGGGGATCAAAGGCCGGGTGACCCGAGGCCAGCGACTGCGTGGGAGAGACACCGAATTCGCTTTGTAGATAGCGATGCGTAGCCAAGGTGATCGACGGGCCGGCAAACATCACGAATTTTCTTGAGCTCCCCGGGAGCGGCATGTATATGCCCACGTCGCCGACGGTGCCATCGGCACCCCCCAGCAGTTGCCGTGCATCCACCCGCACGATCAGAGGGAACTTCTTTGAGAGCACGTACTGGGCAAAGACTTTGGCCACGGGCGCCGCGGAAATGCTGCCCATGCCGCGTAGGTTGTTGTAGTCGTCCCTTTCGCGGCGGCCGAAGTCGTAGGCGATGGAGGCGCCCACCCGGTAATGATCGCCCCGCAAAAAGTTGACGCCGATTCCATCGCCGGAGCTCAAGAACGCGATGTCGCGATACTCAATGTCGAAAACCGGACCGCCCTGCACGCGATCCGCGGCAGCGCCGGCATAAACCGGCTGCACCTCGGCAGCCACGCCGGTGATCACACGCCACTCAGGCAGGTTGGGCTCGAACAATCTGGCAAGAATGATCCCGCCCGAATACTGCCATTCCTGCAGCGGCGAGGGTGTTTGCGAGCATGCGATGCGTGGGCCGAGCATGCCCCAAAGTATCGCGACGCAGATTCCGAGCCGGCCGGCCAAGGACCGCGATTGACTCCCTCTTGAGTTTACGGGCACTCCTCAGCGCGTCGCGTCGTTATCCGGATTGCTCCGACTGCCGCGACGGGGCGATTTCTTGGGTGCTGCCGCGGTTTTCCACTTGGCATCCGCGTTGGCAGGGGCGTGGTCCGGCCCGTGGCTGGCCGGTGGATCGCCGGCCGGGAAGGTCGCCTTGAGCGAATCATCGACGGCTTCCGACTTGGCGGGGCGAGCCGTGGACTGGCTCGCCTGCAGTTGCCGCTCGGCATCCAACCAATCCTGTTCGGCGGTTCCTTCGGGGCAACCGCGGGATTGCCACAGTCGGTAAGCCAGTTCACCAATGGATCTATGTTCAGGCATGGGCGCTCCCTCGAGCACATCAAACTAGAGTGCAGCCGAGTAAAACCAAAGTGCAGCCGAGTATGGTGATCGGCAGCAGCCTTGGAAATCAGCCAAATCCTACAGTGCCCCGGCGGTGGCCTGAGCATTGTCCCGTCATGGCGCACTTAAGTAGAAAAAGCGCTGATCTAGGCGCATTCCTACCTAAACAGAAAACGATAATCCTTGTTTGTGCTAGTTTTGCGTGCGCGCGAGGTCTGACCCCCATTGCGCGCCCAAGAAGTATCACAGAGGTTATGTGATGAATTTGCGAATTGCCGCCGCATCCCTGCTCGCGCTGTCCTTGTCTTTCGCCGCCGGCGCGCCCGCGCAGCCCGCGCCGATATACGACGTCGTCATCCGCAATGGCCGGCTGCTCGATGGCGACGGCAACCCATGGGTGAACGCCGATGTGGCGATCAAGGACGGGCGCTTCGTCAAGATCGGCCGTGTCGCCGGCCGCGGCGCACGCGAGATCGACGCGCAAGGCGACTATGTCTCGCCGGGTTGGATCGACATGATGGACCAGTCCGGCCAAGTGCTGCTCAAGAACGGCTTGGCCGAAAATAAGCTGCGCGAGGGCGTCACTTCGGCGATCGCGGGCGAGGGCGGCACGCCGGTGCCCTCGGCGCAGATCCCGGAATACTTTAAAAAGCTTGAAGCGCAGGGGATCGCGCTGAATTTCGGCAGCTACTACAGCAGCGGGCAGGCGCGCGTGGAAGTCATGGGCGATGTCGCGGGCCGGCCTACCGCGGAGCAGTTGGACGCCATGAAGGTGCACGTCGATGAAGCCATGCGCGCCGGCGCGATGGGCATTGCCACGGCGCTGATTTATCCGCCGGACAGTTTCCAGAGCACCGCAGATCTCATCGAGCTTGCGCGTGTCGCGGCGAAACACGGCGGCATTTACGCGAGCCACATGCGCGATGAGAGCGCCAAGCTGCTGCAGGCCATCGGCGAGTCCATCGAAATCGGCGAGAAAACCGGGATCCAAGTGGAAATCTTCCATTTCAAGGGTGCGTATGCGCCGGGGTGGGGGAAACTGGTGCCGCAAGCGGGCGAACTGATTGAAGCGGCACGCGCGCGCGGCGTGAACATCGCCGCGGATATGTATGTCTACACTGCGGGGGGCACCGGCCTCGATATCACCGTGCCGAATTGGGTCTGGGAACAAGGAGGAAAACAGGGCCTGGAGCGTCTCAAGGATCCCACAGTGCGCGCGCGCCTCAAGAATGAGATTGCGGCCGGGTCCGTGCCCGGCTGGTCCAACTTGGTCGAGGCCAGCGGCGGCTGGGATCACGTGGTGCTGGCCAATGCCTTCAACCCCAAGTACGACCGCTACCGCTACAAGAGCATCCAGTACATTGCCAAGCAACTGGGGCAGGACCCGGCCGATGTGTCGTGGGACATCGTTCTCGGCGCGCAGCCGAACCGCGCCATGGGACTCTATTTCATGATGAATGAAGCGGATATCGCAACGGCGCTGCGCTGGCCCTGGATGAGCATCGGCAGCGACGCCGGCGCGAATGAAAAGCCGGGCATGATCGACGCCATCGGCTTGCCGCATCCGCGCGCCTACGCCAATTTCCCGCGCGTCATCGCCGAGTACGTGAAAAAGCGGCATGTACTGAGCCTGGAGGACGCCATTCGCAAAATGACTTCGTGGCCCGCGACGCGAATGCGCCTCTACGACCGCGGTGTGCTGCGCGAAGGGCTGAGGGCGGACGTGACGATTTTCAATATGGACCGGTTGGAGGATGTCGCCAACTACGAGAATCCCACGGCCTATCCCACCGGCATCGACTATGTGCTGGTCAACGGACAACTGGTCATCGACCAGGGCCGCCACACGGGCGCGAAGCCCGGCATTGTCTTGCGGGGCGCGGGCTACGATGCCGCCGCGGTGCGCCCGTCGCCGTGAGCGCGATTCCCACCGCCAACCCGCGCCACTCGTCCTGGTTTCAGCGCTACCTGCTGCCGGGCTTCGCCTTCAAGGCGGTGGTCATCGGCGGCGGCTACGCAACCGGGCGCGAACTGGCCGAGTTCTTTCTCCCGAGCGGACCGCGCGGCGGATTGCTGGCCATCGTGCTGGCCATGGTGATCTGGAGCGTGGTGTGCGCGGTGACCTTTAGCCTGGCTTACGCCACCAAGAGCTGGAACTATCGCGCCTTCTTTCAAAAACTACTCGGGCCTTTCTGGGTGATTTTTGAAATCTGCTACCTGCTTTTCATCATCTTGATTCTGGCGGTATTCGGCGCCGCGGCGGGGGCCATCGGTACGGCGCTATTGGGCTGGCCGCCGCTCGTCGGAACCTGCTCTCTCATCGTCTGCATCAGTTTCGTCACGACCTACGGCACCACCTCCGTGGAGCGGCTGTTCAAGTGGGTGTCGATTTTCCTTTACGCCGTGTATGCCTTGTTCGTGGTGCTGTCGTTCTTTGCCTTCGGCGATCGAATCATCGTGAACCTGGCGGCGCCGGCGCCGCACGCGGGATGGATACTCGGCGGGCTCACGTATGCCGGCTACAACGTGGTCGGCGCGGTGATCATTCTGCCGGTGCTCCGGCATTTGAATAGCAACAAGAACGCGCTCATCGCCGGCGCGTTGGCGGGTCCCTTCGCCATGATTCCGGCACTGCTCTTTTTCATCTGCATGATTGCTTACTATCCGCAGATTGGCAGCGAGGCGCTGCCGTCGGATTTCCTGCTGCAACGCCTGAATTTTCCGGCGTTTCACTACTTGTTCCAGCTGATGATTTTCCTGGCGCTGCTGGAGAGCGGCACGGGCTGCGTTCACGCCTTCAACGAGCGCATCGCCGAAGCCTATGCGGCCCGCAAAGGCGCCGGCCTGTCGAAGTCCGCGCGCCTATGGATCACCGGTGCGCTGCTCTTGGGCTCGATCTTCTTGGCGGCGCGATTCGGACTGGTGACCTTGATTGCGCGCGGCTATCGAGGCCTCGCGTATATGTTTCTGGCCGTGTTCGTGCTGCCCGTCATGACTGTTGGGCTGTGGCAATTGATTGCGCGCAACAAGGCCAACGCTGCGGCAGCGGCCAGCCCGTAACGGCTGGTGAGCCGCCGCCGACGCTCCCGTCTCAGTACCTCGAAGTGAATGACATCAAGTGGTACACCCAGGCCATCCAAAGCATCACCACCGCTGAGACGGCGAGCACCAAGGTCCAAACCTTGCCGGGCCAGCGCCGCCGGCCGGTCCAAGCAATCGCCGCGGCCCAGACCAGTACGATGGCCCCGCCGAGGTAGCCCAGGATCGAGACCAGGTGCAGGAGAAACAGCCAGGGATCCAGGCTGGGTCCAAGCATTGCCGTCCTCGAGCCGACTGCCATGAACAACGCCAACCAGGCGAGCGAAACGACGGTCACCGCAACGCTGGCGACGCGCGACAGCACGCGGCCGCGTTCATCGCGTCCGACCAGATCCAGTTTCAGGTGGTTTCGGCGGCGCACGATCGCGGCGACCGGCCAAAGCAGCGAGGTCAGCAAGAGCGCAGCGAAGGCAATGCACACGCCGGGCATGAGCCAGGTCGCCGAACGCCACCAGGGACTGGGTTCGAACACCATAAAGGGCGAGATCTCATCGATGCTGAAGCGCCGCACGTGTCCGTCCACCACCTTGGCGGCCAGCCGCCAGCCGCTATCGACATCGCGCCACACGAAAGGCTCGACCTCGCGGTAGTGACGCGGCGCGCCGCTGCGAGCCTTGAAGGAAGACGTGGTCAACAGGCCATCCTTGTCGACGCTGACTTTGAAGGGACTGGCGAAGCCGCTGATGCTCATGAACGAGGTTTCCGCGCGCCGCGAGCTTTCATAGTTGCCCGCGATCAGCTTGGCATGCTCCGCGGCCGTTTTCGCATCGACGCTGCGGACATCCGGCGCGCCGGGAAAGTAGCGTGCGAGAAAATCATCGAATAGCGCGCCTCGAATCGCGCCCGCGGCGCCTTCGCGGCCCTGACTATTGGACGACACGAATAGGCCGACGTGATCATCCAGCAACAAATGCAGGTAGCTGTGCATGTACACCGTGTCCCCGCCGTGGCTGATGATCCGATGGCCGTTGTAGTTTTGCTCGTAGAATCCGAGCATCATTCGATTCAACGGCGGGATCATGTCGGTGGGAGTTTCATGCATCATTTTCAGCGTTTCCGCGCCTAGGATGCGTGCGCCGTGATACTCGCCGCCTTCGAGGTGCGCAATCATGAAATGCGCCATGTCGATGCCGCTGGCCGCAAGGCTCCCGGCCGGCGCCGCTATCACGATTTCATAGGGCTTCGGGGGCTGCGATCCGAGCGCGTAGCCCTTGGACATGTCGGCCTCGAACGCCGCGGGCAGCGGCTGCCGAAAAGTGGCATGCGACATCTGCAGAGGCTTGAACAGATGGGTTTCAATGTAATCATCGAACGGCTGCCCTGAAACACGTTCAACGATGTAGCCCGCGAGCGCAGTCGCGTAGTTGGAGTACGCCGGTGTCGATCCGGACTTGAAAATGCGCACCGGTGTCGAGCGTTCGGCATAGACCTTGAGGGATACCAGCTGTTTCGGGTCGTCGACGATCAGCGCTTTGATTTGTTCCTCGAATCCCGGGGTATGCGTCATGATGTTGCGCAGCGTGATCGGCCCGTCCGAGCGCGCTGGTATTTTGAAGTCCAGGTACTCGTTGACGTCGTGGTCAAGATTGACCTTGCCTTGCTCCACCAGCTGCATCACCGCCGTCCAGGTGAAGAGTTTGGAAACCGAGCCGGGCCGGAACATCGTTCGCTCGGCGTCGACCGGCTTGTGCTTCTCGACGTCGGCGAGTCCATAGCCCTTCGCGAAGATCACCTCGCCGTTCTTGACCACGGCAACCACCGCGCCGGCAACGTCGCCGCGATCAATGGCATAGGGCATGAAGCCATCCAGCCAAGGCTCCAGGTCGGCCCGCTCGAGGGGATGAGCCGCCGCGGGATTCGAATTTGGCGCAGAGGCCGGCTCTAAGACGGCGCCGCGGGCTGCGACGGCGCAACTCAACAACCCGAAAAATAGGGACATCGAGAAAAGCGGTGGGCATCGACGAAACATTTGTTATCCCCTTGGAAGCTACGCTGGCTAAGAAGGATGTTTACATTAAGAGAAATTTTCTACAATGAAAAATTCTGCCGTCGCTTCGAGGATCCCGAGCCCGCATCGTGTAAAACGCGGACCGGCAACCTGGATGTGGCTTACGGGTAGCCCAATTTGGTGCGGCGCGGCCTTATTCGGCCCCATATCGGCCGATATCGGCTCTGTTTGAGCCGAAAGATGATCGCGGAACGTCATGGGCTGCCCGATCGCCTCAGAAATACTCAATATCAAGGGCCCAAATCTAGGCAAAAGTTGGCGTGATCAGAAACTAGTTGCCAATCAGGATAATAAAAAATATATTGCATCGACTGCCTGGGCGGCATCGCACCCTCAAAGGGGCGGCCGTTTGAGTGAGCTAGAGAGCATGTTCCCGGGGGCGAAACTTACATAGAGCAGGCGAGAACGCTCGACACTGCCTGCAATCGGTCTAACAAGAAATGGGGAATGCAATGCCTATCCGACATTTGGTGGTTAAGGTCGCGGGTGCGGGATTTCTCCTCTCCAGCGCTGTCGCGTGGGCAGACACGGCGCAGCCGGGGGCCCTGGACGAGATCGTCGTCACGGCGAGCAAGCGCGACGAGAAATTGCACGATGTCGCGATGAGCGTCACGGCGCTGGGCGCCGACCAGCTGTCGCTACGGCAGCAAACCGGATTTCTCGATTGGGCCGCTCAAGTTCCCGGCCTGTCGTTGCAGACCAGCGATCCTGCCTTTTCGCGATTGATCATACGCGGAGAAAATGTCGGCAGCGTGGGGGCATTGGTCGCCACCACGGTGGACGACATTCCGTTCTTCATGTCGGGGGCACAGGCCGACGGCGCATTTTTCAGCGCCAATGTCGACACGTACGATCTGCAGCGCATCGAAGTGCTGCGCGGTCCGCAGGGCACCTTGTACGGCGCCGCGGCCGAAGGCGGCATCGTCAAGTACGTGACCAATCTGCCCAATCTCAACAAGGTCGAAGGCGATGTTTCGCTGGGCGGCCAGTTTGTCGACGGCGGTTCCGCCGCGGGAAACATCAAAGGCATGATCAATTTGCCTTTCTGGGACAACAAAGCGGCACTGCGTGTCAGCGTCGTCGAATCGCAACTTCCGGGCTGGATCGACAATCCCCAGCTGGGCGAGAGCAACGCCAACAGCGGCAGCAGCTACAGCTTGCGCGCTTCCTTGCTCGTCCAGCCGATCTCCGATTTCACCGCGCGTGTCACCGCATTCGAGCAGCACTTGAGGACTACCGGCAACAGTCAAGTGGAGGCTGTGGGTGCCGCGGCCACCCCTGCGGCGCCGCCGACCAACCAGTTCCAAAACGTCGGCGGTCTCGTCAACAACAGTGCCATCCCGCTCGAAGAGGATAATTCTCTCAAGTATGGCGCGTTGAATTTGGCCTACGATTTCCACTGGGCGACCTTGACGTCGGCCACCAGCTATGGACGCTTCAATCTGAACACCACCAGAAGTCTGACCAACGCAAATTTGGCGCCGGGTCTTACGTACGGAAGTTATTTCGGCGCCCTGGTCTACAAGCAGCCCGTTCTGATCATCGGCGATCAAGTCGAGTTCGTGCACAAGTTCAATCAAGAACTGCGGCTCAGCTCGGATGCCGGCAACACCCTGTTCGGCCACGGATTTGACTGGCAGGTCGGCGGCTTTTTCACGCACGAGTCCACGACACTCACCCAGCCCTTCGAAGCGACTCCGGCGACCAATCCTTCGAGCATTCTGGCCCCCGCGCTCGGCGGCGCCCTCGTACCGGGCGACTACAAGGAACACTCCTTTTTCGCCGACATCACGTATCACTTCACCACTGCACTTGACCTCGAGCTTGGCGGGCGCACCACGGACGTGAAGCAGAATTCGCAGGTCAACTTTGCATGCTGCATTCTCTACGGGCCCTCCGACACGCATTATCCGGCGATCTATTCCTCGGAAAGCAGCACGACCTGGTCGGTTGCGCCGCGTTGGCACATCAACCAGGACACGCTCGCCTATGTGCGCGTGGCAACGGGGTTTCGTCCGGGCGGCCCGAATTTCCCGACGCCCACCTTGCCGAACCCGCCTTCGTTCAAATCGGACTCGACCAAGAATTACGAGGTCGGGATGCGCACGGACCTGTTCGACAAAACCTTCTCCATCGACATGGCGGTGTTCTACATCGATTGGAAGGACGTCCAAATCCTAGGCATCGTGAACACGCCCGCCGGCCCGGTCGGCATCAATGGCAATTCCGGCAGCGCGAAGAGCAAGGGCGTCGAATGGAACTTTACGTGGCGGCCGATTTCGGGGCTGACACTCGCCTTGTTGGGCTCATACACCGACGCGTACCTGACCGCGGATGCGCCGGGCCTCGGCGCCATGTCGGGCGATAAACTACCCTTCGTCCCGAACGTCCAAAATACGCTGAATGCCGACTACAAGTGGCCCGCGTTCGGCGATTGGTCCGCATTCGTCGGCGGCACGGAAACTTACACCGGAAGCCGCTATACCGCGTTCTCGCCGACCGTTTCCGTGATCGAACCGCACGTCAAGCTGCCGGTGTACAACACGTTCCAGCTGCATCTCGGCCTGGACAATGGACACTACAACGCGGAACTGTACGGCAATAACCTCGGGAACTCGAAAGGCATCACCGACTACTCCAACGAGGGCGGCGCCAATCAAACCGGCCTGGTGTCGTTCATTCAGCCGCGGACCATCGGCATCCAGGTGGGCTACAAATTCTAGCGCGGTCGTAGACAGCCTCGGCCTCGACCCGCGCTCCGGGAGCAACGATGATATTTTTGCGACTGACGGCGCGTTCGCCGGCCTTGGTATTGGTCTTGCTTCTCGGCCTCGCCTGCGTCGGCCTGTACACCGCGCGCGCCGAGGATGCCGCGGCCGGCGAGAATGCGGCCGGCGCCGTCGATATTCGCTGGTCGCTACGAATCCCGCTGCGGGACGGCATTGGGCTGAACGCCACGGTCTACCGGCCCAAGGAGCAGCGCGCTCCCGCGCCGTGCATCTTCACGCTGACCCCGTATGTCGGCGACAGCTATCACGACCGCGCCATGTACTTCGCGGGGCACGGCTTGCCCTTCCTGCTCGTCGATGTGCGGGGCCGCGGCAATTCCGAGGGCACGTTCACGCCATTTAGCCAAGAGATCAACGACGGCTACGACGTCGTGGAGTGGTTGGCGAAGCAACCCTATTGCAACGGCAAGGTGTCGATGTGGGGCGGGTCCTACGCCGGCTTCGACCAGTGGGCCACGGCGAAGAATCGGCCTCCGCATCTGGCGACCATCGTCCCCGCCGCCGCGGCGTTCCCCGGCGTGGATTTTCCGGCCCGCAACAACATTTCCTACCAATACCTGATGCAGTGGCTGACCTTCACCGCAGGCCATGCATTGCAGTCAAAGCTGTTCGCGGACGATCAGTTTTGGCCGGCCCTATGGCGCGAGCGCTTCACCACCGGTCAGCCTTTTTCGAATCTCGAGCACGCGCTCGGCGGGGAACAAACCTCGCTGCGCGAATGGTTGCGCCATCCATCGGTGGATGAATATTTGGACCGGATGACGCCGACGACGGAACAGTTCAAGGCGCTGGACATCCCCATCTTGACGATCACCGGCAGCTACGACGACGATCAGCCCGGTGCGCTCGAGTACTATCAGGATTACATGCGCGTGGCCTCCGCCGCGCAGCGCGACCGACACTTTTTGATCATCGGCCCGTGGGATCATCCGGCGACGCGCACGCCGCGCACTCCGATCGGCGGCATTGATTTTGGTCCCGCGAGTCTGGTCGATCTGCCGAAGCTGCATCTCGATTGGTATCACTGGACCATGGCCGGCGGCCCGAAGCCTGAGTTTCTCAAGGACGCGGTCGCGTACTACGTCATGGGAGCGGAAGTGTGGCGCTACGCCGGCAGCCTCGAGAAGGTCACCGCCGAGATGAAGCCGCTGCTGCTCAACTCCTCGGGCAACCCGACTCAGATTTTGAGTTCGGGCACGCTGCAGACACAAGACTCGAAGCGCGCCTTCGGGCCCGCCGATCACTTCGTCTACAATCCGCGCGATGTCTCGACCGCCGAGCTCGAGTCGCGCATCGATCCCAGCGATCTGACCGATCAGCGCATGCTCTTTGCCCAGGAGGGCGCTGAGCTCGTCTATCATTCAGAGCCGTTCACCAAGGACACTGAGGTTTCGGGCTTCTTTCGCCTGTCGGCCTGGATCGCGCTGGATCAGCCCGACACGGATCTGCAGGCGCAGATCTTCGAAATCACCGCCAACGGACGCAGCATTTTGCTGACGACGGACCGCATTCGCGCCCGCTATCGTGAAAGTCTGCGGGTCGCCAGTCTCGTCACGACGCGCAAACCGCTGCTATATGAATTCAAGCGCTTCATGTTCGTCTCGCGGCAATTGGCCGCGGGGAGCCGGCTGCGGTTGGTGGTCGGCCCCATCAATTCGATCTATACACAAAAGAACTACAACTCGGGAAAAGCCGTGTCGGACGAGAGCATGGCCGATGCCCGCCCGGTGATGGTGACGCTGCTGCATGACCAAACTCATCCCAGCGCCCTGTACGTACCGCTGGGGCAGCCGCGACGGAGCTCACCATGAAATTCACCGCGTTGATGGCGATCACTGCGCTGTGGTTGGCCCAGGGGGCTGATGCCGCCCCCGCAACCGCGCCGGCAACTGGGGCTGCCGGTGCTCGGGCGCAGTCGCCTGTCTCGCTCTTCGGCGCAACCCAGTTCGACTTGACCTCGAAAATCAGTGGCAGGACCTATCGAATTTTTGTGTACAAGCCGCTCATTCCAGCGCCGCCGTCCGGTTATCCGGCTGTCTTCGTGACCGATGGCAACGGTATGTTCCCGTTGGCCGCGGCGCAGACGGCGCTCCTGGGTCTGGCGGGCAAGGGTGCCGTCGTTGTCGGCATAGGCTATCCCAGCGACGACTTCATGAAGCCGATGATGCTGCGCTATCGCGACCTCACGCCGGTCACCGACGACAAGACGCTGTTCCCGACGCAGCCGCCGCTTGCCGAAGCCGACCAAGGCGGCGGGTCCGATCTTTTCTACCGCTTTATTGCCGAGGAGCTGCGGCCCGCCGTGTCCGCCTCCTATCCGCTCGATGCGCACCACCAGACTTTGTACGGCCACTCCTTGGGCGGACTGTTCGTTCTCGGCGTGATGTTCAAATACCCGGAGTCCTTCAACAACTATGTCGCCAGCAGTCCTTCGATCTGGTGGGACAACAAGTCGGTGCTGAAGGACGAAAGCGGTTTCTTGGCCAAGGCAAAGAGCGCAAAGCACCGCATCCGTGTATTGATCTGTGTGGGTGCCAAGGAGCAGGACCCGTATTCTCAGGCGCCGCCCGGAAACATGCCCTTGAGCGAGGTTAACAAGAAAATCGCGGAGGCGCGGATGGTGGACAATGCGCGCGACTTGGCGCATCGACTTGCGCAGGCCGGTGCGAAGTCAGGTTTCGTCGTGCGATTTCAAGACTTCAGCGCCGAAGATCACTTGAGCGTCGTTCCGGCCTCGATCAGCCGCGCGCTGGGATTCGCACTCGAACCCTAACGGCCCTTGGCCTTCTTGACCGCCTTGACCGAAACGCGCGCCGGCTCGGGAGCATTTGCAGGCGCAGGCGCCTCGGTCTCACCGTGCAGCGACATCAAGGAGTGGATCAACCCCTCGTCGGTGCTCGAACACACTCCGAGCACCACCGCCTCGTCGCACCCTTCGGCAGTGACGTAGGCATGGCCCATGTTGCTGTCCAGATAGATCGACTCGCCGCCATTCAAGACCACCGGATCGTAGAACTCGGTGAGAACCTTGATCGCGCCCTTCAGGACATAGATGTATTCCTCGCCCGAGTGGCGCACCAGTTCGCCGAACTCCTCCGCGCTCTTGGCGCGGATGCGCGTCAAGATCGGGATCATCCGCTTGCGGCGCAGCTCCGGGCACAGGTAATAATAGTCGTAATTTTTCGTATTGACCCGCACCGCATCCTCGGTGAGTCCGATGCTGCGACGCGCGGTCACCGCCGGCTCTGTCTCGGTCGGATCCGCGAACAACTCGGATACGCGGATTTCAAGCCGTTGGCTCAATTGGACCAGCTTGTCGTAGCTTAGTGTTAGCCGGTCATGTTCCACTTTGGAGAGGGTGGATACCGGAATGCTGGTACGCTCGCTCATCTGGCTCAAGGTCCAGCCGTTGCGCGCACGCAAAGACCGCAGCAAGCTTCCGAGCGTTGGGTGACGCGTTTTCGTATCCATCTAAGCCGCCCTTGAAATGACGTTTCCGTTGGCCGCTCGCAGCATACCTACCGCATTGGGTAGGTCAACCGCTCCAAAGCCCATAAAACCTGCTCATCGTGCAATTTTGGCAAACCGACCTATACAGAGAATTTCATTGACAATTGTCTATACAGGATTATTCTGGCTCAGTTGCGACATGATATCAGGATAAGCAAACGATGTCCGACTCTTCCCTTCGCGTAACCCGCCGCCACACCTTGCAAGCGATGGCAGGCGCATTGGCTGCTCTCGCGCTACCCGCGGTAGAAGCCGCGCAAACCACCGCCGCGCAAGATGCCAAGAACAAATATCCGTCCAAGGTCTTGGATCTGGTGCAGCGCTCGCTCGTGATCGACATGCTCGCGCCGCTCAAGCTGGATTTTCGCCCCGAGGCCTATGCGCTGCCGCTGACCGATTCTGAGGCCGCCATGTTTCGATCCTGTGGCATCACCGGGTTTCACAATTCCGTGGGGGTCGGCGGCGCGAGCGCTTACGAGGACGCGCTGCAATTCATCGCCGCGTGGAGCGGATTTGTCGGGCGCAATACGCACGTATTTACTTTGGTGGGCAAAGCCGACGACTTGGATGCCGCCAAGGCCAAACAGAAGATTGCCGTCATCATTGGCTTGCAAAACGCCGACGAATTTCGAGAACCGAAGGACGTCAAAGCGTTCTACGAATTGGGATTGCGCTGCGCGCAGCTGACCTATAACACTCAGAACCTGATCGGCAGCGGTTCGACGGAACGGGTCGACGGCGGGATCAGCGACTACGGTGAGCAGATCATCAAGTCGATGAACCAGGTGGGCATGCTCGTCGACGTTTCGCACAGCGGCGATAAGACCACCTTGGACGCCATCGAACTATCCCCCAAGCCCATCGCCTTTACGCATTCGAATTGCCGCGCGCTGAACAATCATCCACGCCTGAAAACCGACGAAGCGATTCGCAAGCTCGCGGCGAAGGGCGGCGTCATGGGCATCACCGGCGTGCGCATGTTCGTCAAGGACAAGGAGCCGACCACGATCGAAGACATCGTCGATCACATCGATCACGTCGTAAAGCTCGTCGGCATCGAGCACGTGGGTATCGGCTCGGACTCCGACTTGATGGGGTACGATCATATGCCGGCGGACCAGTACAAGCAGCTGAAGGCCGGCTATAAGGCCTCATATGCGTTCCGCGACAAAATCGACACGGACGGCTTTGATCATCCCCGCAAGGTGTACGACCTCACCGCGGCCTTGATCCGCCGCGGTTACAGCGATTCGAATATTCAGGCTGTGCTCGGCGGCAATTTCCGCCGCTTGCTGGGTACTACCTGGGCCTAGGCGAAAAATGAGTACGAAACGCGAATTGCATGCCACGGAGGCCCGAATGTCGCAGATGCTGGATTTGCCTCAGCCGTATCTGCTGTTCTTGGGCGACACCACCGAGAAGGGTTACGCCAAGACGGCGTTCGGGCTGCGCGACTGGGCGCCGGACCGCTGTGTCGGTGAATGGTCCTGCGCGGGCGCGACGGTGACGACAGGACTGCCGCGATTGACTCCGAAGGAAGCGCGCGCCCGCGGCGCGCGCGCGTTGGTCATCGGCGTGGCCAATACAGGCGGCGTGATCGGCGACAGTTGGATCCCGTCGCTGATCGAAGCGCTGGAATCGGGCCTCGATCTCATCAGCGGCATGCACGCCAAGCTCGGAAATGTTGCGCAGCTCAAAGCGGCCGCGGAGCGCCACGGCCGCCGGCTCATCGACGTGCGCACGCCGCCGAAGAATATTCCGATTGCAACCGGCGCCAAGCGCTCCGGCAAGCGTCTGCTGACCGTCGGCACGGATTGTGCCGTGGGCAAGAAATACACCGCGCTCGCCCTGGCACGCGCCTTCACGGCGCGCGGGCTCGACACGGATTTTCGCGCCACGGGACAGACGGGAATCTTGATCGCGGGCGGCGGCATGCCGTTGGACGCGGTCGTGGCGGACTTTGAGGCCGGCGCGGCCGAGGTCTTGAGCCCCGACGCCCCCGCGCAACATTGGGATGTGATCGAGGGTCAGGGCTCTTTGTTCCACCCAGCCTACGCCGGCGTGTCGCTCGGCCTGCTGCATGGCAGCCAGCCGGATGTCATCGTGGTGTGCCACGACATCGATCGCAAGGAAATGCTCGGGCATCCCGGCTATGCGCTGCCGGATGTCTTCGACACGATCGATTTGAATTTGCGTCTCGGCCGGCGCACCAACGCGGCGATCCGATGCGCCGGCGTCAGTTTGAATACCTCTGCGCTGAGTGAGGGCGACGCGACCCGATTGTTGGCCGCGGAGAGCGCGCGCCTCGGCGTGCCGGTCGCGGATCCGATGCGTCCCGGCACTGCTTTTGAAAAGCTCGTTGACAAGTGTCTCGCTTGATTGCCTGAGCGATGCAGAAAAATCGATAACAGCGACCCGGTCGCAAAAAGAGAAACCATGCGTACATTCGTCATCCTGGCTGCCGCACTCCTCACCTCGAGCTTGACCGCCGCCGCACAGAAAAATACTCCGGCCGCCAAGGCTGCGCCGGCCGCCGCCGCATCAACCGCCCCTGCGCCAACCGCCGCCGCGCCAACCCCGGCGACGCCGGCAGCTTCGCCCCCGATCGCTTTGGCGGCCGCGCCCTTGACGGCGGAGGACGTCAATGCCTGGCTCGACGGATACATGCCCTATGCCCTGCGCACCGGAGATATCGCCGGTGCCGTCGTGGCGGTGGTCAAGGACGGGCAAATCGTCACGGAACGGGGTTTCGGTTACGCGGATGTGGCCAAACGAGCGCCCGTGGATCCGAAACTGACGCTGTTCCGGCCGGGATCGGTTTCGAAACTCCTTACCTGGACCGCGGTGATGCAGCAGGTCGAGCAGGGCAAGATCGATCTGGATGGCGACGTCAATCAGTACATCGATTTTAAAATTCCGGCCCGCGACGGCAAGCCGGTCACCATGCGCGAACTCATGCAGCACGTTGCCGGCTTCGAAGAGCAAGCCAAGGGCATCATGTCGGATGATCCGAAGGCGCTGGGCTTCGAGGCGTTGCTCAAGCAATGGGTGCCCGAGCGGGTGTTCGCGCCCGGCAGCACGCCGGCGTATTCGAACTACGGCGCGTCGCTGGCGGGCTACATCGTGCAGCGGGTCTCGGGCGAATCGTTCGACGACTACCTCGACAAGCACATCTTCGCGCCGCTCGACATGACGCATTCGAGCTTCCGCCAGCCCCTGCCGGCGAACCTCGAGCCGCTCATGTCTACGTGCTATTCGCAAGCATCCGAGCCGCCAAGGAAATTTGAGATCGTCGGGCCGGCGCCTGCCGGATCGCTGTCGTCGCCCGCCGAGGACATGGCGCACTTCATGATTGCGCACCTGCAAAACGGCGAATATCACGGCAACCGCATTCTAAAAGCCGAAACCGCGGAAATGATGCACAACAGCCCGCTCACCCTCCTGCCGCCGCTGAACCGCATGGAACTCGGGTTTTTTGAAACCAACATCAACGGCCGCGAAGTGATCGCGCATTTGGGCGATACGCAGTGTTTCCACACTTCGCTGCACTTGTTCCTCAAGGAAGGAGTCGGTTTCTACGTGTCCTTCAACAGCCCCGGCAAGGCGGGCGCAGCCGGCGGTTTGCGCGGCGCATTGTTCGACGACTTCGCGGATCGATATTTCCCTGCCCCGCAGACCAGCGCCGCGAAAGTGGACGAGAAAACTGCCGCCGCCCACGCGGCCATGCTCAAAGGCCGTTGGGTCAATTCGCGCGGCTCGCAGTCGAGCTTTTTGGCCGCGGTCGGCCTGTTCGGCCAAACCAAGCTCAGTGTCAACGCCAAGGGCGAACTCGCCACGCCGGGGAAGGGACTGAACGGCGCGCCGCGGCACTGGGTCGAGATCGCGCCCTACGTATGGCGCGATGCGGATGGCCACGAGCGCTTGGCGGCCAAGGTCGTCGATGGCAAGGCGGTGCGCTTCAGCACCGACGGCATTTCCCCGTTCATGGTGTTCGATCGCGTGCCGGGGAACGCGGACAGTGCATGGCTGCTGCCGGCCGTCTACTGCGCCCTGGGCGCGCTTCTCTTGACCGCCGTGTTCTGGCCGGTCACGGCCATCGTGCGCCGGCGCTTTGGCGCGGGCTTGGCGCTGGGTCCCGAGGCCCTGCGCGCGTATCGATTGAGCAAGCTTGGCTCAATTTTGCTCCTCGCGGGACTGGGGCTCTGGGGCCTGACGATCATCCGCATGTTCAATGACTTCAACAATCTGAGCGACAAGTTCAATGGGAGCCTCCGCTTTGCCCAGGTGTTCGGCATTCTCGCCTTCATTTTGGGATCGGCATTTATCGGCTGGAATCTCTGGACGGTGTGGCAGGGTACGCGTCGCTGGCCGGCCAAGGTGTGGAGCATCGTGCTCGCGCTGTCGGCGTTCATCGTGCTGTGGGTCGCGTTCACGTTCAACCTGATCGGCTTCGGCGTCTATTACTGATGCCCGCCTTGAAGCTGCGCGTCGAGCTTGAAAAGCTGCGCTTGTCGGCGCCGTTTCGCATCTCCGGATTTGTTTTCGAGGAACAGGAGGTCGTGGTCGTGACGCTCGACGACGGCAAGCATCGCGGCCGCGGCGAAGCCTCGGGCGTGTACTACCTGGGCGATACCGCGCCGGGCATGGCCGTAGAGATCGAAGCGGCGCGCGGCACGATCGAACGCGGCATCGAGCGGACCGCACTTCAACAATTGCTGCCGCCCGGCGGGGCGCGCAACGCCGTCGACTGCGCGCTGTGGGAACTCGAGGCGCATCGGTCGGGCGTCGCGGTTTGGCAACTTGCCGGCCTCGATGCGCCGAAGCCTCTGGTCACCACCTTCACGCTGGGGGCCGACGATCCCGCGACGATGGCGGCCGGAGCGCGCAAATACGCTCAGGCTCGGTCGCTGAAATTGAAATTGACCGGCGATCTGCAGCAGGACATCGAGCGGGTACGGGCGGTGCGCGCCGCACGGCCCGACGTCTGGATGGGGGTCGATGCCAATCAAGGCTACGGCATCGACGCGCTTGATGCGCTGATCGGCGTTCTCGACTCGGCCGACGTATCGCTGCTCGAACAGCCTTTGAAGCGCGGGCGCGAGGCCGATCTCGACGGTTTCAAATCGACGATTCCAATCGCCGCCGACGAAAGCGTGCTGACCTTGCCCGATATTGCCGGCCTCGTCGGGCGTTTCAGCGTCGTCAATATCAAGTTGGACAAATGCGGCGGATTGACGGAAGGCCTGGCGATGGCTCGCGAGGCGCGCCGCTTAGGGTTGGGCGTCATGGTGGGCAACATGGTGGGCACCAGTCTCGCGATGGCGCCGGCATTCGTGCTCGGACAGCTTTGCGATGTGGTGGACCTGGATGGCCCGATCTTCCTTGCCAAGGACCGCACGCCGAGCATGACTTACACCGACGGCCACGCGTGGAGCGGCGAGCAAGTGTGGGGCGGCACGCACGCCTAAGGCATGAGCGCGAGCCAGCAGACTTGGTTCGGTCAGCCGCGCGGCCTCACCATACTTTTTCTGACCGAGATGTGGGAGATCTTCTCCTACTACGGCATGCGCGCCTTGCTGGTCTACTACATGACCAAGCAGCTGCTGATCGGCCAGGAAAGGGCGTCGCTCATTTACGGCATCTACACCGGGATGGCGTACTTCACGCCGATTTTCGGCGGCATCATCGCGGATCGCTGGCTCGGCAAGCGGCGCGCCGTGATCATCGGCGGCAGCATCATGGCCGCGGGCCATTTCATGATGGCATTCGAACCCCTGTTCTATTTTGCGTTGGCGACGATCGCGTCGGGCAATGGACTGTTCTTCCCGAGTTTGCCCAGCCAAATCGACGGCCTGTATCGGCCCGACGATCCGCGCCGCAGCTGGGCCTACAACGTCTACTATGTCGGCATCAATATCGGCGGCTTCCTGGCTCCGCTGATCTGCGGCACGCTCGGCGAGCTCTACGGCTGGCACTGGGGATTCGGCGCCGCCGGAGTCGGGATGCTGGCCGGACTCATTATCTACGTGCGCGGCGGCAAGTACCTGCCGGAGCAGGCGCGCGTGGCAAAAAGCACGCCCGCGACCGCTGCCGCGAGGCCCGCGAGCAATTACCGCACGACATTCACATTGCTGTTTGCCGTGATCATTTCGGTCACCGTGTTCCGCAGCGCCTATGAACAAGTCGGAAATACGGTGGCACTGTGGGCCGATGTCGGCATCGACCGGGCTACCGCGGTCATGACCATTCCGATGACCTGGTTCCAAAGCTTGAATCCGCTCCTGGTCATCGTGATGACGCCCGTGCTCCTGGCGCATTGGCGCCGGCGTGCTCGAGCGGGATCGACCGGATCTTCGATGCGAAAGATGGCGCTGGGCGCGCTGCTTGTTGCCGCGGCGTATCTGCTGCTCGCGGTGGTGGCGTTCTCGGCCGGCGAGGGCCGCGCGAGCTGGCTGTGGCTGGCGGTGTTCTTCGCCGTCTTTACCTTGGGCGAACTGTATATTTTGCCGACGGGCCTCGGGCTATTTGCGCGCCTGGCGCCCATGGGATTCGGCGCCACGACCGTGGCCGCCTGGTTTTGCACGATATTTACCGGAAGTTTTTTGGCGGGCGCCGTTGGCACCCTGTGGGCGGGCCGCAGCCACGCCCAGTTTTTTGCCATCTTGACGGCCATCTCGGCGTTCGCCGCGGCCATGCTGTTCGCGCTCGATCGTGCCACGCGGCGCATCGAGGCTGAGCGCGCCGCCAAGATCATCACTTTGAGCGCAATTCAACCGGAGCTTCTTGCATGAAAACTACAGCCTTGGCGTTAGGGATGTTCCTGTGCGCGGCAGCCGCATTCGCAGCGCCGCCTTCTGGGTTCGAGGGCCGCGTCGAAGCGCTGCGCAAACAGATCGGCGTTCCCGGCATGGCCATCGCCATTGTCGAGAACGACAAGGTCACGCTGGCCAAGGGATTCGGCGTCAAGCGTCTCGGCGCACCCGATCCGGTCGATGCCGACACGATTTTCCCGACCGGTTCAACCGGCAAGGCCTTCACGGTGGCGGCGCTCGGCATTCTGGTCGATGAGGGCAAAATCGGTTGGGACGACAAGGTGATCGATCACTTGCCGGGTTTTCAGATGTATGACCCCTGGGTGACGCGCGAGATGACGATCCGCGACCTGCTGGTACATCGCAGCGGGCTGGGACTCGGGGCGGGCGATTTATTGTTCGTGCCCCGCACGAACTTGAGCCGGGCCGAATCGGTGCGGCGGCTGCGCTACATCAAGCCCGCGACCAGCTTTCGCAGCGCCTATGCCTACGACAACATCTTGTACATGGTCGCGGGCCAACTGATCGAAGATGTCACGGGCGAAACCTGGGAGAAATTCACCGCCGGGCACGTGCTGAAGCCCGCGGGAATGCTGCATTCGACCACGGATGACGCAGGCCACTTCGCGAGTGCGGACCGCGCTCAGCCGCATGCGCGCATGAACGGCGGCTTGCGCGGCGTCGGCGATCAATCGGTCCTCAATGAGCGCGATAACCTCGGCAGCAACGCCTCGCCTGCCGGCGGATTGGCGGTCAGCGCCAACGACATGGCGCGTTGGCTGAACATCCAACTCGATGGCGGCGCGCTTCCCGACAAGGGCGGCAGATTGTTCAGCCAGGCGGCGCACGATCAAATGTGGACACCCCTCGTCCTGCAGCCGGTGGCGCCGCGAACCGGCGTGATGGCGGCGACGCAGCCCATGTTCAATACCTACGCGCTCGGCTGGGATGTCCGCGACTATCGCGGCACCAAGATCGTCTGGCACGGCGGCGCGGTATTCGGTTTTCTAACCGCGGTGGTGCTGATTCCGGAAAAACATGTGGGCTTTTCGATCGAGATCAACAGCGAGGACGGCGCGATCATCATCGGACTGATGTACGAGCTGCTCGATCATTATCTCGGACTGCCCAAGGATAGCTGGCCGGAGAAAATCACCGCTGAGAGGCATCAGCGCGTGCAGGAAGCGTTGAAGGCGTACCAGTCGGGTACGGCGAAGCCGGCGAACATCGGACCCTCGCTGCCGCTCGACCACTACGTCGGCACATATGCCGACCCTTGGTACGGCAACATCGAAATCGCGCAGGCCAACGGCGCGCTCACGATCGATTTCAAGTCGACGCCGCGCATGGGCGGTGCGCTGGAGCATTGGCAGTACGACAGCTTCGTGACGCGCTTCGACGATAAGACCGTAGAGCCGGCGTACGTCACGTTCGGTCTGAACGCGGATGGCAAGGTCGAGCGCATCACCATGAAGGCGGTTTCGCCGCTCGCGGATTTTAGCTACGACTATCAGGACCTCTCGTTCACGCCGCTGGCGCAGAAGCCTAAATAGGACGGGTCGACAGTTCGCGGCTCAGAATTGGCACGCCGGCGGGCCCCCAAGCAATAGCCATACCGGCCACGCCTGGGTGTTCCTCGCAACGGCGACGCTCCTTGAAATACTTTTCTCAGCCACTATCAATGGTTAGGGCGATTCCGTCGGAGATCGCCTACACCCAAATGGGTGTTACGTGAAAGACAGTGCCATTCCATAGTTCCATTTCCGCCCATTACCATGGACGTCCCTTGCGTCGTTATTACCCCCAGGGCATGAAACCCATGTTAAGCACGAAAACCGTTCCTCCCGCGCCGGGCCGCCATGAACAATCGGACCTGGAGCGCCAATGCCCGGACCTCGAGCGCCGGTACCGCGCTGTGCGCGCGGCCAGCGTGGCGCTTGCCGCTCCCTTGTCGGATGCCGACGCGACTGTTCAGTCGATGCCGGACGCCAGTCCGGCAAAGTGGCATCTGGCGCATACCACCTGGTTCTTCGAGGCGATGGCACTGGTCCCCGGTTTGAGCGGCTACAAACCGTTCGACGAGCGATTCAATTTTCTCTTCAACTCCTATTATGAATCGGTGGGGGCGCGTCATCCTCGGCCACGGCGTGGGCTGCTCACGAGGCCGACGCTCGCGGAAGTTCTGGCGTATCGCGAACACGTCGACGCGGCGATTGCGCAACTGCTGCAGAGGACGCAGGGTGAGACGGCGCTGAACGTCATCGAGTTGGGCTGTCATCACGAGCAGCAGCATCAAGAACTGTTGTTGACCGACATCCTGCACCTGTTCGCGCAGAATCCGCTGCGCCCCACCTATAAAGATTCGGTCCCGCTGTCCGTCGATCCCCTTGACCGGTCCCAGGCCTATCTGAGCTTTCCGGGCGGCCTCTTCGACATCGGCCATGCCGGCCAAGGATTTGCATTCGACAGCGAAGGCCCCCGCCACGCGGTGCGCCTCGAACCCTATCGGCTGTCCGACCGATTGGTAACGAACGGCGAGTGGGCGCAATTTATCTCGGACGGCGGATACGACAATCCGCTGCTGTGGCTCTCGGATGGTTGGGCGCTGGTGCGCAGCGAAGGCTGGTCCGCACCGCTTTACTGGCAAGCTCTGGATGGCGAAGTTTGGACCATGACCTTGCGCGGTGCTCAGCCCATCGATCTTGATGCGCCCGTCACGCATGTCAGCTATTTCGAAGCGGATGCTTTTGCGACCTGGGCCAATCGGCGCCTGCCGACCGAAGCTGAATGGGAGGTTGCCGCACAGTCGTTGCCGATTGCCGGCAATTTCGCCAATTCCGGCCGGCTGCGGCCCAGACCCGCGCCGGCCGCCGCAGGCGAATTGCGGCAGATGTTTGGAGATGTGTGGGAATGGACCCGCAGTGCCTTTCTGCCTTATCCGCGCTTTCGTCCGATGGCAGGAGCACTGGGCGAATACAACGGCAAGTTCATGTCCGGCCAGTTCGTATTGCGCGGCGGTTCTTGTGTCACTCCGGAAGATCACGTGCGGGCGACATATCGAAATTTCTTCGCGCCGCAAGCCCGATGGCAATTCTCCGGATTGCGATTGGCGGAGGATGCGTAATGCTGGCTGCGGCAGATTATCGGCTCTCGCAGCCGGAACTATTTCGTCAGGACGTCATCGCGGGACTCTCGAAGCTCCGCAAGAGTTTGCCTTCCCGCTGGCTGTACGATGAGCGAGGATCGGAACTCTTTGAGCAGATCACGCAGTTGCAGGAATACTACCCGACGCGGGTGGAGACCGGAATTTTGCGCTCGAACGCGTCCGAAATCGCCGATTTCGTCGGCAAGGGTGCAACCCTGATCGAATATGGCGCCGGTGCGGGAATCAAAACCGAAATTCTGATCGCCGCGCTGCAAGCGCCGCGTCTTTATGTGCCGGTGGATATTTCCGGTGACTTTCTCGATCAAGCGGTCATAGCGCTTCGGCACCGCTTCCCGGAGATCGGGATTTGGCCCATCGTCGCGGATTTCACGGGAGACTTCGATATTCCCGCCGGCATCCCGCTAAGGGGACGATCCGCGTTCTTTCCAGGATCGACCATCGGCAATCTGGACCACGGCGAGACGGTTTCCTTCCTGCGGCGCATGCATCGCCACGTGGGCTCTAAGGGAACCGCCGTGATCGGCGCCGATCTGACCAAGGATCTTAAGATCCTGCGTGCCGCTTACAACGATCGGCACGGCGTGACCGCGGCTTTCAACACGAATCTGCTCGCGCGGATCAATCGGGAACTCGACGGCGACTTCAGACTGGAACGTTTTGCCCATGAGGCGCGCTGGAACAACATGATTTCCGCGGTCGAGATGCACTTGGTGAGCCTCGAGGCGCAGACCGCCATGGTCGATGGCCAGAGTTTCGATTTCGAGGCCGGCGAGTCGATTCATACCGAAACGTCCCGCAAGTACGAGGTGCGTACCTTTTCGGCGCTGGTCGAGAGCGCAGGGTGGTATATCGACGAGATGTGGACCGATGCGCGTCAATCCTTCGCGGTGTTCGGCCTCGCTTCGTTGTCTTGATCGAACTGTCTACAGTCGTCTACGCCGGCCGTTAGCACTATCATGTCCATGAAGGCCTCCTAGCGCCGCAGCATGCCCAGCATCGATCTTCGGGGCGCCGCCATATAGCCGGCCAGAAATCCCACCGATGCGGCGACGCCGGCGATCACGCCGATGGCAACCCAGGGGTTTTCCCGCACATATTGGTCCGCCGTGCTGGCGACGTTCTTGACGGCATCGAGCGCCGCGGTGTCCACCTTCGCGATCGCAACTCTGGCCGATTCGATCGTATCGCTCACCCGGGTACGCAACTCCTTGAGCTGTGGCCTTGGATCGTCGGCGGCCTTGGTCATCAGTCCGGCCACATGGCCTTGTTGCAGTTCCTCTGATTTGTTCATGGCCTCTCCTGCTGGTCGAATGATCTTCAGCCATGATGCTGCAAGCACGCCGATTCGTCTGTAGGCGGATACGCCCAATTGATCGTGCAAAATCTCACACGCCCGGATCGCTTGGCGCAAGGAGGCTAGAGCGCGGCGAACTGAGCGAGACTGATCGCGAGATGATCGAACATCAAGCGCATGCGGGAGATGCGCTTCAGGTCGTTGTGCATGACGATCCAGATTTCCATGTCGACCTTGAATTGCTTGCTGAGCAGCGGCAACAGATTCGGATCACGGCGGGCGATTCCCGACTGACAGATGCCAATGCCAAAGCCGGAGCGCAGCGCAGCCATCAGCGCCAGGTCATTGTCGCATCGGAAGGCGAACAAGTCGCGCGACACCGGCACCGGCAGCGCCTGGAGTAGATCCGCGAAGGGCAGGGTGCGATCGAACCCGATGAGCGTGTGGCGGGCCAGATCTTCCAGCCGTTCCGGATATCCGAATCGTTCAAGATAACGGCGATGCGCGTGAAAGCCGAGTGCAACCGTGCCCGCGCGCTTTGCCAACAGAGCCTTTTGCTTCGGGCGTACCATGCGTACCGCGATGTCGGCGTCGCGCCGCAACAGATCCGCCATTTGATTCGACAGCGACAGCTCGATCACGGTGTTCGGGTATTTGTAGCGAAATTCGCTCAAGATCGCCGGCAGCACTTCGACGCCGACCACATCGGCGGCGGCGAGCCGCACGACGCCCGCGGTTTCCTCCAAATTGCCGGATCCCATGCGCACGAAGGCGGCTGCCGCGGCCGCCATGTCCTCCGCGTGGGGACGCAGCTCGTGAGCGGCCGCCGTCGGCATGAGGCCGGTCTGCGAGCGGGTAAAGAGCACGCGCCCTCCCAGGCAGGCCTGCAACGTCGCGATATGCCTGCCGATGGTCGGCTGCGCCAATCCCAGGGCGCGTCCCGCGGCGGATAGGCTGCCCAGCCGCAGGACCGCTAGAAACGAACGATACAGATCCCAGCCGGGCTCGGCGTTGTCCATGCATTTGTGTATAGCAGATCTATGGAAATACACAATTTTCTTTATTCGCCGGCTTTGCGAGCATGCCTCATCGACACAGACGGAGAGCCGACATGCAAAGTGCAACCCAAACGGCCCTGATCATCGGTATCACAGGCAGCATTGGCCTTACCGCGACGCTGGACAACCGACCGTGCTCGATCGGCCATGAATCGAGAATGGCCGCATGAGTCTCGGCAGACGTGAATTTTTGATCGGCGCCGGAGCGGCGGTTCTGGGTACCCATGCTGTTCGTGCCGCAAGCGAGGATGCCGAACTGCATGTCCCCAACTTGCGCATGGCCTATGAGCCGTGGCGCTCCTGGCGCGCCAACGGCGCTCAGTCTCCGCTGACGGTCGTGCATGCGGCGGTTTTGGCGGCCAATGCCCACGATACCCAGCCATGGCGGTTCCAGATCGGTTCCGACCGCATCGACGTCTATGCGGATGCGGATCGACACCTGGGCGCGATGGACCCGTTTCGCCGCGAGATGCACCTGAGCCTGGGCTGTGGCCTCGAAAACGCCGTGCTGATCGCACGTTCGTTGGGATACGCCGCGAACTTGCGGATTTCCGGCGGGCTCTTGCAAGAGGGTGGGATCCGCGATGACGCGCGTCCTGCGGCGTCCATCAGCATGGGGTTGCAGCAAGCGGATCTGTCGCCGCTGGCGGCCGCCATCCCGCATCGGCATACGAATCGCTCGCCCTATCAGGGCGACCGGAGTATTCCGCCGGACATGCTCCTTGGGCTCAGCGCTCTCGCCGGCGAGGCGGCGGTACGCCTGATTTGGATGACCGATCCTGCGGCGCGGCGCGACTTTGCGGCCGCCACCATCGCGGCAACCGAGACCATCGCGACCGACCCGGTGATGATCGCCGACAGCGATCGATGGTTTCGCGCCACGGACGCTCAGATCGAGCTTCATCGTGACGGGCCGACTCTGTACTGCGCCGGCCTCTCGCCCCTGGTGCTGTTCGGCGCGCGGTTGATGCCGGTATCCACGCCAAGCGCGCATCGTCATTGGATCGATCAAACACGCGATGCGCAGCTGGGAACCCGCCCCGTCATCGGTTTGATCGCCGTCAAAGATCTCTATGATCGCGACTGCGCGCTCTCCGCCGGCCGATTGTGGCAGCGGCTTCACTTGCAAGGGACTTTGCTCGGTCTCGGAATGCAGCCGCTGAATCAACTCCCCGAATGTGTGGATCGTGAGCGGCAACTGGGGAAGCCCGCGACCTATCGTAAGGCCCTGGCGGGTTTTAGCGCCGATGCTCAGTGGCAGCCCACGTTCGCGTTCCGGGTGGGGTGGCCGACACGGCCGGCGGCGGCGAGTCCGCGCCGAACTCTGCAAGCGGTGCTGATGCCCCCGAACCGCGTCGATTCGTGACATGCTTGGCTTGTTTGAAGGAGAGCTGCCACGAAACCAGTGCCGGGATTTGCCGCGAGCAGCCTCGAATTCGAAGGCGCCGCGCGCTGCGTCTATCGTGCCGGCGCCGGCCCCGCCGTCATCGTGATGTCGGAGATTCCGGGAATCACGCCGCAAGTCGCCGGCTTTGCGCACAAGGTGGTCGAGGCGGGCCACACGGTGTTCATGCCGCTTTTGTTCGGCGAGCCGATGCGGCCTCCCGAACGCGGCTATGCGCTGCGAGTCATCGCTAAATCCTGTATCAGCAAAGAATTTCGCGTGCTCGCGGCCAACCAATCGAGCCCGATCGTGGACTGGCTGCGGGCGCTCGCGCGCCACGCCCATGCGGAGTGCGGCGGCCGCGGCGTCGGCGCCATAGGCATGTGCTTCACGGGCAACTTCGCCTTGGCCATGATGCTGAACGCGCCGGTGCTGGCGCCGGTTTTGTCGCAACCGTCTCTGCCCTTGGCCATCACCAAGTCGCGGCGCGAAGGTTTGCACGCATCGGCCGAAGAATTGCAGGCGGCTCACGAGAAGATCGCCAACCACGGTGCCCGTATTCTGGCCCTGCGATTCATTCAGGACCCGATGTGCCCGGGAGAACGATTCGCGCGCTTGCGCCGCGAATTCGGCCCTGCGTTCGAGGCGATCGAGATCGACGCGAAGTACGCCAATCCCGGCTTCTCAAAGCCGGCCCATAGTGTGCTCACGAATCATCTCATCGATGCGGCCGGAGAGCCGACTCGCGAAGCGCTGGACCGAACCCTGGCGTTTCTCAAAGAACAGCTTCTGTTTCGGCAGGTCTAGAACCCGGATCTCCGTCAGTGAATTCGCCGCCCGAGCCAATCGCTCATGGTGGTTGAAACGAGGTCGGAGGCATCCTGCTGCACGAAGTGACCGGCGCCGGGGATGGTCACCAAGGTGAAGTCCTTCCCGACCAGATCCCACGTGCCGCTGAGCGCGCCCGGCAACAAGGCCTGATCGTCAAGGCCATGAAACTCGAGCACCGGCACGGTCACCTTCGGCAGCGGCGCCGGGGTCACCGGTGTCGCGGTTGCCGGCTCCTGATCGGGGCGCGGATAGTTCGCACGGTAGTAGTTCAACATCGCCTCGAAATCCGAGCGATTGAATGCCTCGATGTAATGCACGCGCGCGGCATCGTCCTTGACCCAGCCGGCCAGCTTTTCCGAACTCAGAGTCTTCTCGGCACCGGGCTTTTGAAAGTTAAACGCGTACTCGCTGTTCTTGCGCTGCTGCGGATTGTTCCTTATTTCACGTTGAATGCCGCTCGGATGCGGAAGATTCAGAATGACGAGCGCCTGGATCCAGTCGGGATGCGTCATGGCCAAGGTCCACGCGACCGCGCCGCCCCAGTCGTGCCCGACGATCACCGCGCTGCCGCGGCCCTCAGCCTTGATCACCGCGCCGATGTCGTTCACCAACAAAGGCATCGCATATTGTTCGATTCCAGGCGGGTCACCCGATAAGTCGTAGCCACGCTGATCCACCGCCACGACGCGGTAGCGGCCGCTCAGGGCGTCCATCTGCTTGCGCCAGGTGTACCAAAAGTCGGGAAAGCCATGGATCATCACAATCAGCGGGCCCTTGCCGATCGCGACATAGTGAATTTTGACGCCGTTTGAATCGGCGTTGTGATGCTCGACCCGGTCCCAGAGGTCTTTGGGAGGAGTGTCCTTGGCATTCACGGTGGATGCGGCGACGAGGATCGAGACTAACAGGGTCGCGCAAACGAGATTCATTTTTTTCATAACGGCTCCCTCAAAGCGTATGCAATCAGAATAGCAGATGCGCACCCGGGCAAAAAACGCCTATAGTCCCCATTTGCGGCGGCGATTGCGAAATGCAGGGCTTATACTGACGGCCGGAGGCTCGTCAGGATGCCGAGCGAGGATAAAGCGGGCGCGCTGCAAATCGGCGAGTGGATCGTCAATCCCTCGCTCGACAGCATGTCGAAGGGCACTGAGACGCAAAAGCTCGAGCCCCGCACCATGCGCCTACTCCTGTGTTTGGCCGACTCCGCGGGTGAAGTCGTCAGCGTCGAGCGGTTGCTCAACGAAGTATGGAGCGGCGTGGTAGTAGGCTCGGCGTCGGTCTATCAAGCCGTATCCCAATTGCGCAAGCTGCTCGGCGATGTGGGCTTTGAACCGACGTATATCACGACGGTGACGCGGAAGGGATATCGGCTCATTGCACCGGTCAAGCGGCTCGACGCGCCGAACGAAACTCCACCTGCCGCCGGTCCTCCCCCGACAGACGCCACATCGCTGCCCGCTCGAAGGCGAGCGAAAGTGCCCTTGCTATTAGCGGGTGCCCTGCTGCTTGCCATCATGGTGGTGGGCGCAGTGATTTTGAAAAGGACCTCGACGAGCAACTTGCAGCAGACCGCCAATTCAATCGTCGTGCTGCCCTTCATGGACATGACCGCAGACAAATCCGACCAGTCATTCTGCGATGGCCTCACCGAGGAGCTGTCCAGCTGGCTGGCGCAAATTCCCACATTACGCGTCGTGGCGCGTACGTCCGCATTTGCGTTCCGCGGACAGGGAGAGGACGTACGCAAGATCGGCAAGGCGCTCGATACGAGTCATATCCTGGAAGGTTCTCTACGACGGTCAGGCAATCGGATGCGAATCAGCGTGCAGCTCATCGATGCCCGCACGGGATATCATTTATGGTCGGAGGATTTCGATCGACCCATGGATGACGCGATCAAGATTCAAGAAGACATCTCGCGCTCGGTGGCTGGCACATTGCAGGTGCGCCTCACCACGGATTCTGAGCGGCAGCTTGCGGCGAGACGTACAACAGATCCTCAGGCCTATCAGATGTACTTGCTTGGACGCCACTACGCACAGTTACTGCCTGAATCAACCGAACGCGCTATCGAGCTCTACCGTCAGGTGCTCATCGCGGATCCGAACTTTACGCCAGCCTACACTGAATTGGCCTACGCTCTCTTGAATCAACAAGAGTTTCGCGGCACCTCGATTGCCGACGCGGCGGCGCAAGTAGAGCCTCTGATCGCAACCGCTTTGCGCCTCGATGACCGCATGTCGGCGGCGTACGCCGTTCGCGGAGCACTGCGGGCCTCTCAGTCGAGGACCAAAGAGGCGTTCGATGATCTGCAGCGGGCGATTTCGTTGAATCCGAACGATATGGGCGCATTCGCGGAAATCGGGCGGATCCGTCTTTTTAATGGCGAGCCGCGGGAAGCGCTGAAAGGTTACGATCGTGCGACGGCGCTTGATCCGCTGAATTCCACTTTACAGGGTGCGCGATGTAGAGCGCTGCAAGACTTGGCGCAGTACGAGGCAGCCGCGAGCGCCTGCGAGCGCGCGCGGACCTTGCAGCCGAGCACGGCACAGGCCGTTGATGCTTTGACGTGGCTTGCCGAATCGCAAGGACACATCGCGGAGGCCTTGCGCTGGAACTCGGCGGCATTAAAGATCCGACCGCACGAGGATTTTGATCTCTATTCGACTCGAGCGACTTTGTTGCTCGTTGTTGGACTTGCGGATGCGGCGCGCAAGGCAGTGGAAACAGGCCGCAGCGCGACGAAGGATGAAGATAATGCGAGCATCGAGTTGCTGCGCGTGTCGTACCGCGAAGGGGGTGTCAACGCTTTGCGGAAGTATCTTGAGTCCGTGCAACTCGAACGATCGCCTCACGCCATCGCATTGTTCGAGGCTGCCTACTCGCGCTTGTTGTTGAATGACGCATCCGCAGCTAAAAACCTCATCGCCCGAGCTTTGATTGCACCTGACCGGCCGCCTGGTTATGCCGAAGCACCTTGGTATGCAAGGGGTGCGGGCCCAGAAGGAAATTCGTATCGGCTAGATCTCGCGGTCGCAGAGATAATGCTCGGGGAGCACGCCGCAGCCATGCAAGATCTCGATACGGTGCTGGCGATGCTCAACCACATGATTGCATCCGGAGTAGAGCGCTACGGGACTTATGAATTGCGTGCTAAGGTGTACGCGCTTCAAGGCCGCGGAGACGATGCGCTGCGCGATCTGGGTAAAGCAGTCAATCTTGGATGGCGTCGGGCTTGGTGGGCGGCGAACGAACCGTATTTCGCGTCGTTGCAATCGAGGAGCGATTTTCGGGCGCTCCTGGCGCAAGTCAGCCGATCCAACGATCGGCTGACGGAAACCATTCACACTGACTTTTAATTCAGTCCGTCCCGCGCATCAAATTTTGTTGCTCTTTAACTGCCAACAACAATACACACCAACTCGCAGATTGCGCTCGGACGATATGGCGGTTTGTCTCCCGCGGGAGAAAGGTTTGGTGGTGGCTGTCCCCCCGGATGCGGCCCCCGTCCACCAGCGCCGCCGCCGGGAGGAGCACTCTGTTGCTCTTGCAGATGCTGGGGCAGTGGGGGCGGTCCGATCACAATTACGGGAAAATCATCCAATAATTTCTTTGCGCCGGAATAAATGACCTTCCGATACGCATACCTCCACTCTTCCAAGGTGTATTTGCCACGAATGCCTTTGAGAAGCCCCTCGAATTGTTCAGTTAGCGTGTCGAGTTCAGACATGGTCGACTCTCCCTGTTCTTGGTGGACTTGAGGAATTTTTCGTGCGGTGCGAGTCTTCGACAATGCATTATGCCGCAATACCAACTCCGACGACCACTTGCGGCATTTTTCGACTCCGGTGTCGATGGAGCCCGCAGGGGCACTAAAATTAAAACCACAATAACCAATAAATCATTGAAAGTAATAGATTTATTAGTCGAAGCTGAACGATCGTCCAACAACAGTCGAGTCGCGTGAGTGGCAGAAAATGGCGACTTTTTTTGCAACTGCCGATGAGTTTGCGGCCCGGCTGGAGAAGCACGGCGGGATCAAAGCGGAACTCATCGTGGGCTATTACAAGCGAGGGTCGAAGCGCCCCAGCATGATGTGGTCCGCGTCGGTGGACGCGGATTTCAAAAAGCCAAACCGGCGTGAAAATTCTTCGCAGCGCAGCCGCGCGGCTACCGACAGCAAATTATTCGGCGGATTGTCAGTGCAAAGCGCCCGGAGACGCGAGAGCGCCGCTTGCAAGAGCTGATCGAGGCATCTTCCGAGCGGCGACGTCTACAATAGGCCACCGTTAGCTAAGGGCGAAGTTTCCGGGAATCGTAGCCGCCTGCTACAGTGCGTATCGCCTTAGCTTGGGGGATGCATATGAAGGGCAAAGTCGTTGTCATTACCGGTGCGACGTCCGGCATTGGCGAGATCGCCGCGCAACGGCTGGCGGCCATGGGCGCGCGCATCGTGCTGGTCGCGCGCGATGCGGCGCGAGGCCAAAAGGCCCTGACGCGATTGCCCAGCATCGGCGCCGGCGCGCGCCATTCCATCTATTATGGCGATTTATCGCGCATCGCCGAATCCAAGCGTGTCGCCGCGGAGATCGCCGCGGCCGAACCGCGCATTGACGTACTCATCAACAATGCCGGCGCCTTGTTCGGCACGCGCCAAGTCACCGCGGATAATCTGGAGCAGACATTCGCAACCAATCACATGGCCTACTTCGTGCTGACGCTGGGACTGAAGGCGAATTTGCTCGCCGCCGCGCCGGCGCGGATCGTCAACACTGCATCCTCCGCACACCAGGGGCACTCGCTGGATTTCGATGACCTGCAGGCCACCAAGGGCTACTCCGCGATCCGAGCGTACGGACGCTCCAAGCTCTGCAACATTCTCTTTACGCGAGAACTGGCGCGCCGCTGGAGCGGGAAGGGCGTCACCGCGAACTGCCTGCACCCCGGATTCGTCGCCACGCGATTCGGCGACGGCAGCGGCGGATTTCTCTCGGGCGTGGTGCGCATCGCGAAAATCTTTGCGATCACCCCGGAGAAAGGCGCAGAAACCATTGT
>Ga0210384_10001353_pt1 | contig 33668 bp, 28 predicted proteins | sample IncBWH2MmetaG_FD_160574 | JGI IMG/M metagenome (GOLD analysis project Ga0210384, IMG submission 160574) | Forest soil microbial communities from Barre Woods Harvard Forest LTER site, Petersham, Massachusetts, United States - Inc-BW-H-2-M | ecosystem: Environmental > Terrestrial > Soil >...
ACTAGAGTAAACTGCGCCTTTGCGGGCGTGACCAATACTACCGAAATCACCGATGCCAGCACTACGTTAAGGAAGCCAAATCCATTTCGATTCATCCAATTTTCCTTATGGGTTGAGATTCCAAGGTTCGGAGATTCTTGCAATCTGACGGCTGCCAGCACACGGGCGACTGGCAGCCGGGCTCGACATCAAATTTTACTTCTGCTTCAAAGGTCGTAGCTGTTTCGAAGGTGGGATGGGATACTCTCCATCGTCATCATAGAATTTCCAAACGTATTTTCCCTTGGCGTGCCGGACGGGTTTTTCGCCCTTAGAGCTGAATCGAGCTTCATCAGCCAGCGCCAAGAGAGGAGACTTGGTGGTGTACATAGCCTCGTTGAATTTGCCGCTGGAGGGTGCCTTGGCTACGGCAAATACTCCAAACGGGTTCCCATTGGAGAATGCCACGGCGAGGTAGTCAGCGACCATCAACCCATTTTGTGATTGCGGCAGCCAGCTCAACTGCATGGGTCCGGCGAGATGCTTCCCAGCGGTCCAGGTCTTTCCTCCATCGTGCGAAGTTGTAAAACCTACCTCGAGCTGGCAGGAGTTGTTGCAACTCGCGACCGGATAGTAATAGTAAGTCAGCGCGAGGTGAGCGGTTTTTCCGGAAGTGGCGAGGTCGACGCCCAGTCCGGGGATGAAATGATCCACCGTGCTCTTAATCGAGTCAATCGGAATGCGGGCGGGATTGCTCCACGTCTTCCCATTAGTGGAAGTGCTCATTACGATATCGTCGGTGCTGCAGCCGCTACGAAAACTGCAATCGGGCCACACCACGTAAATGGTTCCACCGCCATCCATGGCAGCAGAAGGCAACCCTGGGCTGCGCAGGCCGCCATCTTCTCCACGGAAGTTCTGGTTGGCTATGGATACGGTGCTGCTCCAGTTCTTGCCCCCATCGGTCGAACTGAAAGCGATCATGCCGCCGAAGCCGTCTATCGGTACGACCACCGTCCCGTTTGGTTGTACCAGCGGCTGCCCGCCAAGGCCGCTGGCCTGATCCGCGGTATTCTTCCCCGGACTCCAGGTTAAACCGCCATCGGTCGAGGTGCTCATGAAAATGACATCGCCCAGGCCAGGCTCGTCCCATTCCGTATAGCAGTTGCCATAGTGCGGACTCGTTGTCGTGTTGTCGCAGGTAATCCAGTTCTTGTCATCCGAGCCGCTTTGATCCACGATGACCGGCTTGCTCCAGTGGATTCCGTCTGTGGAGCGGCTGGTCGCCACGGCCTGCCCATTGTTGTTGATGATGGGAAGAGTCGAAATCAGCCACTTGCCATGCTTGGCGTCGTAAACAACGGCCGCATCGCTCGCAGCTGTGAAGCTTCCACCCTTGTAGTGATCCGTCAGGCCGGGAAGATAGCCGTTGGTCCAGGTCTTGCCCCCGTCCGTGGAAGTCGCAAAGCCCACGTCAGCGCCGCCGCCGTCCGGGACCCTCGCTACCTGGAAAGCACTCACGATCGTAGAACCCCAGGCGTAGGTGTCCGGCTCAACTTCGGTGTGATGTTCGCTGTCGGAATTATGGAACGTGTCCGTGCTGAGCTTTACTAGATTGGACTGCGCGGGGGCAGAAATCACCATCGCGAGCACAATCGCAAACGTCAACACCAGGGTGAAAAAGGCAGAGTTGTTCCGGCCATTTTGAAACCTGAGAGAAGTACGATTCATCGGGGATAGTCCTTGTACGCTGGAGTTTACCGCCTGCAGAACCGCCGCGGTTTGAATGGTGAGGGCATTCGAGGACGCAACGAGACGCGGTAGTAATAGCGCTGCCGAAGATACACCGCCCTTCTCGCGCTGTCAATGTGCAGCTTATTTCACACAGGCTGAAGGAGAAATGCGCGGGTAAGTGGGTCAGGAAAACAAAACGCCGCCGGTATGTTATGCCGGCGGCGACGCGTCCAATCTACTTCTTCGATTCTTCCCTGGAAGGCGGAACTGGTCCCACCTCGACATCGTGGAAGTTCGTCCATGGATGATCGGAAGTGGCGTTGCGCAGTCGTTTCTCACCCTTGGAGCTGAATCGCGGCTCGTCAGTTGAAGCTAAGAGCGGGCTCTTGGTGGTATAGGCAGCCTGGTTGAACACGCCGCCGGAGGGTTGCTTGGCAACCATGAATACTCCGAACGGCTCACCGTTCACGTACGACGAGGAGAGATAATCGGCAACCATCGGCCCGGAAAATGTATTGGGGAGCCAACTTATCTTCATCGGTCCGGCGAGTTGTTTCCCCGCTGTCCAGGTCTTTCCCCCGTCTTTCGACGTAGTGAAGCCAACATCGAGTTGGCAAGCACTGTCGCCGCAGTTTGCCTCAGGATAATAGTAGTAGGTTGTGGTGAGGTGGGCACCGGCGCCGGATGTCGAACGATCCACTGCGAGTCCGGGGATAAAGTGGTCGACGGTGCTGGTGAGCGGGTCAATCGGAATGCGCGCGGGGTTGGTCCACTTGGTCCCGTTGCTTGAGCTGATCATGACAAGATCATTGGTGCTGCAATTCTTGCGGAAGCTGCAGTCGGACCACACCACGTAGATCTTCCCGGATTTGTCGATGCCAGTGGAAGGGAAAGGCAATCCGACGCTCCGTAGACTGCTAATCCCCCGGAACGTGTTGACCGACGAAATCGTGATGCTCTTGCCCCAACTGACGCCCCCATCGGTTGAACTGAAGGATTGCATCGCGTTGCCGAGGAAGGGTACGACGACCTTGCCACTCGGCATCACCAACGGTTCCGCGCCGGAGCCGCCGGCCTGGTCCGCCGTCGTTTTGGCCGGTCCCCAGGTTAATCCACCGTCAGTGGAAGTACTCATGAAGATGACCCCGCTGTCCCACTCCGTATAGCAGTTGCCATAGAATGGGCTGCCCGCGTTGTTGTCGCAGGTGATCCAGTTCTTGTCGTCCCCGCCACTACTGTCCACCATGATTGGTTTTCCCCAGGTGAGTCCGTCTTTCGAGCGGCTGACGGCGACATTCACTCCTGAGTTTGCGATGGGAAGGCTGGAAATCAACCACACCTTGTGTTTCGCGTCATAAACCACCGATGCGTCGCTCGCCGCCTGATTGGTTCCGTTCTTATAGTTAATCGTTAGTCCGGGGAGATATCCTTGGGTCCAGGTCTTGCCGGCATCCGTGGAAGTCGCAAAGCCGAGGTCTGCGCCGCCGCCGCCGGAAATTCGAGCCACCTGAAAAGCGGCGATCATGGTTGAGTCCCAGGAATACGTGTCAGGTTCAACTTCGGTTTTGTGCTGGCTGGCGGAGTTGTGAAAGCTGTCGGCGCTGATCTTCACCAAAGTAAATTGGGCATGGACGGGCACGGCGATTGCGAGAGAAATGGTAAAGACCAGAACTGACGTGAGAAGAACAAACTTATTCCGGCTGGCCGGAGAGGTAACGGGAGTGCGATTCATCAGATTATCCTTAATGGCTGGGAGTGTGGTATTCGCGACTCGCTTGCGGTGCGAAAATGAGGACGGCATTTGCCGGCAGCATCGAGGCGCAGCAGTAGTTCAAGCGTCCGGCGAAGATACATCGCGTGTTCGCGCCCTGTCAATGTGCATGATTTTTCATCTTTAGTCTCCCACATCGACTTGCGGTGTCTCTCGCTTAGTCACTTAGCGCGGCAGAGTCCTGCCGGTACAATCGGGCCGGGGAGGAAATCTTCATGACCATCTTCAATGAGGGCCGGGGCAGAATCGTCAACGCCGACGGAAACCCGCTTTTCCGGCTGATCGGGTTAGCCATCGTTGCCTTTGTGATGGTGATTCTTCTTTTTACCTCGGTGGCCAAAGTCGAATCCGGCAACGTCGGCGTGCTTACGCTCTTCGGACGTGTGACGGGCGAGGTGCTCCCGGAAGGCATACATTTGGTCAATCCCTTCAAGACCAACAACGAGATGTCAATTCGCACCCAGGAAATCAAGGAGTCGGCGAGCGTGCCTTCCAGCGAAGGCCTGGTGATGAACCTGGATACTTCTTTGATCTTTCACGTGGACCCGGCAAAGGCTTCGGATGTGTACCAGAAGATTGGCCCCAATTATCAGGTAGTGCTGATTGAGCCCAATCTGCGGGCCGCAATCCGCGAGGCCACAGCCTCGCACAGTGCCAACGCGCTCTATACCGGAGAACGCGAAATGGTCGCCAAGCAGATTTTCGACCAGCTTGCTGGACTGCTCGGGCAGCGTGGATTCGTTGTTGAAAGTATCCTCCTGCGCGACATTCAATTGCCTGCGACGCTGAAGACCTCGATCGAAGCCAAGCAGCAAGCCGAGCAGGAAGCCCTCGCCATGAGCTTTCGTCTGCAGAAAGAGACTCAGGAGGCACAGCGCAAGCGGATTGAGGCGCAGGGTATCCGGGACTTTCAACAAATCGTGGCACAAGGCATCAGTCCCCAGCTCCTGGAATGGAAGGGCATCGAGGCTACCGAGAGCCTGGCCAAGAGTCCGAACAGCAAGGTCGTGGTCATCGGGAATAATAAGAATGGGCTACCTCTCATCCTGGGCCAGTAGGAAAACGCCAGTAACCCGCTCTAATGGATATTGTTAGGCCCGTCGGCCAGCCAAACCCCGCGTCAGACGCGGCTGGGCACGTCCTTTATTCTTGACAGGCAGGCGCCCTTAAGGCACATTTACGAGTAACTTGGCCCGTTCCGACCAGACTTTCCGAGGCTGGAAGCAGCGGTTTGAGACACGGAGCCAACTTCCAGGGGGTAACATGAAGCTCGTCGTCGCGATGTTCATACTGCTGGTTTCGCTTGGTACCACGGTTGTGCACGCACAGGCTCCGGATCGGCATCACTTCGGGGTTCAGAACGTGGTGGTAATCGTTCAGGAAAATCGCACGCCGGACAACCTGTTTGGGAGCAACCCAAACTTCCTGCCGGGTGTGGACATCGCCACCAGCGGAATGAATTCGCAGGGTCAGCAAATTCCTCTCACGCCCGTACCGCTAGCCAACAACTATGATCTGAGCCATGCACATTCGGCATTCGTGGCGATGTACGCCAATGGAAACATGAATGGCGCCAACAAGGTGACAGTGACCTGCAACAAGAACGCGCCGGGTTGTCCCCCGACTAATCCACAGTTCAAGTACGTGGATAATTCAACCGGAATCCTCGACCCTTACTTCCAGTTGGCGCAGCAATACACCTTTGCTGATCGCATGTTCCAGACCAACCAGGGGCCCAGTTTCCCTGCCCATCAGTTCATTATCTCCGGCACCTCGGCGCCGACACCCCCCGGCCAGCAGGACAGCGATCTGTTCGCCGCGGAGAATCCGGGTGGAGTTAGCAATGCCGAGAAAAACACCGGGTGTACAGCTCCTCAATCCGAATACGTCAGGATGATCGATCCCAACGGGAGCGAGGCGCAAAAGATGTATCCGTGCTTTGAGCACCAGACCCTGGTCGACTTACTCGATGATAGGGGAGTCAGTTGGAAGTATTACGCGCCCTCGGCGGGCACCCAATGGAACGCCCCCAATGCCATTTATCACTTGCGTTTCGGTCAGGATTGGGACAACGACGTCGTTCTAAATTCATCCCAGATATTGAACGATATCACCAATGGCCAACTCGCCAACGTGAGCTGGGTGATACCGACCGGACAGGAATCGGACCATGCCGGAAGCAACCAGGGGCTGGGGCCGTCGTGGGTAGCATCGATCGTCAATGCGATCGGCCAGAGCCAATACTGGGACAACACCGTCATTCTGATTACCTGGGATGATTGGGGTGGGTGGTATGACCACGTTGCCCCGACCGTCATCAACTCTTATGAATACGGTTTCCGCGTGCCTCTGATCGTGGTGTCGCCCTTTGCGAACCAGGGCTACGTCTCCCACGTCACTCACGATTTCGGAAGCATTCTGAAGTTCATCGAAGGGGTGTACCATTTGCCTTCGCTCGGCTACGCGGATCAAAACGCGGATGACCTCTCGGATTGTTTCAACTTTCACAGGCACAATGCCTTTCGAAAGATCAAAGCGCAGTACGGCGCGGAATTTTTCCTGAATAATAAGACGCCACCTACAGACCCAGACGATGATTGATCGCGGCCGATAAGGCAAGGTCAATCCGTCATAGCTATCGTTACCACTCGCACGAAGGCATATCTGCCCTGCTAGGATATGCCTCGTGCTCCCGCTGCTCGATGTCCGCCGACTTAGTGTCGAATTCCCGACTCAGGGCTCTGCCTCCACGCAAGGCATACTTGCGGTTCGTGACCTCAGTCTGACCATCGCGCCCTGCGAGGTTCTTGGGCTAGTGGGCGAATCCGGCTCGGGGAAATCTGTCACCTCCCTTGCCCTGATGCGTCTGCTTCCACCGCAGGCGCGAGTTGCCGGGGAACTCTTCTTTGCCAATGCCAATGGAACCGGCCCGGCACCCGATCTGCTACGCCTTCCTGACGAAGATATGCGGAGCCTGCGCGGATCGCAGATAGCCATGATTTTTCAGGAGCCCATGACCGCGTTGAATCCAGTGATGCGGGTTGGCGAGCAGATCGCCGAAGCTGTCGCCGTGCACGCTCGTGTCACTAGGCGCGAAGCCTGGGATCGGGCGGTGGCGGCGATGGAGGACGTCGCGATCCCGGACGCGGCGGTTCGGGCCCGCGATTATCCGTATCAACTCTCCGGGGGCATGCGCCAGCGGGTCATGATTGCTATGGCCGTGGTAAATCGTCCTGCGTTTCTGATTGCTGATGAACCCACCACCGCTCTCGATGTCACGGTGCAGGCGCAGATTCTTGACCTCCTTGGTGAACTGCGATCCAAGTTTGGCTTGGCCATGCTGTTCATTTCGCACGACCTCGCGGTGGTGTCACAAGTCGCCGATCGCATCGCGGTGATGTATTCTGGCAACCTGGTTGAGCTGGGATCGAAGCGGGACATTTTCCACGCCGCGGCGCATCCCTATACCCGGGGACTGCTGAACGCGGTGCCGACCTTAAAAACGGATCGTACTCGTCCCCTCCAAACCATCGAAGGCACGGTGCCGCCTGGGCTCGCAGTTCCTCCCGGATGTCCGTTCGAACCTCGGTGCGATTTTCGCATAGCGGAATGCGCGCGTAGTCTGCCGCCGCTGCTGGAGGTAGCGCCCGGCCACTGGGTTCGGTGCCCGGTGGTCAATCCTTGAGCGTAGAGCGGACACTCTCGGCCGCTTTTTGCCTTGTTCTCGATGTTACAAGTCAGGAACCAACACCGAAATCGTACGGGGCGGACAAGACTGTGCGCCTACGCGCAAGGGACCAACTCAACCCTTCCGCGCCTTTGGGTCTATAATCGCCATTTTGCCCGGTGATCAGTGCGCGTACTTCTACTAAGCGACATACATAGCAATCTCGAAGCTCTTGAAGCCTGCCTCGCGGCAGCTCCCGTGTACGATCTGGTCGTCAATCTGGGCGACATCGTCGGCTACGGGGCGAGCCCCAATGAAGTCATTGAACGCTCGCGCGGATTAGGGAAATACTTCGTCCGCGGCAACCACGACAAAGCGGTCTGCGGACTTGTCGACATCAAGGATTTCAATCCGGTGGCCGCATTGGCCTCGCAATGGACTCGGGACCAACTTACCTGGGACAATCTGGAGTGGCTCCGCGCGTTGCCCCAGGGGCCAGTTCGGATCGAGGATCTCCCGGACGCCCAATTTGTCCACGGATCGCCGGTTGATGAAGATGAATATGTAGTGACCGTCGGCGACGCGGTGGAACCGCTCATAGTGGCCCCGACGAAGGTCACTTTTTTTGGACACACTCATCTGCAGGGAAGCTTTACGTTGAACGACGATCACGTTAATTCCATTCACCCCGCCTACCTGACGGTCGGACAAATCGAAAGCTCGGAATTTCCCCTCAAGAGCAACCTGCCTTATCTGATCAATCCTGGTTCCGTGGGACAGCCCCGCGATGGCGATTGGCGCGCGGGATTCGCTCTTTTCGACTCAGACGCCCGCATCGTTGCCTTCTATCGCGTGCCTTACAATCTGAAGAGCGCGCAGGATCGTATCCTAGCCGCTGACCTGCCGCCGCGTTTAGCGACCCGCCTGGCAGCGGGAAGGTGAGTGGAACAAGAGCAACGGAAGCGGCACGGTTTTTTCTGTGCACTATGGTCAGAGGGGAAGTTGGAATGAAAGCGAACTGTTGGAGAGTGGCAAGACTTGGATTGTGGGTTGCTTTGCTGGCGGGGAACCTCACCGCGGTTGTTGGGGTTCAGGCACAAAACACTAGTCGTGCCGCACGAAACCTCGATCAGGTAGCGATCTCGCCAGATGGAAATCGCGTTGCCTGGGTGCAATCGTCGGCGAATGCATCCGGGGAGCCAACCGGCGGTTCGGTTATCTATGTTCAGGATTTGAAATCTCCCGGCGCCAAGCCGAGACGTATCTCCGCAGGCACCGACGTTCAGGCCGCAAGTGAGGACACCATCGCCTGGTCTCCCGACAGCAAACACCTCGCTTTTCTTTCCGACGTTGAAGGTGACGGGCAGCCGAACTTTTACGTGGTGAACGTGGATGGCGGCTCCGCGCGCAAGCTGACCGGTCTGAAGGGTTATCTGGCCGATCCGGCGTGGTCGCCCGATGAGAAGACGCTAGCGTTCTTATTCACGGAAAACGCACCCCGGGCAGCGGGCCCCTTGATGCCCATGGTGCCCGAGACCGGAGTCATCGACCAGAAAGTTTACGAACAACGGCTTACCCTCGTGGACCTTGGGTCAGGGAAAGTACGCCAGCTTTCGCCACCGGATATGTACGTTTATCAGTACGATTGGTCGCCAGACGGCAAGAGTTTCGCCGCCATCGCCGCGCACGGCGACGGAGATGCCAACTGGTATATCGCCGAGCTCTACACGCTGAATGCGGAGAGCGGAGAACTCAACACGGTTTACAAACCCTCTTTGCAGATCGCGGTGCCACGCTGGTCTCCAGACGGCAAGAGCATAGGATTCATCGGTGGACTCATGAGCGACGAGGGTTCAATCGGTGGCGACATCTTTACCGTGTCCGCCGCTGGAGGGGCTGCCCGCAACGTCACCCCCGGAATTGCCGCATCGCCGTCCTGGCTTTATTGGGAATCGCCAAGCACAATCCTTTTTACAGAAAACGTAGACGGTCAAGCTGGCATCTCCAGGGTTGATCTGCCCAGCCGCAAAGTTTCGCAGCTGTGGGCTGGCGTGGAAATCATCTCTAAGGAAGCTGAGGGCGGGCCCGCCGTCTCTCTCGCGGCCGACCGCCAGACCTCCGCGGTGATTCAGAATTCATCTGCGCATCCCCCGGAAATATGGGCGGGCCCGCTCGGGGAGTGGAAGCAAGTCACTCGCATAAACGACGGTGTCCGCCCTTGGTGGGGCCAACTGAAGAGCCTTCATTGGTTGAATGGCGACGTGAAGATTCAAGGTTGGCTGATGTATCCCACGGACTACGATCCCGGCAAGCGTTACCCCATGGTTGTGGTGGTGCATGGCGGCCCCGCGGGGGTCGCGCATATCGGATGGCCCGAGGCGTTCTTTAATACCTACGACCTCTCAGCGCACGGATATTTCGTGCTCTATCCGAATCCTCGCGGCAGCTTCGGCCAGGGGGAAAAATTCACGGCGGCTAACGTCAAGGATTTCGGTTACGGAGATTTCCAGGACATTTTGAAGGGCGTCGACGAAGTCGTGAAGACGCTGCCGGTGGATAACAGTCGCGTCGGCATTACCGGCTGGAGCTACGGTGGCTATATGACCATGTGGGCAGTGACTCAAACCAACCGTTTTCGCGCTGCAGTAGCTGGTGCCGGACTCACGAACTACCAGAGCTACTACGGTCAAAACGATATTGACGAGTGGATGCCCCCCTATTTCGGCGCCAATGTTTACGACGACCCTGCGGTTTATGCAAAGAGCTCACCGATCACTTTCATCAAGAATGTGAAGACGCCCACTCTCGTGCTGGTCGGCCAGTACGACGGTGAATGCCCGATGCCGCAATCCCGCGAGTTCTGGCACGCGCTCAAAACCTTAGGCGTGGAGACGCAACTCGTAATCTATCCGGGTGAAGGGCACGAGTTCCTTCAACCCGAACACCGGAAAGACGTAATCGCGCGAGTGACCGCATGGTTCGACCATTATTTGAAATAATTAGGCCGGAAATGTGCGGTGACGGGCGACTCGCCCGTCAAGCCGAGCGCAGCGCAGTGTAAACTTTCGCCATGCCGTCATATTCCTCGTCCCGTACCACCAAGGATTTGTTCAGCGCAAACGAAAATCCACCGCAGCATCACCTCGTGGCATTCAGCGACGGTGGCGCGAGAGGCAACCCCGGGCCCTCCGGATACGGCGTAGTCATTCAAGACGAAACCGGTCGGAAAGTTGCCGCCCTGAGCGAATACCTGGGCCATCAGACTAACAACTTTGCCGAGTATCAGGGTTTAATCGCGGCGCTGGAGTATGCCGTTGCCAACGGTCACAAGGCGCTCAAGGTGATCAGCGACTCGGAGTTGTTGGTACGGCAAATCAAGGGCATCTACAAAGTGAAGAATGCCGCCCTGCAAGATCTCCATGGACGCGCCAAAGAGTTGATCGCACGACTGGATTGGTTTTCCATCGGCCACGTCCTCCGCGGGCACAATGAAGAAGCCGACCGCCTGGCCAACTCTGCTATGGACAAAGGCATGGGGCGTGTGGCACGGACGCCGTCGCCCGCGGCGGTACCGCGAGAAGAGTTCCTCGGGGTCGTTCGCGAGGGAAAGATCGAGTTGCTGGACGGCAAACTCCCCGAGGGAACCGAAGTGCAGGTGCGACTGAAAAAATGATTCGATGAAGGACGGCCTCCTCCAGTCGCTATTCGTCAACCACCGGATTCCTCAGCGTCCCCACACCCTCGACACGAACCTCAATCACATCTCCCGCGACCACGGGGCCGACGCCGCTGGGAGTGCCCGTTGCAATCACGTCGCCGGGAACAAGCGTCATCGCCTGCGTGATGTAGCGAATCATCACATCGAGCGAAAAAATAAAGTCACCGGTATTGCCCTGCTGGCGCATCTCCCCATTCACTCGAGTCTCAACCCCGACTCCAGCCCAGGGATCAATCTCGTCCGTCACCAACGGGCCTACCGGGCAAAACGTGTCGAAGCCTTTGGCGCGAGTCCATTGGCCGTCTTTCTTTTGCAGGTCACGTGCAGTCATATCATTGAGACAGGTACAGCCCAGAATGTAAGGACGCACATCCTCGTCCGTGCGAAGCCTGTAGCATTTCTTACCAATCACCACGGCGAGTTCTCCTTCGAAGTCCACGCGCTGCGAAAGTTTCGGTCGGCGGATTTCCAAACCTGGCGCGAGCAGTGAAGACGGAGGTTTGAAGAAGAGCAACGGCTCGCCCGGCACCTCATTGCCCAACTCGGCAGCGTGCTCGCGATAATTGCGGCCAACGCAAACGATCTTCGACGGGCGCACCGGCGCGAGCAACGTCGCCTCGGTCAAAGCGATGTAGTCCATCCTCTTGGACGGCAGGTCTTCGATGTCACCGCCAATCTGGTCAGGCGGCTTAAGCAGTAGCCTCGTGATCTGCTCCACTCCCGCGACCATTTCAACCAAGCCGTAACAGGGTTGTCCGTTGATTTCGAATCCGCAATATTTCATTTGAGCCCCAGAATTTAGCAGTTGGCATTTCGCATTTAGATCCTTCCCTACATCGCTCAAGAGCAGGACTGCCGAATGCTAAGTGCTAAGTGCCAATTGCTGTTTTATGGTACCGCTTCACTCGCCTCCTGCGACCGCGTGCTTTCGTTCCCACGCACATCAGCCGCCGAAACCGAATAGCTGTAGGTCTTTCCCGACGCGACGTTCGTGTCGCGAAACGCTGGTGAGGTCACCAGCACTGAATTGATTTTTACCGGGGCAGCACCCGCTTCGTGGCGGAAGACGTTGTATCCCGCGAGATCGGCTTCAGTGTCCGGAGCCCAGATCAAATCAATGAACGGTTGCTGACCGGCTCCCGAGAACGCTGCCTGCAAGCCGGAGGGCACAGCGGGTGGAAATATATCGTGAGCGAAGACTTTTATAGCAGGCGTGTCATCGCCTTCGAACTGGACCTCGGGCTGCCCTTCTTCGTGGATCAGCGTGACCACCGTCGCGCGATAAAAATATGTTTTCTCCCACTCGAAGCTATGGTTCACAAGTGTCGCGGGTGCTGTCTCCAGAGGCACGTCTCCCACGACTGTGTCGGCATTCCCGCCCTCCGGGCGGCGATACACTCGATAGGCGTGCTGCAACCCGCGCGTTTCGGGCACATTTGGAATCGCGTTCCAACTCAAGGCCACGCCTTCCGCGGTGACTTGACCCTTGAAGTCGGAGGGCGGTGGCAGAGCGGCTACCGCGGGCACGTGCACAACATTCGAGATGCCGGCGCTTCTGCCGTTTTCATTCAGCACTGAAACCGCATAGAAAATCTGCGCGGCAGGGCTGTCGACTAGAAGTCTTTGCGGAAGATTGTCCGTGTAATTCGCCTTCATCGTAACCGGCTTCGCATGTTTCGCATTCCCTGCTTCAGGCATCCGCGGCGCAGCCACTTCACCTACTGGATTCGCGCACTCGTTCATTGCCGCATCCAGACTTCTGCAAATACGAGTTGGGCCCAAGCGGCGCACCGCAAGGCGATCAATGGTTTCCGCGGGAACGGTCCAATCGAGGTAAACATGGTCGCCTTTTCGAACCCCTCGCAGATCGGCAACCGGCTCAGGAAGGTTCAGCGAAGGAGGCTTAGGCACGCCAGGAACCCCGCAGCCCGCAAGCGCGGCGGTGCCGGAAATCAATAACACAAGCTTCGAGAAGAATGGCCTCATCGAGGGAAGCACCAAGCGTACCAGAAGGGCCGGCTTGAGCAGTTGGAGTGCTAACTTACAGGATGTACCGTGACAGATCCTGATCTTTCACAATGTCGGCCAGCATATGGCGCACGTAGTCTGCATCCACTTTGAAGTGCTCGCCCTTTTTGTCCGGCGCGTCGAAGCTGATCTCGTCCAGTACCCGTTCCATAATCGTATGCAGGCGCCGCGCTCCAATGTTTTCCGTGCCCTCGTTCACGCGGAAAGCAAAGCGGGCAACTTCTTCCAGCGCGTCCTTGGTGAATTCCAGCTTTACACTTTCGGTTTCGAGGAGCGCCGTGTACTGCTTCACCAGCGAAGACTTGGGCTCGGTCAGAATGCGAATGAAGTCTTCCATGGTCAGCGACTGCAATTCAACCCGTATCGGGAACCGGCCCTGCAATTCCGGGATCAGGTCGCTCGGTTTGGAAACGTGAAATGCTCCCGCCGCCACAAAAAGAATGTGGTCGGTACGAACCATTCCATAGCGAGTATTAACGGTAGTTCCTTCGACGATCGGCAGGATGTCACGCTGCACGCCCTCGCGCGAAACGTCCGGCCCGTGGCCGCTTTCCCTCCCCGCGATCTTGTCGATCTCGTCGAGAAAGATGATGCCTGAATCTTCTACGCGATCAATGGCGGTGCGGGTCACCTGATCCATGTCAATCAATCGCTGCTCTTCTTCCTGGATCAGATATTCGAACGCTTCGTTAACCTTCATCTTCCGTTTTTTCGTCCGCTGGCCGAAGATGTTGGGCAGCATATCCTTGATGTTGACGTCCATCTCCTCGACGCCCTGATTGGAGATGATTTCGAAAGACGGGAACGCTCGCTCGCGTACATCGATTTCCACGGTGCGTTCATCCAGCTTGCCTTCGCGTAACTGCTGGCGCAGTTTTTCGCGAGTGCGGCTCTGCGATTCTCCAGATGAAGATGCAGTCGTCCCTTCGAGAATAAACCCAGCCTGCGCCGACTCTGCGGGGCGAGGCGGAGCAGGCGGAGGCAAAAGAATATCCAGCAGGCGCTCCTCGGCATTGAGCTCAGCCTTGTCCGCCACGTCTTCCAGCTTTTCCTCGCGCACCATCTCGATCGCAATCTCAACCAGATCGCGGATCATGGACTCCACGTCCCGCCCGACATACCCAACTTCGGTGAACTTCGAAGCTTCCACTTTCAGGAAGGGCGAGTTGGCCAGTTTGGCCAGCCGGCGGGCGATTTCAGTTTTCCCAACACCCGTGGGCCCAATCATGATGATGTTCTTGGGGATTACTTCCTCAGCGAGATCCGGCGCCAGCTTTTGCCGCCGCATGCGATTGCGCAGGGCAATCGCCACCGCGCGCTTGGCGTCCTTCTGGCCAATGACGTGCTTGTCCAGTTCGGCGACGATCTCGCGCGGCGTAAGCTCGTCAAGAGCAATTTGTTCTTCGTCCATGGTTCCAGGTAGGTAAATGGCCATAAAATCAGTCGTTGGTCGCAGTCGTTGGTCGTTGGTCTGAACCGCTTTTGGCCAACAGCCAACGGCCCAACGACCAACGACTAGAGCTCTTCAATCGTCACTTTGTCGTTCGTATAGATGCACATGCTGCCGGCGATTTTCATGGCTTCTTCCGCAATCTGGTGAGCCGAGAGCTGAGTGTGCGCCGCCAGCGCCTGCGCTGCCGCCTGCGCATAGGGTCCGCCGCTGCCAATAGCCGCAATCCCGCCATCTGGCTCGATTACGTCGCCCTGCCCACTGAGCAGGAAAGTCTGTTCCTTGTCGGAGACCAGCAGCAACGCTTCCAGATGCCGCAAAAACTTGTCCGTCCGCCAATCCTTCGCCAACTCCACCGCTCCCCGCCCGATGTTGCCATGATACTGCTCCAGCTTGGCCTCGAAGCGGCTGAACAACGAAAACGCGTCCGCCGTCGAACCCGCGAATCCGGCGAGAATCTTATCTTGGTATAAACGGCGGATTTTCTTGGCAGTATGCTTGATCACACCTTCACCCAGCGTGACCTGCCCGTCGCCAGCCATCACCACATGGCCGTCACGCCGGACACAAAGCACCGTAGTTGAACGTACTAAACGCTTCTTGCTCATGCGCGCAATTCTTGATTATAACAGTGCCGGGCGAGATCGCATTTCCCGATCCGCCTGTGTAGGCGTGATCCTCCTCGCTCGGCGGGGCCCAGCAGAAATTGTTAGTTTCCGTTAGCTCGCCACCAGATCGGCAATCCGGACCGCGTCGGCGCATGCCCGGACATCGTGCGTGCGAATAATGTGCGCTCCTCTCAGAATGAGCGCCGTCTCCGCCGCGAGCGTGCCGTAGAGCCTTTCGCTCACCGGCGCATCGCTCCCGTTCCGCGCCACTGCCCGTCCGATAAAGGATTTGCGCGACACTCCTGCCAGCAACGGGTACCGCAATTCGTGCAACTCGTCGAAACGCTTGAGCAGCGGGTAATTCTCCTGAAAGCTTTTGCCAAATCCAAACCCCGGATCGAGCACGATCCGCTCCCGCTTCACTCCCGCCACCAGGGCAATATCGACCCAGTCCCGGAGTTCGCGTTTCACCGACGTGACCACATCCGCTGGCGGTGGCAAAGTGCGCCATTGCTCCGGACGTCCGCGCATGTGCATCAGCACAGCGCCGCACTTCAACCCGGCCAGCATCTTCACCATCTGCGGATCCCAGCGAAACCCGCTGACATCATTTACGATCTCAGCCCCCGCCTCGACCGCGGCCCGCGCCACATTCGCCTTGTAAGTGTCTACCGAAATTACCGCCTCTGGCCGCTTTTGCTTCAGAGCCGCGATCACCGGAATCACCCGCTCCAATTCCTCCTTCTCGCTGACTGGCTGCTTTTCCGGATACGATTGCCCAGCTGGCGGAATATTCTTACCAGCGGCTTGCGCCGAAGTAAGAACCACAGCTCCCGGCCGCGTCGATTCGCCGCCCACGTCGATGATGTCGGCCCCATCCCGCAGCAATTGCACCCCATAGTCCACCGCACGATCGCGCTCAACATACACTCCACCATCAGAAAACGAATCCGGAGTAACGTTGATGACCCCCATCACGAACGTGCGTTTTCCTAATTGCAGTGAGCGTAGACCTAGATTCCATTCGAACACCGGACGCATAGGCCCGATTCTAAACCCAAACAGCACTCGGCACTTAGCGGTTAGCACTTGGTTAAGTAAGATTTGAGAGGATTCACACGACACCTCACAGGACCAAATGTAAAACGCCAACTACACAGAAACCCAGTGCTACAATCGACCTGTCGTATGCACCGCAAACACGCGGCTTTCGCGATAGTCTTCTGCCTGCTGCAGGCAGCGCAACTCCAGGGCGCGGCGCGAAGTCCAGTTGCCAAGAACATCGACGCGATCCTGTCCGCTCCCGATCTCGCCCGCGGATTCTGGGGCATCGAGGTAGTCTCGCTCGACACCGGAAAAATCATCTACGCCCAGAACGCGGACAAGTTGTTCACGCCCGCTTCCAACACCAAGCTGTTCACCACCGCCGCGGCGCTGGCGTTGATCGGACCCGATTACACCTCGAGCACCACCGTCGAAACCACCGGAGTTCTCGACAAATATGGCCGCCTCACCGGCGATCTGGTTTTGGTCGGCCGCGGCGATCCCAATCTTTCCGGCCGCGAATTGCCCTACAACCTGCGCACCGCGCGCAACGATCATCCCATCCAGGTGCTCGAGCAACTCACCGACGCGCTGGTCCAGAAGGGCGTGAAGTACGTCGATGGAAACATCGTCGCCGACGACTCCTACTTCGCCTTCGAACGTTACGGAGAAGGCTGGAGTCAGGATGACCTGGTTCTCGCCGATGGCGCTCCGGTCTCCGCGCTGACCATCAACGACAACGTCGTCTTCGTAAACATTCTTCCCGCGGATCGCGCCGGCGAGCATGCCTTCGTAAACATCATCCCTTTCGCCGACTACTATCGCATCGACAATCGCATCATCACCACGCCTGCGGGCACCGGCCGAAAGATTTTCATCGACCGCGAACCCGGGTCCACCTCGCTTACGCTATGGGGCAATGTCCCGCTTGACGATGCCGGCACGAACGAAGCTCTTGCCATCGAAGACCCGGCCGAATTCGCCGCCGCGCTCTTTCATCAATTGCTGGAAAAACACGGCATCGTCGTCTACGGCAAGCAAAGCGCGCGCCACACTGAACTGGCAAGTCTTTCTACTCTGACCGTCACTGCCAGCGCGCCTGCCCGCGGTGGAGATGAACCTTCTCGCGCCTTGCCCAATCAGCCGCTCGTGCTCGCCAGCTACCAGTCCAAGCCCTTGATCGAAGATGTGCGCGTGATCAACAAGGTCAGCCAGAACCTGCACGCGGAAATTTTGCTGCGCCTGCTGGGACGAGAGAAAGGCATCGCCGGCACCGTCGAAGGCGGACTCGAAGTGTTGTGCGGCTTTCTGAACCAAGCGAGCGTGCCCGCCGACCAATATCTTTTCTACGACGGTTCTGGCCTCTCGCGTCAAAACCTGGTCACGCCCCACGCGGTGGTGCAGCTGCTGCGCTACGCCGTAAACCAGCCCTGGGGAGCAAGCTTCCGCGAGACGCTTCCCGTTGCCGGCCTCGACGGATCGCTCGCCGATCGCTTCTCTGATCTTGATCCCCGGACTCACATCTTCGCCAAGACCGGCTCACTCGGCGGCGTCAAGGCGCTCTCCGGCTATGCCACAAGCGCTCACGGCCAGCACCTCGCCTTTTCCATCCTCTCCAACAATTTCAACCTACCGAGTAAACGCGTTCTCGACGCCATCGATTCCGTTGTTGAAGCGATTGTGAATGAGAAATAGCGGTGAGCACTTAGCCCTCAGCATTCAGTGTTTTGACTTCTGTTTCAACAGGAGATGTCCGTCGACCCCATGCTAACTGCTAACTACTAACTGCTTCTTTTCACCTCGGCATTCTTTTTGCTTGCCGATCCCGTACCGCCCTCACCCCGCCAGGTCCGGTGCCGCTAGGGGGTTTCCGCATTCCGTCCAAAAGTTCCTTCAGTACCACTGCATTGTTGTACTCTTCATTCTTCGATCCGAACAGCAGGGTCAGCCTTCTTCGCTGGTTCGCCAGACGATAGAGTTCATCGAGTGCCTCTGCACATTCCGGTCGCGCCAACTCTTTCAGATAACGCCTGCGGAAAGCCGCCCATCCTCCGGGACGGGCATGAAACCACTTCCGCAAAGCGTCCGAAGGCGCCAGCTCGCGCAGCCACCGGTCCACCGCCGCGCGTTCTTTGCTCAAGCCGCGTGGCCAGAGGCGATCCACCAGCACGCGCGTCCCATCGGAGAACGCAGGCTCTTCGTAGACTCGCTTCACCGCTACTCGTTTCGCAGTCACTCGGGTCACCGCGCCAGGCTTGGCTTTGCTTTATTATTGTAACGGTTTGTTTTTGGCCGTGAACGACAAATGGAACCATATCGCTTTCCTGTCAGCCGACGGTTCAGAGTTGAAAGTCCTAAATTGTCTGTTCTGTGCCTCTGTGTCTCTGTCGTGAGTCTCTCTCTCGCTGGCTGTGACGTGCAGCGCCGCAAGAGCGACGCCGAACTCGGACTCAATCCGCAGCAGGCCGCGGGGCGCAAGATTTATGACAGCTATTGCGACCGTTGCCATGCGCCTTACTCTTCGCGAGGACGGCAAGGGCCCAGCATGAAAGGCGTGTTCCAGCGGCAATATTTGCCGATGAGCGGGATGCCCGCCAATGATGACCGGGTCACCGACATCGTTCGTCTCGGCCGCAACAAAATGCCTGGCTACGCCCAGGTCCTCAGCCAGCAGCAGATCAACGACCTGCTGGCGTATCTGCACACTCTCTAAGCCAGTGTAGAGCGGACACTCCGGTCCGCTGCCGTTGACCCTGCCGTCGTTTTGGAAAACAGACAACTCAGCGCCCACCGCCTCTAGAACTTGAACTGCACGTCCAACTGCATACGTCGCGGAGGCAGCGCCGCCACCGCGTGTCCGAAAAATGGCGAGGTCACGATCCCCACATACGTGACGTCGTTGGGGTGATTGAGCACGTTGAAAGAATTCAACGCCACCGTCAGCGTCCGCGCCTCTTTGCGAGACTTGGCAAGCGCAAAGTCATGAGCAAGGTTCAGATCCAGTTCAATCATCCCTGGCCCCGGCATGGTATTCCGCAACACACCCGCCGGACGGTCGTTGACGACACCATCCTGATTGTTGTCGGCTCCAGTTGTGATGTTGACTGGCTTTCCCGAATAAACCGACAGCGCCACTCCCGCCGTGAAATACCGTGTCGGTTGCGACGACGCCAGCAAGTCGAACTTGTTCCGGCGATCGTTGTCCGAGCGTGCCCAGTCCGCCGTCGGATTGTAGCTGTTTCCCGGAAAGTAGGCGATCCCGCTGGTGTTGTTGTAGGTCTTACCGAAGGTGTACTGCGCCTGCCCGGAAAACCACTTGCTCGGCTTTCCGCGAAAGGTCAGCTCCAGCGCCGCGCTCTTCTGATAGCCCTCCGATTGCATCTCCCGTACCTGCCCCAGGTTTGGGTTTGGCGTGGACAAATAATTAGGAGGAAGCGGAGCGTTCGCATCAATCGAGCGAAACGCATCGATGCTTCGTGATCCTACGAAGGCTGCGCTCACCGTACTCTTCGCCGTCACTTGGCGCTCCACTCCGATGCTGTATTGCACCGAGTATGGAATCCCCGCCTTCGGGTCCAGTATGACAACGCTCGTCGGCACCTTGATCGGAGGCGGTGTCGGGTTGCCAGGATTTTGAATCACGGGATTGTTCACGATGAACCGGAGCAGATTCACACCGTTAAAGAGACGTAAATCTCCAATCGGCGACGGGCCAGTGCGGTCATAGAACACCCCTGCTCCTCCCCGTATCACCGTCTTGCCCCGCTTTGTGGGGGCATAGGCAAAACCGAAACGCGGCGCAAAGTTGTCGGGAATGTCGTGAAAGTAATTCTGAAAGTAGTAGCGCATCCCGAGATACACGGAGAGGTTCGGCTTCAGGCGAATGTTGTCTTCGATGAATGCGCCTAGCACCGTCTCGAGAAATACCGTGTGGCCGTTCCCCCGCTGCACCAGATACGTCGTCGCAGCTCCTGCAGCGTAGGCGTCCAGACTGGGGTAGGTGTAAGTTCCCATCTGGTTCGTGAAGTTATCCACTCCGCGACGGCTGATGTCGGGAATGTCCACCCCAAAGCTCAGCTGATGTTTCCCGCTCACATAAGTGGAGAAATCGGTGCCGTCAAAGTGGTATTCCGTTCGTCGTGAGTCTGCTTGCGCTCCGCCTCCAGTGAAGGCTCCCGAGACCACGATCTGCGGCGCCTCGGTCACACTGCTGACCGGAGCGTCGTAATGGCCGAGCAGGAATTGCAATTGGTTCACCCAGTGCGGCGAGAAACTGTGCCGGTAACTGATGTTGACCTCATTCTCCTGGAATTTTGTATCGGTGGCGGCACTGGGCAGAGTCGTCCCGCCCACTCCCTGGTTGTCGACGGTGCGCCGTTCGTAGGAATAGCCGATCCAGAATAGATCGCCATTCGCCAGGTCGTGAAATACCCGCCCCGAGCCGAAGAAATGCCGCGTAGGATTCGCCACGTTCTCATTCAGTTGAACCCCGGGCTGCACTTCAGCCACCACAAACGCCTGCTGATCCTCTTGGTCTTCGTCGAGCGAAAGCAGGAAGGTTGTGTGCTTGCTGTGCCCGAGCGGACCTGTAAGCGATCCTTCGAAGTATCGGCGCTGCTCCGGAGGCTTGCTGGTGGCGAAGGCGTTGCTCGCATCGAATACCGAATCGCGAAACATGAAATTCAGCGAGCCATGGAAACTCGGTGTTCCGCCCTTGGTAATGATTTCCAGCCACGCCCGGCCCGGCCGCGCAAACCGCGCCGAGTAAGGATTCTGGTTTATTTTCACCTCCTGCACCGCCGACGCTGTCACCCCCGGCCCGTTCGCCTCAATGCCGTTCACCACCAGGCTGACCCCGTTTGTGCCCGTGGCGCTGTCGTCGAGAAATCGCGACATCGTGGTGATGTAATCCTGATCGAACACTGGCACCCGATCGAGAGCGTTGCGGTCGATCGTGTTCGCATTCTGATTTTCCCCAACCTCGGTGCTGACCAGCGGCGCTCCTTCCGCTCCCACATCCACCGTCTGGTTCTCGACCGCAATGCTCAATACCACGCGTAGACTCGGAGACTGCTTGACTCCAACGGCCACATTGGTTTTTGTCTCCCGAAATCCCGCCGCTTGAATGTCGACCGTATACTCGCCCATGGCCACAGGGCTAAAACGAAACCCTCCCGCATTGTCAGTCAAGGATTGATCAACCAGACTTCCATCCGGCCCAATCAACGCTACGTTCGCTCCCGGAATGGCAGCACCCGAAGGATCAAGCACGCTCCCGCTAATCCCTCGAACCCCAGGCGTCGAAACCTGCGCCGAGGAAGATGCCGTCTGGAGGATCCCAGTCAAGGCCAGCGCCAACAATATGAAGAGCAATTTCACGTGAATTCCGGACCGGAGCAAAAACACTACGCACATTGACCTTAAGCCTTCCTGAATCCGCGGTGCCCGTGCCAGCCAGCCAGTCCTGTGAGATCAGGTTTAAATGTCAGGGTGCCCCATCCTTTCAGCGTTCTTTGCGGAAAGGGTGGGAGACGAAAACCCTCAACCAGACACGCCGGTCCCCAAAGAGCGCCGCCAGCGCGCCAGCCCTCCCAAACCCAGCCATCATCCTGAACCGACGCAAGTCCGCGAAGGATCTCGCGCGCACAACCTCAACCCTCTGTCCGCCAACCCAATGTCGAGCGGACACTCCGGTCCGCTGCCCGTGACTTTCGCCGCTGGCCTTCCCAACTTCGGGGCTTACTGACCAGCAGTCAAAACGTGTGATCGCCTGTTCACAGAAGTTGACTTCCGGTTCGTCCCTTCCTCCGCCCCAGAATCGTCGGGAACCGTTCATGGAACTGTCTGTTTGCGCCAACATCCGTGAAACAGTGAGTGACGCCGGAAGAAAAGTGCCACTTGGTCAACCCATATGCAGCGTTACCGACTCCAGCAATGCTTTGATCCCGTTCCACGCGATTTGCACACCGATACAAACCAGGAAAAAGGACGATAATTGCGTGATCACCGTCATCCCCGTTGCTCCCAGGATTCGTGCCAACCGGTCGGCAAATCCGTAGCAGAGCAAAATGCTGATCGCGATCAACACCAATCCAATGAGTGCAGCTAAGACGGTCAAAGGATGGTACGCGTGATGGTGAGCTGCGTTCGCGCCCAGCGTGATAGCCACGGAGATTGAACCAGGGCCAACGGTCAGTGGCATGGTCAAGGGATAGAATGCCTGGTGGAATGTGTCCTGCGGATGGACGGTTCTGTGTACGTCGTGTTTTTCGTCGTCTCGCTGCTTCAGCAGCGTCCATCCCGTCGCAATGACGATCAGGCCTCCGCCGACCTGCACCACTGGCAGCGAAATCCCAAAGAAAGCCAGAACGTAAGTCCCCACAAAATACGATCCAACCAGCAAGAAAAAACTGTTGATGGCAATTCGCCAGGACAATGCTTTTCGCGCTTCCGGTGCGTAATCCCTGGTCAGTGCCAGAAAGAAGGGGCTGCCTCCGAGCGGGTCCACGATGGGGAAGAGCGCAACCAGAACCAGGAGTAGATTTTTCGCTGCATCTTGCATGGGTTCTGTACCCCGAGTGTAATCTATCTCGATTCGTTCGCGCCTGAGGCGAGTTGCCGAATCGTTGTGCGTAGTTGCGTACGACAGCGCAGTACGCCTCAAGCTGGGGTCCGGGGCGGATCATCGGCGAACCTGAGACGATGACAGCGGCCTCCAGTTCGCCGGTTTGGCACTGACCTCGGATGGCTGTCGTAACATCCCAAGTACGCTCATCGAGGGTCTTGCATTACCTTAATAGATTGACCCGTGAGGGTTCTTATTGTGCGGCCAACTACAGTCTCTTCGCGAAAGATTGCGGCACGGAGGACGTTCTTTCGTTCGGTTGACGCAATCCATTTCTTCGCTCACTGCGGGTCAATGAGTGAAAAACGAACCCAGACATCCTCAGTTTGGGCTGCTACTTTCTAGGCTCGAATCCCCGGCCGACCCGGAACACGTGGCCGTCCGGATGTCGAAGGTGCATCTCGCGAACGTTCCACGGCATATCGGTGGGCGGAAATGTGACCTCCAGCTCTCAGGATCGTCCACATTGCTGTTGATCTTAACTCTCGTAGAGTCTGGACGATCGATGACTGACGTAACATTGCCATTTCACTTATGAGGGGGTTTTGAGTGCTATGGCTGGTTTCCTCAACGAAACCGCACACTGAGCAAGTCTATTGACTCCCGATCATACGCAGGAGGAGAATGGAGCGCGCTTAGGAGGCCCTTATGAAGCGTTCCGCGCCCCGTAAGAGAGCCAGCCTTTCCGAATCCCTACAGCAACAGCTCAACAGGTATGCGCTCGCGGCAATTGCGGCGGGGATTGGCGTTTCGAGGCGAACCGGTGACACTCGTTACGGATAGGGACACTCCGTCGGAGTAGAAAGGTAACGACTAGCAATCGGACCCAAGCAGCAGTGGATGGCTCTGTAGGGGGCCCACTCACGTCTTCGCCGGAGGGATCAATGGCATGGTGCGTATTCAACAAGAGATCTGAGCATACCTGCTCATTGTTGCTTGCCAGCGTGTTCCTGGTCTTGTCGACGCCGGTTTGCGCTCAGATCTCGCCGGAATTTCTCGGCATGGAGGCGACCAAGAGAGTCGCCATACAACCGCCGCCGTGGTGGTCCTATCCTTGGCCAGCGGTTTCATTCGGGAGCATGAGGTTGTGGGATGCGGGGGTGGCTTGGGCCATGAGTAACCCAAGCCAGGGGAGCTATAACTGGACTTTGCTCGACAAATGGCTTGGGGATGCCCAGAAGTTCAACGTCCAAGATGTGATGTACACCTTTGGCATGACGCCCCGGTGGGCCTCAGCTAACCCCAATGATCAGACTTGCCTACCCCATTGGCCTGCCGGGGAGTGCGATCCTCCCAAGGACCTGAATCGTGATGGCAGTGGCTCGGACCAAATATGGAAGGACTGGATATCCGCGATTGCAACGCACGCTGCCGGCCGGATCAAGTACTGGGAAATCTGGAACGAACCCAAGAACGCGTTTTACTGGAACGGCACGGTTGCCCAACTGGTGCGAATGGCCAGGGATGCGCGCAGTGTCATTCTCAGCATCGATCCCGATGCGGTTTTGCTCACTCCTTCCGCCCACGGCAGGTTTCAGGCACAGTACTACGCTGCTGGTGGGGCGAAATACGCAGACGTAGTTACCTATCATGGATACGTGTACAAATCCGGCTGTATTGGTTTCCCGAAGGCAAGCGACGAGCTAACGCGTGTAAGCCAGGTGCGCTCGGTGATGGCGAGATATGGCCAGGCTCACAAACCACTGTGGGATACAGAAGTAAGCTGGGGACTGACGTCGGCCAGTTGTTTTTACGACCATGACCTCCAAGCCGCCTTCACCGCGCAAATACTGATGCTTCACGGCTCCCTCGGCGTGCAGCGGGTTTTCTGGTATCAATACGACAATCAGGAACATGGCACTCTTTGGCGGCCTGATCCCAATCCTCACCATCGCAATTACCCGGGCACTCTAATGAAACCGGGGGTGGCTTACCAGCAAGTGTACAACTGGATGGTGGGAGCTACGATGAGCGCTCCCTGCACGACGGAAAACAATGTTTGGACCTGCAATTTCGTCCGCTCCGGAGGCTACCAGGCAGAAGCTCTCTGGGATACTGCCCAAACTTGTCACAAAGGAAAATGCGGCACCATTCAGTACCCAATCGGATCTCAATATGTGGACTACCTTACGCTGGACGGTAAGAAGCACACAATTACGGGGGGACAAGTCCCCATCGGGGCCAAACCCATCCTGGTTCAGAATCAATGAAGTGCGCGCAGCGCACAATTAGCGTGGCCGGAACGTAGCCGAGCACGGAAATCGGTCCGCGTTGCTGCGTCTCATCCGTCTTCCAAGAGAAACTAAAAGATCCTGGCGACGACCCAACGATCTAGTTAGTCGTGACGTTTTCTTCCCGAGCATTCACAGCATCACATCATTCCGCAGTTTGCTGACCGAGTTGGCGAAAAATCCCGATTACGCTCATTGAGGATTTGACCAATCATGCAGGCGGTGACGAAGAACATCCTCAAATTTACTGCGACGGGACTTGTGGCGGGAGTGGTTCTGGGTTGTCTGTTGTCCTCAGGAAACTATTTTGTCACGCTTGGCGTGTCACCCGTCTCCGGCATGCCCGCGGTCCTACGTTGAAGTGGCCGGAAACAAGCGCGGGCAAACAAAAGGGCCGTTCAGTGTGAGCGGCCCCTCATTCCAACAAGCACGACCCCTCAGGGATTACTTACAGGGTGGCCCTGCGTCGGTCATGAACGTCGCGTTGTCCGAGAACCATCCGTGGATGGCCACAGACGGAGCTCCGTAGAACCACGAGTAGAACGCGAGTTCCTGCAGGTGGTAGGTGAAACCATTTTTCCCAACGATGGGGGACGTGTTCGTGCCGGTGAGTGGGTCTCCGACCTCCAGGTTGTTCTGACAACCGGTCACCTGGCCGACGTGTCCCCACGCCGGGGTCGGGTTCACATCGTACGGATCGTTCATCCACTCGGCGGCTTCATGCGACAGAATCACAGTGTCGTCCGCCCCCACGAATATGCCGTTCGTCTGGAAATCAAATGGAGAATAGGTCTGGAATGTGACCGGGTTGACGGGATTAATTCCGTGGTACCCGCCCGCACAGCAGTTGTTGAGGTTATCTGGATTTCCGAATGACATGCCGCTGTTGTAAAGCATGAACATCGGGAACGTCTTCGGAGTGATGCCGCGCATAGTCAGAGTCGCCTTGACTACGGCCGCGTCAATCAGATTGATGTCCACAATCCCAAGGGAGCTGCAAGCTCCAAAGATTTTGCCGGAGAGCGCCAAGCCGCTCTTGGCTGGGACATCAATCACCAGCGCAGGCAAGACCCTGACCGGCGAGAGGCGTACGTGGTAGTTCGCCCTGTCGATCATGCTCCAAAAGTTACCTCGCTGGAACGCATCGGTATACTGCGTGGTACCCACATCCGTCCCACCAAAATTAAACTTGGCGTCCGACAGAATTGGACCCTGCCGCAGCAGGTCCACGGGCATGTTATTTGGAGCAGTTAAGCACACGTTGTCAGCGACCGTCGGGTCGATAGTGGTATTCCCTGGTTTCGTTTTTATCTTTCCCGTCTTCTGGTTGAAGCTGACGCCGATGGTGTGCAGCTTCAGAATGATCGGCACCACCTGGCCGGTCACGTTGACATGCGCGTCCGATCCGCGCACAGCGGGATTTGCGCCTACCATCGATCCAGCGTAGATGTTGCCATCGCGGCTAGAGAGTGCTTGGAAGTTCCACACCGGCAACACACTGGCAGCCCTGCCGGACTGGATGATTTGCGCGCGGGTAGCTTGGTCCGAGCCATGGGTGATAGGTTCAGCATATCTGAGTTGTAACTTGAGAGGCTTCGCGCGAGCCTGATCCTGCCCGAACATGGGCGCGCACAGAGCGAAGATATTCAGAACGACACAAGTGAAGGAAATGCAGAATTGTTTTCGCATACGAGAACCTCCGAAGATCAGTTGAGGGTTTCTGCCTGCCAATGGCGGAGTGCCATCAGTACCGAGTCACGGCGGGCCGACGCCCGTCGCCGACGACTTCGGCTGGGATTCTAAGACTGTGTCTCCCAGCGTTTGTCATGGAAATGTAAAAAGACTAACAATGATTTTCTAGCTATCCCCTGTTACGCGCTGGGATGGCCTCTGGTTCAACGACGGCAAAGGCGTCAAGAATCGCTACCTCGGTCTGAAATTCAATATCAAGGGACAAATCCACTTCGGCTGGGCCCGCCTCACCGTCACGACTACCAAGCACGACTTCAAAGCGACTTTGACTGGCTACGCGTACGAAACCGTCCCGGGCAAGGGAATCATCGCTGGTAAAACGATGGGGCCGGATGATACCACAGTTGCCCCCACGAGCCTTGGTCATCTTGCGGCAGGTGCCTTCCGCAATTCCAGCGTGGAGTGTGAAGCAAACTCAATCGACTACTCATTAACTCTGAAAGTCGCTTCTTTCCCCAAGCGAGCGCGAGACAGGTTTCGCCCCTTGTTGTTTGCCTGCAATCTCGCCGATTGCTGTCGAAAAATCGCGATTTCACTCATCGACCCGGCTGCGGGGGATTTGAGTGCTATGGCCTTCTTTCGCCATTCATCAGACCACACGGACTCTACCAGGACTGCTAGTTTTCCCAGTTCCTAGGTGGCACCGCGCTTCATAGACTATTCCAGTTATCAGGAACAGTTTCCAAAGAAGGGAATCTATGAAAGTCAAGTCGGCGGTGTTTACTATCGCGTTAGTTTCCATTCTGGCTTCTGTTTCTTGCAACAAGGAAAACGGTCCGATACGGGAGGCCGTATCCAATAAGGACGTCTATAAGGAAGCGTACATTTATGCTTTTCCGATGATTGCTGCATACAAGGCCCTGTACCAGTTCAATGTGGACACGACGAACTCGCAGTACAAAGGGCCGTTTAACACCGTCCTCAACGAGGCTCGGGTCTTCACTTATAAGGACACCAGCATCGTCACACCGAACAGCGATACTCCTTATTCGATTGTGCAGATGGACTTACGCGCCGAGCCCATCGTTCTGTGTGTTCCCAAGGTCGAGAAGGGTCGTTATTACACGTTCGAAATAGCCGACCTGTATTCACAGAACTACGCGTACATCGGCAGCCGCGCAACCGGAAACGATCCGGGCTGCTACATGGTTTCGGGGCCGGGCTGGAGCGGTACAATGCCTGCCGGTATCAAGAAGGTCTTCCCATCAGAGACGCAGTTCTCCCTCGCCGTCATCCGCACGCAGTTGTTTAACCCGAGCGACATGGAGAATGTGAAGAAGATTCAAGCGGGCTATAAAGCACAGCCGCTGTCGGCGTTCACCCATCAGCCACCGCCGGCTCCGTTACCCGCGCCTGATTTCCCGAAGTTCACGGATGATGCGTTCAAGTTGGACTTTCCGGCGTATTTGAATTTCCTGCTCCAGTTCTGCCCAACGCCTCCGGAAGAGACCGCGCTGCGGGCGAAGTTTGCAACGGTCGGAATCGAAGCTGGAAAACCATTCGATTTAGCGAAAGTCTCTGAGGTGCAAAAGGGCGAGCTAGGCTTGGCCGTCAAGGAAGGCTATGAGGCAATTGAGAAAGCGAAACTCAACATCGGCAAAGAAATCAACGGTTGGATCGTTGGTGCCGCGTTCGGCAACCGCGCGTTCTACAACGGCAACTACCTGCTCCGTGCTGGCTCAGCGTTGGCTGGTATCTACGGCAATGACGCGGTTGAAGCGATGTATCCCGCAGCGAAAGCCGCCAGCGACGGCCAGCCCCTTGATGGTAGCAAGCACAATTACACCCTGACTTTCGCCGCCGGACAATACCCTCCCGTGAACGCATTCTGGTCCGTCACCATGTACGACGGCAAGACCCAGTTGCTGATTCAGAATCCAATCAACCGCTACTTAATCAACTCGCCGATGCTGCCGGCCCTGAAAAAGAACGCCGACGGCTCCCTGACAATCTATATCCAAACGGATGCCCCTTCGGCGGACAAGAAGTCAAACTGGCTACCCGCGCCCAACGGTCCGATCTATCTGGTGATGCGGCTGTATTGGCCGAAGGAAACCCCGCCGTCAATTCTTCCTCCAGGTGATGGCACTTGGCGGCCACCAGCGATTCAGACGGGGCCTGCCAACGTTGCAAAACAGATGTAAGTCGGGTCGTCGATTGTTTGGCGCAAAATCCCGGTTACACTCATCGACAGGTCAATGAGCGTAATGGCATGTTAGCGGAAGTCGACAGCTAGACCTCGAATTTGCCCTATTTGCGACAGCGATTGTCGGGTCCGTTGTACGCGAGTCGTATCCTCGTTCTCTCTTGAATCGGCTGTCGGCAACGCCGCATCAGGGAACTCAAGCTACGGCGTGATCTCAAACACGCCGCCGTGGCTTGAGCTAGCACCATCCGCGGAGCTTGCCCCGTACAGATTCCCAACACCATCGAAGATCAACTGACTGTAAGGGTTGGCATTTGGCTTGGCATGGAAGCGATGAAGCACGGTCCCGGTCCATCCTCCTTTCGAGTTCGGTGTGAGCTTGAAAACCGTGCCGCAACCTGGACCACCGAACATTCCGTTACATTGCCCGAACCCACCCTTGTATGTCGTGCCATAAAGATTTCCTGCTGTGTCGAAGACCACCCCGGCAAGCGGGAGAGCGCCATCTGTGCCACCTCTGAAGGTGTGGAGCACGTGCTCAGTCCAGGTACCGTCCGCATTGGGGGTCAGCTTGAAGACGACGCCGAACCCACCGGAGCCGCCTTCTGCTGCCGTGCCATAAAGAGCGCCAGCCTGATCGAAGATCAGGGTAGATTCAGGAGTAGCTCCGTCCTTACCGCCAGTGAAATAGTGAAGAACTTTCTCCTTCCAGCTTCCATCCCCGTTCGGCGTCAGCTTGAACACGGTACCAGGGGAGCTTGCGCCGAATCCGGAAGTCGTGCCGTAGAGACCTCCGGCTGAGTCGAAGACCAGGTTGCCGTGGTCTGGGTAACCTCCATCTTTGCCGGTGAAGGTATGGAGGACGCTCTCGGTCCAGCTTCCATCAGAATTTTCTGTCAGCTTAAACACCACGCCATGGCCCTGAGCGCCGCCCTGACCGGTTGTGCCGTAGAGGGCGCCGGCCGCATCGAAGACCACTCCCCCGACCGCCACCGCCCCATCGCTACCGCCGCTGAAGCTGTAGATTACGCTCTCGCTCCAGCTTCCGTCCGAGTTATGCGACAACTTGAAGACTGTCCCCGCTCCGTGATCACCACCAGACACCGACGTGCCGTATAGGTTACCACTGACGTCGAAAGTCACCCCAGCTCTGACACTGGAGGCATCGGTGCCGCCGGCGAAACTATAAAGTACGCTTTCCGTCCAGCTTCCATCAGAGTTCGGCGTCAACTCGAATACGGCGCCGTTCTCATGAGCGCCGCCCCCTACGGCGGTGCCATACAGATTTCCGGCTGCATCGAAGATGAGCTTGTTGTCCTCGGGGTCCCCTCCGTCCCCGCCACCCGTGAATGTATACAGCACCTTGTACTTGCTGATCGCCTCGGCGCTGGCCGGCAGCATCAGAGCCACCCCGAGCACCGCGAGAATCGCGCTGAGCGTGAACCAAAATTTCTTTTGTTGCATGGAATTACCTCCCTCTTCGAAACGTTGCTGAAACGAATTTGAAGAATGGATACTCCGGGAATGGAGCAACAGACGGTTGGTGCGGGCTGCGCGGCCTGACGACGATCCCGAGAGCATGCGCGAAGACGGCATGCCTGCCCTCCGAAACGAAAAAATGAGGGGCCCGTATTTCACTGCCTTCTTACACCCGCTGAAACCGGCTGTCAAGCGAAGTTGCAACCTGTTTGGTCGCAGACTCCTTGGATAACTGGCGCAAAATCGCGATATAGCGCTCACCCCCCTCAATGAGCGCTATGGCCTCCCTTGAAAAGAGCCGTAACTCACTGCAAAAAGGGGTTAGGCGTAGATCCTCTTTTCATGCTTCGTTGTGACCGGAGTCCGGTCATGCTGACCTGATTTCGACAGTTACGAGCACCCAGTCCGACGAAGCGGCTAGCGGTGGCCGTGTTCAACGGAATGGCCGCTCGGCACTTTAGGTCCGCACAAGCGTCTCATCTCTGAGCCAACCAGGAACAGCCAAGAAGCCAAGCTACGGGGTGATCTCAAAGACGACACCTTGACACTTCGTGCCGCTGCCGCAATACGCAGTAGTGCCGTAGAGGTTACCGGCTTTGTCAAAGATCACGCTGGCATGCGGATTCGTGGCAGGCTTGCCGTGGAAGACGTGGGGCGTACTGTACGACCAACTTTCGCCCGACTTGGGGGTCAACTTGAAGACCGCACCGCCTTTCGCAGCGCCGCCATAATAGGCAGTTCCCCAGAGGCTCCCGTTCGTGTCGAAGATCAAGCCAGCCTCGGGATGCCCCGGGGCCCGGGGCCCGAAACTGTGCAGCACGCTCTCCGTCCACCTTCCATTCGAACCCGGGGTTAGCTTGAAAACCGTGCCGTTGCCAGAAGCGCCCTCTCCGTAGGACGTACCGTAAAGATTCCCTGACGAATCCAAGACGAGGGGAGCCATCGGACCCGCTTCGCCATCGCTGGCGAAGTTATACAACACGCTCTCGGTCCAGGTTTCGTCCGAATGCGGAGTCAGCTTGAAGACGGCACCTGAATAATTAGCGCCGCCAAAGAAGGTTGTGCCATAGAGATTCCCTGATGTATCCCAGATGAGGGGGGCAAAGGGACCCGCTCCGTCCGGTACGCCGGTAAAGCTATACAATACGCTCTGCGTCCAGCTTCCGTCCGAACCCTGCGTCAGCTTGAAGACCGTGCCGCAACCGTTGTAGTAGTTACATTGGGTACCCGTGCCGCCGCCTACGGTTGTGCCGTAAAGACTCCCTGCTGCATCCATCACGAGACCCGCCCATGGGAGTTGGCCTCGGTCGGCTGGCCCGCTAAAGCTATACAGGACACTTTCCGCCCAGCTTCCGTGAGCACCCGGCGTCAGCTTGAAGACCGCCCCACAGCCCCAACCACCGCAACCATCGTTCGGACTACCCATCTCTGTCGTGCCGTAAAGGTTGCCTGCGCGGTCGAATATCAAGCCGGCGAGAGGGTTGCTCCCATCGGCGCAGTTTGTGAGAGAGCAGAAGCTGTACAGTACGCTCTCAGTCCAGGTTCCATCCGAGCTCGGAGTCAGCTTGAACACCGTACCGCAGCCGGACGTACCACAGCCGTTGCCGCTGCCGCCACTCCAGGTTGTGCCATAGAGATTCCCTGATTCATCCCAGATGACGGGGCCAAAGGGACTGGCTCCGTCCATGCCACCGGTGAACTTATACAGCACCTTGTACTTCTTAGCCGCCGCAGTCCCCACTGGTACCATCAGAGCCATCGCGAGCACCGCCAGAATTCCGCTTGTCGCGAACCACAATTTCTTTTGCCGCATGGATTTACCCTCCTCTTCTCGACATTGTTGAAGGGAATTTGCATTTACAGAATGGAGAAGCTTGTACCTTGGTGATTGCGTCGACGGGACGGGAACTTGAACGCAATCCTGATTCTCAGCTCTACGGCGAGAGTACTCGCTCGCAGGAGCACCGACGAAATCCAGCGCCGAGGATGCACTGGTGTTCGTCATGACAGCCCTCCTGTCAGACGAATGGATCGTACTCCTGCGGCAAAGAATGTCAAGCGAGACTTCGGATCAACGCGGAAGATGCAGCTTTCGCAGCCGGACGTGCGGAGAAGAGAGCGGGCGACCGGACACTACTGATAGGATTTTCGCCTCCCCAGTGCGGTCGAGGATGCCATAGTGCAGGATTGTTCGCAACCGGTTGGGAGAGACAGCCTGGTTGACTAGCGTAACATCTCGATAGCACTCATTGACACCCTGTAACCAGGGGGTTTGGAGTGTAATGGCTGTTAACGTCAGTCACCGAACCCAAGCGTGTTGGCGACAGTTTTGGGCGTCAGGGTTTTCTTCCTATTCCGCAGATCCATCCTTTATCTGGCTCCGTAACGACTTGAACGTCCGAATAGCCCGCTTGGGCGAAAAGCTCCCGATGCTGATCGACGTCCAACATTTTCATCCCTGCCTGTGACGCGTACTTTTCGGCCAGCTTCGCCACGGTGGTGTTCGCACCCTTATACACTTCGGCGATGACGATGAGTTTGCCACCCGTTTTCAGGACTCTGAAGACTTCTCGCATATCTGTGGGCAGGTTGGGCCACCAAAAGTGAGTCTCGACGGCGGTCACCAAATCAAACGTGTCCTCCTGAAAGGAGAGCCGAGACACCGAGCCACGGTTCACCTGAACGCGCCCGTCACGAATCAAACGTGCAGTCGTTCTCTTGCTTGTGGCGACACTTTCCTCGGAATGATCAATTCCGTAGACTTTCCCCTCCGTAGCCATTGCAGCTAACTTGCTGAGCGTCCTGCCACCACCACAGCCGACATCGAGAATGGTGTAGTCGTTCGCAATGGAAACTTGCCGCAAGCCCCAGTCCGTCACTTTGGAATGCCGCGAGTTCATGTTCCACAACGCCAGTCGGCCCAGCCATCCGGTTGGTTTTTGACACTGGCTTACCCGTGCGCTGCTTTGATCCGGTGCCGTTTTCATTGGGAAAGTTTAGCGCCACTGCCTGAACGGGAAACAAGAATTTGGGGGCGATGTGGGGAGCGTGTCGAGAACCGATTCGTGAAATGATTCATCATTTGTCGATAAATCCCCATTACACTCATCGACACCGGTTATGCAGGCACCAGCCTGTCCCCTCCGCTTCCCATTTCGGGACCGCCCGCTCTTTTTCCTCGCATTTTCCTTGACTTCACTCTAGCTATACCTGATAACAAATATATATCTCATCACTGAAATGCCCTCCCCCACCTCTAACTCGTTTGTTACCAAGATTTTGCCCGTAACTCCTTATTCCTCAAAGATTTCAACCCTAGTCCCCCGCTATCCCGCTGATTCCAATAGATCAGGGGGGAGGGGGGTGGAGCCTCATCATGTCGTCGTACCCCAATAGCATTCCCCGTTGCGAACATCTCAAAGTCAACGGCACTCAG
>Ga0210384_10001354_pt1 | contig 33659 bp, 18 predicted proteins | sample IncBWH2MmetaG_FD_160574 | JGI IMG/M metagenome (GOLD analysis project Ga0210384, IMG submission 160574) | Forest soil microbial communities from Barre Woods Harvard Forest LTER site, Petersham, Massachusetts, United States - Inc-BW-H-2-M | ecosystem: Environmental > Terrestrial > Soil >...
CAGCTATCAACTGTGGCAAGGGCGCTTCCGCGGCGATCCGCAAATTGTCGGCAAGACGCAGCGCCTCAACGGCGTCATGCACACCATCGTCGGCGTCGCCCCCGAAGGCTTTTACGGCACCTTCGTGGGCTGGAGCATGAACTTCTGGGTGCCCGCCTCCATGGAGGACCTCTTCGAGTCCGGCGGCTACAAGCTCGAAGATCGCGACGCACGCTGGATCGAAGCCTACGCGCGCCTCAAGCCCGGCGTCACCTTCGCCCAAGCTCAGCAGGAATTCGCCGCAATCTCCGGCCTTCTCGAAGCCGAGTATCCCGCCACCAATCGCGGCCGCGCCATTCGATTCTGGCCTTTGTGGCAAACGCCCTTCAACAACGCCGGCACCCTGCTGCCGACTCTGGAAATCATGCTCGCCGTGGTCGCCTTCGTCCTGCTCATCGCCTGCGCCAACGTCGGCAATTTACTGCTGGTGCGCTCCTTCGCGCGACGCCATGAAATGAGCGTGCGCCTCGCCGTCGGCGCCGGTCGCGCGCGCCTGTGGAAGCAGCTCCTCACCGAAGGCCTCGTGCTCTCTCTGTTCGGAGCCGCCGGCGGCCTCTTGGTCGCGTACTGGTGCCGCCACGCGCTGGTGCTGCTCTTCCCCGCGCGCGGCGGCGTGCAGATGCACTTGCCCGGCGAAATCGATTGGCGCGTGCTCGCGCTCAGCGCCGGCGTTTGCCTCGCCACCACGCTGCTGATGGGCCTCGTCCCCGCCCTGCAAACCGGCAAGATCGACCTCGCGCAGTCTATGAAAATGGAATCGGCCGGCGTGGTCGGCGGCCGCGGCCGCGCTTGGGTGTGTTCGGGACTGGTACTGGTGCAAGTGTCGCTCAGCTTCGTTTTGCTGGTCGGCGCCGGCCTGCTGATGCAGAGCCTGCTGAAGGTCCGCACCGCCAGCCCCGGCTTTAACACCCGCGGCGTGCAGGACACCGCCATCGACCTGGTCTCCGCCGACTACACTCCCGCGCGTGCGCAGACCTTTCAGGACGCGCTGCTCGAGCGCGTCCGCGCCCTTCCCGGCGTGGAATCCGTCGCCTTCGCAGAAATGACTCCGCTCAGCTACGTCAGCTCTGCCACCGCGCCCCTCGTCGTCGACGGCTACCAGCCGCCGCCGGAGGAATCGCCCACCGTCGAGTACAACGAAGTCGGCGACAACTATTTCGTCACCATGGGCATTCCGCTTGTCGCCGGCCGTGAATTCACCCGCGCCGATGACGAAAAAGCCGCTCTCGTCGCCGTGGTCAACGAAACCATGGCCCAGCGCTACTGGCAGGGCCGCAGCCCGCTGGGCCAGCGCCTCCAGCTCAAGGAGCGCTGGATGCAAGTTGTCGGCATCGCCAAAGACTCGAAGTATTCCAGCGTCCGCGAGAAGCCGACGCCGTTTTTCTTCGTCCCGCTGCGGCAAAATTCCCTTCGCGGCAGCGTGCTGAACATCCGCACGCCGCTCGCTCCGCAAACCATGGCCACGGCCATCGCGCGCGAAGTCCGCGCGCTCGACTCCAATCTGGCGCCCTACGAGGTGATCACCATGCAGGAGCAGCTGGATCGCTCGACGTCGGCACAAATGGTGGCCGTCACGCTGGTCGGGATTCTCGGCGCGCTGGCGCTCGTCCTGGCGGCCATCGGCTTGTACGGCGTGATGTCGTACACCGTCTCGCAGAACGCGCGTGAGCTCGGCCTGCGCATGGCCCTCGGCGCTGGCGCGTCGAACTTGCTGCGCCTCGTGCTGTCGCGCGGCTTGGCGCTCACTGGCGCCGGCGTGCTGCTCGGCGCGGCAACCGCGCTGCTGCTCACGCGCCTGCTCGGCAACCTGCTGTACGAGGTCAGCCCCCGCGATCCTGTCGTCTTCGGCTGCGCATTTGCGGTTATGGCATTGGTCTCCGTCTCCGCCTGTTTGCTACCTGCTTGGCGCGCAGCGCGAACGGATCCCATGCGCGCCCTGCGGGCGGAATGATCTCTCAATCAACTACTTCTTAGGAGGCTATTTCGGCGTCTGCTGCAACGGTGCGGAATCCCGTGCAGCAGCCACAGTTTCGGCGTCCGATCCCGGACGGAAAAGCTTACTGCCTCTTCCTTTCAATTTCACTTTGGCACCGCCAAACGGGCTTATCGTCCCTAACTCCCAATTTGTGGGCAACTCGGAGACTAGCCACTGCCTTGCGTCCAAGGAGAGGACTTGGCGGTGGGAATGGTTTATTCTTTTGAGTTTACGGAGGCAAGGAAAAATGGGCCGGGAGAATATTTCGAGCGGGACGCAGTGGGAGCCGATTGTGGGGTATTCGCGGGCGGTGAGGGTGGGGAACATCATCGCGGTGTCCGGGACGACGGCGACGGGGCCGGATGGGAAGATCGTGGGCGTAGGGGATGCTTATGCGCAGACGGTGCAGATTATCAAGAATATCGAGGCGGCGCTGGCGAAGGCGGGGGCGGGGCTGAAAGATGTGGTGCGGACGAGGATTTTCGTCGTCAATATTGCGGAGTGGGAGAAGATCGGGCGGGCGCATGGAGAGTCGTTCGGGGCGATACGGCCGGCGACCAGCATGTTGCAGGTGAGCAAGTTGATCGCGCCGGAGATGTTGGTGGAGATCGAGGCAGATGCGGTGGTGGAGGGATAGGGGAACCCATTCGCGGGACGTTCTGACGGGACTCCTGACCCCAATTGAGGAAAGCAATCGCCGGAGAGAAATAAACCTCCCGGCGACCGGAGAAGAGGATAGCGCTTTGAACGAGACGCCCTTACCAAGGATTCGCAGATTCCGAAACTACCAGCGGGCACGGACGCGGTATTTGACGACGGCGGTGCCGTCTTTTTCGACGGGGACTTGGAATTGAGCGGCAAACGCGCCGGTTTTGGTGAATTTGAAATTGGAAGAGAGCATTTCCCAGTCGCCGCCAATGGGTTCGTTGAGCTCCACGGTGATGGGTATGTCTTTGTGATTGCGCAGCGTGATTTCGTATTCAAATTCCCAGACGTGCGTGTCGATCTTCTTGAAGTCGGTTTGCTTGTGTTCGGAGACGACGTCGAAGGCGTTGCCGATGTGAATGGTGACAGTTTCATCTTTCGGCGTGTGGTTGATGCGGTCCTCACCCGCGAAGAGTAGCCCGCCCTTGGAATCCTTTTGATACACGCGGACGTTGCCGGCGGGAAGCGGCATGCCGAGGCTGGCTTTCTCCTCGTTCTTGAATTTGTAGTAGACCATCACCGGATCTTTGAGAGGCGAGCCGGGAGCTTGTTGCGAACGGTAGTAGTAGCTTTGTCCGTTTACGACGAAAACCTTGTTCACTGGCACGTTGGTGCCTTGCAACAAGCTGATCTGTTTGGTCTCCTTGTCCTCGACGGAAGTCTTGCGTCCCAGAGAATAGAGATGGTATTCGCTGAAGGATTCCTGCTGGAATTGTGGCGCAGGGGCCCTACTCTTAAGCGCTTCAATCGCGACTCCCGTTGCTGCTTGAAAGTTTTGGGTAACCCGGTTTAAGTCGCCAGCGACGAGTTGCAGCTTGGCGTTGTGAAACGCGGTTCCGCTGTTGTTGCTGACGGTCACCCAGCCATCCAGGTCGGCGTTCTTGTCGTCGCGAGCGACGGTAAGAACATAGTCCGCATTCCAGGAGAGATTGTTCGCGAGATAGGAAGCTTCGATCTGCTGCTTGCGCGGGCCGGAGTTTTCAAGGGACATCAGCAAAGTCGGCCGGTCGTAAAGGTTCGCGGGCACTTCGGGAAAGCGGTAGCCCTCGGCGTAACCGCCGGTCACGATGTCATTTCCGATTTTCCAGACCTGGCCATTGTTGTCGGAAAGAAGAGTGGCCTTGATTTCTTCGCGCTTGGTCGTGCCGTTTTCCATCGAGGAGCGGATAAGCGTAACTTCCTTGCCGACGTATTTGTGAAGGAGCTTGGCAGGCTCGAGGAGATCGTATTCGTAATTCTGTTCGATGACGTCGAGCTTGGAAGGATCGGTAAGCGAGCGGAAATGAACGGTAGCGGGATTGACGGTCGCAGCGATGTCCATGAATTTGAGGCGGAAGGGGCCAGCCGGAAGAGTGAGCTGGCGGACATCGCGAACGAGAGCGATATTGGAGTTGTAAACGGTGACGGCGAGATCGGTCTGGTCGCTTAAGCTGGTGGATTGATCGTCGACGGCCGGTTTTGGCTGATCTTTGGAGTTTTGCGCGGCATAAACGCTGTGGTTTCTAATCCCGGGATAAAATACTGCCAAAGCGAAAAGCAGGATTCCTGCGGCCGACAGAGTGCACAGCACACCGGACCGCAATCTTCTTTGGGGATTCGCCATGGCCTTCACCTCGTTCAAGATTTGTCTTCCTTCTTAGAACGGCGCGGGCGGAAATTCTTGCAAGCAATAGAACCTGGGACCGGCCCGCAAATACAGGTCACGGATTGGCAAGCGGAATCCAGGTCTTGCCGCCATCGTTGGTTTCATACGTCTTGCCGTTGGCATCCGCGAGGGAAGCATGAAGATCGTCGGATGCGTGCACGGCGGCAAGATCAGCGTTGGTGGGCGATGTGAGTTTCACCCAGTGCTTTCCAGCGTCACTGGTCCACAAAAGGATTCCGGCGCGGCCAGCTACCCAGCAAACTTTCTCGCTCGGCGCGGAACCGGCCACAAGGTCCAGGGTCACGCCGCTTTTTTGCAGTTTCCAAGTCTTGCCGCCATCGTCCGTGCGCTGGATGAATCCAAGCACACCCACTCGCCAAATGACGCGGTCTCCGGGGGCGGGAATTGTATGGGCGCGTTGTATTGCCGCCATGCGCAAGCTTGCATCATAGGGAAGGACCTTGGTGAGTTCGACCGATGAACTGGAGACGGCGGCGCTCTCGGTGGTCTGCAACTGTACCGTCGAATCCGCTGGCGCGCCTGGCGCGGAGCCCGAAACGGTGGCACTCTCCGCGGCTTCTGATTTTTGTTTCATGTCCGGAGACTGCGAGGGTGCGGGGGGAGGCGCGGTGGCTGCTGCACCTGCTGCCGCGGCTTTGGCAGCCGGGCGCGTTGCAGGAGCCGGGGCATGTCCGGCGAGGCCAGCGACGTTTCTTCCTTCCACGGGCTGGTGGGTAGTTTCTTTGCGTTTGGACTCATTCAGATCGCTAGCGGCGTCGGAAGTTTCTGCCTCGACGAGCGGAGCTGCCGCCGGGGGAATCGGCGCCGCGATCGAGTTGGTTTTTTTATTACTTGTTGTCAGTTCCTGTTTAGGGCTGGGAGCAGCAACTGCTCGTCGATTGCCGGCGGTGGTGGCTTGATGGGGCTGCACGAGCTGATCTTTTTCTTTGGGCTCTGCGCTTTTTGTGAGCGCCCGACTCCTCGCCGGAGTCTGCGCAGGAGAAGGAGATGGCGACTGATCCCTGTTGATGGCGACTTCGACAGAGGGAGGCGGCGGGACCGGGATGGATTTGTTTTCATGAAAAACAACCCAGACCAGTAAGCCTGCGGCAATTGCGCCGACGGGGGCGGTCCAACGCCAGTAGGCTTTGCGCGGCGGCAATGTGGCAACCGGCGCGGTTGCAGATTTTGGCGGGGCGTTAGAGAGCTGGCTTGGCCGGCTTTGCGCGGGAGCGGCGGCGGACAGCTGCAATTCCCGAACTCCGCGAGCGGTATTTGCCATCCTGGGAACGCTCACGCCCAAAACATTTTCTTTGGCGAGCTCTTCTTCTGTTGTGCCAACCGGAAGGTGATCCGTGATTTCGAGTTGCACGAGGATTTCCTGACAACGCGCGCAAGCCGCAATGTGTGTCTTCCAGGAAGACAGATCTTCCAGCGAAAGATTTCGTTCATGATAGGCAGCGAGGGTTTCGGCATCGGGACAAGCGGCATCCCGCGAGCCGGCTTGCGCAGTCGAGCGAAGCTGTTGCGCCAATGCTTTTTCAAAACTCCGATCGCGGTCGTCATACCCCATGGAGATATCCATCCTTAGAACGAATGCTGGGTTCTTTCTTGCAACGGCCCGTCATGGCTCCTGGCTCCTCGACGCTGGGCCTTGCACGCCGGAGCGGCGAAACAATTTCTGCAAATCGAGCGGCGTATTTTCCCCAGCGTATTCGAAACAAAGAGCAATCTCAGCATCGCTCAATCCCGGCTCGGCAGAGAAACCGTTCACGGCGGGGCGTCCAGTGCGCAGTTTTTCTTCGACGGCGGCGCGCAACTCGCGGCGGATGCGTTCCAAGTTCCTCGAAACACTGGATTCATGTTCGCCGAGGAGCTTGCCGATGGCGGCGAGCGTCTGTTCCTCGGCGTAATACAAGCAGAGGCGCTCATGGTCGCGTGCATCGAGCTGTTCGAGCGCCGCGTGCAAGGCACGGGAGAACAAGCCAATGTAACGCTCGCGATGTGGATCGAGAGGGATTGTCTGTGTCTGGGGAGGGTTCAAGCGCTGGGTGGGCTGGGCGTCTCCGTCCTCGAGCGCGTCAAACCGGCGGCCGGCGCGGATGTTATCGATGTGCCGCTGGGCGAGGACGGCGCGAAGCCAAGTTTTCAAGGAGCTGCGGCCGTGAAAATAGCGGAAGAGCGAGCGTTCGCCGCGCCGGCCATCGGCCAGCCCGTAAAGTTCCGCGAAGAGCGAATCCGCAAGCTCGCAGGCGTTGGCGGAGCCGGCGCTGGAGCGCAAGATCGCCGCGGCGGCCGCGCGCAAGTAGCCGCGATAAGTCGCAACGAAATGCTCCCAGGCGGTTTCGCAACCTTGCATGCAGGCGGAGGCGAGAGCCAGATCTTCAAGGTGCAACGCACCAAGATATTCTTCCAGCTTCTCGCGCGTAGCCGCTCCGTCCGCAAAGCGCTTTTGCGCGCTGCGTTCGAGGGTGGCACTAAAATGCTCCTGGGTGAGCCCCCATTGGGAAGCACGCGCCAGCGCATAGAGCTGCCCGACGAGATCTTCATTCCCGGCGAGCAGGTCAGCGGGACTAACCCCACCACCCTTTTGTGGCCGGATTTTTTCGCTTTGGTCCATACCCCGAAGCACCGCTTACCGCCGCTGGCTGCATCCTAGAGCATAAGCCCGTTAAGTGGAACCGGGGGGCGCAAAACAGGCTCCATCCAGCCCAAGTTTGCGGTATCCTAGGGGGGTGTTGCGACCCAGACCCGCAACTGAAACCGCCTCGCCGGGTTAAGAACGGGTGCGCAATGGTGAGCTCGCAGGAGCATTAGCGACTTCGCGACGCTAGTACGAAAGTCCTATTCGGACTCCCTCAGCCTCGTCAGTACTCTGGTACTGGTATTGCGCACGTCCTGATCTACTCGCGGACTTGGGAGCACCAGGCCCTCCCAAACCTCACGTTAACGGACGGAATTTATTCGAGGCGGCACGCGGATGACAACCATGATCGCAGATCCACCAAAAAGCACAACGCGGCTAGGCGTAGGCCTTGATGCGAACCGCCGGCGTCCTGATGCCGAGGCCTGGAAGCGCGCAATCGGAACAAAGGCAGTCCCGGCTCGCCTGGCACTGCTGCCGGAAGGGAAACCGCGCTGGAGCCATGTGGGGCTGAGCGCCATCTGCCAGATCTCAATCATCCTTTTTGTGGTGCTGATTCCGCTCTTGTATCCCGAGAAGATCAGGACCGCGCTGAACATGACGCCCATCGAATTGCCTACACGGATCACGATGGTAGAGGTTGCGGCACCACCGCCAAAAATTAAGCCGAAAGTGACTCCGCCACCGCCGAAACCCGTAGTGGTAGAGGAAGTGAAACTCAATCCGAAGCAACCGCACGTCTTCATTACACCAAAGGTGGTTCAACCCAAAGTGCAGGTGGTCGAGGCGAAGGCGCTGGACCTCACTCCGAAATTTGAAGAAGCGAAGATCGACACGACCACAAAAGAGCCCAAGCGTCCCAAGGCGGACGTGAAGGTAGACAATTTAAATACGGGAAGCGCCGCGGCAGCCACCGTGAAGCTTCCAGTGGATAAGGTGCAGACGGGTGGTTTTGGCGATCCTAACGGAGTGCCTGGTAAAGGCGATCCAAACAAAACGACTAACGTCAACCGGCAGGGATTACCTACGCTGCCTGGTGGACCCGGGTACGGCAACGGTACCGGCGGCGACAAAGGTGCGCGCGGGACTGTCGCGAGTACCGGCTTCGGCAATGGCACCGCCAATCCTCCTCCGGCCGGCGGGAAGCGCGGCACGGTGCAATCGACCGGGTTCGCGGATCAAACCGTGGCCACGGATGCGCCCAAAAAGAGGGCAGCCTCGAACGAAGGAGCGCCGACACCTGTTGACATCTTGGAGAAGCCAAAACCCGAATATACGGTGGAAGGGCGTAGTCTGAAGATTGAAGGCGACGTGGTTCTGGACATGGTGTTCCTCGCTAATGGCACCATTCAGGTGAACCGCGTGATCAGCGGACTGGGCCACGGCCTCGATGAGGCGGCGACCCGCGCAGCGCAGCAGATCAAGTTCAAGCCGGCCAAGCGCGACGGCCAGCCGGTGGATTTTCCGGCCCGCGTGCGGATTGAGTTCCGCCTGGCCTATTGAGGGGGAGAAGAGAAAATGCGTAAGCTTGCAGTAACTTGGGACAGGACTGGGAAAATCCTGGTCATTTTGGCGCTCGCGCTGAGCGGGCTGGGAAGCATTGCCGCGGCAGCCACGCCCCAGCCGGCCGATCAGCCGCGGACCATGGATCAGGTGATCGATCGCGTCATCGCCAACGAAAACCGCTTGAACGGCCAGATCAAGCAGTATTCGCCGCTGGTGGAGACTTACATTCAGAATCTCAAGCCCGACAAGGAGCTCGGCTATGCCCCGGGCGGCGACAAGTATTTCCTTGGCCGCGCGGATTTCTCAAAAGGTGTAACCCTCGTTTCTCTCTCGGACAACGAGACCCGTGGAAAGAAAATTTTCACGGGCATTGGAAACTTCTTCTCGTTCGCCATGCAATTCCTGCCGGACGGTTTCCTGCAAATGATTTTCATCGACACCAACGGCTTCGACAAGCAGCACTACAAGTTTGATTACGTGCGTCGCGAATTTCTGGGCGAAGTGCGCACCCTGGTGTTTGACGTCACGCCACTGGAGAAGTCCGGCAAGGGACGCTTCCTCGGACGTATCTGGGTGGAAGACCAGGACTACAACGTGGTTCGTTTCAACGGCGGGTACGGCGGCGGCGGCCATTCGAGCTTTTACTTCCACTTCGATAGCTGGCGTTCCAACGTGCAGCCGGGCATGTGGCTCCCGACATTCGTCTACAGCGAAGAGAAAGATTTGCACTACGCTCTGACGAAGAAGCTGGATTTCAAAGCGCAAACCCGCCTATGGGGATTTAACCTCGGGCACTCCGCGCAGGAGCAAGAACTGAGCAAGATTCTCGTCGAAACGCCGGTGCAGGATGATACCAAGACGTCCAATGATCTTTCCCCGATCCAGGCCCAGCGTTCCTGGGACCGCCAGGCCGAAGATAACGTCATCGACCGGCTGGAGCGCATCGGATTGATCGCCCCGAAGGGCGAGGTCGACAAGGTTATGGACACCGTGGTGAACAATCTCGAAGTAACCAACAATATCGACGTCGAGCCCGATGTCCGTTGCCGCGTGATGATGACTTCGACGCTGGAATCCTACACTGTCGGCCACACCATCGTGCTGAGCCGCGGCCTGATTGACGTGCTGCCAGACGAAGCCAGCCTCGCGACCATGATAGCCCACGAACTCAGCCACGTGGTGCTCGGCCATCGGCTCGATTCCAGTTACGCTTTCTTCGACCAGTTGCTGATCAGCGATAAGGAGACGTTCCGCCACTTTGGTTTTGCGCGCACGAAAGACGAAGAGGAAGCCGCGAACACCAAAGCCATTCAGTTGCTGAACAATTCCCCTTACAAGAACCAGCTAGGCAACGCCGGACTGTTCCTCACCGCGCTACAGACGCGGGAGAAGGAAATACCCAACTTGATCAGCCCGCACCTCGGAAACCGCGTGCCGGTGATTGGCGACTTGAGGTCCACGACGCCTGTCGATCAGAAACAGAATCCCCAAATGATCGCCGCTTTGCCGATCGGCGGACGCGTGAAGATCGATCCGTGGAACGATAAGCTGGAACTCATCAAGAGCAAGCCGGTAGGCACGGTTGCGGAACGCGAAAAGATGCCGTTCGAAGTGACGCCATTCATGCCTTATCTCACCCGCTACGGAGCCGAATCGGTGAAACCCATCGCGGCCAGCGCCACGACACCGGCCGATCCCACGCCGGTAAATGCGAAGCCCAACGACGCCGCCAAACCCTAAAACGCAGCCATACCAATGGAGAAAATTCGGCCCGGTGAAATTCCCTTCACCGGGCCTTTTTCATTTCTGATTTCTTCCGCCGCTGAACTTCTCAGCGCGGCGAAGAAAGTTCCTTGATCAGCTTGTAGTTGAAATCCACGCCGTCGTAAAAATCCTGCACGCCCACACGTTCGTCCTTGCCGTGCGAGCGGTCGTCATTCATGTCAAAAAACATGCAGGAGATGCCGTAGGTGGGTATTCCTGCGATGCGCGTAAATTTTCCGTCGCTGGCGCCCGTGGACATGGTGGCCACCAGCGGAACTCCGGGCCACATGGCCGCCAGCGTTTTCTCCATCGCGGCGGTGAGCTCCGGCAATAGGGGAGAAGGCGGGACGGTGACCCGAGGGATCAACTGTCCGTCCGCTGTTTTTTCCGGCACCATGGTGACCGTAACCTTGGGGTTTGCCGCGACACGTTCCAGCGTTTTTCGCACCTCCTCCGGATCTTCGCCGGGGAAGATCCGGCAATTCACGTTAGCGCGCGCCGTTTGCGGCAGTGCGTTTGGCGCGTGGCCTCCGGAGAGCATGGTAGCCACGCAGGTCGTGTGCAGCAGAGAGTTGTAATAGGGGTTCGCCGAGAGGCGTTCGACTGCGGCCGCATCCTGGGGCTGCCTGGCCACAGCCTTCATATCCGCGGCTGTTTGTCCGCTGCTTAGCGCCGCGAAGCGTTCAAAGAAATTTCTGGTGATGTCGCTGGACTCCACGGGAAATGAAAAAGTCTGCAAACGGCTGAGAGCCGCTGCCAGGTGATAGATCGCGTTGTCCGGGCTGGGGACGGAGCTGTGCCCGCCCGGATTCAGCGATTCGAATTGAAAATCGGCATAGACTTTCTCGCTGGCCTGGAGTGCGGCCAGCAGCCGCTTGTCTTTCTGCTTTTCGAATTCGCCGCCATCGAGATTGATGCAATATTCGGCGTCGATCCAGTCGCGATGCTCTTTGAGGAGCCAGTCGATGCCGTTGTAATCGCCGCCTTCTTCATCGGCGGTCAGCGCGAGGATCAGGTCGCGGTCGGGCAGGTAGCCTTCTTTCTTGAGCCGGATGAAATTCAATACCAGGAGGGCGTCGCCTCCTTTCATGTCCTCGGTACCACGGCCGTAAAAAAATCCGTCTTTTTCGATCAATTGGAAGGGATCAGTAGTCCAGTCTTCGCGCCTGGCTTCGACGACGTCGAGGTGTCCAATAAAAAGGAGAGGCTTGCGCTTGCCGGTTCCGTGCAGACGGGCGACAAGATTCTTCTTTCGCTCGGTGGGCCCGGCAACGATGACGTCTTTCTCGGCGAAGCCGGCTTCGCGCAGGCGTTTGGCCATCGCTTCCGCCGCCGTTGTTACGTTCCCCACGGAATCCGTCGTATTGATCTCAATGAGCTGCTTCAAAATCTCCCGGGCCTGCTGTTTGGTCTGATCCTGGGTTTGCGCATCCCCGGCTGGTTCAAAACTCGCCAGGCAGCACAAACATGCGATCCAATGTATTCCACGCTTCATTCCTGTCTCCTGATTGCGATTCATTCTGACGATGCGGGCAGGTTGTACGCCGGTGCCGGTGGCTCGGCCAACGCTTGCTTGATGCACTGCGACACATAAGACAACGGCAAAAACAGCAGGATCAAGCCAAAACCCGCATCGAATAAGTGGGTCACCAGCGCAAGCAGCGTAGCAATGCCGATCGTTACCGGCTTCATCAGCGGGCGCCGTAGCCGTCCATTCACAAACTTTGCAATTTCCAGCGGCCACTTAAAAATCCAATATAAGAAGTAGATGGGTATGAAATGAAAGCCCACGGCCCGCGCCGGAGAAATCGGATGCTTCCAGCCAGGAACGCGCGCCAGGACGACATGGATGCGGTAGATGCAAGCCAGCCAATACACGCCGCCCACAAAGCTCGTGAGAAACAGGTAGAGCGGCGGGACGGCGAACTGCCCCTTCGACAAATCGGGCGCCTTCGTAAGTTCAGGATGAAGAGAGACGGCCACATATTCTGCAACCATCGTGGCGACGCCAAGCAAATAGCCAACCCAAATCGCTGGCAGGGAAGGTAGCGCTTCGCTGCGTGTTTCTCGCTCCGGGAAGTCTCCGCTGGAAAAATCCATTTGGTCCTCAAACAACCGGCCTTTGCAGCCTAACGGTCTTGCGGCAAGTCCGTCAAACAAAGGCCGGGCCTTGCTTCATTCCGTGGCAGCGCCAAGTTGCTTCGCACGACGCGCCTTGCATAAACTGGCTGTGACTCACAAATCGGGAGGAACGAAATGACGTCTGCCATGAAACGCGTCGCGCAAATCGCCATCGGTGCCACACTATTTATCGCGGGAGCCGCAACGGGGTCGCTTCGCGAGCGCAGCGTGGCCGCACAAAACAGGTTCGGCCAGCCCAAGACCGTTCTCCATGTGGTCATCTACAAATTCAGGGACGCCACATCGCAAAATGACCGACAGCAGGTTCTTGATGGAATTAAAGATGTCGCGAGAAAAGTTCCAGGCATCAAAAATGTCTGGCTGAAGACGGAGCGCAACCAGATCAAGGACTTCAGTGGCGTGTACGCGATCGAATTCGCGAGTCCCGACGCCGCCGCGGATTACGCCGAAAGTCCCGCGCACGAAGCGTGGTCCAAGCAATGGCAAAGCCTTCGCGAGAACAGTCTCTCGTTTCAGATTTCGAATCCGTGAGCGCATCCCGCGCCCATTTTCGCTTGCCGCGAAGAGAGACTCAGGCTTCGCGAGTGATGCCGAATCTGCGCCGGAAGATGGCGTCAGCGACGCTATCTGAAAGAAGGCGCTTGAGCCATTTCGCGACGGTCGCCAGTCCCGTAACTCCGTAGCGCGGCTTGGGGCTTGCGGCCTCCATCGCGCGCAACACCACGCGCGCGCAATCCTCCGGAGTGGACCCTGATTTTGCGCGGCTCACATTGACGCTTTTCGAGAAACGCTCATACAGAGAAGCGTAGGGGCTGCTATTCTTATTTTCAAAGTAGGCCCGGGAGAGTTCCGCGGAAGCCTTCTGGATTCCCGTCACGATGTAGCCGGGCTGGATTAGAACGACCTGGATGCCGAACGGATACAATTCCAGCCGCAGCGCGTTGCTGATTCCTTCCAAGGCATGCTTGCTGCCGCTGTAGGCGCCCTGCGTAGGCGGTGTCAGGAAACCGGATACGGAACTCATCATGAGGATGCGCCCGCGCCTGCGCTCTCGCATGTGCGGCAAGACGGCTTTGGTCACGCGCAAAACGCCGAAAACATTGGTTTCGAATTGCCGCCGCCAATCCTCCATGCTGAGGTCTTCCACCGTCGCGGTGAAGTTGACGCCGGCATTGTTGATGAGCACATCGATGGCGCCACCTTTTGCCAGCACGCTTGCGACGCCTCGTTGCACGGAATCGTCATCCTCGACATTCAACTCCAGCGTTTCGAGCGGAAGCTTCTTCTCGCGCGCCAGCGCGTCGAGCTGCGCGCGCTTCTCCGCCGAACGCCCCGCGGCAAACACGCGGTAGCCGCGCTCCGCCAGCAATAACGCCGTGGCTTTGCCGAGTCCGTCCGTCGCCCCGGTGATCAATACTGTTTTCGCAGTCTGTGGCATTCGATTCTGAGCGTTCATGCAGTCTCCCTTGATGCTGTGGTTCGGGCGATATCCTATCGCGGATTGCGGCGCCGCGCTCGGGGCCAGGCACATTCCCGTTTTCGGCACAGGGATGCGCGGCAGCTCCTAACCGGCCTAACCCTACTGCTAGAATTGCTAAATCCTTAACGATCCAGACTGAATTCTTGGGTGCATGCGCGAATGGCCGCTGACGGAACCCTCTCCATGGACGAGCCCGGCCGCAACTGGAAACGAGGCTTCTGGAGCTTGATCGTCACGCAGTTCCAGGGCGCGTTCAATGAGAACGGCCTGAAGTTTCTTGTCATCTACCTCATCCTCGCCATTGAAAAAGAGAAAGCGCGTCGCGACCAGCTCGAATTGCTCGTTGGGGTTCTCTTCGCGGCTCCTTTCATTCTCTTCTCTCTGGTCGGTGGATTCCTGGCGGACCGCTTCAGCAAGCGCGGCGTCACGATCTGGACGAAAGTCTTTGAACTGGGAGTCATGGTTTTTGCCGCGACGGCTCTGGTCGAGCCCAATCTCCGTTTGGCGCTTGCGGCCATTTTCCTGGTTTGCACGCAGGGAGCGCTTTTCGGGCCGTCCAAGTACGGTTTGCTCCCGGAGTTGCTGCCTCCGGAAAAACTATCCTGGGGAAATGGCGTCCTCGAGCTGGGGACATTTCTCGCCATCATCGCTGGAAGTGTAAGCGGCTCTTTTCTGGCCGAAGCGTTCAGCGGGCGCGAGGTTTACTCTGGTGCGCTTCTACTTGCTTTTACGGTCGTGGGTTTGCTGTGGAGTTTCGGAATCCCCCGTGTGCCTCCTGCAGATGCTTCGAAGCGCTTCCATCCTGCTTCGCTGATCGATGTGTGGTCGCCGCTAAAACTGATTCGCAAGGATCGTGTTCTGTGGCTGGCAGTTCTCGGGAATACTTACTTCTTTTTCGTTGGCGGACTGTTGCAATTCAACATCTTTATTTATGGCCAGGACGTCTTGCATCTCCGGTCCACGGAGGGCGGCTTTCTGCAAGCGGCGGTGGCCATCGGGATTGGTGTTGGCAGCCTCGCTGCAGGATATCTTTCGGCGGGAAAAATTGAGTACGGGCTGATTCCTCTCGGCTCGATCGGCATGACCGTTCTCGGACTCTGTCTGGCGATTCCGGATTTATCGTTTCGAGCCGTGCTGTTGCTGCTGGCCGGACTGGGTTTCTTCGGCGGATTTTTCATCGTGCCCATCAGCGCCTTGATCCAGCACCGTCCCGAAGAAAACAAGAAAGGCGGCATCATTGGCGCCGCGAACTGGCTTTCTTTCGTCGGCATAGCCGCCGCTTCCGGCGTGTATTACGCTGCGACTCATTTTCTGCGCCTCAACCCGGCTGGGGTTTTCTTCTGGTCGGCGCTGGCGACGCTCGGAGCCACAGCCTACGTGTTGTGGCTGCTGCCCGATTCGTTGTTGCGGCTCCTGCTGTGGATCGCCACGCATACGCTCTATCGTCTGGATGTCGCGGGCCGCGAGCGCGTGCCTGCGCGTGGCGGAGCGCTGCTCGTTCCCAATCACGTTTCCATGGCGGACGCCGTGTTCCTCATCGCCTCGTTGGACCGCCCGGTGCGTTTCCTGATGTTCAAAGGCTCGTACGATCATCCGCTCGTAAAACCGTTCGCGAAAATTCTGAAGGTCATCCCCATCTCCTCGGATCAGGGCCCCCGCGAAATGATCCATTCGTTGCGCGAAGCTACACAGGCGCTGCAAAATGGCGAACTGGTCTGCATTTTCCCCGAAGGCCAGATGACGCGCATTGGCCAGATGCTCCCGTTCCGGCGAGGCATGGAACGCATCATCAAGGGCGTCGATGTGCCTATCATCCCGGTGAACCTCGATGGTGTATGGGGCTCGATCTTCAGCTTTGCCGGTGGCCGATTCCTCTGGAAATTTCCGCGGCACCTGCCTTATCCGGTTCGCGTCACTTTTGGCACGCCGCTGCCCTCGACGGCGACTTCGCGGGAAGCGCGCCAAGCCGTGCAGGACCTCGGCGCGGAAGCCTTCCTCCGGCGTAAGAAGCAAATGCACACGCTTCCGCGCTCGTTCATCCATTCCGCGCGGCGACATCCATTCCGCTTTGCCATGGCCGACGGGCAAACTCCCAAGCTGAATTTCTTCGCGGTCCTGGCAAGGACGCTTTTCCTGGCGCGCCGTTTGCGCAAACCATGGCAAGGACAAGATATGGTCGGCGTCCTGCTGCCGCCTTCGATTCCCGGCGCGCTCGTCAATCTGGCGGCCATGCTCATGGGCAAAGTCCCCGTGAATCTGAATTACACAGCATCGAACGAAACCCTGGCTTCCTGCGCCAGCCAGTGCAACCTGAAGACAGTGATTACGGCGCGCGCTTTCCTTGAACGTGTCCACATCCAGCCACCCGCGGAAGCCGTCTTCCTCGAAGATCTCGCCAAGGATCCCGGTCTCGGCGAGCGTCTCTCCGCCGCTCTTGTGGCCATCTTTCTGCCCGCATGGGCTGTCGCGAAATTTGCCGGGGCTGAACGCGCGGCGAAGCTCGATGACACCGCGACCATTATTTTCTCCAGCGGTTCGACTGGTGAACCGAAAGGCGTGGTGCTCTCGCACTACAACGTGGCCTCCAACGTAGAACAGCTCAATCAGGTCTTCCTTCTGCATTCCAATGATCGCATCTTAGGCATCCTGCCCTTTTTTCATTCCTTCGGCTTCACCGGAACGCTTTGCCTGCCAGCGGCCACCGGCATCGGTGTGGTGTTCCATCCGAATCCGCTTGACTCGCGCGTGATCGGCGCGCTCGTCAACAAATACGCCGTCACCATGCTTCTCGCGACGCCCACTTTTCTCAACGCCTACGCGCGCCGCTGCGAAGCGGAAGACTTCGGCAGCTTGCGTTTTGTCATGGCCGGGGCGGAGAAGCTGCCGGAACGCATCGCCCAGGCCTTTGAGGATCACTTCGGCATCCGGCCGCTCGAGGGCTACGGCTGCACGGAATGCTCCCCGGCCGTGACGGTGAACACCATCGACTTTCGCGCCGCGTCCTTCCGTCAGGTTGGCGCCAAACGCGGCAGCATCGGCCATCCTTTGCCGGGCATGTCAGTGAAAATCATCGATCCCGAGACCATGCAGCCCCTGGGCTTCGATCAACCGGGTCTTCTTCTTGTGCGCGGCCCTAATGTCATGCAGGGCTACTTGAATCGCCCGGAGAAGACCGCCGAAGTCCTGCGAGACGGCTGGTACAACACGGGAGACATCGCCACGGTGGATGAAGACGGTTTCCTGCGGGTCACCGACCGCCTGAGTCGCTTCAGCAAGATTGGCGGTGAAATGGTCCCGCACATCAAGGTCGAAGACAAACTCCACGAACTGGCGGCAGCCACCGAGCAGATATTTGTGGTCACTGCGATTCCCGACGAGAAAAAGGGCGAGCGCCTCATCGTCCTGCACACGCTCGAGGAGAAGCAACTGGAAGAGTGCCTGGAAAAACTGGCGAAGAGCGACTTGCCAGCGCTTTGGCGTCCGCGACCCGACCAGTTCTTGCGCATCGAAACGCTGCCCTACCTCGGCACGGGAAAGCTCGACCTGCGCAAGGCGCGCGAACTGGCCGCGCAAATGTCGTAGCACGCCTGAGAGCATTGCCAGACGTGCATTTCAAATGCAGGAATTCTAGTCAGTGACGAACCGCCGAGATCTGCGCGACTGGGGTGGCTTGCTGCGGCTGGCGATCTCCGCGATTGCTTCTGGCGTTGTGGTTCTGGACACAATCCCTCATTGCCGCGCGAGCGCATCGCCCCAAAGCTCGATCCGCACTTCTCGATGTTAAGTAATTCAACGCACACGAGCGCGGCTCCCATGGGACTTTGCCCGTTCCGTTATTACCCTCGCTATTGAACGGTCAGCGTGACCGGAGTGGAGTGTGCCAAGGTGCCAGACGTTACCGTAACGGTGATCGTTGAGGTGCCCGCTGGCGTGGCGTTAGGGTTCGTGCTGACGCCGGTATTCGTGGGAGCAGTGCTACTGCTGCCGCAGCCCGCGAACCCTAAGCCGGTTAGCAGAACTATCGTGGCCAGGACGACGCAGGCGGCGGACCGCCGGGATGCCGTCTTGCTCATCTGGAAAAGGCTCACCATCACGATCGCCGTTGCGATTGTCCAGAGCGGGATGGGAAGCTGACGGGGAGGCACTTTCTGGGCCGGCAGGCCCAGCGCTCCCGCGACGAGTTTGGCCGGCATCGTCGTGATGGTTAGGGTCGACATTAGGGTTGTGTTCCCGGGCGAACCGAATGCGGGGCTAAACGAGACCGTCGTCCCCATTTTGGGCGCGCCGGACTGGGCAAACGTTACCGTGGCCGGGAAACCGCCCGTTCCTGCCATGACCGTAATTGGGAACGCCGCTGTCTGGCCTGCGGTAACAGTCACTGCGGCGCTGGGGCCAGAGACGCTGAAATCATTGCCGGTCCCGGTGAGAGCCACCGTCTGAGTTGCGGACGCGGCGTCGTCTGCAAAGGTGAGCGTTGCAGTGCGAGTTCCAGCAGCGCCGGGCGTAAAGCTGATTTTAACGACGCAGGAGCCGGAACCTGCGACGGGAGTTGCGGCGGCGCAGGTTGTCCCGGCAGCAATCGCGAAGTCGGAAGCGTTCACTCCGCTGATGGCCGGAGCGGCGGAAAAATGCAGCGAAGCTTCTCCGGCATTGGATAAGGTAGCAGTTTGCGAGGCACTGGCCGCGCCCACGACCTGCGCTGAAAAGGCCAAGCTAGTGGAAGCAAGATTGGCAGTGGAGGGCGAGAGCGTGCCGGTGCCGGTAAGCGTGACCATTTGGGTTGTAGAAGCGGCATCATCGGCGAGGACGAGAGTTGCCGTACGGGTGCCCGCGGCCGAGGGCGTGAAGGCCACGTTCACTGCGCAGGAGCCGGCGCCCGCAACGGGAGCAGCCGTGGCACAGGTAGTTCCGCTGGCAATGGCGAAGTCGGCTGCATTAGCGCCGGTGATTGCCGGAGCAGCCGAGAAGTGCAATGGCGCCTGCCCCGAGTTCATGACAGACACGGCTTGCGAGACGCTCGCGGAAGCCACGAATTGTGAGGTGAAGGTCAAGACGCCGGGAGCGAGATTGGCGGTTGGAGGCGTGGGTTCGGTAACGGTGACTGTCGCATCTGCCTGCGTGGATGCGCCCTGCGCATCGGTAGCCGTCAAAATAACGACAGTGGCGCCCTGGGGATAAGGACCCACAGGAAACTGCGTCAGCGTGAGAGTGCCCCCCTGAGGATCGAAGGAGCCGTTGTCAACGTTGGCGTTGGCGGAGCCTCCGATGGTGGCGGCGGTTACAGTTACGTCGTGCGCTGCAACAACGGGCAGTTGATTGACGTTGCAGTTGAAGACGCAGGTCGGAATTTGCAGCGTATAGGTGTTCGGCGGCGCGGGAGCAGGGAGGGGATTGCCGGCCACGTCACTCACCACGATGGTGTAGTTGGTATTCGCCGTTACTTCAACGCCGAAACTTTGTAAGTTGGTGCTGAGTCCGGCATCGCCAAGGTAATTGGTACCAATACTAGTGGGAACGTAGGTGGGTGAATAGAGCGACTCAAAAAGATTGATGCCAGCCGCGCCGGCATTGAGCTCAGGTTTGAAACAAAAGGCCTGGCATGCGGTGACCGAATAAGCATCCCCAGTGTGAGACCCGGTGATGGCTCCCGGAAAGGCTTTGGGAGTGCCACAAGCGCTGATGACGCCATTGCGGTTGATGCGATTCACCTGGGGTCCGGTTGCGAAGGTCACGGCGGAGGGTAGAGTCGGCGTGGATCCCAGAGTGTTGGTGATGGTGAGCTCGCCGGTCTGAACGCTGAAGTTGAGATCTCGGGTTTGGTTGCCGGAGAAGTTGGTGGTCAGAGTGAAATTGACGAGTTGTCCGCAGGGAAAATTGCTAGGCAAAGTAAACGTGAATGGTAACAAATTGCTCTCCCCACCGGCGCCGGCAGCCATGTCCGCATAGGGACTCACAGCGGGCCGCGTAACGAGCACACCCGGAGTGGAAGAAGTGAGCGTCGCGAATATCCCGGTGGCAGGTTGTAAGCCGCCGGTATTCTTCAATTGAATTTGGAGCAGCGCTCCTTCGCCGGCCTCGATGACGCCATTGCCGTTACCTGGGTTTTCGCTGGCGCTAATCGTCGCCAGTTCGGGATTGGCTGCACCGGTGACGCCGAGCGAATTGACGGCTGGAAGGGCCATAACAATCCCATTGCCGGAGTCGCGGTCGAATCCTGGAGCCATGATGTCGATGGCGGTACTAAAGAGGGCAGTTTTCATTTGGGCTGCAGTAATAGCCGGTTTGGCGGAGAGCACCAACGCAGCCACCGACGCAGCGGCCGGCGCCGCAGCCGAAGTGCCAAAAAAAGGTGACCCGAAACCGCCCACGCCTGTGACGGAGACACCATCCGCGGCAGTAATGTCCGGCTTGTTGAGAACGGATCCTCCGGTCGCGGAGAAATTTCCCGCCGTGATGGCTGTCGAATCGGCATTGAAGAAGATTTTGCGAGGTCCGTCGGAACTGAAGAACTCAATCTGATTGCTCGAAACGAAAGGTCCCGGGAACGGCCCATTGGGAGTTGGCGCGCCGGCGGACGTGGCTGCCGGGGTGGCCGCGACAGTATAAGCGCCCGAAGCGGCCGAGTGGCCATGGGTTTCTCCATCGGTGGCTACCATTAATCGGCCACGAAACAGAACCAGATGGAAGAAACGGTTTTGCGCTCCGGTGTTCTGAAAGACCACGAGGCGATTGTTGTTGATGACGTTGGCGCTGCCGATCAATTCCACCGGATCTTGCGTTCCGTTTTGAATGTTGGTGGATGCGCCCAAAATCGATGCCCCGGTGCTGTTCAGAAGGTATAGATCGTAATCGTTGCTGGAGCCGCCCAAGGGGTCGGCCCAGAACAGGCCGACAACTTGCTCCCCGGGAGAAGTGATCGTGTCAAAGCCATTGCCGGAGCCGAAATTGTTGACGTTGCCAGTGGGCAAAGGCGAGGCCGCGGCAATTGAAACGAAATCGCCCTCAAACGTGCCGGAAGTACCGCCGTCGAGGTTGCCTTCATTCCCCGCCGAGGAAAAGTAGAACACCCCGTTGGCGACCGCCTGATTGACGGCCTGCGTGACCACGCCACCCTGGCTGGTAGAAACTACCCCCGCCGCTTGCCCGTCCTGGAAGGGACTTTCCACGAAATAGAAAACGTCGTCGACGATGATTTTGCAGCCTGCCGCTTGCAAGGCGGTGATATTTGCGGCGAAGCTCGTGATGCTGTTGTCCGCGGTCGCAAAATAGAGGCTTGCTCCGGGCACCATGTCGTGAATGATTTCCATTATGGCGGTTCCTTCGTCGCCTGCTCCGGCCTGTCCGGCGAGTATCGTGAGACAAGGCGCAGGCACGCCGCCGCCGCAAGTGGGCGGCAAGTCGCCGGTGGCCTGACTCAAGGCGGCACTCGTAACGCCATCCGAGAGCACTCCAATCTTCAAGCCGGCGCCGTTTATGCCGAACGAGCCGCGGGCGTCGAGGGCCTGGTGCGTGAGATCCCCCTCCGTCCCAACACTGCCCTGCCAGGTGATCGGTGTTCCCGGCGTGGAGGCCGCATTCGCCAATTGCTGACGAACGTTTGCGGCCCGTCGTGCAAATCCCGGCGCCAGATGCAAACCAGAAAGGCCAGGCACGTTGGGGAAAGAGTCATGCCGATTGTTCAGCGATCCCTGCTTGGGAGAGATGAAGATCACGTCGGGGGAGGCAGCGATGCTTTCGATTTTGTTGGGCGGAATAATGGCCCGAATGCTGCGTAAGGAAAGGTTGGAATAAAGCACTTGTGCCCCGGCCGCGGAGAGCTTGCTTAGCAAGGCGTCCGTAACATTCGCGACCATGTCCACAACGATGTTGTTGTTAGCATCCAGGTCCACCCCGGTGTAGAGATAGGCCACTCCCGGTGCGGCCGGCTGCCCGGCAAGCATGCGCATGGTATAGAGCACGTTGGAATCGATTTTCTGTTGCGCCGGCGTGCGCGATATTTTTTCCTGCTGTAAGGCATTCATTTGCTGCGCCGCGAAGGCGGAAATTCCGTTGACCGGCTCACTTTGATTTTGACTTGTCGCCGACTGGCCCGCCAGCTCGGGCGCCACTTTGGGCTGGAACTTGTGAAAATGCAGATCTGTGACCGCGTCTTTTGTAGTCTGCCCACTCAGTGGGGCGCCGGAAGTCAACACGAAAAACAGAAACAGAAACGTTGTGACACACTTGAAGCGACGAATTTCCGAAACATTAGTCATTTCTCACCCTCTTTGGTCCCCGGAGTCGGGGAACGCGAATACGCAGAAGTTCGCGAACTAACTTTTCAAGTAAATAAGATTGTTGCATCGGTTTTTTAAGTCGCCCAAGAGGAGAGGTATCGAACGGCAGCGACTATAGTCGGAAGGACCTAGCGCTCCAATTTATATCTGTATTGAATGTGCTTGCTGAGTTAACACGAGTGGAACACTTTTGCGAACCAAACAGGAACCCAATGACTTTTCCGCACCCTGTCGAAATCTGTCGTCCGATGCCAAAACGGGAAACGCCTGTGTCCGCCCGCGGCCTCACAGGGCTGGTGAATTTCAGGCTTGCTATTCCTCGGTGATTTGTGTTCGCACAGATCTGCCTCCGCTGCAACGCCAGGTACGCGTCGCACTTCTGTAAGATGCAATTCCACCTGAGCCGGGGATTCACCTCGGCCCCAAGATTAAGATGACCGTTCGAAAAGCAAAGAGGTATACTTCGAGCGCGGAGTGCGGCCTGCCGGGCCACCCAAAGAAGTCCTCTCGGCGTTTGGGAAGTATCTTACGCCGCAGGGCAGTCCCTTCACTCTCGGTCCTTCGTGCCGCGAACAACCGGTTCGGCTGATCGAGACTCTCAAGTTTTTGACGACGATTGGGCCCCGGCTCCGTCTAACACGCCATCAATGGGTGTATCTCGCCAAGCTTGGCAACAGCTGGGAAATGGAGTAAGTCCGGTCCCATGCGAAAACAACTGCAAATCCTTCTGCTTATAACCGTGGCTGCCGGTGCGAGCGCCACGTCCCTCCATGGACAGGCTCAGGGCGGCCAGGGCGGCATGGACATGCCGGAATTGGGTGCGATCAGCGTGACCGTGCGCAATGGCTCAGGCGAGGCCGTGAACAGCATGGTCTCTATCAACCTGTACAAACAAACGAACGAGCTCTATACGTCGCAGACCGTAAATAACAACACAGTACGTTTCCAAGCTGTTCCCTTGGGTCACTACATCGCCGAGGCCGAAGCCCCCGGCTTCGAGAGTTCGCGGGAGAACGTCGATCTTGAGCGCCGGGGGCAGCAAGTCACCGTTTCGCTGACACTTCTGCCAATAGCCGATCTTAACACCTCACCCGTCGCTACGGGTCCGCCATTGCTTGCTCCCAAAGTGCAGAAGGAATTGCACGCCGGTCTTGAAGCTATGCGAGCCGGTAAGCTGGACGAAGCCCGCAAGCAATTGGCTTCGGCAAGTCATCACGCTCCGAATAATCCCGACGTGAACTATCTCCTTGGGGTTCTTAGCCAGCAGGCGGGCGACGCGGCAGCTGCAAAAGGTTACTGGGAGAAGGCCCTTTCACAATTTCCAAATCATCTTTTTTCGTTGCTTGCCCTGGGCGATGCCACTCTGAACCAAGGCGACTTGCCCGCTTCCAAGGGGTATCTCGACCGGGCCCTTACGGCTGATCCCTCGTCGGGACGAGCTCATTTTCTGCACGCTCGCGTGGACTTGCAGCAAGCCGTTTTCGAACAGGCGGCACAGCAAGCGCAGCAAGCCATCGATCTTGACAAAGAGGACGCCAACGCGGCCCGGCTGATTCTTGCGAAAGCCCAATTGGCGCAGCACCAGCGTGACCAGGCTATCGCCACCCTCAATGCTCTCTTGAAGGCAACTCCCTCCGATGCACAAGCCCAATCCGCTCATCGCATGCTGGATGCGTTGAACAAAGCTGCCGCCGAGGAAGCCTCTCATTCGCAGGAAACGGTGGCCGCGCTAGAGCTGCCCGACCCCGCGAAATCCTCCACCGCATCCCTCCTGCCGCCGCCCGCGAAATGGATGCCCCCCGATGTCGACGAAAAAACGCCTCCTGTAAAACTCGGCGTCTCCTGCCCGCTTGCCAATGTGCTCTCCGGCGCCGGAAAACGCGTCGTGGAGTTCACCAAGGCGGTCGACCACTTCAGCGCCACCGAGTTCCTGGAACACCAGGTCGTCGACCGGCGGGGTGTGGCCATCAGCAGTGAAGACCGCAAATTCAACTATCTCGTCTCCATTCAAGAAGTCCGCCCTGGGTACTTAAACGTGGACGAGTATCGCGACGGCAGCATGGGCTACGAAATGTTTCCCGACGGCCTGGCCACCGTCGGACTGCCCTCCATCATCTTGATGTTTCATCCGGTGAACGTGGCCGACTACGACATGAGCTGCGAAGGTCTCGGAAGCTGGCAAGGAACTCCGGCATGGCAAGTCCACTTCCGGCATCGTGATGAAACGCGAAGCCCCATCCGCACCTATAAAATCGGCGGGCACGTCTATCCCGTGCCGCTCAAGGGCCGCGCGTGGATTGCCGCCTCGAATTTTCAAGTTGTCCGCATCGAAACCGATTTGCTCAGCCCGATGCCGGAAATCAAATTGCTCTCGGAACATCAAGCGCTCGATTACGGTCCCGTGCGTTTCAAGGATCGCAACGTTCAGCTCTGGCTGCCGGCGAATACCGACATCTACTTCGATTATCGCGGCAAACGCGTCCACCGGCGCCACAGCTTTAGCGACTTCCTGCTCTTTTCCATCGAAGACAAACAGAAGATCGAACGGCCCAAGGAAGCAGCCCAGCCCGCGGTTTCATCGGATACCAAACCCCTCAACTGATCCACTGTTCACAAAACTCACTGTGCCCGCGGCAACTGCAGGATCATGCCGTTGCCCTGGCCGGTTTCAACCGTCGGCAACTGTCCGTTCCATTTGTCGATCAAGGCGCGGTTGTTCTCAATCCGCCGCAATTCCAGGAGCTGCGGAGTGAGCGAGTTCTGCCGGATGCGATTGGCATCCGCTTCGCCCTGCGCCCGCGTCACCAGCGATTTCGCGTCGCCTTCCGCTTCCGCAATTTTCTTTGCGGCTTCCGCTTGCGTGGTCGCCAGCTCGTTTCGCGCCCGCTCCGCTTGTTGAATGGCTTGCGCCTTGGCCGTGATAGCCGTGGCGATCACTGCCGGCACGCGCGGCGCGCCGATAAACCCAAATTGCTGCACGCCTACGCCCACCGGCGTAACCTTCAACTGAATCATGTTTTGTACTTTGCTCAGGAATTCCGCTTTGCGTTCGCCGTAGATGTCCTCCACAACATAGGTCGAAGCCACCTCATTCAGAGAGTTGCGAACGATGTCCCGCAGGATGCCGTGCGTAAAGCGGTCCAGGTCATCGACTCGGTACTTCACGTAAAAGTCCGGGACCTTCGAAGGCTCGATCGCGTACGACAGCGAGACGTCCACGAAAATCTCCATGCCTTCCTTGGAGTTAAAGCCCATCTCTTCATTAATGGGATGCCCCTCATTGGTGTCCCGCGTCCATTTCACGGTCTGCACGTAGGTGGGAAATTCGATAATCTGCGTTGTGAGCGGCGAGTACACCACCCATCCTGTACGAATGGGAATTTCTGAAGCCCCGCGCTGCTGGCCCGCTAAATTGATTTCCACTCCCACGTGCCCCGCCTCGATGCGTGTCACCCGCAGCAGAAACAACAAAAGAATAAAAATAACGAAAAACGCCGCAACGCCGATTACGATGACACGCATTCCCGGAATGGCCGGCCGCATCGTGAATTCGCGGCCCTCGCCGCGCTGGTTCTTGAAGAAATCCATACTTTCCCTCCTTCGATAGCTTCGCTATTTCCTGCAGGACCTAATACTACCGTGCTTCTGCCAGTCGCTTCGAACGCAACTTGCCTACTGCGTCAAACAGGGTTAACGATGAATGGGGACCCAGCGGCTGCGTTTCATTTTCTCGGAGCTTGGTGCGCGAGCAAGTCCCACTCTTCCGCGCCGCGCTGCAGCAAGAGCGCGCGATCCTCGGGCAAAATCCAGCGCTGCTGGATAAGTTCGTCGGCCGCACGCGCAAACTGGGCAAGGTAAGCTTCGCGATCGGCGTAGCGCTCAGCGATCGACTTGCGCGGATCGCCCGTCTGCTGGCGTTCGGCGGCATTCTTGGGGAAAGGGAAAAACGACCCCGCCATCGCAACGCGCTGGGACGCCGCACCGATCGAAGGATCGCGAAGGGTCCATCCGGTGTAAGTCGCGAGTGGCACGGAAATCTCGGGCAGATGCACGCCGGCGAGTTCATTGCCATCACCATCAACCTGCGGCACGAGTACGGTGAATGGTCTCCCAACCTGCGGAGGCTGCACGGCAAGAATTCCATCCTGCCAATTCGGGCCGTAGTCAAGATGGTAAGCGGTGTTGGCTTCGGTAGGCAGCTCGACGTGCGGAATCCGGGGGAAGGAATACTCGCCCACGCGCACCAGCGTGTGCGCGGCAATGGTTGGATACGCGCTGGGAGGCGGGGCCGTTCCGTTGCGAACCCACGCGTCCATGTTGGCAATCATCGCGCGCCAAAAGAAGCGGACGGGCAGCGGCGACTGGGGTTCTCGTCCGAACAAAGAGGCTGCTCCGCGCGCGGGCGGAAACGGGCCGGAGAAATGTTGCAAGCCTGTGAAGTAGTAAATGCGCAAGTTGGGACCAATCGTGGCGTCGCGCTTACCATCGGGGCTCGTGTGGATGAGCGAGGCGGCGCGCCCCCAGTATTCGTACGAGGTGTTGGAAAAGAAGATCTTGGGAACAACGCGTTCTAGCTCTGCGCGATCGAGTAAGCCGCCCTTCTCCCCAGTGAGCGGATCGACCTCGGGCTGGTCGGTAAAGGGAAAGATATCGGTCGGGAAAAATACAGCCGAAGTGGGCTGCGCGTCGCGGGAGGGCTGAGCGAAGCGGTAGTTGAAGCTGCCGCGGCCAGCACCGGCAACATGCGAAAGAACGCCATCGAGAGCGATCCGCCCATCTTCGTCTGCGTTGAACCCCTGATAAAGAAAATCGCGCAGGAACCGGCCATTCTGCGAGATGCCTTCGCCGAGCACGCGGGATGCGGGCGTAATGCTGTCAGGCGTGTGCTTGACGTAGGAAGCAAAGTCGCGCACAGCCGCAAAGCCCAACCCGGCAACGACTGGATCCGAGACCACATACACATACTCATAAATGCGGCCGGGCTCAAATCCCCCATTCAGATGGATCGACCGGTTACTCGGAGTCAGTTTGCCGTCGACCATCGAAGCAAATTGCCACTCGGAGCGCGGGATCGCGATGCGCTTGCCCTCGCGCGTGTCACGGACGGTGAGCGTGTTGCGGGGATCGTCTGGCTGCGCCACCGGGTACTCCGAGCCTCCGATGTTGCCGAGGATTACGTGGCCGAGCGGAATTTCGTCGGCCTTGGCGGGGAGCATGATGTCGCCGCGCAGCAGGCCGGTGATGGTCTTGCCATGATCTTTGGCAACCGGGGCGTACAGGCGGAGCGCTTTGGGACCGGCGGCGTCCCATTGCCAGCCGAGCGCGACCACCGTAAATCCGCTGCGCAGCAGCCAGGCATCGCCGCCGCTGTGCGCCAGATCTTCATCGCCGCCATCCACGAGCGAGAGGAGGTGGGGATTACCACGGTTGGGATTCTCCAGCAACAGCGTGCCGTTGCCCTTCGTCGCGTCCTTGGGCCGGACGGCGACGAAATCCGCGGAGAATTCCACCTCGCCATTCTGCAGATTAATCGCGTTGGCCAGATCGACGATGCGCTGGTTGTGGATGTTGGCGACGGCCACGGCGAAATAGACGCGTCCGGTGATGCGTTCGTACGGGCCGCTCTCGCCGAAGGACTTTCCGTCGAGAATGTCCGTGCGCGACGTGATCTCCACGCGCGTGACGCGTGCGGATAAGTCTGAAACCACGAACAGGAAAACCAGGGACAACACGAGACTGCGAATGATTTGAATCATGAGCGGCAAGATAACACAGCCGGATGCGGCAGACTAAAGACGATGACTGGCGAGAGACGAGTTCTCAAGTCGGTCGCCTGCTGGCCCGGATGGAAACGCCAACTAACATCGTGCGAACGCTTAAATTGGATGGTACCCTTCTCTGAACAAGTTTCACCAAAAACGCGGGAGGTTTATCCATGGCGTCCAAAGAAATTCTACCCTCGCAGTCCCGGCGGTCTTTTCTACATTTGTCGGCGGGCGCTGCCGCAGCAGCCGCCACCGTTGGATTTCGCATCGTCACCGAGCCTATGCTCGCCCGTGCGCAACACCACCCGCACATTCATCCCATGTCCAAAGACGCGGTGATGATCGACTCCAACGAAAATCCGCTAGGTCCGTCCGCGGCGGCGCGCTCCGCAGTGGCGGATGTCATCGCGCAAGGCGGACGTTACTGCGACTGGATGACCGAAGAACTCCACACAACATTCGCTGAATCGGAAGGACTGAAAGAGGAATACATTCGTATTTTTGCTGGTTCGAGCGAGCCGCTCCACTACACCGTACGGGCCTTCACGTCGCCATCAAAGAGTTATGTCACCGCCGACCCGGGGTACGAAGCCGGCATGTACGCGGCAAAACGCAACAATGCGCGCGTGGTCAAGATTCCACTGACGAAAACCTACGCTCACGATATTAAAGCCATGCTTGCCGCCGCTCCCGACGCGGGTGTCTTCTACATCTGCTCGCCCAATAATCCCACGGGTTCGCTTACCAGCCACTCCGATATCGAATTCGCGCTCGCCAATAAGCCAAAAGATTCCATACTCCTCGTCGATGAGGCTTATCTTCATTTTTCCGACGCGCCCTCGGCCCTGGATTTGGTGAAGGCCGATAAGGACCTGATCGTTCTCCGCACATTTTCAAAAATTTACGGCATGGCGGGCCTTCGCTGCGGTTTTGCCATCGCCCGGCCCGATCTCCTGGAGAAAATGACAAATTACGGCGGCTCGAACTTCATGCCCATAACGGCGCTTGCAGCCGCGACCGCCAGCTTGAAGGACCCCCAGCTCGTTCCTGAGCGCAGGCGCATCAACGCAGCCGTTCGGGAAGCTACCTTTCAATGGCTCGACAAAAACCATTATTCCTACGTCCGCTCTGAGTCCAACTGTTTCATGCTCGATGCCAAGCGTCCCGCAAAAGAAATCATCGAAGCCATGGCCCAGCAAAACGTCTTCGTCGGCCGCGCCTGGCCCGTCTGGCCCACACACGTCCGCATTACCGTCGGCACGCAGCCCGAGATGGAGCATTTCCAAGCCGCGTTCCAGCGCGTCACGAGCGGCGCCGTGGCTGCTTCTCGTGGACCTGTACCACGCCTACGAGCCGATCGTCATGATGGCCTGGTTTTGCCGAGGGAACGGTCTTAAAGCAAGGAATTCCGCGGTGATGACTTAAGATGGCCGACTGAAAAATCCGTTTACGTGAAAACTACTGCTTCCACTTCGTCCCTGCCAACTCGAATCGAACACGGACTTAAGGCCGGTTTACGAAGAGAAACTTGCCGCCGCTTTCCGCCACCAAATACAAACGGCTTCTTTCCACAGTCGCGGTGAGATGTGCAAGCGCATCGCCGTCCGTGAGCACGTAAAACCGCTCCGCGCTCGACCACAGGTTCAAGAATTGCGCGTCGTCGATGAAAACGGACGGGCTGCCGGGTGCATACGAACCGTACTCCAGGTTGTTCGCGCGTCCATTCCATAACAGAGCCGTGCGGTTGGCGTAGAATAAGACGGAAGAAAATGAATAATACTGCCCATTCAAAATTAACCGGCCATCGGGCGCGCCCCGCAGGGCTTCGGCAAGTGGCCGCGAGGAAAGATACGGATCGAACACCACCAGCGCGAGGCGGCTGGCATGCAGAAACACTACCATCATCACCGCGAACGCAAGAAACGCGCGGTGTCCTCGCAAGAACCATCCGCCCAGCGCACCAATCACGAAGGCTATCCCGGCAACAATCAGCGGAGTCCGCAGATAAGCAAAAGAAGCCAGCGTGAGATCTCCCATGTGCCCGAGCGAAAGAGTGTACGCGTCGGGATGTTGCTGCAGAGCTCTGGAAATATCACCGGGCGCCGGCATTCTCCACACGAAAACGAGAATAGCGGTGATTGCCAGGGCTGCCAACGCCGCAATCGTTCCTACAGTTTTTGTCCCCATGCGGACCCAGCGCGTCTCGCCCGCCATCGCGCTGCCTAGCAGCAGCGCCAGTGCCGGATAAATCGGCATCGAATAGTATTCCTGCGTAGTCGAAAACGTGAAGAAAACCAGCAGGAAGCCGGCCCAACAAAGTGCCAGGACGCGCGTGCGCCCGGCGCGGTCCTCGGGCTTTAGCTCAGCCGCGCAGCGGCCACGCAATAAGCGCTCCACGGAAAAAGCCATAGCAAGTGCAGCAGCCAGAACGCCGCACGCGGCACGGTGTTGTAGTCCCGCGGATAGCGCAAGTTCAGAAATCGCAACACGTGCTCGTTGATGAAGTAGAACCAGAAGAAACCGCGATACTCGCCCGGACCACTGTGTAGGGTGAAATCAAAATATGGCGGCATTCGCAGCGTGGCGAGAACGTGCCACGGCGCGGCAATCGCGAGAAAGATCAAAACTCCGCTGCCTACGTGCAGTCGGCGCCAAATGTCCCGCGAAAATAGCTGCCGTGTGAAAAGCAGATAAACAAAGATCCCGCCGGCAGGCACGACCACCGCGATCAGCGCCTTGAGCATCAATCCGATTCCCAGGCTCACCGCCAGAAGAGCGGCCCAGCGCCGCGCATGGGGCTCTGCCGGATCGATCGCGCGCTGAAACGACCAGAACGCCAGACACACGGTCAATGTGAGCATTACGTCGGGGATCTGAATGCGCGTAAACAAAAAAAGTCCCACGCAAGTCGCCAGCGACATGCCCGCGTGGAAACCCGCGCGCCGCCCAAACGCCCATCGCCCGTACCGGAAAGTGATCCAACAAAGCAGCACGCTGGCCAGCGCCACCGGGATGCGCGCCACCCAGTCATGGACGCCGAGTACGCGGTAACTCGTGGCAATCAGCCAGTAAATCAGCGGCGATTTTTCCAGGTAGGCGACGCCATCCAGCCGCGCAATGACCCAATCGCCGGAGTCCAGCATGTTTCGCGCGATCTGCGCCTGCACCGCGTCCACGTCATCCATCAGCGAAGGTGGAGAAACGATGCAACCAAAATAAATTGCGGCGGCGAACAGAACGACAGTCAGGCCAGAGTATAAACGTCTTCCAGCGCCTTCCCCCTCGGCTCTGGCTGGGACGTCGTTTGGATATTCCACTGTTTGATCCATAGAAACAGAATAAGCAAGCCCCAAAGGTGGTAACCCAGGTTGGCGCGGCGGCTCATGTGTTGATGAATGAGCGACTCGATGCTCCCGCGCCGGAATAGTTTTGTCTCCTCGATGGCCTGTGCGCTGAGTGTATCAAGCAGCAGAGCGCGCAGCGGCTCGCGCAGCCAGTCGTGCGTGGGAATGTCCAGACCGGTCTTCGGACGCTGGAGCACGGCAGTGGGCAATTTCGCTTTCATCAGATGCTTCAGAATGACCTTCTGCTGGCTCCCCTGAATCTTGAAATGCTCTGGCAACGAAGCGGCGAATTCCACGATGCGGTGATCGAGAAATGGCGGCCGCACTTCCAGCGAGTGCGCCATGCTCATGCGATCGACCTTCTGCAGGATATCGTCCGGCAAATAATACGACTGATCGAACGCCAGATAGCGGTCGAGCGAACCCGGCGCTGTGGACGCGGGCAGCTCCCGGCTGAACAGGTCGCGAACGTTTGCGCCATAACAACGCAAAAGCAGGTCCTGCTGCTGGCGCTCCGAGAATGTTCCGTTCCAATACGTGTGCGCCTCATCCGCCAGGAGCAGCGTGCCTTCAAGGAAGCGCTTGAGCTTGTACTCAAAACTGATCTTTTCGTTGGAAACCGGCCAGTGGCGCAGCGTCGCGAGCATGCCTCGGCGCAGTAGACGCGGAACACGCCGCAACGGCGCCGCCAGACGGTCCGCGCGGTAGGTGATGTAACCGCCGAACAGTTCATCCGCGCCTTCGCCGCTCAAGGCCACCGTCACTTGCTTGCGGCTCAGCGCAGCGAGAAACCATACCGGCAGCGCTCCAGCGTCGGCGAAGGGCTCATCCGAATAGTAGGCCAGCTCTTCGATTGCCGCGGGCAGGTCCAGACCAGGGTTCAGATCCAGTTCGTGATGTTCGGTGTCATAACGCTTCGCGGTTTCTCGAATGACCTCCGTTTCATCAAAACTTCTTCCCTGAAAAGAGATCGAGAATGTCTTTACGCGCGACGCGGACGCTTCTCGCGCATAGTGGAGAATTGTCGAGGAATCCACGCCGCCGCTCAACCAAACTCCCAGCGGCACGTCGGAAATCAGATGGTCTCTGATGGATTGCTTCAGAAGGTCGTCGAGCTCTTCCGCAGCGGACTCGAGGGAGCTGTGCTTCGCCTCATCGAAGCGGAGCCGCCAGTACGCCTCTGTTCGCACCCGCCCCTCCTGCCATTCAAGCAGGTGTCCCGGAGGCAGTTTCTCGATTCCCTGCACCAGCGTGTGGGGGCAAGGAACGTAGTTTAGCGAGAGGTAGTATTGCAGGGCGCTGGGATCGAGCGATCTCTCCACTTCCGGATGCGCAAAGATGGTCTTCAATTCCGACCCGAAAATCAGGTCGTCGCCCCGGCGGTGAATGTACAGCGGCTTGATGCCCATGCGGTCGCGAGCCAGCACCAGGCGTCTCTCTTTCACGCTCCAGAGCGCCACGGCAAACATGCCGTTCAGCTGGCGAAAGCAATCCTTGTCCCATTTCAGAAAGGCTTGCAGAACGACTTCGGTATCGCTGTGAGAAGTGAAGCGGTGTCCGGCGGCTTCCAGCTCGCGACGCAGTTCCTTGTGGTTGTAAATCTCCCCGTTGAATACGATGACGGCGTCGCCATCTGCGCTGATCATCGGCTGCTCACCGGCCTGAAGATCAATGATCTTCAGGCGCACCGCCCCTAAGGAGATGTGCGTCGATTCGTAGGTGCCCTGCTGATCCGGACCCCGGTGAATCAAAAGGTCCGTTGCCGCGCGAATGCGAGCGGGGTCAACTACACCAGTAGCGTGGGTATAGCCTGTGATGCCACACAAATGCGTTTGCTCTCCGTCCCCGGCAAGAAAACCCTGTCTATTGCCGGCCTACTACACCTGACCGTTGCGAGATTTGAACTATTCCCGCATGGATTGGTTGCTTGGCGGGTGACCTGTTTTCAGCCGTCGAGCAACGCAAGTTAGCCCGAGTCTATATCACTTGCCTGCCCCGGGTTGAAAGATTTGAGGACTAAGTCTGGAGATGGTAAACCGGATAACTCTCGGGAAAAACAAAAAAGGCCGTTCTGATTGCTCAGAACGGCCTTTTCTTTATTTAATCCCGGCGACGACCTACGTTCCCACACAGTTGCCCGTGCAGTATCATCGGCCCGGCGAGGCTTAACTTCCGTGTTCGGGATGGGAACGGGTGTGACCCTCGCGGTATGATCACCAGGAAACTGGAACCCGCGTACTGACTCCCAGGCTCATCCCGAGCATGGGATCGCGGGAACGACAACAGATTTAGGCTGGCATTACAAGTTCGACCGTGGTCGAACATTACTGTGCAGAATTGGCGTTTGTTTTGTGACTCCTTCGAGCCACTTCGG
>Ga0210384_10001357_pt1 | contig 33552 bp, 28 predicted proteins | sample IncBWH2MmetaG_FD_160574 | JGI IMG/M metagenome (GOLD analysis project Ga0210384, IMG submission 160574) | Forest soil microbial communities from Barre Woods Harvard Forest LTER site, Petersham, Massachusetts, United States - Inc-BW-H-2-M | ecosystem: Environmental > Terrestrial > Soil >...
TGCTCCACCACTTCATGACAGCAAAAACCAACATCGCCGCGAGGATGGCGGAGACCAAAATCAATTCGCGGTCCCCGCCCATCAGCAATTGCGGCCGGTTTGCCGACTCGTGAAACGGTACTTCGCGCGGTCGGTCCATGATTAAACGACCGCCGCGCCTACCGCGAACAAGCCTCCCAGCAAGGCAGCCGCGGAAATGATGAAAGCAATTGCGCAGACGGCATACACGGCACGGCGGGCAAATTCATTCCACTCACCTCCGAACACAAGCGTCACGCCGATTGCCACCAACGCGATAATCGCAATTGCCCCAGCTACAGGACCGCTCAACGACTGTTGCAACCTTGTTAGCGGTTGCTCCCACGGCAACGCCTGTCCGCCCGCAGCCGCGGAGGCAGGCAGACTGAGAATTGCCGACGCAAGGGTGAGTAAGCCTGTGCGAGCTACGAGACGCCGCCATTCCACTTTTCTCGCGGATACTTTCATTTTGTATTTTCCTTTCGTTCTGAGATTTACGACCAACCACCACTCGCTCCACTAACGGCAAACCACACCACTAGTGCAACGAACCCTGAACACAGGAGCGCCGCCGCACACAACACCACCAACGTCCGCCGGGTTGCGTCCGACAGATTCAGCAGCGTGGTGACGAGCACACCCGAAAAACCTAAAACCATAACCGCCAGCGCGACGCGCTCAGCTCCAGGGAAAACCATCCCCGACACTCCCATGCCAGGAAGGAGAGAAAGACCTGCACCCGCAAGAATGGCGGCGATTGTGAGGAACAACCCGCACGCAAAAGCACTTGTGTCGTGCACCGAATCTATTCCGCTCTGCTGTTTTCTGTTTTCCATTGGGCGTCCTACACATACTCCAGCTTGTAGTCTCCGTCGCTGTATCCGGTAACTACGGCGACCTCGCGGACCTTCCGACCAGCGCGAATGCTTGGTTCGCCATCCACGAAGACAACCACATTCACAGCTTCAGCAATCAATTTCTGTTGGGGAGCCGCAGTCGCTTCCGCCACCAGGCTTTCCAAGCGAATCAGTGCGCCATGCGCGTCGTTGGCATGCACGCTTGCCGCACCACCCGGATGCCCTGTGTTCCACGCTTTGAGCATGCTCAACGCTTCCGCACCTCGGACTTCCCCCACGACAATCCTTGTTGGCTTCAGCCGCATGCAGGCCCTCAGGCAATCGAGCATCGACACACGCCCGACTGCGAGCAGCGCGACCGCGTTCTTTACGTTGCATTGCAACTCGGGCGTATCTTCGATGATGAGGACACGGTCGTTCGGTGAAATCCACGCCAGTTCATCAAGGACAGCGTTGATGAACGTCGTCTTGCCCGAACCGGTTGATCCTGCAACAAGAATATTTTTCCGCTGCTCAATCGCGGCGCGAATCACTTCCAAGTGGCGCTTTCCGCGCACCGACTCAAGAAAGTAATCGCGACGACGCTGGAGGTTCAGCGCATCGCTCTTGTCGGTGAGAATTCCGTCGATCTCGTACTCGTTCAGAGTGAATACGCAATGCGGCCGTTGCCTAATGGCAAATACGGGATGCCGCACCACTGGAGGGACCAAACCCTCGAAGCGGCTTCCATCCGTGGGCAGCTCTGTTTCAAGAATGGGGTTGTCGTGATTGATGACCGTGTCTCGTATCGCGGCGATCGTGCCGAACGCACTCAAGGCCTGTGCGGGAGGCATTTTGCCAACAACCCGAAAATCCTCGTGAGTCCGCTTGACCCACAATTGCCCATCGGGATTCAGCAAGATGTCTTCGGTGCCATGATCTTGAAGGCTGGAGGAGACCAGCGGCCCGAGTTCCCGTACCAGTTTTTCATTTCGGCGTTCGGCGACTTGTTGAAGTTCTTGCATCTGGCCCCGCCAATTCATTCGATCTTCTAAAATCTAGCGTTCTGTTTGAACACCTATGCTACTATACATACAGCATCATCTAACTGCGACAGATAATTACGCCGATTATTTGCGGCTGTCAAGTCAAAAGATGACTACCATCAAAACCGCCGGAGCCGTCGAGAAGCAGGCTCGCGCCATGAGCGCAAGCGCTTTCGAGGTTGGACTCTTTGACCCGACTGCTGCGCAAGGAGTGATGCTCTCGCGCGTCTGGGACCTCGACGCGTTGCTTCGCTCCGTGTCCTGGCTGCGCCTAAAGAATCTTGAAGGCCGAAATATCTATATTCGGCCGAGTGGCGAACACTCTCTTTCGCTTATCGACGACGCCAATGCGCAGGCGGTAGAATTGATGAAATCAGAAGGCTTTGCTCCTGCGGTGGTTCTTGAAACGTCTCCGAGGAACTTTCAGGCATGGCTCTGCCACGGCCAGATCCTGCCGAAACATCTTTCTACTCTTGCAGCAAGACTACTGGCATCACGCTTTGGCGGTGACCCTGGTTCGGCGGATTGGCGGCACTACGGAAGACTTGCGGGATTTACGAATCGCAAAGACAAATACCGAAGAGCCGATGGAACCTTTCCCTACGTCAGGCTGCACGAGGCCGCGGGACTGGTTTATCCCAAAGCTGACGAGTTTCTCGCGGAAGTGAAAACTCTATACGAAGTGGAGCAATGCGCGCCTGCACGACCACGGTCGTTGTGGCGCCCATGGTTGTGCATGTCGAATCTCAAGACGATCGCGGACTTCCGTGCGAAGCCGGTTTATGCTGGCGACCATACGCGAGTAGACCTAGCCTATGCTGTGTACGCTTTGTCCCATGTCGTCCCCGAAAACGAAGTGCGCAACGCGCTCACTTCGAGGGATCTTTCACACAAGGGGAATCGGAAACGACAACAAGAGTATATTGATCGCACGATTAAAAAAGCTCGGGAGCGAATTGAATGCAATTCTAAAAACCAATGACCTTCTCTCCAAAACTCGAATTGATTACACCGTCTGCAGCATTGTCCTATACTGTCAGCGTCACAGTCGGGGTTGACCTACCTTGACGAAAGAACTCACAAAATGGATCGCTGCGCACCGCAAAGGAAACCCATATTTCTCTGCGAACTTTTGGATCATTTGGTCTGACCTGGACGAGGACGCATTCACATCCACAGGAAGGTTTTCACAGAATAGCGCTACCCTTGGTCCCCTCGAAAAAGGTGCGCACGTTTCCATCCACAAGCGATCAGGGCGAGAGATTTCTACCTGGTTTTGGTTCTTACCTATTTCCACGGGCAGCGTAAAGTTCGTCCTCTCAGTAGGCAAAGCGCGAGAGACAACCAGGCTAACCTATAGGCTCCTTTCTCGCTTTCAAGGCAAAGCACAGTTGTACCCGATTGGCCATGAGTTAATCCGTGCTGCCGTCAGACTCTCAAACAATTTTCGTTTTGAAGACACGGAAATACTCAGGGGAGTTTCGTATCCGAATCCACCTAACGAGGGAGGAGCGGAAATCGATATATCCCCGGGCAACGCAAAGGATTTTTTCGACCGGGTAAATGAAGGGCATCGCCTGTTGAAGCTTGCCAGAATTAGGGCTCCTTATGCCGAAAACTCCTTCTGCGAATATACCGTGCATCGTATTGGGTGTTTGAGTTTTCACGAGGGCGCTCCCGAAGTTTTCCTCGCGATGCTTACAGAGCACCTAGCACCACGCATCGTCGAAGCAGCAAAGCCTTACCAAAAAACTACGGGACAATTCGTCACCTACAAGTTTCCAACACCAATATTCTCGTCACCTGACAGTTATGGTTATGTGGTGGATGCACTAAAGAGACTGCCCCACTCAGCAGTGGCCGTTCTGCACGCTAATCCTTACTTCCACGCATTACTCACGAATTACGAAGACGGTCGTCAGTTCGATGTCTATATCACGGACCCATCGACGATTTTTGTCGAAGGTCACGGAGATATTCAACCTGCCTCATTCGTCCGCGTACAAAACAGCATCGCCTTGGTTTTTCAAGATGCTTCCATCGCGGTCGAGCGCCCACGGAAGGCGAGTCTGAAAGACTTCTTGGGCGAGCATGTCTAACCCTGGTTCTCAAGACAGGATTCGAGAACTCGCAATAAGGCAGTTCCAGGAATATGCTGCCTACGACAGAACGCTCGACGCTCTCGCTGCAATTCGCGTCGTCTTGAACACCCCAGAAATACAAGGGGAGCTTCTGTCCTACGATTTCCATCCTCGCATCCAAAGGGCTGGCGACTTTCCTACTCCACATCTCACACCGGACGGGCTCATCCTTTTGAAAGGGCAGCGCAATTTCTTACTTGAGATGAAAACAAGTTGGAATGACTCGGATATTTCACAGGCATGTAAGTATGCTCACAGCCCAGCATGGATCAAAGCCGATGGAACACCTGTCCCTTTCGGGACGCAGCCGTGCCTTTTGCTCGGCTATCAAAAGCAAGTCGGCCAAGGGAATTTGGATAGGCTCTTCAAAGATTTCAAGGCTCAAACAAGCGCTGCGCTTGTGGTGTTCCATTACGCTCTGGAAACGGGGACTGAGCATCTTATGTATTTCAGCAGGTTAGCCCATCCTGAGAATGGTCGCTGCCCGGAATCCGAATTCGGCAAGCTCTTTAATTACGCAGGGTTTCCAGTACGCGCCAGCGATTTCAAATATCTGAGGTCGAAATTCGACAAGGCCAATGACGAGGTGATAGACAGCTACGCGGCCGTCATTTGGTGGAGCAAGTATGCGGTACATTACCTCACCGAGACACAAAAAACGGAAATGGCAGAAAAAGGCTCTCTTTCTGAACCTCTAAAAATCGCGCCAGATAGAATCTGCGACGTCCCAAGACCGGAAGGAACTGAAATCGGATTGGATAGCGATGATGTTCGTCGCGCGTTGGAATTTTTACGCCAAGCGAGACTCGTCACCAAAACCCGTAAAGGCGGTTACGAAATTCCCCTCAAGACCAGTATCCGACTCCCCTTGGATGCTCCTGAAGTTACGGGAAAGCACCTCAATGAGATCACGGACAAAGTAATACTGAGGTGGGCGACGTACAAGGTTCTCAAGCCGATCAAGGAGAAAAAGCAAACTCCAAGGAAACACAAAGCGCGGTCCCGACGTGATACCAGAACACTTTCTTTGTTCGACAAGAGTTAACCGGCGGTAGAGTCCGTGGGAATGTTTTCTCAAGGAGACTGCGGTCGGACCGCAGGTTGAACCGAACTCTCCCGCGGAGCTTGATTTGGAGCTGGCGTCTGCCGTTTGATTCCCTTGGTGTGGTGGGGTTTCGGCTCTGGCTGAGATCCTGTATCAGCCCGCACGATAGGAGCCGGGCAAACGCCGAACACAGGGCAAAGCAAGGGTCGCCAGGGCGACCACAAAAGGAACGCGAAGATCAGCGTGAACACCAAAAGCGTCTTCCGAAATGCCGGTTGCGTGTCGCACTTATGGTCGATATAAAGCAGCAGTGCAAGGAAAGATTTCATTTCAACACCCTCGCAAGCAGCACCCCTAAGCCAACACCGAGCACCAAAAGGCCGCTCGCAAAAACCACGCCTATTGCAACCCAACGACGGACCGCGGAACGCGTGTATGCGCGGTTCAACTCTACAATTAATTCTCGCGCGTGCAATCGCCCAGCGTCAATATCCTTCTGAATCTCCTCACGCACGGCGATTCCGGCCTTCCGCGCCTCCCTTTCAACACTTCCCAACGCTTCGCGTTGTGCTGAGCGAAAGCCCACTTCTATGCCGGCGACCATTTCTTCTGCGTGGGCTTCGATACTCCCAATCACTTGCTGCAACACCACTTCGTTCATCGTCACCAAGAGCATCGCAGGGTCATCCGGCCTGAGCAGCATCCCGTGACGTGCTGCGACTTCTGCGGTTATCCGTTTTAGGTCGAGCGCGACTACTGGAGTCATTGGACTTCCCCTCTTACTGATGCACACTTTCATTAAACAAATGGAATTGCGTCCAACTGTTCGAAGAGGTCGCGCTGCACAACCCGCAACCTCTGCTTCGCCATGATCGTAAAACCGCTTCCATTCACTGCTTCGTCGAAAGTCATCTTCTGACAGATCATCTCTTCGACATCCCGGCCAAAGGTGTCCGCCGTGCGCCGCACGATCGCCACGGAACCATGCACCTTACCGGCGTGCCTCTTATAAACAGCCATCTCCCTGAATGGTGATCCGTCCTGCAGTACGGCGCCAAAATATTCATTTAACCAGACCACAATATTCTTCTCCCGCATGCTTTCTGCTAACTGTTCGAACCCAACTAGCGTGTCATTCAGCGCTTGGCCTCCTGTAATGACCGAATGAACGAACACCCGTTTACCTCTCTCCCGCAAATAGTCGAGGGCGTGGTTCTCCAGGACGTAGTGCCAGAGAGGTATAAAAGTGGACGCTCCTGTGTCCACAACGAATGTGCCGCTCTCTGTCAGAAACCGTTCCATGAGCAGATCGAATTCACGTTGGTCCACGCTTCCATCTTTTAAGAGTTTCAGGCAGCTCACTGCCAAACCCCGGTATTCGGACAGCGTCTGATTCACTGGGTCGGCATCAATACCGTGCACATCCTGCCCTCTCGACAGTAAATATTGCGACAGGATCGCGGATATCAGGCTCTTTCCAACCCCGCCCTTGCCTTGCAGCGAGATGTGAATCGATGTTCCACCGTTTCCACTATCGTTTGTTTTTGTCATTCGAGTCCTCCGTTGCGTGTTCCGACGTTTTCCAACTCTGCGTACCCCGCCAATGAAAACCAGGTCTGTCTTCCTCTAGTCGTCGTAGATTCGCTAGCGGGTCCCGCTCTCCAACTGTTTCCGCTTTCCCTTCCCTCAGCCCTTGCGCCTCAGAAGATTTATCTTGTTTTCCCCAGTTGCTGGCAGCGGTTAGTTTTCTCATTCTTCTGGCGCGCCAGACTGTCTTGTGAAAACTGTGATAGCTCACTTGCAGACCCTCGCTTTCGAGTGCCTCCCAAATTGTTTTAAGAGTCTGGCCTGAATTCAGTGCCGCTTCTATTCCGGGAAGTAAAGAACGAATAAGCGCGGCTTTTGTCTCAGGGACGGCCTCGGCTAATTTGTCCAGGCATTGGCGGTAGTCTTTTTGCATTGACACGCCTTCCCACGCTGCTGTACATATAGCACCATGCTTTGCGGATGTAAAGTATGAAAAGGCTTTCGGTCGGCGCAGGTAGACGGAAGTCGGCTTAGTTCGGCAGAAGTAGACCGGAGTTGGCAGCAGTCAACTGGAAGTCGACAGAATTCGGCTGACGAGGCCAGTAGTGGACCGAAAGTCGGCAAATGTCGGCGGCAATCGACACTCTTCACCAGGAGTAGGAGCAGCGTGCATGGAATGCAGGCGGATTATCGGGGACGGGCACACGTATTGGAACATAAAGGGTTGGGGCCACTTCGTGGTGTTTGTCTGCGTTAACTACTTATCTTTCAGGCTTTTGGCAGGGGGCCATGTGGAACAAATTCTGGCACCACTCTGGCACCACTGCGGAAAGGTTAGTTTTCATGGTTAAGAGAGCGATTTCGCGCAACTTTCGATACCCTTCCGCCGAGCTGCGGGAAAAAGTTCGGGTTGCTGTCAAAGAACGCGGCTTCCGTTCCGAGCAAGCATTCCTCATCGCCGCTTGTGAACACGAACTGCGGCAGGGCGATAGCACGGAAGCAACAACGCAGTTTGAGGCTCGCGTGGCGGCCACGCTTACGAACCTGGCGAAGCAGGGACAGGGTCTTCACACGCTTGCGCAAGCGCAGGTTGCCCTAACAGACGTTTTGCTGAAGTACGTCATTACTTGTGTTGTGGAACCCCCCGAAGATGCTCTCCCAGCGGCGCGCGTTCGCGCCAGGCTGCGGTATGAAAAGCTAGTGCGCGCCGCGGCGAAAGAGATCTCGAACAAGAACAGAGACACTCTCCGGGAGATGTTAGCCGATGAATGACGAACCGCCAGTTCGATTGCGACCGAGAAAGTCAAAACACAGCCCAAATGACAATCCGCGTAAGTACACAGGTGTCCTCCGATCGATGCTTCGTCTCGTGCAGATGTCGAGGGGAGGACAAGTAACACGGAGCCGATATGGGGAGGATAGGGCAGGTGGGAGCGCCCGGGCGCCCCGCACGTTTAATCAGCGCGTGGCCATCCGGGTCAGCTACTCCGCAAGTAAGAATCCTGGTCAGTGGAAGGCACACGGAAAGTACGTAGCCCGCGAGAGTGCGACGCAGGGAGGACGGGCGGCCGAGGCAGGGTTTAATGCGACCGAACAGAAGTTAGGCATCGCAACCAGGCTCGACAATTGGCAGAGTGCCGGCGACGACCGGCTCTTCAAAATCATCATGTCTCCTGAGTTTGCTGACCGCTTGAACCTTAAGCAATACGCTTGCGAGTTGATGCGACGGATGGAGCGCGACCTAGGCACACAACTTGAATGGGTTGCTGCCGTCCACCACAACACTGAGCATCCCCACGTTCACATCGCGCTTCGCGGACTTGACGAGGAAGGAAGGCCGCTTCGCTTGCCGAGGGAATATATTCGTGCGGACCTGCGCGTGCGGGCTGAAGAAATCGCTACCGAAGCGCTGGGCTATCGTACCCCGGCACAAGCTCAAGAGGCGCAGCGCCGCGAAATAGTTCAAAACCGCTACACCTCTCTCGATCGCGTCCTGCAACGCGCAAATGACGGCTCCTCGTCCCACTTCGTGGTGACTGCCAATCCCAATGACGAGGCCCTGTCGGAATCCTCTCAGCTTCTCCAGAAACACGTTGCCGCACGCCTTATGCACCTTCAAACAATGGGCCTCGCGCAGTTCGTCGCGCCGCACGAGTGGCGCGTGCAGGCAGATTTTGAAAAAGTACTCCGCACGCTACAACAGAGTAGCGACAGGCAAAAGACGCTCGCGGCGCATGGCGCACTGGTTTCCGACAAGCGCCTACCCCTCCAGGTCACCACGCTCCACCAGCTTCAAAGAGTGGCCGGCCGCGTACTTCTCCACACTGAAGATGAACAAACCGGGAAGCGCTACATGCTAGTTGAGGGCACGGACGGGAAAGTGCACTTGATCTATCACACCGAGGCCATCGAGGAGGCCCGAAAACAAGGGAAACTCGCGGTCGATAATTTTATTCGCATTGAGAAACGATTTGCGAAAAGGAAACCCGTCTTGCATGTGGACGATATGGGAGATGCGGTCGCGCTCCTTCAGAATTCTTCGTACTTCCAAAAGGAAGCAGACCTCTTACTTGGAAAGAGCATCCACGATGTCCGGCCAGTATGGGGCGGATGGCTCGGACAATACCAAGCGAAGCTACAAACCACGTTACACCACGCTGGCACACGTAAGCGGGGAGATCCGGGACTCTGCAGGTAGGATATTGACATTCCATCCCTTCATGGTGCTATATGTATAGCTGCATTGAATAGCAGGTCAGTGGATCTCGGTTTTTCTGACCGCTTAAGGGAGGTTTTTCGATGAATAGCAACAACGCAGCCATTCGACAGGATCTAATCGAAAATTCAGTGGACCACCAAGTCTCCACTCTCACAAACTCCGCAGCTTCGCCGGGACAACTGGAAACGCTGCTCAACTCGGGACTCGATCACGATCTTATAGAGTGGCCGCGGCAATACCTGGAAACTTATCTCGATTCCGATGCGACAGGCCGCGTCCCCCTAAATACCGAGCAGCTCCAGGATGTTCTCGAAGCGGCCTTTGACCGCGACGGAACAGCGGCACGCGATTATCTCGAAGAGTTGAACGGTGAACGTGGACCGATGAACCTAGGACACTCCACGCTGCAAATCGTAACCAGACACGTTGAAGGGAAAGACACCGGCTACGAGCTGCTTTTCGACCCGACTGACAGCCAAGACCTGAAACACCTGATCGAGCAATTAGACATCCGGGCGTGGGAGAAACAAAACGAGGAGATCACTCCCACTCTCGAAACAAAGCCCGATATAGAACGACGCGAGACTACTGCATCTGTCGCGACGCACCAGCCCGGAAGTGGGGCCGTTGAGATTCACGACAAAATTACGGGCGCGGATGTCCGCAAGTTGCTTGGCGGTGGCGAGTTGCCCGCAGGTCTCCAGTCCGCACTGAAAAAGATGGGCCCGGATGCACTGGTTAATGATGCACAAACCGATAGCGGAATCTACCGTGGTGCGATCATCGGCGAAACTGATAAAAAGCTGATTCAACAAATCACTTCGCGTACCGTGGTTATCCATCCGAAAGACCTTCTCGACATACTCCCGGCTGTGGGCGAAAACGTGCGCATTGCCTACAGCAACGACAGGGCCCGCGTCGTCCCAGTCAAGGACAGGAGCAAGACGCAGGAGGTGGGACGGTGAATCAACTAACTGCTTACCGAAAGCCAAGAGATCCCGGCTACGTCGGTGGGTTCTACTGGCCTCCAACAATCGTCGGTTTTATCGGGCTCTTCTTAACGAATGTAATTGCGACGCAGTTTGTCGCTTGGCGCTTCGAGAATCAGCCCGCGCTCGGCCCCGCCTTGCTCCGCATCGGCTCATTCTCGTTATACGCACCTTATAAGTGGCTGGTGTGGATTTGGACAGAGGGAGGCACGGCGGATATTAGAATCAAACTTCCATTGCTCATCGGCGCGGGCATTGTTGTGGGCGGGTCCTTCGCCTCCGGCGCCCTCTTTTTTCTCCTGAATCTCGCGCACACAAAGGCGCTCTCGAAAAACACCGAGGACCTTCACGGTTCGGCGCGGTGGGCCACGAAAGCTGATATCGAGGAAACCAATCTCATTCAGGCAAAGCAGGGCGTGTATGTCGGAGGCTGGCACGAACGGTCCATCAAGCACCTCCACTACTTGCGGCACAACGGCCCGGAACACATCCTCGCGTTTGCCCCTACACGGAGCGGCAAGGGCGTAGGCATCGTCATTCCTACACTCCTGGCGTGGGCGGAGAGCACCGTGGTCTACGACATTAAGGGGGAGAATTGGGCCAAGACGGCGGGTTTCCGCAGCCAGGCCGGGCAAATCTGTTTCAAGTTCTCCCCGGTAGAGCCTGAGAGTTCCTCCCGATTCAATCCACTAGCCGAGATTCGCCTTTTTACGGACCGCGATGTTTCCGACGCTCAAAACATTGCGAACATGCTCGTCCGCACCGGGGAAGACAGTCCGCAAGAACGCTACTGGCAGGACGCCGCCGCGTCGATTACCACGGGGATGATCCTCCATGTGTGCTACGCCGCCGCACTCGACGGTGGGCAAGCGTCTCTCAGCCAGCTCGCCGGCGTCTTCACTCGACCCGGTTTCAATTTCCGCGAAACCCTGACTGAGCTTCTCACTTACACACACGACAAGGACAACGCACACGGTTGGCGGCTTCCGACGGGTGAAGCGACCCGCACCCATCCCGTCGTAAAAGAGAAAGTCCAGGAAATGCTCGACAAGGAAGACAAGGATTTTTCCGGCGTCTTGTCTACTGCGAAGACGGCACTGACGCTTTACAGCGATCCTCTTGTTAGCCGCACCACTTCCGTCAGCGATTTTACGATCCAAGACCTTGTGAACCACGAGCGGCCAGTATCGCTCTACCTTGTTGTGCCTCCGAGCGACAAGATTCGGCTTCGTCCGCTCATGCGCCTGATCTTTACCATGATCGTCAACCGGCTCACCGAAAAACTCGATTTTCAGGGTTCCGAGCAACTCCGCAACAAACATCGGTTGCTCTTCCTGATTGACGAATTTCCGTCCCTCAAGCGCATGGAGATTTTCGCGGATGCGCTCTCCTACATGGCTGGGTTTGGCCTGAAGGCATACCTCATTACGCAGGATATTCGCCAGATCGTTGACGAATACGGACGCAACGAGAGCATCGTCAGTAATTGCCAGGTTCGCGTTGCTTTTGCGCCCAACCAATACGACACCGCGGAACTCCTCAGCAAGATGACAGGGACACAAACAATTAGGAAAGCCTCTTTCAATTTCTCAGGATCGCGGATGTCTCCCGTCCTTGACCGCGTCAGCACGCACATGGACGAGATAGAGCGTCCGCTGATGACACCGGACGAGATCATGCGCTTGCGGCCGCCGAAAAAAGAGCGCGGCGGCAATCAGGAAAAGATCATTGCTCCCGGCGATATGCTCATTTTTGTTTCCGGACACTACCCTATTTACGGCACGCAGATGCTCTATTTCTTTGACCCCATCCTGCGCTCCCGCGCTGAAATCCCCCCGCCGACAAAGTTTTATTCCATTCACGACGGAGGGCTTTCGCCCCAGGACCCACTCCCGGACTTCGCACCTCGCCCAAAACCAACATCGGGCCCACGCCCAAACCGCCGTCTGCCGGCTTCGTCTGGCGGTGGCCCTGGCGCAGACTCACCAATCGACCAACCGGCACCACCTCCGGGCTCCGCTCTCCAGCGATCCCCAGGTTTGTTTGACCGCTTGGATTTGAATTCGGAGCGATGAGCAATGCAGGAAAACCGCTTTCAACTTGCCGGTTATCTCGCAGCGAAACCGACGCTACGCTACTTGCCCTCCTCCATGCCGGTTGCAAATGCCCGACTTGGACAAACGTATCGTTTCCCGCGCAAAGATAAGCCTGCTGAGCACACCAATTGGTTCAGCCTCGTCTTCTACGGGGACTTGGCGATCCTTGCGACCGAACTTGAGAAAGGCACAAACCTTTACGTCGATGGCACCTTCGACCAACGGCCCTTCGTCGGGCAGGACAAATACACGCGCTATGTCTATGAAGTCACAGTGCACAAATTCTTCGTAGTTGGTGGCGCGGGGCAAGACCTACCGGGTCCGCCTAAACCGCACGCCACATTACCGAATGAGGTCATGACCGATGGCGCTCCGTCTATCGAATCCTCTGAAATTCAAGATACCTGGCTCCTATGAACTACACCATCGACTCCGCCGCGCAGCTCTCTGGGCCTGCCTGCTGGGATCTCCCTTCTTTCTCGGGCTTATTGCGGGCTGGGTATTCGGCATCCGCGTTAATCTCACTCCCTCACTACCGCTTGGCTTCTACGTCACCACCCATTCGTCAAACGCAAAACTTGTTGAGTTCTGCCCGCAAGGAAACGCGGCCTATATCTCGCTCACCCGCCAATATCGCACCGCAGGGGCTTGCCCCGATGGCGGAGCGCCGCTTCTCAAACCAGGCGTCGCATTTCCCGGAGACGAAGTGAAGGTGAGCGCAAATGGAATTCGAGTCAATGGACAATTGCTTCCCAACAGCGCAGGACGATTCCGCGACCACCTCCAACGCCCGCTCGATCCGTGGCCCTATGGCACCTACAAAGTCGAACCAGGAACGGTGTGGGTCATCTCTTCGTTCAATAGCTACAGCTTCGACAGCCGCTACTACGGCGCGATTCCAGATTCCGCCATTCGGCACCATCTCCGCCCACTGTGGACGTTTGCTACCGAAGTTCCTCAGCAGTAGCGTTACGCTTCCCCTCGTTGCCGCCACGACGGGGGCGATCGCCTGGAGCGGTCACCTCACAGCGATCCCTCTGTCCCTCGTCGCTCCGCTCCTTGTCTACGGCGCGAAATCCAGAACGCATGCCTATGCTTCGATGTTCTGCTACTACGCAGCGGCGAGTTGGCCTCTCATCCCCGGAGCGCGCGTCTTCTTTGGAGAAGACGGGACGCCGCTCGTTGGCCTGGTCCTCTGTCTAGCCGCGGCGGCGCTGTTGGGGTTGACCTGGGGGTTGCTCTTCACCCGCACTCGGGGAAAAGCGGCAATCGCTGTGCCCATTTGCATTTTACTGACGGCGATTCCGCCCCTTGGAATCATCGGATGGGCTTCGCCCCTTCTTTCCGCGGGTGTTCTTTTTCCCGGCTCGAAGTGGCTCGGCCTGGCTTTCATCATCGTCTTTCTCAGTCTCTTCCGCTTTAAGCCTTTGCAGAGCCTCCTCAGTTTGATGCTCTGTACTCTTGTCTTTCATTTTCAGTACACGCAACCGCAGCCCCCGGCGGGATGGGAAGCCGTCAACACAAACTATGGAGGCGCGGGGCAAGGCGACCCCGATTTCACGACCGAATACAACACGGACCAATCCATTCAGAGTGCGATCATCCAGTCACATGCGGTCGTGCTGCTCTTGCCAGAACACCTGATCACGCACTGGAACGATTCTACGGAAGCGTTTTGGGGAGATACCTTAACTGCGGTCGGAGCGCAGCACCGCACCGTCCTTCTTGGAGCTGGTATCAACCGACCGGCCACCCCGACAAATCCATTTGCACAGAATCGCTACTTGAATGTCCTGCTTGCCCGCGGGGAGGAAAACCTCGCGGTCTATGAAGAACGCATTCCGATTCCAATTGCAATGTGGAAACCTCTTGGCGATGACGGAGTTCCACTGAAGCTCTTCGCCCGCGGAACAATCCGCATCCACAATCAAAACGCCGCCGTACTTATTTGTTACGAACAAGTTCTCGTGTGGCCGTTTCTTTCTTCCGCTCTCGAGCATCCGACTGTTCTCTTGACCGCTTCGAATGACTATTGGGCTAAGGGCACCCGTATTCCGGCGCTTCAGCAATCAAGCGCCGCGAGCTGGGCGCGACTATTCCATCTTCCCGTCCTTTCGGCCACGAATTTCTAATGCGCCTTACAAGAATCATTCTCGGAACGATCCTCGCTTTCGCCGGTAGGGCCTCTCTTGCACAAGCACCAGCCGCCAGCCCCAACACCAAGATTTCCGTAGCCTCGTTTCGTTCGCTCGCGCAATCCTGCGCGACGAACGTCCCCGTCAGCACCCTCGAAGCCATCGCGCGGACCGAATCGGCGCTTTACCCCTACGCCCTCAGCATCAACCGTCCTCACCAACTTGCCAGGCGCCAGGGATGGAATCGCGGCACCATCACCCTTGAAAGACAGCCTGCATCGCTTGAGGAGGCGATTGCGTGGACCAAATGGCTTTTCGCGCAGCGTATCACGGTCAGCATCGGTCTGCTCCAGGTGAACAGCGAGCACGCCGCCCTTTTGCATCTCACACCGGAACAACTGTTTGACCCTTGCACCAATCTCCGTTCCGGCGCTGCTCTTCTTTCTGCTACTTACGCAGCAACAGCTCGCATTCACGGTGAGGGCTTCGCCGCCCTCGATTCCGCTCTTTCTTACTACAACACCGGATCTCCGACAGCCGGACTCACCAACGGATACGTGCAGCAGGTCAAAATCCACGCAAAGCCTTCAGAACACCAACCATGATTCACTTTCGCGATTAAAGCAGATCCCCCGCAAATTCCCTTCTCCGCAAAAGGCTGCGCCCGGTCCCGCGCTTGTCCCGTCAAGGGTTTTCGCCCCGCTCCAATAAACGGCTCACCCCGCCGCCCTTGACGGCGCGCGCGCCCGTTCGCAATGAGCCCGCTATGAAGGGAATTTGCTTCTTTTTTTCGAGCAGTAAAACCGCTCGAAAAAAGGAAAAGGAGAAACAACAATGACGAATAACCAAAACCATGAAACTTGGGCAGAACTGCTGCACAGCGCCGTCCGCACGCCGGGAAAACTTCTCGCAGCTTACACCGCTTTCCACAACTACTCGTTTGGGAATGCCTTGCTTGCCCTCACCCAGTGCCACCGCCGTAACTTGGAGCCGGGACCGCTCAATACCTATCGAGGCTGGTTGGAATTCAAACGCCAAGTCCGTAAAGGCGAAAAGGGCATCACCCTTTGCATGCCGATGCAGTACAAGAAGCGCGCTCGGAAAGATGAGCCGGAAGGCGTGGAAAGCGAAGAAGTGACGCGGTCCACGTTCGGCTTTCGCGCCTATTGGTTTGTCTTGGCGCAAACGGACGGAGAGGCAATGGACACGATACCCATTCCCGGCTTTGACTTGGACACCGCCCTCCGTACGCTGAACATCACGCGCGCGGAATTTGACGAAATGAACGGCAACATCCAGGGCTTTGCCACAGGCCGAGAAATCGCGATCAGCCCAATTGCAGCAATTCCGCACAAGACGACGTTTCATGAAATCGCCCACTGTGTTCTGCAACACACCACAAACAAAAAACTCGTGGACTCCGAAGCCACGCCGATGAATCTCCGCGAAGTGGAAGCGGAAGCAGTTGCACTCATCTGCTGCGAAACGCTCAGCCTCGACGGAGTGGAATACGCTCGCGGCTATATCCAGCATTGGCTTAGAGGCCAAAGGGAAATCCCGAATCACAATGCGGCCCGCATCTTCACTGCCGCAAGCATGATTTTGAAAGCAGGCAATCCACTGGAAATGGGCTGTACGCTCACCGCTTAGCGCAGTTCTTGACTTCCGGTTCGTCGAAGAATCCCTGACAGAAAGGCAAGTCTGACTGCCGCTCGTGCCCCCGAAAATTGTCGTCCAAACCGGATCATGGGCCGCATTTGTACCCTTGCGAATTGCTAGTTGGTCGCCGGCCCAAGTGCCGGAACGGCGTAAGCTTTCTTAACCCGACATCATAATGTGTCGCCTGTGCGTACGTGCCCCTGCAGTTCAACCAAGTAGGGCTTGACAACGAAAGCGTTAGCAGCTCTACTGAGAGCCGCATGGGAGTCATATGCCAGCAGCAGCTTCTTACCAGTATCGAATAGTTGCCGACCAGAATTTCATAGTTGCAACTCGTGACGCGGGATACCGGAATCTCGCGACGGCACTTGCGGAACTAATTGACAATGCTATACAGGCTGGTGCGACCTGCGTTCGAATCTTCGCTGATTGCGGCACACCTTCACTTTCTCAAATTGCCGTTCTAGATGACGGCAGCGGTATGTCCGCCCCGGCCCTGCGGATGGCGCTTCAGTTCGGAGGAACCACCAGATTCAACGACAGATCGGGCCAAGGCAGGTTCGGCATGGGCTTGCCAAATAGCTCGTTGAGTCAGGCCAGACGAGTCGATGTGTACTCTTGGCTCAGCCCGGAAGCCGCAAGCTATTCATACCTCGATTTGGACGCGGTGGCGAACGGAAAGCTCCGATATATCCCAAGACCTCAAGCCGTTCGCGTCCCAAGCTGGGCAGTTGAGTATGCTGGCCCCTCAGGAACATTGGTGATATGGCGAAACTGCGACCGCGTGCCGACCGTTGAGAAGACAGCGCTCATTCAGCATCTTCACGTGAACTTCGCGCGCATGTACCGCTACCACTTGTGGGACGGCTTTAGACTCCTCGTCAACGACCAACAGGTTTTCGCTATTGACCCCATGCTATGCGACCGACGCGCTGCGCTCAGGGGGGCGACGGAATTTCAAACACCTCTCTTTTACACGATGAAAGTGCCGCGCGAACCACAAAGAACTGCCCAGGTGAGAGTTCGATTCGCCGAGTTTCCAATTGCCAAATGGCACGGTTTATCTTCAGCGGACAAACGCTCACGCGGTATTACTCGACGTGCTGGAGTCTCCATTGTTCGAGGAAATCGTGAGGTTGCCTATGGATGGTACTTCATGGGTGCAAAGCGCAAAGAGAATTATGACGACTGGTGGCGCTGCGAGATTACCTTTGACCCTGAACTCGATGAATATTTTGGAGTCACAAACACCAAGCAGCAAATTTCACCAGTTCCCGAGCTTGAGGATACGCTGTCGAAGGATCTGGAGCCGATGGCTCGCCTACTGAATTCACGTGTGAGGGCGACCTTCAACACCCTTCGAAAAGACAGCCCTGCGGCACGGCTCGCTGTAGTCCGTGACCGCCTCTTGCCACCAGCCACCTCACTCGTTTCCAGTTCGTGCGTCAGTGTGGATGCACGAAGAAAAGTTCACAGTAGTGGATTTCAGTACAAGATCGAAGAAGCTGCATCTTCCGACGATTCCTTTTATTCGATCCGTCTGTCTGGGGCGAAGCTCATCGTCGTTCTTAACACCAACCATCCGTTTCACAGGCACTTTTTCCAGAACAAATATAAGGATGGAAGTAACGAACGCTATCGTCTGGAGTGCCTGCTTTTTGCTTTAGCGCGCGCTGAGGCAGAAATCAAGAACGAACGGGAACTCGATTTTTGTCGCCGTAGGCGCATTCGGTGGAGCAATGTCCTCGCAACCTTTCTCGGAAATTAGAAGTCTGGAGACTCGCGAACAAGTCAACGTCGAACCTCAAATAGGCCGGCGTGCGCGGAAGATCGTTCGAAGCTTCGCGCGAAGACTAATCCAAGCTCAGGACGATCACGAAGCATTACTACTTCGAGAGAACTTTCTAAAGAAGGCTGATGCTTTGGGCCGAGACGCGCAGGCACTCCGCGTTTCTCTAGGAGTTCTTTTCGACCTGACGCTTCAGGGATGGGTTCTAACTCTCACGCGCTCTGCAATCCGCGCCAAACCACCTGAACCCGACCACAGTTCTCCAGAAAATGAAAAACGCCGATTGCGCCACGGACATCTGCATGAGCGCAACAATCAGTTGCGTCAACCCTCGACTCGCGATTTCATTCGTAAAATGGAGCGGCAACACCCGGGACCCCGTGGATGGGTATCCATCTTTTCTCTCATGCGCGACGGACGGGAACTCGCCGAAAAGTTACGTGGAGCCGCAGCGCTTCGGGACGAATCCGAACGAAGCACTCACCTGAAGACTTGTATTTCACCTTACCTTCAAGTTGTCGACAGCACTGCCTATTGTGAACTGACGGGTTTAAGACTGGGCGATATTTGGCGATATTTTCGGCATACTTGGACGACACCCTACAACAGCACCCCTGGTCGAAAGATCTGGATAATTGTCCGCGACCGTGCTGCACGCAACCACCCCGTTATTGGGATCGCAGCGATTGGAAGTGCCGTAGTTCAACTCTCGGCTAGAGACCGTTGGATAGGTTGGACATCCGAAAAATTTCTCGAGCAACTGAGCCTCAGGCCCGCTGTCAAATGGGCACGCTGGGTGAAAATATCTCTCAAGGCCCTAGCCAACAACATCTACAAGAAAGACTTTCTCAAGGAACGTATCGTTGCCACCAAAGATCTGAAATTCCCAAGCGAGGAGACTATCAGCAAACTTCTCCATGAATCGGCTAAGGCTCGCCGCCGCCACCAAAAATATCCTAAACGTGATGAGCACAAAGGCCGAGGTCGGTCCCCTAAGGCCATCTGGAGGAAACAGACGGCTCTTGATCTCTTTAGAGCAAAGCGCGCTGAATCGCTGGCCGAATTATTGACAGCAAAAATGGGACTTCGACGAGCAGGCTTCATGAGGGCCAATGGACCCGATCTCAAGAAAGCGCTGGGGAGTGGTCAGGGTAGACGCGCGCTCGAAATCATCCTGAGGCAGATTAAGGCGGCACACGTTGGCATCGACATGCTGGACATCACCGTGTGTGGCGCCGTTCCTCCGTATAACTCCATTCTTGGCGGAAAACTCGTGTCACTACTTCTTACAAGCCCCGAAATCGTCAAGGCGTACACGCGGAAGTACTCAAGAACTCCGAGCATCATTGCATCCTCTATGGCTGGACGTCCTATTCGGCGTGCTCCGAAGTTAGTGCTCTTGGGGACAACTAGCCTTTATAAGGTGAATCCTAGTCAATACAACCGTCTTCGAATTGACGGAGCAGACGTCGGGGGCAGGCGAGGCGAAGGCATTCGTTTCGAATGTTTAGGAGAAAGCGAGGGGTTTGGCTCGTACCACCTTTCTCAGGAGACTGCTCGCGAGGTTGAAGCATTGTTGGCACAGAGTCACCCAGGAACGAGAGTTAACAGTATTTTCGGTGAGGGAGTCAATCCCCGACTGCGCAAGCTGCGGGCGGGCGTTGATTTGCTTGGGCTCGATTCAAATAAGCTCCTGAATCATCGGAGTTCACGGGTAGTTTACGGAGTGCCACTTGCGTCGAATTTTCGTGATGTGCTCCTTGGACTGAACGTCAGGCCGCGCTATGTTTTCCCGCAAACTCATCCCCCCAAAGTGACTGAAAGGATTGTGGACTTTTGGATTCGCAGATGGCTAGTCCGGCGCATTTTGAACGAAAGCGTGTTGGAATCTACGGCTTCGCATTCTCTTTTTCACCCGATTTCCCATGGCGCACGCGTATTTGTACCCGTAACGGGTGAAGAAACTTCACGCGCCATTGACCAAGACGGCACACTGCATCAGTCGGAAGACTCGTCGCTTCCGACCTCTGCGCCTACCATGATAACTGTCTCGTGTAGTCCATAGGGCTAGACTGGGGGTAACCTCGTGGTTCCTGTCCGGATCCTCTTCCCCCTCAGAGGAGCAGCGACGGAGCGATGCCTTCGAACCTTGCGTTGTGGCAAGAACGTCTGGAGAAACATTTCTCCAGCGTTCGTGACGAACGTTCCATGCTGCACGGTGAACATCCAGTCTTTGCGTTGGAACACGGCCTCGCAGAAGATGAGATCTCTGAACTGATCGCTCAGATCAGCAACCCTTCTGCTCCGCCACCACCGTCAGACCGACACTGGCTCGTCTGGACCGTCTATGCGACGGAACTAGGATACGAATATGCAGGCGACGAGTACTGGCTTACCTTCGAAGAGAAGACTCCGGGATGGCCTGAGCGAGCAGATCGTAGTTGGCTGCGGGACTGCTTCTGGAAATTCTGCAAAACCTATCACGGGGCGAAACCGGCCGGCGCCTGGGCCAGACACTTCTCGATCATTTGCTGGCCCATTAGTCATGCAATTTTACCCAAAGATCTCCAGCGCCAACTCGCTGAGATTCTCTATCAGATCCGCTATTTATTTCGGAAGGAATTATTCGACTCTCCGCAATTGCTGGGTAACGAAATCGCGGCACGAAGTTGGATGGCCAGCCCGCGATTCCAAATCCTAGCCGACGAACCAGTCCTTCTCGGCCAAATTGCGGCTGCATTGCTAATAGGCGAAAGCGATCAGGCGAAGAGTTTGATCCTTCCTGACACCTTACTCCGCATTGCTAGGAATTTGGATAAGGAACGACGTTCGCGAGAGTGGCTAAAAGATGCGCGAGCAGCCGCGAAAGCAAAACTCAGTGGCCTTGCCCGAGCGTTTGTAGTCCCTCCCGAAGCCAGAGAACTACCTCCACGCCAGGAACTGCAAACCCTGGGGATTGAGCCGCGTGTGTACCTACGCCCGATTTCTCATTCGTGGGAAGTAGTCCTTGAAATCCCCGATCTTGCGCCGCTCCTCTCCAAATTTCCCGATCTCCACGAAGTTCTCGGTGGCACCTGTGTTGTGACTGGCTCCAGTGGCCGCCCGCTGGCACGTGGACGATTGTTGCACTATGGTCCTCAGAACGTTGTTCTCAAACGTTGGCCCGATCCGACAGAAATATTGTTGCAGTTCGAAAGACGAACACCCCAATTGGAAAATCTTCTCAGTGCTGAATGTATGTTGCGGCCAGGACCTAACTGGCTTTTCAAGATATCAACGGAGGGAATCGCACGGGAAATTCGGGGACAAGTCATTCGACCCGGAAACAAATACATCCTTCTGAACACTGGACACATTCCTCTGCACCAAGACACGCAACCTGCCTCAGTGCAATGCGATAATGTATATGCCGCTCGGCTTGATATTCCCGACGTGCTGTCCGACGAAGGGCTACAGCATTTCGTCGGTCTTGGCCTAAAACCCGCTAGACATATCGACGTACGCCCTGCTGGTTTGCCACCCGTAAATTGGGATGGCGAGGGGCATGCAGAATGGTTGTCGAGCGATCTTCCTTGCATCTGCGTCTCAAGCGACCATCCGATCAAAGCCCTCACGTTTAATCTAGAGAGTTCTTTTGGAAGTAAACTGGATATTGTACCGAGTGAAGCTGGCGAGCGCGTCTTCGTCGCGTTGAATGAGCTTCCTCCCGGCGATCACATTCTGCATGTCCTAGCGCAGTCGTCTTCTGACGAGATTCTGATTGGACGACTAGATTTGACAATCCGCCCTCCACGTCCTTGGCAGCCCGCTCTAACCGAACAGAACGCACTTTTTGTGATTGTCGCTCCGCCAAATCCTTCACTGGAACAATTGTGGGAAGGCAAGGTTGTCCTTGAGCTTCAGGGGCCAGCATCCCGACAGGCTAGCTGCGGGCTGTCGTTTTCATCTGAGGGATTACGACACACCCCGTCGCTCCGCAAGCAGCTTCCGCCCTTCTCGCTTCCACTCGTTACGGAGGGGTGGAACTCTTATTTTGAGACTAACGTCCGTTCGGATTCAGTCATTCAGCAATTCTACGATTCTGCGAGTTCGTGCGAACTTCAATTCACAGCAGAAGAACTCGGTCAATTCACTCTAACGTGTCGCCGCGAGTTTTCTCCCTTGCGCTGGATTGTGAGATGGGAAAATCACGCCTATGTGCTACGACTGCGAGATGACACGGGCGATTCAGCTACTCTGGTGGTCCTTCGTTATGAGTTTGAGGGACCCGACACGCCAATTCCCCTGAGTCTGGTTGAAAAAGACCACCAGTTCAGGGTCCCTGAGTCGGGCGGACTGTTTTTAGCACGGTCCACAACTTCCAGGAGGAATATAATCCTGCCTCCGCTCGTGCGCTCGTTGGAGGACCTACGAGTAGAACCAGTCCTACGCGGATGCGGTGGGGATGCTCAAAGTGTTGGCAGCCTAATCATTCTGTACGACATCTGGTCGGAAGCTCGAATTACAGGGGATCCGCTGTCTGCAGCAAGGCAAAATGATGTTCTCACAGCTCTTATGAAGGCGATCATCGAGCAATTCTGTGGGAGCGACTGGCTTTCTCAGGAACTCGCATTCCACGAAGCCAAAAACGACTTGCGCCCGCTGAAATCCGCCATTTCACGAAAGATAGCCCTCGCTGGTTTTGGGGCGGCCCTAATGGCCAAGTCCGTTGAGCTAAACCAACAGAGGTGTTCGCAGAGAGTCTCTACATTTTCCCAAATTGCACAGAATTACCTACAATTGCCCGGATTCGCCAGTTTTCCTGCTAGCTCCAAAGATCTTTACCTTTGGATAGCCGAGTTTGTATTGCGGCTGATGACGGCACCCCAAACCTTAGTTCATTGGGCGGGAAGCGACTTCCATCTCGGGATCGAATACGTACTCCAATGCCCTCCCTTCGCTAGGGGTGGCCGCTTTCTCACCCTCGCCCTTTCCTTCATGAATGTATCCCAGCGCCGTGGCCTCATTCGTCCTCCCGGATGGGACTGGCAATGAGACGTATCAACATATCCGAACTTCACGAGCTTGGCGTTAGAAGCCTCGGGCTTGATGCCTCTAGCCTTGACCTTACAAGCGTGGAAGGCATTGCTGGCGCACTTCGTAGAGCAGCAGGATTTTCCTGTCCGTGCTCGGAGGAAGAACTCATTGCCTATGTCTTCCAGTCGATCCGCGATCTTGTCTCCAACACGGAGGAACTACACGATCTTATCGACGCAACCCTTCAAGCCTTGCTCGGCTACGGAGATCTCGTGGAATGTCGAATGCTTGCAGGGGACGCGGCAAACAATTCCAACACGCTACTTTATCTAACCCCACCCAGCTTTGTGGCACGCAGGGACGGCAGCGTCTTTTTGCTGGGCATTGCTCCCGACGATTTGTCTCCTCTACCAGCGCAGTATTTATCACGAGTCGAGCGTGACGGCCACGTGAGACGCATACAGCCCCTAACTGAAGAGAACCTCGCTTTGTGCCTTGTTCAATTCGGCTTCTGGGAACTACCTCTTGACCAGTGGCTTCGCACGCCATTGGCCGAGCCCGCCCGACAATACTTGACGAGATTTGATGAGCGGCTTGGTTCCTCCCCTCCCGCTGGCTCCATTCCTGGCCTTCGAATGCTCGATCCGTCGAAATCGGTACGGTTTTATCCGGGGCGCTGGACGCAGCTACGAAATCAGACGGGGAAGTTTGTGGGACGACGCCCACAAGCGTACGGAGCCGATCTCTGGTGCTACGCGGAAATAGAAAATGGCCACATTCAAAAAATGCTGGACTTCCCCCAGTTTGAGAAGAGATGGAGGCCTTGTGATGAGGCCTGGAGACTGCAATCCGCAATAGACGCCTGCAATTCCAAGCCTCAGCATTATCGCGTGCGGCCTGGACCTACGAGAGAAACATCGGTGCTCGACCTTTTCTCTCCCGTACCACTGTGGGCTCAGCGACGCTGGGACCTCACAGGCCACCCCACTCCTCGGAGTGGGAGCTTGTTCTCCTATGTGCTTCCCGCAAGTGCCTTGGACGAGGAACTTCGGTTTTTGAAGAGCATGCTCTGGCTGATTGATTCGAGAGAGGTAGGGTAGTACGTTGGCTGAGACAATCGTTCAAACAATTCAGCAACTCCACCTGTCGCTCCGAGATTACATCGAGGCCGCCTATCACATCAGCAACCCAATTCTCGTAGCCCAAAGAAAATCTCTCTTGAATCAACTCGGGGTGATTCACCAACGTCCATACCTCGAAAGCACACGTCGCTATCAGACTCAGGAAAAGTTTGCCGACATCCACGGTCTCGACCCGGCCGTCCTTGAAATATTTGACACCATTTCCTCTGCCTCGAATGGTCTTCCGCTCATCATTCACGATCCGCCGTTCGCGCACCAAGCAGAAGCCGTGCGCCAAGCCCTCGTCGAACATAAGAGCTTGATGGTGACCACCGGCACTGGATCAGGCAAGACAGAGAGTTTTCTGCTACCTATTCTCGGCAAGATCGCGATTGAGGCGACAAAGCGGCCAAGTGTTTTTCAATCTTTCCCTGCCGTCCGGGCGATGATTCTGTATCCGATGAACGCCCTCGTGAACGATCAGCTGGGACGACTACGATTGCTCTTTGGTGATCCTCGACTGACGCGCAAGTTTACGGAATGGGCCGCCAGGCCTGCGCGATTTGCAAGGTACACCAGCCGGACGCTCTATCCCGGTGTGCGCAATGCAAAAAAAGACCAGGAGCGCCTCGCCCCGCTCTCGAATTACTACGTGCGGAACCTTAGCAGGGCACTTGATCCTGCCGACCCCCAACACACGGTCGCACAAAGGTTAGTGAGAGCCCTCCAAGACAGAGGCAAATGGCCGGCAAAGCCCGATCTGATCAAGTGGTTTGGTCAGAAAAAGTCGCGATGGCAGGACTCCAAATCTCGAGCTTTTTTGCGCTGTGTCACGCTACCCGGTGACCCGGAGCTTCTTACGCGACATGAGGTCCAGGAAGCACCACCCGATATCCTGGTGACAAACTATTCCATGCTTGAGTACATGTTGATGCGCCCGTTGGAACGACCGATATTTGATCGAACAAAGCAATGGCTTGAATCAAATCCCGACGAAACCTTCCTTCTTGTCCTCGACGAGGCACATCTTTACAACGGGGCCGCGGGCGCTGAGGTCGCCCTCCTCATCAGACGTCTGCGGAAGCGACTTGGGATTGACGCCGAGCGCTTGCAAGTCATCTGCACGAGTGCAAGCTTCGGAAATCCGCTCTATGCATCTCAGTTTGGAGCCCAACTGACGGGAAAGAATCCGCGCGATTTTGCCACGATCGCTGGAAATCTCTCATTGCGAACGCCATCCCAAGCTGGGACGTTACCGGATGCTGAGGCTCTTGCAGCAATAGATTTGACGCAATTCAACGAATCCGATGCGGCTGCTCGTATCGTTGAGGTGCGTACTTTTCTCGAATACCGGGGCGTGCAAAACCGCAATGATCTGGAGCTCGCCCTATATGATGCGCTTTCTTCCTTCCAACCGATGAACCGGCTAGTCAATCTCACAATGAATGAAGCACGTCCTATCGAGGCGCTTGGCGAAGACATATTTCCTGGGATTGAACCCAATTTGGGAGCCAGGGCAGTAACCGCGCTTACCACGCTTGGGAGTCTGGCGCGGAAAGCCAAGAACGAACCTGGTCTTCTTCCATGTCGGGTGCACGCCTTCTATCGTGGCTTGCCCGGGCTTTGGGCTTGTCTCGATTCCAACTGTTCTCAATTGCCTCCGCCACAGCGAGGCGGCCCCACGGGCAAACTCTTTGGCCAGCCCCAAGAGACTTGTCAGTGCGGTGCGCGTGTACTTGAGCTTTATACCTGCCGGAACTGTGGCACGGCATACGCGCGCGCCTATACCGACAACCTCGTGGAACCCAATTTTCTATGGAGTGAAGCTGGATCTGAGTTCCGGTCGTTCAAAGGCGAGATTACTGAGTTGGAGCCCTTGGACCTCCTATTGGAGGAACCAGTATCAGTGGATGTGGAACCCGCGGACTATGACCTGGTCACTGGTAGATTGAATCCGCAAAAATCAGGCGAACGCATTCGGCGCGTATTCCTCCGCAAAGAAAGGACACTCACACCTGCCAATGGCGAAGACGGCGAGGCGGCACGCGATGCAAAAGCTGGAGAGTTCCGTCCCTGCGGTGTATGCGGACAAACAGCAGCATACGGAAGAACCTACGTGCAAGATCACCAGACGAAAGGTGACCAACCATTTCAAGCCCTCATTGCCAAACAGATCCAAGTCCAACCTCCCAGTAATGCCCAGGCAACACGGCTTGCACCGCTCCGCGGCCGAAAGGTGCTGATTTTCTCTGATTCGCGCCAAACTGCAGCCCGACTTGCACCAAATCTTCAAAAATACTCAACTCTTGATGCACTGCGTCCATTGATCTTGGTTGGCTATCGGTATCTGCAACAGATTCAGATCTTGAAAGAGGCTCTTTCCCTTGAGGATTTGTACTTTGCAGTTCTTCTTTCCGCAAAGTTGTTAAATGTACGTCTTAGACCAGAACTTAGAACTGGTGAGCACTTCAACGAAGAATCAGTTGTAGAGCAGGCCATCCAGAGTGGCGGCATTTCAGATCCAACGCAACTATTGATTCTCTGGGGCAATTTACGCTCGGCTCCCATGCCCGAATCCCTCCTGGCTGCAACGATGGACGCCTTCCAGGATCGTTACTACGGTCTTGAGGCGCTGGCGCTCGCTTCAGTTACAGAAAGAGCGTCGCATTCGCGGAATATCGTTACCCTGCCGGACATACCCGGCGTCGCCACAACAGATGCCGCAAAGCTTGCTGTGGTCAGGACTTGGTTCCGCGGTTGGCAGCGTTTAGGTTTTTGGTTGGGGAAAATGCCCGCGGGTTGGTGGCAACTAAACGTGCGAGCGCATGCCACTGGGAATTTTACTCTCCTCAACAATTTCTTAAGGGACAAGGCTTCCAAATCGATTTTCCAGAAAGCATGGCTTCCGCAGCTCCTAGTCTGGTTCGCGGAGCCCGTTCCGGGAGATCAGTATCGGTTGAAGGGAAGCGAACTATCATTGCTCATCAGCACTGAATGGTCTTACTGCAAGGTATGCCGAACCCCACAACGTCCCATCCCCGGATTATCGGTGTGCGTAAATTGTGGAAAGGGCAAGGCAGAACCAATTGATCCCGACACGGACCCCGTGTTCGCAGCTCGAAAAGGCTACTATCGTGCGAGTTCGGTCGACGCCTTGCGAACTCCCCCTACGTCTCCAATGTCTCTCATCGCCGCCGAACACACAGCGCAGCTAAACACAGCACAGGCGGCTGAGGTTTTTTCCAAGGCTGAAGAACATGAACTGCTCTTTCAAGATGTCGATCTCGGTCCCGATGAGTCGCGAAGGGAACGGCCGGCAATCGACGTCTTGTCGTGCACGACAACCATGGAGGTCGGAATCGACATTGGAACGTTGTCTGGCGTGTCTCTCCGAAACATGCCCCCTGCTAGGGCCAACTATCAGCAGCGTGCCGGTCGAGCAGGTCGTCGCGGCAGTGCCGTAGCGACGGTCACGGCATTCGGCAGCGCGGACAGTCACGACGAGCATTACTTTACACATCCAGACCAGATGATTCGCGGCCTCGTGGACGATCCAAAACTGACGCTCGACAACTACGAAATTGCTAGGCGACATGTAACTGCCTACCTTCTGCAGCAGTACCATTCCGATCGCTTACCTGACATCGATCCACAGGATCAGCCACACCTCTTTGCTGTCCTGGGCACCGTCGCGGGTTTCAAGAACCCAACCTCAATACTTAACCGCAGCGATTTTGTGCAATGGCTCACTCACAATCAGGACAAACTTAGCACGGATGTTGCAGACTGGTTGCCCTCTGAATTGTCACCGGATGATCGCAAACGCCTTCTCGCTTCTCTCATTGTAGAAACCATCACTCCGATTGACGCAGCTATTGAATTCGACGCAAGCCAAGTCAATCCTATCCCCTCAACGGACACACAACCTCAACTTTCCCCAGAAGTAGATGACGCCGACATTGAAGTTCAACCAGAGGAAGGCCAAGAACTACCAGGTGGCGATCCGTCCGCAGAAAACCTGTTGGACCGATTGCTATACCAAGGTGTATTGCCTCGGTACGCATTTCCTACCGATGTCGCGACTTTTTACGTTTTCGACGTTGACCGATCCACGCGCTACCGGCCAGCGTTTCACTTCACTCCCTCTCAGGGTCTCTCGGTTGCACTGAGCCAATATGCTCCAGGTAAGGAAGTGTGGATCGGCGGGAAACGTTACACCTCTGGGGCGATTTACTCCCCCATTGGTCAAGAACGGTTTCGAGCATGGCAGAACAAGCGCTTATACTACGAATGCAATATTTGTCACTACGCTTGCACTGTTCCTCTTGAGCAAGGCGTCCGAGGCGAGTTCCGAGATTGTCGCGCATGCGGCGGAGTAGGTACATTCGGCGCAGCAAGATACTGGCTGCGTCCTCCCGGATTTGCGCATCCGGTCGATGTCGATGAGCAAACCTCTCTAGACGATCTGCCGCCCAAGAGTCATGCCACCCGTGCCAAGCTTGTTGCACCTAGTCCCGCTGCCGAGGAACGATGGACTCGCGTTAACGAGCGACTCCGATTGGCCCATCTTAAGGACCGCCTGCTCGTAACGAATCGCGGTCCCCGACAAGAGGGCTATAGCTACTGCACGAAATGCGGTCGTGTTGAACCGACGATATCCGCTATCAGCACCGTCTTTGCTGCCCACCGTAAACCGTTCCCGGGTGAGCGGGAGGCGCATTGTCCAGGTGGCGGCGCCGCGCGCAACCTCGTCCTCGGTACTGATTTCATCACAGACGTTCTCCTAATTCTGGTGACCGTTGAACGGCCATTGACGCTGAAACCAGGCCTACTGGCTACCGACGTGGTCCTACGAACTCTGAGCGAGGCATTAGCTAAGGCTGCATGCTCGTCATTGGAACTCAAGCCCAGCGAAGTCCAGGCAGAATACAGGCCTGCCCTAACTGAATTTGGTCAGACCGGCACGCAATCTGAAATCTACCTGTACGATACTCTTCCCGGCGGAGCTGGATTTGTTGCGCAGGCTGGGCGCCTCGGCCTGCCCCTTTTCGAGCAAGCACTCAAGCTTCTCGAAGATTGTGACTGCGATCGTTCCTGTTATCGCTGTCTCCGCAGTTACAAGAACAAGTTTGAGCACGACCTGCTCGATCGTGGTCTCGGTTCGAGCCTCTTGCGTCATCTTCTGACCGGTGCTCCCGCTGTTCTCGACCAGGCTAGGACCAACAAATCCACCGACCTGCTTTTTGAGGATCTCGAACGGCAACAGGTCAACTCGATTACGGTTGACCGAAACGCTTCGCTAAACGTACCCGGATTAGGCGAAATCGTGGTTCCGATTCTCGTACGGCAAGCGAGCGGCGGATTACGTGCAATAGGCATTCACGGCCCGTTAACGCCTGATGTTCCTGTCGACGGCGTACTCAACGACCTGAAGGAATATTCGGCTATTCCGGTGAAACTCGTTGATGAGATTGAAGTGCGTAGAAACTTGCCAAGAGCTACGAGCGATTTGCTACGCGAACTGGTCTAGATCCACCATGGAAGAGCAAATCACCCCAATAGTCTGGGCAGAGGAACCAAACACTTGGCCAGCAGCGCCAGAATGGATGAGTTTCTACCGACTTCTCGAGACCGAAGCTTGCCCTAGGCGCGTTGCACTCAAGTCCGCAATGTACCCGCACCTTTGGAATCGCCCTGGTTACCCACCCAAGCTCCGACTACCCGCACTATTTGGCCGAGTGGTGCATTTAGCTCTTCGGACACTCGGAGCAAAGTTCGCACAAGCCGGGTGCTCGTCAGCATCAGAGATTGGCGCTGTTACTTTGCTGAAAAACTTGGGCGGTCTCAGCCAGGTAGTCAATAAATGCGTAGATAGTGTATTCGCCGAACAAGCAGAGAACCCTCGCGGCGGTGCCTCCAGAAAGGCACTCTTCGAGAATTTGAAGGCACGACTACCTCAACTCCGCGAACAGGTCCAGATCAAGTTGAGATACCTGCAATTCGGAAAAGTCGCTCCAGTGGCGGTGAGCCACAGAAAGCAAGGAGCACCTCCATCCCAAACACTCGACGGGTCACATTCTGAGGTTGAATTGCGCGCACCTTCGCTACGGTGGATTGGCGTCGCGGACTATGTAGCGCTATTCGGGAACTATTGTGAAATCGTAGACTTTAAGAGCGGAAATCCCGAGCAAGAACATAAGCTGCAAATCCTAATATACGCACTTCTTTGGGCTCGCGACCAGAACCTAAATCCCGACGCTCGAATCGCAAATAAGCTCACGCTTTCATACGAGACGGGCACGATTGACGTCCCGGCCCCTTCACAAACTGAACTCCGCGAACTAGAAGAGAAGATTCAGACCCGCACAGAACTCGCTCGCAACGCACTTGGCACGCTTCTCCCTGACGCTAGACCTTCTCTAGACAATTGTCGTTTTTGCGACGTGCGTCACCTCTGCAGCGCATATTGGAAGCCGCAAACTCAACAACAATTTGCCCAGCACGAGTTACCCTCAAGCGACTACGTCGATCTCGAAATGAGGATCGTCTCGCAGCAAGCAATGAAAAGTTGGAAAGGTATAGTAACGTCCTCTCAGATCTTACAACCTGGAACGCACATACTTCTCCGAACCTCCGTGTTCGACAACTCGCTTGATGAAGTGCTGCCCTCAGCAATGGGCCATCAAGTGCGAATCCTAGACGGACGTCTAAGTAATCCATCCGCAGACGACTTCCCAGCGATAATTACGCTTTCCGAACGGAGCGAAGGATTCCTGCTTAAGTCGAGACGCTCGGAATGATAATCGCGATCTCGACATGCAGCGATCCAATTTGGGTTCCTGTTGGACACTTTTTAGAACCTTGGTCTCCTTGGCTTTCGACGGTGACAGTTAGGTTCGACAGACCATAGTTCCCACTGTTGGGAGGCCCTGATCACACCTCGAGGACTGCCCAGGGGAAGCACTACGATTTATTGCGCGACAGTTAAAAGGATCGACAAAAATGGGTCCATAACTGAGTCCATTGGCGGGGTCGATTCGCACAGCCTGGATTCAATTGCTCAACGACGACCCAGAAGGGAATCCAACGCCGGTTTGATTCGCCTACGCCGTTCAATCTTGTATAGCAGCCGTTGTTGCTAAACTGTCTTTATGGCCACAATCGACACTCTGGAACGCCCAACCGCAGTACTTCGCGGACGAAGGCTCGAGTATTTCACCGTAGTGTGGAACACGCTTGAGGGTTTGGTTGCGGTCGTGGCGGGGATTGTTGCGGGTAGCATTTCGCTGGTGGGTTTTGGAATCGATAGCTTCATCGAAGTAACGTCCGGTTCGGTCTTGATCTGGAGGATGTCCGTTGATTCGGATGTGCACCGCCGAGAGACGAATGAGAAGTTGGCGCTGCGAATCGTTGGTGCGTGTTTTCTTCTGCTCGCTGCTTACATCTCCTACGATTCGATTTCGGACTTGTGGTCGAAGCGAGCGCCGGAACACAGCGTTGCCGGAATCATACTGGCTTGCGCTTCTCTTGTTGTCATGCCGGTTCTATCGCGTGCCAAGCGCAAGGTGGGTCGTGCTTTGGGCAGCGCCGCCATGCACGCAGATGCTAAGCAGACGGAATTTTGCACCTACCTGTCGGCCATTTTGCTTCTGGGCTTGCTGCTGAACGCGTTCTTCGGACTGTGGTGGGCCGACCCAGTTGCAGCCCTCATCATGGTTCCTATCATCGCGAAAGAGGGGATTGAAGGATTGCAGGGTAAAGCCTGCGATGAATGCCGCTCGTGATAACTACTGGTATTGAATCTAGGCCTTGCCCTGACGCTCCTGGCTGTTAGCCGGGGAGGCGCTCCGAGCCGACCCAGAGTTGAGCCAGATCTCTGAGATTATGTTTGTATGTCCGCGTTACCAAGTATTCTTTCCCACCCGTTACACGGAGCCTGTACTCTCCCGTCGATAGAGGTTGGACTTTTTCCACTGCCGAAATATTCACGAGGACCGAGCGGTGGATGCGAATAAAACCGTAGGGCCTGAGCTTCTCCGCCATAGACGAGAGGGACTCGCGCACCAAATAGGGACTCGGTCGGTATCGCAGCGAAACGTAATTACCTTCGGCTTGCACTGCCACGATCTCGGCTAAATCCAAGAATACGATGCTACCGTTTGCCTTGAACGCGATTCGTGGCGCCTGTCGTTTTACTTGAAGAACCATCTCACGTGCAATGGCCTTCTGATCCTGAATCTCGCGGGCGCTCATGATGGAACCCTCGCATTGCTCTCTCGCTTCGGCTGCCTGCTCACGAAGCGAGACTGACGATTGCACTGCTCCTAATCGCAATCCTCGATTTATTCATGAAAAGTACCAGCGCCTTGGATCAGCCGGCCCATCGGCTTACTTCTGCCCAGTGCTCACCGCTGAGGGAAAGCTGGATTGTGCGCCGAAATAACACTCAATCGATTCGAGCCGTCCGTTCTTGATGCGGAGATACTCCACGTTCCGGAACGATTTACCGTTCTTGGTGTGGCAAAGATATTTCACAAAAGCATCCTCCGCGCCAGTGGTGACTCGCTCGAGGTCAAAGTGTGCAATGAAATCAACCTGTGTGTCCCAGCATTGCGTTTTGAAAGTGCTCTTGCTGATGTGGTCGTCGCCGGCCGCGCTCGAAAACGTGAAGTTGTCGGCGAGCAGCATATTGAACGTGCCCAAATCCTTCTTTTCCCACGCCGCGTACCACTTACGGATGATCTCCTCGTTCGCTAAGTCAGGCCCTCCCAATGCGCTGGCCCTTGCCAGTCCGGGTAGGGTCGCCGCACCGACCAGCGCGCAGGCTCCCGTCGCGAGCAGATTTCTGCGCGGCATCGTGATCCTTGTCATTGTTCGTTCTCCTTTTCATGATGTGTTTTAAACGCTTAGCCCGATCGCGATATGGTCAGCCCCGCTTGTAGTTGTCCGGCCGAAGAGACCTCAGCCATCCGACGATACTTCTGATTCCCGCTTTCCACGCCTTCGCATCCTGAGCATTCTTGGCTAACGTGGCGTAGCCCTCGACCGTGGCGATCAGAAACCTGGCAGCCTCGTTTGGATTCAGGTCGCTGCGAACTGTTCCTTGAGACTTCCCCCTCCGCAAAAGCGTTGCAACACCTTCCTGCCAGTCAAGGAATATCCTTTCCAGTCGCTTGCGGAATTGCTCGTCCAGTGGAGACATCTCCTGTGACAAAAGTAGCAGCGGACAACCGGCCCGAACGTCTTGCGGACTATCTGGTATCCGCCGAACAACGCCGATCAAAATGTCGATGGCTTCCCCCTCGCCCCGCATAGGACGCAGCCACCTGTCGTGCGTAAGTTTTGCGACCTTCTCTTCGACCACGGCATAGCCTAAGGTTTCCTTGCTCTCGAAGTGGTAATAGAGCGCTCCCCT
>Ga0210384_10001358_pt1 | contig 33538 bp, 31 predicted proteins | sample IncBWH2MmetaG_FD_160574 | JGI IMG/M metagenome (GOLD analysis project Ga0210384, IMG submission 160574) | Forest soil microbial communities from Barre Woods Harvard Forest LTER site, Petersham, Massachusetts, United States - Inc-BW-H-2-M | ecosystem: Environmental > Terrestrial > Soil >...
TTGGGGGGGGTGGGGGTTGGGGCGGTTGCTGGGGATGCGGATGGGGCTGGGGATGGGGACTCGGCTGGAGTCCTTTCTGGTATTGGCCACCGTACTACTACAGTCCATGGCTGGACTACGGCTATCCGTCCAGCTACTACATTTACCCTTAACCTATTGACGTGAAAGTTGGTCGCACGGTCTCAAGCTGACCGCAAAAGAATGTTGTCGATCAGCCGCGTGGTCCCTACAAAAGCCGCGACCGCAACCAACGTGCCGCTAGAAATATCTGCCACCGGTTCAAGCGTGTCCGGATCCACGATCTCGAAATAGTCGAGGCGCACCGAACTTTCCCCAGCAATGACCTCGCGCCCCGAGGCCAGCAGCTTCGCCGCGTCCCGCTCTCCCGCTTCCGCCAACTCCTGCACCCGCAGCAACGCACGATGCAGCACCAGCGCCCGCTTCCGCTGCTCGGCATCCAGATACGCATTCCGCGAACTCATGGCCAGCCCATCGGCCTCGCGCACAATCGGACACACCACAATCTTCACCGCCAGATTCAGATCGCGCACCATGCGCCGGATCACCGCCACCTGCGCCGCATCTTTCTGCCCGAAGAACGCCGCGTCCGGTTCCACCGCGTGAAACAATTTCGCCACCACCGTCGCCACACCGCGAAAATGTCCCGGCCGCGACCGCCCGTCCAGCCTGTCACTCAGCCCCTCCACCGTGACCCAGGTGTTTTGTGTGGGGCGGACACTCCCTTCGGCAAGCTCAGGGCAGGCTCTGTCCGCCAGACTTTGATCTTGTGGAGGGCCGGCACTCCCATCCGCCGCCGGATACATCTCTCCCACGGTCGGCGCAAACAACAACTCCACGCCTTCGCGCTCCAGCAATTCGCAGTCGCGCTCGAACGATCGCGGATACTTCGCCAGATCCTCGTTCGGCCCAAATTGTGTAGGATTCACAAAGATCGACGCCGTCACGATATCGCACGCCGCCCGCGCCGCCCGCACCAGCGACAAATGCCCCTCATGCAGCGCTCCCATCGTCGGAACAAATCCCAGCCGCTTGCCCGCGTACCGAGCCGCGCGGCAGGCACTCCGCATTTCGTCGATGGAAGCGCAGATCTTCAAGAAGTTGAGTAAGCCGCCGTGTGACTAAGCCACCGTGGAAGAGCGGCCCTTTAGGGCCGCGTAAGCCGTTGAAAATTAATCTGGGCTTCAGCCCTCGTCGTCCTTCTTCTTCGACCAACTGAGTTTTTCAGCATGCTGTTTAGCCCCGGTGGTGTCCTTCCCGACCCCGGTTTAATTGGACGGCACCCACTTCACCGCCACATGCGCGCCCTCGAGCATACCGCCCACAATACCTCGATTCCGCCGGATGGCCACATCGTCCTGCTTCAGGGGTCGACCGCCATTCTCCGCCGCCACCACCACGCGCCCATAAGGCCAGTTCGTCGCGGGGAGTCGCGCCAGCGCCGGCAGCACCTCGTCCGTTTTCAGAATAATCTCCGCGCTGTCGGCAGAGTCGAACAGCGCCACCCCATCCTCACGGATGATCAGGTAGGGATTACGCCACTTCTTCATGTCCTGAATGCGTTCATACTGCGCAGGATCGGCCGCAGGAATGGCCTGCAACACGGCGCTGGGATCGGGTGCCGGCGTCGGGCTCGGCTGCGATGAGCAACCCGCCAAAGCAAGACTAAACAACAGAGCCGCCGCCGCCCGCATCCGTCGAACCGTGAAGATCACAGGAAAGATGCTACCTCACCACCGCCGGAACGTCGTGCTTCGCCGCCCAGACCAGCGAGACGACCCATCCAATTACGGTCCATCCCAGGAAAAGGTTGAGCAGGAAGATCGCCAGCAGGTCGCGCTTGCTCCGCGCCAACGCAATGATCGACGGCAGGAAATACATTACGAACGGCCAGCCGAAGAAGAAAAAGAAGTGAAAGAAGATCGTTGAGAGAACCATGGATCCCCCCTTGCCCTAGCCTAGCACCATCAGGTGAAACGCGGCACTAAGCCCCAGCCACGCCACTGGATCAAGGTACGCAGACAAGCCTGGTTTTGTTCCTTCCAGCCCTATCCGTGTTAATCCGCGGCAAACGGTTTGCCCTACCGCCGGATCGACCGCTTCCGCGACAGCACCTCATCCAGCCCCGCTCCCGTCTCCTTCGGCAGATGATACGACTCCTCGTCCGCCGGATACCGATGCGCCCGCACGTCCGCGCGAAACGCCTGCACCGCATTCGTGATCAGCGCCGCCGCGTCGCCGTAGCGCCGCACAAATTTTGCCGGAGGTCCAAACGTCAGATTCAAAATGTCATGAAACACCAGCACCTGCCCGTCGCACTCCGGCCCGGCTCCAATTCCGATGGTCGGCGCGCTCACTTCCGCTGTAATCATCGCCGCCACTTCGCGCGGAATGCCCTCGACAAAAAGACACGCCACGCCGGCGCGGTCCAGCGCCACTGCATCGCGCATCAGCTGCTCAATGCCGGCAAGACTCTTTCCCTGCACCTTGTAGCCGCCCATCACATTCACTGACTGCGGCGTCAGCCCGATGTGCCCCGCCACGGGAATCTCGGCGTCAATAATCTGCCGGATCAAGTCCGCCCGCTTCTCGCCACCTTCGATCTTGACGACTTCAGCTCCGCCTTCTTTCACAAAGCGCGTGGCATTCACGATAGCGTCCTTGGGGTCAACCTGATAAGACCCGTACGGCATGTCGGCAACCAGCAGCGCATGCTTCACCCCGCGCCGCACCGCCCTCACGTGATGCAGCATCTCGTCCATCGTGACCGAGAGCGTGTTCTCGTAGCCCAGCACGGTTTGTGCCAGCGAATCGCCCACCAGCACCATATCGATGCCCGCCTCGTCGACAAGACGCGCGGAGGCGTAGTCGTAAGCGGTAAGGCAAGTGATGGGTTCGTGGCGGAGTTTCTGTTCCCGCAGAGACGCGGTTGTGATCTTATGGCCGGAGCCGTCTCCTTGAGAAAAGCCGGGACGGCCAATCGGGGTGATACTCATGATGTCCTCCAGTGCCCCTCCGCCTGTGGCGGATAGAGCCTGTGCACGCATCGTGGCGTCTACAGCTTTGGATGACGCTTCAACTATTGTAGCGGTGAAATCGTCGTTGGTCGATAGCCTTTTGTCTCAGTTGCGCTCAATGGGGCTCATTCAAGGGGCGTGAAGGCTTGATATAGTACCGTGAGGGCTGTACATTTATATGTGAGGTGCGTGGATTGGGCTACGAGACATTTGAACGCGGTTACGCGAGGTCCGAGGAGCTATCCATGACGGTCAGTCCTGCGGGACGCATTCTTCTAAACGCGGCCAGTTCTAGGACTCTTGAGGAGGCTGGGGTGAAGGCAGTGAAAGTCCTCTGGGACAAGGAACTCCACCGAATCGCTCTACAAGCGACAAGGAAGGGCGACAAGAACGCATACTCAATCGCGCGTGGTGGCTCGTCTCGATCCTCTGCTGTCACCGTCAAGGCCTTCCTGCAATACATTGGGTGGTCCTCGGACCGTCGTCAAACGGTCGCGGCGAAATGGGATGCACAGCAGAAGATGTTAGAAGCGGAGCTCCCCGCGCGATTCATCAAGGTGTACAGCGACAAGTCCAAACCGGGGCCAAGCGCTAGCTTGTGAAACATGGGTGAAAGAAACAAACGCGAGTTGGAACGCCGCATCGATGGCTTTTACTCCATCTGCGAAAAGATCCTGCTGCGGACTCTGATCTTCGGATGCTTCGTTTTCGAACTTGGCAGGTTTGCAAAGTGGCTGTTGCGATGAACAGGCTAGGGCACTTTGATTACCAGATATAAGAAGCTCCTCCGTTCATCTCCAGAAGCCGCGATCTTCGCGGTCTACGGAATGATTCACCTCATCCTGCTGTTAGCAGCCGCTGAGGTCGAGCAGGTGAAATCGCTTCTACACGCATTAGGCATGAGGTAGGTGCAAAACGACGAATCAACAAACGCGCCGAAGTTCGATCAGCACCAGAGGCCGAATTACAATTCCCGCCGAACTGCGCAAGAGACTCGGGTTCAAGCCCGGCACTCGCATCAACTGGAGCAATCAGGGCGGTCGGCTCGTTTTGACCAACGCAGCCACAGATCCGAAAAGCGTTGAGCCTGCCAGGGCTCGACGAAAGACCCGGCTGGCCACCACCCATTAATCACTGACGACTGCCTTGGCACCCCGCTACGACGCCCCGCTACCTCTTGCCTCATCCGCCATTTGGCGCTATACTATACGACAAATGGCAAACGACCTTCGAGCGGTGGTCAAGGAATTGGGCGGAGCGCGCACCCTGGGACGTCCGCTGGGAACTGACAGCGACCTTCGAGAGGCCATCCGCGAAGGATTTCCCCATGCGGTGCTGCAGAACGTAATGCGCGCCTCTGGCTTGACGCTCGAAGAATTGGCGAGCGCCCTGGACCTATCCTCCCGCAGCCTGCAGCGCCGCCGCCGCGGCCGCCTGGCCCGGTTCGAATCCGACCGCCTGTACCGCATGGCGCGGCTCATGGCTCTGGCCCGCGAGACTCTGGGAGAAGGCGGTCGCGCCATGCGCTGGCTCAAGCGCGCCAATCGCGCATTGGGAGGGGTAGCGCCACTCGCCGCCATTGATACCGAACTCGGCGCCCGCCAGGTGGAAAACATTCTCGGCCGCATTGCCTACGGCGGCATGAGTTGATGCGGGTATTTCGAGTGCTGCGCGCCGCCTATGGCCGCGCCCCCTTCGATGGAGAAGGCTCTTATCGGTTTGGCGGACGCTGGTCAAGCGCTGGCGTGCGCGTGGTCTACGCTTCCGAACACCAGTCTCTCGCCATGCTGGAATACTTCGTTCATCTGGACCCGGAGGATGCGCCCGACGATCTGATCCTCGTCACCGCAGACGTCCCCGACAAGATATCTCGCGGGCGTGTGAAAGTGGCAGACCTGCCGGCGAATTGGAGAGCAATTCCAGCACCTCCCGACATCGCCCAGATTGGCGATGACTTCGTGAAAAAGGCTGAGTATTGCGTGCTCCTCGTGCCTTCCGCGCTGGCGCCGCACGAAAATAACTGCCTGATCAACCCGCAGCATCCTGAATTCAAGGAGATCGCGCAGAACGCCGCCGAATCTCTTCGCTACGATCCGCGCATGTTCCGCGGAGGTCCCCGCCCGGCGAAACACCGGAAGAAGTGATTGCCGCTCTTCTTACTTTTCTCGATGACGCCTACTGTTCTCCCTCAGCCAGCCGACATAGCCAGACTCATCGAGCGATCCTGCTGCGAGCCCGAACATGGCCTGTGTGGCATCTTCTTCGCTGGCCTTGAAGTCGAAGCCGTTGAGTTCCAGGAAGAGCACGCCGACCACAAAACCAGTCCTCTTGTTGCCATCGATGAAGGGATGGTTGCGAACTATGCCCGCTGTGTAGAGTACCGCCATTTCAACAACGTCGGGGGAGTTGGCACAGGTATAGTACTGTCGTGGCCGCGCCAGGGCCGACTCCAGCAGTCCCTGATCGCGAACTCCTACGCCGCCCCCGTGCAGCGCCAGTTGCCGGTCGTGGATCACGACCACAGCGCTTGTCTCGATCCAGAGCGGTTCTTTCCTTTTCCTCGCCACGCGTCACTTTGCCAGGGCGCGCAGCGTGTTGCGATAGCGGCCCATGATTTCTTCGGCCTTCTCCATTTTTTGTTCGAAGGCGGGGTCGTACGGAGTGAGCCGGTAGTCGCCGTCTCCAGCTTCCACCAGAAAAACTCGCTCCCCGTCTCCGGTGCGCAGGCGTTGAATTACTTCCTTGGGCAACACCACGCCCAGCGAGTTGCCAAATTTGCGAATCTTGAGTTGAACCATCACGCGCTCCAGTGTTATTACAATTGTAATAACACCGTAGAACAAGCGCAAGCCACATTATTTGAGGGATCGACGAATACCGGCCAACGACCAACGACTAACGACCGTCCTCAGGCCCCCGCCGCGTCCTGCCCACCCAACGGCAAAAAGTACTGCGTCCCCTTGATCGGCTCGGTGACTTTGCGCAGCAACTCCTGCAAGTCCTCGTTGCGATCGACGAAATCGATCTCCGACGTATTCACGATCAGCAGATCCGACGACGTGTAGTGAAAAAAGAAGTGCTCGTAGGCCTTCACCACTTCCTCCAGATACTCGTCGCTCACCGCCCGCTCGCTGGGAGCATTTTTTTTCTTGAGCCGCTTCTTCAACACCTCCGGCGTAGCCTGCAGATAAATCACCAGGTCGGGCGTAGGCAGCAAATCGCGGAAATGGTTGTAGTAGCGGTTATAGGTATCGAGTTCGTGGTCCGTCAGATTGAGGCAGGCAAACAGCTTGTCCTTCTCGAAGATAAAGTCCGAGACCACGATCTTCTGTGACCGCGGCCCCAGATCGAGCGCCTGCAACTGCTCGAACCGCCGCACCAGAAACGTAAACTGCGCCTGAAACGCCGCCCCCCGCTCCCCCTCATAGAATGACGCCAGAAACGGGTTCGCCTCTGCCTCCATCACCCGCTGTGCATTCAGCCGCTCCGCCAGAATGCGCGCCAGCGTGCTCTTGCCCACTCGGATGGGCCCTTCCACAGCAATGTACCGGGGCAGTTCAAAAAGATTGGCCATGTTTTCGTGGAAGCTTCGTGCGATCTTTCGGAATTCAGAGGATAGCTCGGATGGCGCTCACTGGCAATTGCGGGATGAGTTAACAGGAACGATTGAGTAATTAGGGAATTGAGTCGTTGAGCGATTAAGTCATTGAGAGATTGAATATCAGAGTCCGCGTCCTCACCGTTTTCAATCGCTCAATCGCCCAATGACTCAATCACTGACTCGATCCTTTACAATCCTCCCCATGCTCGGACCCGTACTCGCCGGAACGGCCGCCGCTGCCGCGCTGACTGCCGTCGGCTACCAGTCCATGGCGCCGACCGGGCAGTGGTGCGGCCGCACCTTCACCGGCCTTTCACGTGGCACAAAGCGACTCGCGCTCACCTACGACGATGGCCCCAACGACCCGCATACGCAGCGACTGCTGGAAGTTCTCGCGAAGCATGATGTACGCGCAACTTTTTTTCTGATCGGACGCTATGCGCGCCAACATCCCGACATCGCGCGCGAGATCGTCCAAGCCGGCCATGTAGTCGGCAACCACACCTTCACGCATCCCCTGCTGACCTTTAAGAGCGCGTCCGAAATCCGCCAGGAACTCTCCGCCTGCCGCTCGGCCTTACAAGACGCCATCGGCGAGCACTCCAATCTCTTCCGCCCCCCGTTCGGCGGACGCCGCCCCGCAGTTCTGCGCATCGCCCGCGAACTAGGCCTCGCCCCAATCATGTGGAATGTGACCGGCTACGACTGGACCGCGCCTCCGTCCACCGAGATCGAACAAAAGGTCGTCAAGCAGATTCGCGGAGGCGACGTAATCCTCCTCCACGACGGCGGCCACAAACAAATGGGCGCCGACCGCTCCCAAACCGTCCTCGCCACCGAGAACCTGATTAAGAAATACAAAGCAGAAGCCTACGAATTCCTAACGATCCCGCAGATGATGGAGTAGAACCACTAATCTGTCATCCCGACCGGAGCGAGCGAGAGCGAGCGGAGTGGAGGGACCTGCTGTCCACTCCCACTCACGAAACTTTCCCCGGAGCTACCCTCGCATCGCCGCAAACGCCGCCTTCGCCGCCGCAATCGTCCGGGCCACATCGTCCTCCGTATGCGCCGCCCCCAGAAACGCTGCCTCATATTGCGAAGGCGGCAAATACACGCCACCATCGAGCATGCCGCGAAAGAATTTCCCAAACGCATCCGTCTTCGACTTCGACGCTGAATCCCAATCCGTCACCGGCCCCGGCGTGAAGAACCAGGTAAACATCGATCCCACGCGGTTATGGCACAGCGCAACTCCCGCGTCCTTCGCGGCCGCCGCAACGCCTTCAACTAGTTCTCCACTCAACTTCTCCAGCCGCGGATAAATCTCACCCTTGCGATCCCGCAACTGTTGCAACATCGCGCAGCCCGCAGCCATGGCCAGCGGATTCCCTGACAGCGTCCCCGCCTGATACATCGGCCCCAGCGGCGCCACCAGATCCATGATCTCCTTCGGCCCGCCGTACGCGCCCACCGGCAATCCTCCGCCAATAATCTTCCCCATCGTCGTCAGGTCCGGCTTGATGTTATACAGCTCCTGCGCTCCACCAAACGCCACGCGAAATCCCGTCATCACTTCGTCAAAAATCAGCACCGAACGCTCGCGCTCGGTCACCAGCCGCAGCCCCACCAGATAATCGTCGGCCGCCGGAACACATCCCATGTTCCCCACCACCGGCTCCACGATCACACACGCAATCTGGTGCTTGAACTTTTGAAACGCATGCTCGACCACCGACAGATTATTGAACGGCAGCGCCAGCGTGAACTGCGTAAACTCCTCGGGAACGCCCGCCGATCCCGGAATTCCCAGCGTCGCCACTCCCGACCCGGCCTTCACCAGCAGCGCGTCCGCGTGCCCGTGATAGCACCCTTCGAACTTCACAATATATTTGCGTTTCGTGTAAGCCCGCGCCAGCCGGATCGCCGACATCGTCGCTTCCGTCCCGGAACTGACGAAGCGCACTTTCTGCATGTGCGGAAACGCTCCCAGCACCAACTCCGCCAGGTCAGCCTCCGAAGGTGTCGACGCTCCGAAGCTGGTGCCATTGCAGGCCGCACCCACAATCGCGTCGAGCACATTCGCTTCCGCGTGCCCCAAAATCAGCGGACCCCACGATCCGATGTAGTCGATGTATTCGTTCTCGTCCGCGTCCCAGATGTGCGACCCTTTGCCGCGCACAATAAACAGCGGATCCCCACCCACCGATCGAAACGCCCGCACCGGAGAGTTCACGCCTCCCGGAATCATGCTCTCCGCCCGCTGCTGCAGGCGCCGCGACTGCTCCGTCTTGCGCGATGTAGTGGACGGCATCGAATCCTCTCGACCAGAAATAAAAAACTTAAAAGAGAAAAAAGATGTCAGCGCGTCGACCAATTGCAACCGATTACTATAGCAGCGCCCGCCAACTGGAATTCATCAGATATTCATCGTTCTGCAATCCCCTTGCAACATCCCGACAGTACCCTCAGGTCATCAAGTTACCCTTCTAACCGGGAGGGTTTTGAGGGACAGTCTCGGGGGCTCCGGACTGTCCTTTTTGCTTTTCACCGCGCCTTTGTGGGTCAGCCCTTGTGGGTCGGACACTCCTGTCCGACGCCTTTGCACTTGCTTTTGTTCCTGACAGCAAAAACAAGATCAAAGCCAACAGCGGCGGACAAGAGTGTCCGCCCCACAAAGGCCGTTAACCACACTTAACCCGCCATCGTATAATCATCCCCAATGATCACCGTCTCCAAGGAGGACTACCTCAAGTCGATCCTCGAAGCGGAGAGCGAGGGCGAAGCCGTCATCTCCGCGCGCCTCGCGGACCTGCTCAAGGTCTCCCCGCCCGCGGTGACCATGGCCTTGCGCCGCCTGAAAAAGGACGGCCTCGTCCGCGTCGAATCCAGCGGCGAAGTGAGTCTCACCCCCGCCGGCCGCAAGATTGCCCGCAAGCTCACGCTCCGTCATCATCTGATCGAACGCATGCTCTCCGAACTTTTCGGCATGGAGTGGTGGAAAGTCCACGACGAGGCCGAGCGCCTCGAACACGCCGTCTCCCCCGACTTCGAAGCCAAACTTCTGGCGAAGCTCGGCTCCGGAGGCGCCTGTCCCCACGGCAATCTCAGTGAACTTGAAGGTCCTGCAAGTCGCCGCCGCCGCGGCCTGGTCCTGCTCGCCGACGCCGAACTCGACACCATCTACACCGTGAGCGGAATCTACGAACGCGACCGCCGCCTCCTGGAGTTCCTCGAGCACCGCGGCGTCCGTCCCGGAGCCAAGCTGCGCCTCCTCGAACGCAACTACGACCAGACCCTCACTCTTTCCACTCCCGCCGGTACGGTATCGCTGGGCCCCGCCGCCTCCGAGCGAGTCTGGCTCGCCCCCGCCGCCCGCCCCAAGCGCTAACGCCTTCCTCCGACAGGTCTTCTGTTGAAAACTCGCCCCTGAATCGATCGGTTTTCTTGATCCAGCAGAGGCGAAGGTCGCTCGTAGAAAGAACACCTGGAAGCAAAGGCCTTCGTGAAGCTTCGTGTCCTTCGTGGTTCAAGCTCTTTCGCCCACGCATCAAACTGATCGGTAGATTAGTTAACCATAGTTTATATTCTGCTATATACTTACGCTAATGGTCTGAGCCCGACATCGCTCAGCACTACTCCTTCTGCATGAACGAGACGAAGACAACTACGCAACCGCCAAGGGAGTTGCCGTCGCCCACCCCGCCGCTGACCGACGCCGTCGTTATCACTCACGAAGACATCGACCGCGCCCACGACCGCGAACGCGTCCTCACCACCCGCACCCAGCGGGGCCCCTGGTCGCGCGCTCGGCTGCTCTGGCTGCTCGTTGGTCCCGGCATCCTCGTCATGCTCGGAGAAAACGACGGCCCCAGCATGCTGTCCTACGCCGCCACCGGAGCCCGCTTCGGCATCGGCTTCTTTCTCCCCTTCGTCGTGCTCACCTTCGTGATGGCTTGCATTGTCCAGGAAATGACCGTGCGCCTGGGCGCGGCCACGCATCGCGGTCACGCCGAACTCATCTTCGATCGCTTTGGCCCGTTCTGGGGATGGTTCTCCATGATCGACCTCATGGTCGGCAACTTCCTCACCCTGGTTACCGAGTTCATCGCCATCCGCGCCGGCCTGGGATACTTCGGCGTTCCTCCGGCGGTCTCGGTTCTCGGCGCATGGGTCGTCCTGTTCGTTGCGCTGATGGCCCACCGCTACTGGACCTGGGAACGCATCACCCTCGTCGCCGCCATGTTCAATCTGGTGTTCGTTCCCGTCGCCCTGCTCAGCCATCCCCACTGGGGAGCCATCGGCAGATCACTCATCACCTTCAAGCCGCTCCCCGGCGGAGTCACACAGGAAACTGTCCTCATCCTGCTTTCCAATATCGGAGCAACCGTCACGCCCTGGATGCTCTTCTTCCAGCAGAGCGCCATCGCCGACAAAGGACTTACCACCCACGACATCCGTTTCGGCCGCATCGACACCATGCTGGGCGCAGCTTTAGCCGCACTCGCCGCGCTGGCCACGATCGTCGCCACCGCCCCGCTGTTCGCCCACGGCATGTCCGTCGGCAACTTCGAAGGCGCCCAATTCGCGCAGGCCCTTCAACCCTTCGTCGGACATTGGGGCTCCGCGCTTTTCGCTCTTGGCATGTTTGAAGCGGGCATGGTCGCAGCCGTTACGATTTCAACTTCCTCGGCCTATGCCTTCGGAGAAGTCGCCCACCACCCCCACAGTCTGAATCTCCCCTTCCAGCAGGGAAAGTCTTTTTATCTAGTCCTGATTCTCGAAGCCGCCGCCGCCGCCGGACTGGTCCTGATTCCCGGCATCCCCCTGGTATACATCGTGCTGATCGTCAACGTGATCGCGGTGCTCGCCATGCCTCCCGCCCTGCTGTTCCTGTACATGCTTGTCAACGACCGCGAAATCATGGGAGACCTCGTCAGTCCCCTGTGGGCCAACATCTTGGCTTTGGGAGTCGTCGTAATCCTGGTCGCCGCCGGAATCCTGTTCGGCGTCAGCGTAGTCGCTCCGCACGCCCTGGCATTACTTGGAGGCCATTAGATGACAGTCGGAATCAACCGCGCGAAGCACACGGCTGCAGCCGAAACCAGATTTGGGAAGGGCACAGCTCCAGCCGCCGGAATCGAATGTAGAAAGATCGCCGCCTCGGCCGTTCGCCGGAAACGCCACGAGCGCATGCAGCGCCGTCGGAGAGCGCACGAACTCATGCGTCGCCGTAGAAGAGCGCATGAACTCATCCTTCGTCGTAGGACAGCGCATGAACTCGTGCGTCGCCGTGGAAGAGCGGCGCTTTCAGCGCCGCGTAAAGCGACCCCAATCCAACCGGGCTTCAGCCCCAGTGGCCACGGGGGAGAACTCTAAATGGACCCACACTTCAAATCCGCTCCCAGCGCCGAAGTCAGCGGCGCGGACCTCGCATCCGTCGTCGCGTCTCTCGAACCCGACCAACTCATCTCCGAAAAAGCGAAACATCACTGCCCCCGCCGCCAGCTGACCCGCACCGAAATGATCCTCTTCTGGGCGCTGCGCCTCTATCTAGTCTTCATGTTCGGAGTCGTGATCTACCAGGTCTGGACGGGAGCGCACTAAGATCGCATCGGCAAGAGTGAAGGCTTTCCTTCGTGCACCTTCGTGCCCTTAGTGGTTCAAGGTTTCGAAATCCGACCACTACGCAAACTCCGTCTCAACGCATTACACTAATAAGTTGCGATCCGCGCAGCGAGATCCGCATGCGCCCGAAATCATTCCCCGAGGAAGGCCATCATGTCTGTAAATAGTTTCAACAGCAAATCCGCCCTCAAGGTCGGCAGCAAAGATTACGAAATCTACCGCCTCGACGCCCTCGACCAGCAAGGCATCTCCACCAAACATCTGCCCTTCTCCCTGCGCATCCTGCTCGAAAACCTGCTCCGCACCGAAGACGGCCGCAACGTCACCAAAGAAGAAGTGCGCGCCCTCGCGAATTGGAATAGCAAGTCGAAGCCCGAGAAAGAAATCGCCTTCACCCCCAGCCGCGTCCTCCTGCAGGATTTCACCGGCGTCCCCTGCGTCGTCGACCTGGCCGCCATGCGGGACGCCATGCAGACTCTGGGTGGCGACCCCACCCTCATCAATCCCCTGCAGCCGGTTGAACTCGTCATCGACCACTCCGTCCAGGTCGACGAATTCGGCACCGCCAACGCCTTCGACATGAATGCCCTGCTCGAGTTCCAGCGCAACAAAGAGCGCTACTCCTTCCTCCGCTGGGGCCAAACCGGATTCCGCAACCTCGCCATCGTCCCCCCCGACACCGGCATCGTGCATCAAGTCAATCTCGAATACCTCGCCCGCGTAGTCTTCGTCCACGAGTCCCCCGGCAAGCGCGTAGCCTACCCCGACACCCTTGTGGGCACCGACAGCCACACCACCATGATCAACGCTTTGGGAGTGCTGGGCTGGGGCGTGGGAGGGATTGAGGCCGAAGCAGCGATGTTGGGACAGCCGGTCTCCATGCTGATCCCGTTAGTCGTAGGAGTGAAACTGACTGGCCGCCTGCGCGAAGGCGCGACCGCCACAGATTTCGTTCTCACCGTGACCGAGATGTTGCGCAAGCACGGCGTCGTCGGAAAGTTCGTCGAATACTTCGGCCCGGGCCTGCGCGACTTGTCGCTCGCCGACCGCGCCACCGTCGCCAACATGAGTCCTGAATATGGTGCGACGTGCGGGATTTTTCCGATTGATAAAGAAACGCTGCGCTACTTGCGACTTACGGGACGCACTGAGGAGCAGATTGCTCTGGTCGAGGCTTACAGCCGCGAGCAGGGATTGTTTCACGACGAGAAGACTCCGGAAGCGGAGTACTCCGAGTTGCTCACGCTCGATCTCGCGACCGTCGAGCCCAGTCTGGCCGGACCGAAGCGGCCGCAGGATCGTGTCGTGTTGTCGCAGGCCGGGGAGTCGTTCAACAAAGCACTGCCTTCGCTGATCAAACCGAAAGCTGGTGCCACGAAGACGGCGCCTCCTGCCTCCGCAATCGCTAACAAGGCTCGATGGGAGCAGGAAGGCGGCAGCCCTGCGGCAATTGGAGTCGAAGATCCGAACGTACATGAGCATGTGTCCGCCTCGGTGAAAGATTCGCTGAAGCACGGCAGCGTCGTGATCGCGGCGATCACGTCGTGCACCAACACTTCGAATCCATCGGTACTGATTGGCGCGGGACTGCTGGCAAAGAAAGCCGTCGAAAAAGGCCTGACCGTTCCGCCATGGGTCAAGACCTCGCTGGCTCCGGGATCGAAGACCGTGACCGACTATCTCGCCAAAGCCGGGTTGACGCCGTATCTCGAGAAGCTGAAGTTTCATCTCGTCGGCTACGGCTGCACCACTTGCATCGGCAACTCTGGGCCGCTTCCCGAAGAGGTGTCGAAGGCCATCGACGAAAAAGAGCTGGTGGTCGCGTCGGTGCTTTCGGGAAACCGCAACTTTGAGGGCCGCATCAATTCCGAAGTGCGCGCCAACTACCTGATGTCGCCGCCGCTGGTGGTCGCCTTCGCGCTGGCGGGCCGCATCGACATCGATTTGCGCAAGGACCCGATCGGCAAAGGCCGCGATGGCCAGCCGGTCTACATGGCCGACATCTGGCCGTCGCAGCGCGAGATCGACGAGACCATGCAGCAGTCGATTACTTCGGAAATGTTTTCGAAGTCGTACGCCGACGTTTTCGCGGGCGACGAGCGCTGGCGCGGGCTGGTTGTGCCCAAGGGGCAGACCTATGCGTGGGACAAGGACTCGACCTACATCCGGCAGGCTCCGTATTTTGACGACATGTCGGTGAAGCCTCCAGCCGTGAAGGAGATCAAGAAAGCGCGCGTGCTCGCGGTTCTCGGCGACAGCGTCACCACCGACCACATTTCACCCGCGGGCTCGATCAAGAAAGACGGTCCCGCCGGAAAATATCTGCAGGAGCATGGCGTAAAGCCGGGGGACTTCAACTCCTACGGATCGCGCCGCGGCAATCATGAAGTGATGGTGCGCGGCACGTTTGCCAACGTGCGGCTGCGCAACAAGCTGGTCTCGACCGAAGGCGGATTCACCCGGCACCTGCCGACGAACACCGAAATGTCGATCTTCGACGCCAGCGAAAAATATCGCGCCGCGGGCACGCCGCTGGTCGTTCTCGCGGGCAAGGAATACGGATCGGGCTCGTCGCGCGACTGGGCGGCCAAAGGTCCGGCGCTGCTGGGCGTGCGCGCCGTGATCGCCGAAAGCTACGAACGCATTCATCGCTCGAATCTGGTGGGCATGGGAGTGCTGCCGCTGCAGTTCCTCGCGGGCCAGAATGCGGAATCGCTCAAACTGACGGGCGAGGAAATGTTCGAGATCACCGGCATCCGCGACCTGGTCGACCACTTCTCCGCCGGAAGCACGGTGAAGGTGAAGGCCACGAGTTCGGGAAAAGACAAAGACAAGGGAAAGGATCCGGTCGAGTTCGACGCACTGGTCCGCATCGACACACCGCAGGAAGCCCTGTACTACGCCAACGGCGGGATTCTGCAGTATGTGCTAAGGCAGTTGCTGGCGACGAAGGCGCAGGCCGTAGGCATGTAGTCTGGCCTCGAAAACCCACGTCTTGAAATCACGGATGTCGCGTGCCCGAGGCTGAGCTATACTCGCCATCCTAAGGTGCCCATGTCAATACTCGATGAGTTCCGCGCTTGGTTGGAAGGTCGGTCCGAGGAGGAGAGCTTCTTCTCCGGCACCTTCTGGTTGCTGTTTTCCAGGCTTCCGGAGGTTGAGTTCCATCGCGCACTTGAGCTTAACGCTGTATCCGTTTCGCCGATTCCGGCGGTAGCCCGATCCACAACATCGACGGTCTACATGCGGACTGGCAATTCGGTGCGAGCGACATTCGCTGAACTTCCTGTACACCGCGACAATTTCCGCATCCTGTTCTCGTTGGATAAGCCTGCGCAAGCCCTTCGGCCAATGTACCGGCTGCTCACGCGCACGAGAGGGAGAGTTAGTCTCTTCCCACTCGGGGCTCCGCTGGTCAAAGCATGTGCGCGCCTCGTTCCGGGTCAGCCTCTTGAGGAGACTCAGGTTCTGCGTGGTGTTTCATATCCGACGAGGCCAAGCTATGGCGGGGCGGACATCAATCTCAGACCGGGGAACGCCTCGGTATTTTTTGCGAGGCTGCGCGAGGATCGCAGGGTCCTGAAGACAGCAAAGTTGAGGGCTCCCACTGGAAAGAGTTCATTTTGCGAGTTCACCGTTGGCCGCGCCGGCTACATAACTTATCACAAGGGGACCCTTGGTCCGCTCTTGGACCTAGTAGCCAGCGAGCTTCCGAAAAAACTTTCGGATTCCGTCCGCCCGTTTGAAAAAGCTGGCGGGCGCTTTGTGGAGTTCCGTTTCGAGGAACCGCTGTTCGTTGATCGAACGAACTACTCCGTCGTGGTTGATGCATTGTCTCACCTGCCGCGCACCTCGTTGGCGCTGCTACATACGAACCCGTACTTCCATGCCGCTTTGACGAATTACGAAGACGGGAGCGAATTCGACATTTTCATCACGGGCCACTCGACAATCTCCATACAAGGGCGGGAAGAAGCGTCGCCCGCCTCGTTCCTACGAATCCAGAATGGACTCACCGAGCAATTTCGCGATGCCAGCGTCTCGCTGGAAAGGCCTGCTGAATTCGGCATGCAAGATCTCCTGGATGGGCAAGTTTAGCCCCGATGACTAGCCTCTCAAAGGCCGAGGACCAGATACGCGAACACTTTTCAGTCGTGCTCAAGGAGTACGGTGCCTTTGACAGAACTCTCAGCGCGCTATCGTCGCTTAGTTTCATACTCAGCGAGATCAGAGAGATTGCCCACGAAACGGAGATGGTCGACTTCCGGCCGAAAATCCTATCCATCGATGCCGACTCGGACCTGTACACCCCGGACGGACTGATCGTCAGCAAGCGTTGCGACTTCGTTTTGGAGCTGAAGACCTCGTGGGACGAAAAGGACGTTCCGCAAATACTCAAGTACGGGCAAAGTCCAGGATTCATCTTGCCCGATGGCAAGAACCAAGCGTTCCGGCCCAACAAATGCGTTCTACTGGGCTACCAGAATCCTCCGGGCCTGGCGAATCTCGACTCCCTTTTCAATGCTTGGGAATCACACAAGTTTCCCTTCCCTCTCGTCGTGTTTCGCTATAGTTTGGAAAGTGCGCCCGAAGGCGATCGGATGTACTTCGCACGGGTCGCGTATGCCAGAAATGGTTTGTGTCCTGCATCAAAATTGGGCGAGGCCTTGAACAACCCTCGGGGCTTTCCCGTGAGCGCCGACCGCTACAAGTTGCACCGTTCCAGATTTCACAAAGCCAACGATCAAGTGATCGCGAGTTACGCCGCCGTGATTTGGTGGACTAAGTACGTGAAGCATTACCTGTCCGAGGAACAGCGGAGCGAAATGGCAGATCGGGGCCGACTGAGCAGCCCGCTCGTGCTCAAGTGGGAGGAGATTAATACGATTCCAGAGCTCGCCGATGTTAAAGTGCCCCTCGGCCCCAAGGATGTTCAGCGCGCTCTCGAATTCCTCGCACAGGCAAAGCTGGTCTCGTTCAAGCGCCGGCTCGGTGCGTACAAGATTGAACTGAAGGAAGATCGATATATCAGAGTCCCGCGCGACGGCCCCATCACCAGGGCGGATGCTCAAGACATTGCAATCAAGATTCTTGCGCGTTGGGCCAGAAACAAGGTCAAAGCGCCGGTGGATCGGAGCCGCGCTAAGAGCGGTAAGGCGGGTCGGCGACGCACGCCCACTAGGGATCCGAGACAGGCCAGCTTTTTCTAGCAAAAGTCACGGGACAGGTTCCATCGTTTGTGACTTACCCAGGACTTACGTCCTGGGCTAACGCATGCCGCCGCTCCGCGGCTGGACTATCGTGATTTGTTGCGGCGGGATAGGTCGCTTCCGCTTTTGCCAAGCAGTCCCCAGGCTTCGCGGTAGGGTTCGTATTTATTGCGGTTGTAATGCGAGTCGGCTTCTGGACATAACAGGATCCCGCTCTTCATCCCGGTCTTCGGTTTATCAGAAAGAATCACGGCGGTGGGGATCAGGTACCAGACGTTGGTGGGGATGATGTAACTGGCGAAGAGGTCGACGGATGCGAGAGCGTATCCGGTGTCGTGGCCGCCGCCGCGGAAGCGGCAGTAGTATCCGGAGCGCCGGCGGGAGGAGGTGGATTTGACCTGCACGCGGAGGAAGTGGGCGGATTGGTCGATGCCGACGTCGTAGGCGCGGGAATCTCCCCAGGGTTTTAAGAGGTGATAGCCATGCGAAGCGGCCGCTGCCATGAATTGGAGTTCGACCCATTCGCCACGCTGCTTGAAATTGTTGCCCCAACGCCTCATCCGCACTGCCCCTGACTCGGCCCGACTTGACTGGATTCGGTCCCGAAAACACAAAGGGCGCGACCGGTGGGCCGCGCCTTTCGGAATAATTACTCTATATATCTATTCTACTAAATTGATGAGGGCAAAGTGGACATGGTTAGTGACTTTATATTGTGAACGCTTTCATGGTGTTGGGTGCGATCGTGTAGTTTTTGCCTATTGACAAGAAATGGGGGAAACGTGGTTTTCGGCGGAATCCGGGTTCGGTGAGCCTCAGGGCTAAAGAGCGTGAGTGAGAACCTGTGCCGTCCCTCCGGGACTTGTTCTATTGTTCGCACTTTACCCAGGGCTTACGCCTTGGGCTTAAATATGTCGCCGCTCGGCGGCTGGATTTTGGCGGACTCCGGACAACCGTCCTCCCGCAAAGCCGGTTCTCACGCACACACTAAAGCCCGTCCGCCTTGGCGATTGTACGCGGCGCTGAAGCGCCGCTCTTCCACAAAATCATTCCGACAATTTATTCCGAGATTCGCACTAGAACTCGATGTGGGCGCGGAAGGAGGGGACGAGGACGGGGCCGCGGTCGCGGTTGTAGCCGGGATTGTTGATGTGCTGCAGGCCGGGCGCGAGATAAATGCCGCGCCACACGTGCACGGTGTAATAAGACTCGAGGATGTTTTCGCGGCCGTAGTTGAGGTGGCCGTCGCCGAGCAGGAATCCGAGGCCGCCGGCGGCGAGATAGTTCTGGTGATCCTTCATGATGGCGTTGCTGATGAAGGCGATGCCGGCGCGGTCCTGCTTGCGATGCCACCACGCACCGTTCGCGCCCACGCCCTCGGCGAAAGTTTGATCGACTTCCGTGTAGGCGAAGGATTCGGTCTTGCCGTTGTCCCATCCGAAGCGGGCGAAGGCGGTGAGGTAGTGCGTGAGGTTCTGCTCCACGTTGATGCCGAAGCCGTACTTGCGCGTAATGTGCCAGGGGTGGTTGGTGATGTCGGGCGTGGTGCCGGCGGCGGCGGCCTTAGCAACCTGATCGCGGTAGATGCCCATGTTGGCGTAGTTGGTGAAGGCGAGCAGGCGGACGACGCCCGCTTTTTTCGGGATGAAGCCGTGACGGAGTTCATATTCGAAATTCTCCGCATGGACCTGCCAGGGCTTCCAGACCAAGTCGATGCCGTTGGCAACTTTAGGCATGAGGCCTTCGGCAAAGCGGAATCCCCAGTTGCGATCTTCGAAGTCGGCGGTGAGTCCGACGGTGTAGCCGCGAGTGTCGGCGGCGTAATCGTAGGCGCCGTTGTTGTCGGTGGTCCAGTTCAGGAACTGGAAGTGGGTGTCGGAGCCGACGGAATTGATGTCGAAGAAATCCGGCAGGCTGAACTTGCCGACACGGAGTTCGAGGCGGCGGCGCGGCAGTTCTTCGAAAAGAGAGAGCCAACTGCGCTGGTTCTCGATTTTGTCGGCGCTGAGCGCGAAAACCTTGTGGATCATTCCACGACCGAGGTAGGGAGCTTTGCTCAGCGACGGGTTGCGCACGATATCGAGGTCAGTGTTGCCGGCAAGGCCGAAGCCCTGGGTGAGAGCGGCGCCGCCGGCTTCTTCGATGTCGACCAGAATCTCGGTGGAATTGTTGAGGCGGACGCCGGTGTAAAGTGTCATCAGGCGGGACGTAGCTTTTTCGTAGTGCGGGTTGAGGCTGTGCGTCCCGCTGTACGGCGCAGAGAACTCGGGATGAGTTTGGAAAATGATGTTGGCCTGGCCGGAGAGCCAGAAGCGTGTGTCCTTGAGATGTGGGAACATGGCCTGGGTGCTGTCGTCGGCAGGGGGAGGATCCGGCGGATCGAAGGCGGCAGCGGCTTGGCCCTGAGGAGCAGCGGGCGACTGGGCGGGAGGCTGCGGAGCGGACTGCTGGGCGAACGCAGGGGCCGGAGTAAGCGCTGCCGCTGCGGCGAGCAACAAGCAGCAGGCGCGAAGGTGCGCGAATTTGTTCTGAAGTCTCACGTCTGGCAACACTTAACAGAACTATACCACAGGATATTAACTATAGTTAACTACACTTGCCGAAACCGGACGCCACATGTACGGCGCACGATGGCTGCCTGGGCGAACGCCTCAAACCTACGCTGTCCTGGTTAAAGGAATGTTACGAAAACGGACAGCTGAGGTGGCTGTCCCCACTTGTAGTTTTACGGGTTTGACAGCATTCCTTTGAACTTCTAACCTTAATTTTCTCTGGCTTATGAAAGTTCTGGTCCTAGGAAGCGGCGGGCGCGAGCATGCGCTGGTATGGAAGCTGCGGCAGTCGCCGCGGGTCTCGCAACTTTACTGCGCGCCGGGGAACGGCGGGATTGCGGACGAGGCCGAGTGCGTGGCTGCGGACCTGAAGAGTCTGGAGTCGATCACGGCGCTGGCTGCGCGTCTGCAGCCGGATCTCACGGTGGTGGGGCCGGAGCTGCCGCTCACCCTGGGCGTGGTGGATGAGTTTACGCGGCGCGGGTGGCCTGCGTTTGGTCCGACGCGGGCTGCGGCGCAGCTGGAATGGAGCAAGAGTTTTGCCAAGCAATTTCTGAAGCGGCACCGCATCCCGACGGCTCCCTTTGCAATTTGCGATTCGATTGAGCAGGTGCGGTCGGCGCTTGGTCACTTTCACATGCCGGTGGTGGTGAAGGCCGACGGACTGGCCGCGGGCAAGGGCGTGGTGATCGCCAAGAGCAAGCAAGAAGCGGCCAGCGTGGCGGCCGAAATGCTCAGCGGGAAAATGCTGGGCGAAGCGGGGGCGCGCGTTGTGCTGGAAGAATGTTTGAAGGGGGACGAGCTTTCCTTCCTGGTGTTCAGCGACGGCGAGCGCGTGGTGCCACTGGTGGCGGCGCAGGATCATAAGCGCGTGGGCGACGGCGACAGCGGTCCGAATACGGGTGGCATGGGCGCGTATTCGACGGCGGACATTGTCGACGACCAGATGCGCGACTGGCTGGTGCACCACGTTGCGCAGCCGGTGGTAGCGAGCATGAAGGCCGAGGACGCGGAGTTTAAGGGCGTGCTGTATTGCGGGCTGATGATGACGGCGCGCGGACCGATGGTGCTGGAGTTCAACTGCCGCCTTGGCGATCCGGAGACGCAGCCGATCCTGATGCGGCTGGAGAGCGATTTGACCGAGGCGCTTGAGGCTTCGATTAAAGGGCGCGTCAGCGAAGGTGATTTCAAGTGGTCGCGGGATGCGGCGGTGTGCGTGGTGATGTCGTCGGGGGGATATCCGGGGACGTACGAGGTAGGGAAAAGAATCGATGGACTCGAAGAAGCGGGGGCGGTTTCAGGGGTGAAGGTTTTTCATGCGGGGACTTCGAAGCGGGATGGAGTTTATTACACCGCGGGCGGGCGGGTGTTGGGAGTGACGGCGCGGGCGCGCGATCTGGAGACGGCGGTGGCGCGCGCTTATGAGGCTTGCGGAAAGATTAGTTTTGACGGGGCGCATTTCCGGAAGGATATTGCGGGGCGGGCGCTGAAGAGGTAGGCGAAAGTCCCCATTTTAGCTCTCCACAAAGCCCCACTTCTCGCGCAAAGAGCGCGCGCGAAATGGGGCACCCGGCGAACACGAGGTCCTTCGACTGCGAAAGTGATTCACTTCGTGAATCACTTTCTTCGCTCAGGATGACATTTTCATAGAGTGGCTTTCACAAATAACATTTTTCAACAGGAGCATGAATGAGTAAGCCATTGGTTTCGATTGTGATGGGGAGCGATTCGGATCTCGAGATTATGCGCGAGGCGGGCAAGGCGCTGGATGAGTTCGGAATCGCGTATGAAATCGATGTGACCTCGGCGCATCGCTCGCCAGACCGGACGGCGGATTTTGCGCGCAAGGCTGCGGGGCGCGGCATTCAGGTGATCATTGCGGGAGCGGGTGGGGCGGCGCATCTGGCGGGGGTGATCGCGGCGCATACTACTTTGCCGGTGATTGGAGTGCCGATTCCTTCGACTTCGCTGCAAGGGATGGATTCGTTGCTGGCGACGGTGCAGATGCCGGCCGGGATTCCGGTGGCTACCGTGGCGATTGGGAAGCCGGGGGCGACCAACGCGGGGATTCTCGCGGCGCAGATGATTGGGTTGGGGGATGCTTCGATTGCTAAGAAGCTGGTGGAGCACAAGGAGAAGTTGGCTCGGGGCGTGGAGGAGAAGTCGAAGAAGCTGCGGGAGAGTGTCGGCGGGTAATTGTAAGATGCGCGTCGTGGGACGGGAAAGCAGGTTCCTCGTCGCTGCCGCTCCTCGGAATGACAAAGTGTTGAAGGACAACTTCCCTGCAGAAATTCCTTTATAGGCCTTCGGTGGGTTTTTGGTGAAAGGGATTCTTCGACTTGCGCTCGCCTTCGCTCGCGACAGCGCTCAGAATGACAGATTGTTTCGCCGAGCTTAGACCTACAGTTTCAATCCCTTCAGATATTCGCGGAACGGGCCGCCGAGGTCGGCGCGCTTCAGGGCGAATTCTACTGTCGCCTTCAGGAAGCCTAGTTTGTCACCGGTATCGTAGCGGCGGCCTTCGTAGACGTAGGCGTACATTTTTTCCTGTTTGAGCAGCATGCGCATGCCGTCGGTGAGTTGGAGTTCGCCGCCGGCTCCGGCCTGGGTCTTGGCCAGACAATCGAAAATTGCCGGAGTCAGGATGTAGCGGCCGATGATGGCGAGATTCGACGGGGCGTCTTCGGGCTTGGGCTTTTCGACCATGTTGCGAATCTCGAAGAGGCGGCCGTTGAATCCCTCGGCGGGCTGGGCATCGAAGACGCCGTAGGAAGAGATCATCTTGCCTTCGACGACTTGCGCGGCGATGACGGAGCACTGTTTCTGGTCGAAGACATTCACCATCTGCCTGAGGGCGGGGACTTGCGCATCGATGACGTCGTCGGCCAGCAGCACGGCGAAGGGCTCGTTGCCGACCAGTTCGCGCGCCATGAGAACCGCGTGGCCGAGGCCGAGCGCTTCCTTCTGGCGGACGTAGGCGACGTGTATCATGTCGGAAATGTTGCGGACGATTTTGAGCAGGTCGGTCTTCTTACGGTCGTCGAGCATCCTCTCGAGTTCGTAGCTGACGTCGAAGTGATCTTCGATGGCCTGCTTGCCGCGGCCGGTGATGATGAGGATCTGGTCGCAACCACTGGCCATGGCCTCTTCGACGCCGTACTGAATGATCGGCTTGTCGACGATGGGGAGCATTTCCTTGGGCTGGGCTTTGGTGGCGGGCAGGAAGCGGGTGCCCAGACCGGCGGCGGGGAATACGGCTTTGCGGACTTTCATCATGGCGGTCGTTGGTCGTTAGTCGTTAGTCGTTAGCTGACATCGGCGCGGGGATAATTGTAACTGGTCGTGTTCTGTGCCGCGAACAAGGGCGGCCACACCACCTTCACTGAGGGTTGTTCCCGCTCAAACTTGAGTCCAATAAAGATGCCACATCGATGGTCGCCAGTTGCTCTAACACTGTGCGGAGGGCGCGGAGAACTTCGTCGGCGGCTGTGGCCTTCAGGGCGAATTTCAACATGCCGTCTGGGGTGAATTGCGCGCCGCGCTGGGCTCCGACGAAGCGGGCTAATTGCTCGGGATCGACGGCGGCGTTTTGGCGGAACTTGAACGTCACGGAGTCGCGTTTACGCTCGATCGCGTTCACGCCGACGCGCATGCAGAGGAGTTTGAGGCTCGCGTAGTCGAGGAGATTGCGGACCGGCTGCGGCGGAGGGCCGTAGCGGTCCTGCAATTCGGCGGCTACGTCGCCAAGTTGCGATTCGGTTTCGACGCGGGCTACGCGCTTGTACATTTGCAGGCGCTGGTTTTCTTCGGGGATGTAGTCCGAGTTGATGCGGATGTTCAGGCCGAGGTTAAGTTGGGTCTCGGCTTCGTCGGGCGCGGACTCGCCTTTCATTTCGCGAACGGCGCGTTCGAGCATTTGGGTGTAGAGTTCGAAGCCGATGGCTTCGATGTGCCCGCTCTGCTCGCCGCCTAACAGATTTCCTGCACCGCGTAATTCCAAATCCAGCGCGGCGATCTTGAATCCGGCGCCGAGGTCGGAGAATTCTTTCAGCGCGGCGAGTCTTCTGCGCGCGATGGGAGTGAGTTCGACTTCTTTCGGAATAAGTAGGTACGCGTAGGCGCGGCGGTTGGAGCGGCCGACGCGTCCGCGGAGTTGATAGAGCTCCGACAAGCCGAGGCGGTCGGCTCGGTTGATCAGGATCGTGTTGCAGAGCGGGATGTCGAGGCCGTTCTCGATGATCGTGGTAGCGACGAGAATGTCCGCCTCGTGATGCATGAAGCCGAGCATCACTTTTTCTAGTTCGTTTTCTCCCATCTGGCCGTGGCCGACGATGATTTTTGCCTTCGGGACTAGCTCCTGAAGTTTGGCGGCGATTTCCCAGATGCTGTCGACGCGGTTGTGAACGAAGTAAACCTGGCCGCCGCGTTCCAATTCTTGTTCCAACGCGGACTGAATTAATTTGTCGTCCCAACTGGCGACGACGGTTTGGATCGCCATGCGATCTTTGGGCGGAGTCTCGATCACACTCATGTCGCGCAGGCCGACCAGTGACATGTGGAGGGTGCGCGGGATGGGCGTGGCCGACATGGTGAGCACGTCGACTTGCTTGCGCATCTGCTTGATGCGTTCTTTGTGACGCACGCCGAAGCGCTGTTCTTCGTCGACGATGAGCAGGCCGAGGTCGGCGAATTTGAGGTCTTTGGAGAGGATGCGGTGGGTGCCGATGAGGATGTCGATTTTCCCAGTCTCCGCTTTTTGCAGAATTTCTTTTTGCTGCTTGAGGTTGCGGAAGCGGCTGATCATTTCGATCGTCACCGGGAAAGGTCCAAAGCGCTGCTTGAAAGTTTCGAAGTGCTGGAAGGCGAGGACCGTGGTCGGAGCGAGCACGGCGACCTGCTTGTTATCGCCGACGGCCTTGAATGCGGCGCGCATCGCCACTTCTGTCTTGCCATAGCCGACGTCGCCACAGAGCAGGCGGTCCATGGGCTGAGTGGATTCCATGTCGCGAGTGACGTCTTTGATGGCCTGGGCCTGGTCTTCGGTTTCGTTGAACTCGAAGGCGTCTTCGAACTCGCGGACGAATTCGTTGCCGGCGGGGAAGGAGTGGCCCACGGCCATCTTTCTTTCAGCGTAGAGCTTTAGAAGTTCGTCGGCCATATCTTTCATGGCCTTGCGCACGCGGGCCTTGGTTTTGGACCACGCCTGCGTGCCGAGATGGCTCAAGGCTGGCTTCGCGCCTTCGGACGACCGGTATTTCTGAATCAGGTCGAGGCGCGTGAGCGGGACGTAGAGGCGCGCGCCTTCGGCGTATTCGAGCAACATGAACTCGGCGTTGCCGTCGCCCTGATTGATTTCTTTCAGGCCCTGATACTGCCCGATGCCGTGTTCGACGTGGACGACGTAGTCTCCGACTTGCAGGTCGCGGAAGTCGGAGAGGAATGCGGAGACTTTTGATTTCTGGCGTTGCGGACGCGAAGCGACGGCGTCGGATTCGTCGAACAGGTCGCGGGCGCCGAAGATGGCGAGGTGGGCGTCGGGGAACATCACGCCATCGGGGACGTAGGCTTTGGCGAGCGTGGTGGTGAGGACTTCGCCGGCGAAGTAACTGGTTTCGTCGGCATAGCTTTCGCCGCCGCGCGTGCGGCTGCCGAGACGGAAGCTGACGTTGTATTCGGTGAAGATGTCGGCGAGGCGCTCGACTTCGCCAGTGTTGGGGACGGAGAACAGAACTTGGTTTCCCGCGGTGGTAAGTTTTTGGACTTCTTCGAGCATAGTGGGGACCGCGCCATGAAAGCGGGGAGTGGGCTGGGTTAGGAATGTAACCGACTCTGGATCATCGCTGCGCGTAATGCCGAGATGTTCTATGTCGGCGCCGGTTAGGGATGCGACTTTCTTCCACCAGTCGTCTGGAGGAAGGTACAGATCCACAGGACGCACGAGATTGCCTACACCGCTGCGCTCGTGGGCTTCTTCGACGCGGGTCCAGAAGCGGTCGAATTCGGAGCGGAGCAGGTCGGGTTCGTCGAGCAGGACGGCCGCATGAGGGAGGAGATCGAAGACGGTGCGGTCGGCTCCGGCGACTGGCGCGTAAAACTCCCAGCCGGGGAAAACTGTTACGCCACCGGAGCGTACGGCGGCTTCTACTATCTCTTCGGTGCCGGTGATGCGTTTGCCGGAGAGGCGCGTGTGAATCGCACCTAGCAAATGATCGCTGACTGGAGTTTCGGTGAGCGGCAGCAGCAGCGCTTCGTCCATGGGGTTGGACGAACGCTGCGACGCGGGGTCGAAGCGGCGGATGGATTCGACTTCGTCGCCGAAGAACTCGATGCGGACCGGGCGCTCGGCTTCGGGGGAATAAACATCGAGGATGCCGCCACGCAGAGCGTACTGTCCGGGCATTTCGACGACATCGGCGGACTCGTAGCCGACGGTGTTCAGGTGGGCGAGAAGGTTCTCGACGTCGAAGGATTCTCCGCGGCGAAGAATGCGGGCCAGGTCGGTGTAGTAATCGGCGGAGCGCTGAAGAATGGCGGTGGCGGCGACGGGAGTGACCACAATCGATGCCTTGCCGGTCGCGATCTTCCACAGGGCGGTGGCGCGCTCCTCTTGTAACTCGGGGTGAGGGGAAAGATTCTGGAACGGAAGCACATCGCGTGCGGGCAGGGCGACGACGGACTCGGGATCGCAGGCGCTGGTGAGTTCGCAGAAGCCTTGCAGCACGGGAACGAAATCTTCGACAGTACGGTTGTCATTGACGACGACGATGAGGGGGCGGTCGGCACTTCGGCGCAAAAGCACGAGGAGCAAGGCTTTTACCGTGGGCGAGAGTCCAGAGACACGAATGCGCCCCGTGCCCTCCCGGAGGTGGGAGGCAACACGCGTGAAGGCGGGAAGCATTTCTACGTCCGCGAAGAGTTCGCGGACGAAGGGAAGCAGCATGCTTTCTGATTTTAACAGGATTGGGGAGAGTCGGTTTCGGGAGTGAGAGGGTTCCAGGAGAGAATCAAAATCCCCACTTCTCGCAAAGAACGCAAGAAATGGGGCACCCGGATTCACGTTAGCCAACAACCTCGTCGAGCCTCGCTCGACGGACAGCCGAGGGCGGCTGTCCCTACATAGAAATCAGTTGACAAGGGATCCTGCGCGGTGTATTTAACCTACTAGTTATTTAACTGAGTGGTTTAATACAGATATGGCAGATCAACTGAGCGCGACCTTCGGAGCGCTGGCGGACCCTACGCGGCGGGCGATTCTGGCGCGGCTGGCGTCGGGGGAGGCCTCGGTCACCGAACTGGCGTCGCCGTTCGCCATGAGCATGCCGGCAATTTCCAAGCATCTGAAGGTGCTGGAGCGCGCCGGACTGATTGCGCGCGGGCGCGAGGCGCAATGGAGGCCGTGCCGGTTGCAGGCTGGTCCGCTGCAGGACATTGCCGGTTGGGTGGAACACTACCGGCAATTCTGGGAGCAGAGCTTCGATCGGTTGGACGATTATCTGCGGGAGCTGAAGAAAAAGGATTCGCGACATAAGGAGAAGAGACATGTCCGCAAACAACGCAAGGGTTAGCGCGGCTGAAATTAGCAGTGCAAAGCAATCTTCGGAGTGGGATCTGGTGATCACGCGAGTGTTCGACGCGCCCAGAGAATTGGTATTCAAGGCTTGGACCGACACCAAACACGTGGCGCAATGGTGGGGGCCGAAGGGATTCACGAATCCGGTTTGTGAGCTCGACGTGCGGGCCGGAGGGGCGATTCGCATCCATATGCGGGCTCCCAATGGTGTGGTGTATCCGATGAGCGGGGTGTTTGAAGAAATCGTCGAGCCCGAGCGGCTGGTTTTTGTGAGCAGCGCGCTGGATGACAAGGGCAACTCCATGTTCGATGTGCGGAGCACTGTGATTTTTGCCGAGCAACGCAGGAAAACTGCGCTGACGCTACAGCTTCGAGTGATCAAGGCAACCGCGCAGGCTCCGCAATACCTCAAGGGGATGGAAGCGGGATGGACCCAGAGTCTGGATCGTCTGGGCGATCTGGTCGACGTGATTAAGGGAGAGCGCGACAGATGAGAAAAGTGATCTGGCTCATGCATACATCGGTCGACGGATTTGTGGCCGGACGCCCCTCCCTACATGGACCGTGGTTAACGCCGCAATAGGGGGCGGGTTAGGCAGGTGGGGCCGCCGCTGCCGTTGATGCAGATTTCGCTGCCGGGGAAGGTGCGCACGTCGAATCCGGCGTGGCGGAGGCGAGCGTTCGTGTTGCGATTTTCTTCGATGGCGAGCAGGCGCTTTCCGCCCAGCGCGAGGACGTTGCAGGCCAGGGTGTCGCGCTCGGAATCGTCGATGGAGATGAACTGGTAGCCGCGCGACTTGAGCAATTCCACGGTTTCGACCGCGAGCCAAGGGAGATCGACCAGCGCGGTCTGCTCGTCGAGCAGGCTGATCAGCGACATCAGGTGCAGGCAGGCTGACGGTCCGGGGCCGTACGGGAGCGGCGCAGAAAGAACGTCAATGCCCTTGGGCGCGAGCAGGGCACGCATCTGTTCGATGCCGGCCGCGTTGGTGCGGTAGCCATGACCGATGAGCAGCGTCTTCGAATCGAGCCAGAGGATGTCTCCAGCCTCGGTGGTGCCGGGGGCGACGATCTTGGCCAGCGTGGGAATACCGAGGTGACCGCAGAATGAACCATGGGTCCGGCCTTCGGCCACTCGGTTGGCTTTGCCGGGACGCATGACGATCAGGCCGAAGTCGGTGGCGAGCGAGGCGTCGTGAGCGTAGACGGCGTCGAGCGAAACGTCGGGAGCGGGAGGCGCCTCGATCACTTCTGAACCCGCAGTCTCCAATTCGCGGCAAAGAGCGTCATGCTGCGACTGAGCCGTGACGAAGTCGGGTGCATGATGAAAGCCGAGATCGCGCCAACGCGCGGCGCGTTCGGGCTGGTCCATCCCGCGGTGCGAGGGGAGCATACCAGCACGCGCTGGAGCGGTCCGACCATGGAGTGGCCGTTGAAAGCTAAGCCGGGTTCGGTGGATGTGGGCAGAAGGTGTCTCCTGAAGGAAAATCTGGGCGACGGGAAGATTCTAAGGCACAGCGGGCGCAAACGAGAAGCGGGGTGAGAGTGGGAAGTCTTTGTTGAGCGGTTCTAGGTTCAGGTGTGTTCAGGAGAAGATTTCTTCCGCCCCCTGGGGCTCGCTCTTTCTTCTACCTATCCCACCGCTCACGCCGCGGGCTGCGTTCTTGCGCCACTTCGCGGCTGAGGTCTGCAAGATTTCGTGCTTATTCCGAGGCAGCGAACTCGACGTGGGCGTCCTCGGGCGGCAGCAGATCGCGCACGTCGTGCCTGTCTTTCTGCTTGCTATGGGCACTGCGTTTGTGGAGCCACTGCTTGAGTTGTTTGCGGGCTACGGGGCTGAGCTTGGAGAAGAAGAGTCCGGCGCGGCCTTGATCGCTGGCCCACATCACGTCGGCGTGGCCGTGCAGCGTCACTTTCGTGCCGGGCAGCACGCAGCGAAATGCCAGGTTCGAGTTCATAGGCACGGGTTCGGTGGCCTGGAGGGCGAGGCCGTGCTCGCCAATATCGATGCTGACACCGGAAAGAGGCCCGGTTTCAAGGTCGAGGTAAACCAGAGTCTTGACTTCGTAGCGCGTGGACTTGCGCCGATTGCTCTTGTTGTTTTTGCTGCCGGGCTTCAGGGCTTGCAGGACCTGCTCGGCTTCGAGCGGCCGGTAGAGGATTCGGTTGGCGCCGGACTGAAACGCCTGGCCGGTGCCGGGCCACGCGCGGCTCGCGACCGCCAATAGATCGGGCTTTTGCGCGGGCGGCAACAGCGCCGCCATGCGGATGACTTCGTCGGCGCCGGGCAGGTCGAAATCCACAATCAGCGTGGAGCAGCGGCCGGTCATGACCATTTCCAGAGCGGCCTGTCCGGATGGGCAGTTTACCAGCTCGATTTCAAGCACTTCGAGGGCGGCTTCCAGCGTTTCAAGGGACCGCTTGTCGTGACATAAGACCGCAGCAGACTGGCGCATGAATTACAAAGTACGGGGTAGGGCGAGGCGGGTAAATGTCACAGCGGTAATCGGTGGAGTGGTTACCGAAGGGCTCTATAAATCGTGGAAAATGCTGGAAGCCATCGTAATAAATTCGCGGCGGCCCTCAGGGGCTAAAGCCCGCGAAATGCTAGCGTTATTGACGCGGCGCTAAAGCGCCGCTCTTCCACATGCCCGCTCTTCCACATGCCCGCTCCTCCACACGCCAGCTCTTCCGCATGCCTGCTCCTCCACACGCCCGCTCCTCTAAGCTCCGCTCTTCCACGCGCTGCTATAATCGAAAATTGCGCTCATGACTACGAAGCGACTGATTCGATCGACCACAGTTTTGTCGGTTCGCCGCGGCGGGAAGGTTGTGCTTGCTGGCGATGGCCAGGTCACCTTGGGCGAGTCCGTGATCAAGCATACGGCCAAGAAGATCCGGCGGCTCTACAACGACAAGATCGTGGCTGGATTTGCCGGGTCGACGGCGGATGCGTTCACGCTGTTCAGCCGCTTCGAGGCCAAGCTGGAGCAGTATCACGGAAACCTGGGGCGAGGCGCGGTGGAACTGGCGCGCGATTGGCGCACCGACAAGTTCCTGCGGCATCTGGAAGCGTTGCTGCTGGTGTGCGACAAGGAGCAGACGTTTCTGCTGAGCGGGCAGGGGGATGTGATTGAGCCCGACGGCGCGGTGGCGGCGATCGGCAGCGGCGGGCCTTATGCGCAGGCTGCGGCGCAGGCGCTGGCGGAGCATACGGAACTTTCCGCGCGGCAGATTGCCGAAGAAGCGATGAAGATTGCGGGCAAGATGTGTATTTATACGAACGACAAGGTAACGATTGAAGAGCTGTGACGGTCGTTGGTCGATAGTCGTTGGTCGTTGGCTTGAAACCAAACCCTCGACCTACCGAGCTAACGACTAACGACCAACGACCAACGACTGATTTATGGCTATTTACCTTCCCTCGACTGCTGAAGAAGAACAGCTTGCGCTGGATGAGCTGACTCCGCGCGAGATTGTGGTTGAGCTCGACAAACATGTGATTGGCCAGAAGGATGCGAAGCGCGCCGTGGCCATCGCGCTGCGCAACCGCATGCGGCGCCAGAAGCTTTCGCCTGAGCTCGCGGAAGAAATTATTCCGAAGAACATCATCATGATCGGGCCGACGGGGGTGGGCAAGACGGAGATTGCGCGGCGGCTGGCGAAGCTGGCGAATTCTCCGTTCTTAAAGGTCGAGGCTTCGAAGTTTACCGAGGTCGGCTACGTGGGGCGGGATGTGGAATCGATGGTGCGCGATCTGGTGGAGATTGCCATCGATAATGTGCGCGAAGAGAAGCTGGAAGACGTTGCCGACAAGGCTGAGCTGAATGCGGAAGAGCGCTTGCTGGATATTCTGCTGCCGCCGTCGCCTGCGCCGCGGCCGGAAGCGAGTTCGACTGCGGGCGGCGTCGTGATTGACGGGACTACGGCTTTGACGGAGTCGTCGAGCCGGACGCGCGAAAAATTGCGGCAGCAACTGCGTGAGGGAAAGCTGGACGACCGCACGGTGGAGATCGACGTGCGCGAACGGAATTTTCCGTCGTTTGAGATTCTGACCAACCAGGGCGTTGAGGAGATGGACGTCAACATTAAGGATATGTTGCCGAACATTTTCGGGCAGCGCACCAAGAAGCGGAAGATGAAGGTCAACGAGGCCTTCGAATATTTGATTCAGGAAGAAGAGCAGCGGCTGATCGACATGGACCAGGTCACGCGCATGGCGATTGACCGCGTGGAGAATTCAGGGATCGTGTTTCTGGACGAGATCGACAAGATTGCGGGGCGCGAAGGCGGCCATGGGCCGGACGTTTCACGCGAGGGCGTGCAGCGCGACATTCTGCCGATTGTCGAAGGAACGACGGTCAACACGCGGTATGGCATGGTTCGTACCGACCACATTCTGTTTATTGCTGCGGGCGCGTTCCATGTTTCGAAGCCGAGCGATTTGATCCCGGAGTTGCAGGGGCGGTTTCCGATTCGGGTGGAGCTGCAATCGCTGACCATGGAAGACTTCGTGCGAATTCTCACCGAGCCGAAGTCGTCTCTCGTGAAGCAATACACGGCGCTGCTCGATACCGAGGGCGTGAAACTGGAGTTTACGAAGGAGGCGCTGGACGAGATCGCGCACTTTGCCTTCCGCGTGAACGAGAGCACGGAGAACATTGGAGCGCGGCGGTTGCACACCATCATGGAGCGGGTGCTGGACGAACTGAGTTTCGATGCGCCGGAGAAGAAGGGTGAGCACGTCACGATTGACGCAGAGTACGTGCGCAAGATGCTGACCGATATTGTGAAGGATCAGGACTTGTCGCGATACATTCTGTAGGCGAAAAGCAGGGCCGGAAATCTGGAGGACGTTTGAGGCGACAATCGCCGACGGTGCTTCGTCGAGCCAGCGTCGTAGGCTCTCTGGCTCTGCTGCTCGCCGTACCCGCGGCAGCACAAACTGGCCAAGTACAACGTTCGGTCAACATTGTGCTCCTGGGTGCCATTCTCTCCGAAAAAGTTCACATCGATTATGTTCTATATGGTCCGTTCGGCGCTTCTGGCAATTTCATCACGCCAAAACCGGGTTTAACGTCCTATCAAATTTCTAGCTACGTGGACGGAAAGGCAGCCGGAGAGGTTAAGGGGTTTATCTGGGCGGCGGGTTGCAAGATGGTTACGTTCGAAGATCTGCTCGTAGACTCGGCAGACGTTCAGGAAACCTTTTCGTGCAGTCCGTTGGGAACGGTCCACTTGGCTGGCCAAATTCGTAGCGCTCCGCCCGGCAAGAAGCCGGTCGAGATTCGCGTCGACTATATGGCATCGTGGGCATGCGACTTTTTTGGCTTCGTGGACTGCATGGTTCCGCAGATCGAGGTAGGAGTGGTCAGGCCCGATGCCCACGGCTCTTTCGAGATCGAGTTGCCTGACTTCGCCGCCGACGCGATCGCCTCCAAATCAAAAAGTGGAACCGAACTTCAGCTTGTTCTCCGCGAGGTCGAAGGGAACCTGGTCGCCGACCTGGAGCCAGAACAGGAAGCGTTGCGCACGCCTGGCGGCCGTCTAAAAATCGTTTCTTCCTATCCGCAGAATCTTGTGTTCTCGACGCGAAAAGCAAACTGAAGTAAGCGGACGGAGTCGTCCGCCTATGGAGACCGCACAGTCTGATATCCTGCCCCGTGGACGGCATGAAATCCATCGACCGAGCCCGCCTGCAGTCCCTGATGGCCCGCGAGCAGAAGAAGTTCGTCGACGAACGTCCGAAGTCGAAGGCGCTGTTTGAGCGGGCGCGGAAGTCGCTGCTGGCGGGCGTCCCAATGAACTGGATGGTGAAGTGGGCGGGGGCGTTTCCGCCGTTCGTGCGGGAGGCTCAGGGGGCGCATTTCTACGACGTGGACGGGCATCGCTACATCGATTTTTGTTTGGGCGATACTGGGGCGATGACGGGTCATTCTCCA
>Ga0210384_10001359_pt1 | contig 33529 bp, 24 predicted proteins | sample IncBWH2MmetaG_FD_160574 | JGI IMG/M metagenome (GOLD analysis project Ga0210384, IMG submission 160574) | Forest soil microbial communities from Barre Woods Harvard Forest LTER site, Petersham, Massachusetts, United States - Inc-BW-H-2-M | ecosystem: Environmental > Terrestrial > Soil >...
CTCCCGGCAAAAAAGTCCCCACCCTGCTCAATCCGCACGGCGGTCCCGTCGGCCAATATTCCGCATCCTTCTATCACCTCGCGGAACTCTACGCTGCTAACGGCTACGCTGTCCTTCTGCCGAATCCGCGCGGCTCTTCCGGCTACGGCCAGAAATTTTGCGAAGCCATTTTTGCTGATTGGGGTAACAAGGACTACCAGGACGACATGGCCATGGTCGACTATGCGCTAGCGCAAGGCATCGCCGATCCCGATAAACTCGGCGTCGGTGGCTGGTCCTATGGCGGCATGTCCACCGACTTCATCATCGCCCAGACCACGCGTTTCAGAGCCGCCATCTCCGGCGCGGGCATCGCTCTCCTGCCCACCGGCTTCGGCCACGATCAATACCAGAAAGATTATTTCACCGAGCTCGGCTACCCCTGGGAAAACAAAGCCACTTGGGAGAAAGTCTCGCCCTTCTACCGCATCAAAAACATCACCACTCCCACGCTCTTCATGGGCGGCGACGTCGACTGGAACGTCCCCATTATCGGCAGCGAGCAGATGTTCCAGGCCTTGAAAAGCCTCGGCCGCACCACCGAGTTGGTCGTCTACCCCGGCGAGCACCACGGCTTCACTGTGCCCTCACATATGAAAGACCGCCTCGAGCGTTACCTTGCCTGGTACGCCCACTACGTCAAAGGCGAATCCACGCCGGCTCGTCCTGCGCCGCCAGCACCCGCAGCAGGGAAGACCGGAGAAACGAATTAATACTTCTCACCGTGAGAGCGCATTGAAAAGGAACTCGACGTCTTCTTTCCTTGAAATTCCTTTGCTTACGTCCATGAACGAAAGAAGGGTTATTGACTTGTGAACCGACGCGGCCGCGTACGTCTTATGGTGGCCATCCAAAAGATAGTGAGCCAGGCACCAGTGCTCATTTATTTTGGAATCGTCGTACCAATTGGCAGGCTGTTTGACGTCCAGGACTGAGAGCGCAATCGCTGTTGATCCCTCTCCACCCAAAAGTTTGTTTCGGTAGGACTCCACAGTATCTTTGTTGAGCCAGCTTCCTGGATAAATCGGAACACAGAACTCGAACAGGTGACTTCGCCTTACATTAGGCGGGAGGAGTTTCTTCCCAAGGGGAATGTCTTCGCCCAAGAATTGAGATCCGATGCGGTAATATTCTGTTTGCGGATTGTGTGGCAGCCCCCAGAATGCGTCGATGCCCCACAGCTCGATTTGCTCTCGGCGAAAATAATCTTCAGGTGCTCCTGGTGTTATCAGTTCCGGGACAAATTCCAATAGCGCGACTTCGTACCTCGCGTTCGGCAGGATGGAAGCAACATCTTCTAGGAGCTCGCGTTCCAAACTTCGAACCCCTTTTCGCAGGGCATTCGACACCTTTCCGGGAGAGACTTTTTGGTTCGCGCCTTCCTCCCTTTCGAAGAAAAATGCACAGGTGTCGCATATATTTCCGATGTGGTAGGCGGGCCTGCCTTCCAAAAACAAATACCTATCCCATATTTTCCATTGGCCGCCCCCTTTTGTTTCAAAGCTGATGATGGAATGCGCGTTCTTTGCCTCTATCTCGCTTCGATCGAGCACTACGCTCATGGAGGCCCCCTCATATCCAACTCAGAGCTACCCACCTTCCTCTAAATGTCGCTCGAAGTGATGGGCATTCCTTCAAAACTTCTCCCGCGGGTCCAAGCTCTTGAACCCATACGTCTCATACCGCGTGCTGATCTTCCCCTCCCGCAAACTCACCACCGTAAACCCCTCCAGAAATCCCATCCGCGGCCCATGCCACCAATTCCCGCAAACCGCTGCGCCCGTAATGAATTGCGTCCTCTTGTACGTCGTGTTTTCATTCACATGCAAATGCCCTTGTAGCACCGCAATCAGGTTGTGCCCTTCGAACGCCCCCAGCACCTCCGTCGCATTTGCCACCGACAGCGTGCTGTATCTCTCCGCCGGGTTGTAACGCTCCCCCGCATAAGCCGGAAACGCCGTCACCAACGGCGCGTGCGTCGCCGCCACAATCGGCACGCTCGGCCCGGCCTTCTTCAAATCTTCCTCCAGCCATTTCAGCTGCACCGCATCAATCCGCGCCTCCCACATGTGGTCCGTCGTCAACTGGATCGAATCCAGCACCACAAAGTGATACCCCTTGTGATCGAACGAGTAGTGCGTCGGCCCAAACCGCTCCCCAAACATTTTCTTTCCAAAGCGCGGATCATCCATCGCGATCCCGCCTTTTTCCGCCGTCCCAAACGTGTCGTGATTCCCAATCACGTGGTGCAGCGGCATCTTCAGCCGGCTCTCCGTCTTCTTGTAGAGGTCAAACACCAGCCCCGCCCGCTTTTCATCCACCTTGTTCGCGTCATAAACGTGATCCCCGCCCATAATCGCAAACTCCGGCCGCAGTCCCGCCACCTTCTCAAAACACATCTCGCATCCATGCGGCGCATCCAACTCCGGCTCAATATGCGTATCCGTAAAAAACACAAAATCAAACGACCCCGGCGCGCTTGCCTCCGCCGCCAAATTTAGCGTCCCTGTCCCACCCAAGACTGCTGCAGCCCCGGCCGCCGCCGTCGTCTTCAGAAAATTTCTGCGATCCAGAATCATGTCCTACCTCCACTTCCTCATGGCGATGGGAAGTATACCTTCCCAGGTCGTTGCCCTACGGGACATAGTCGCGCTATCCTCCCTCGCGCACGGAGGTGCATGATGCGCGCATTTCGATTTATTGCCGTTTTCTCGGTCCTCGCATCCTTTTATTGCTGCTCGATCAGTGCGCAATCCTCCTTCACCATCGGCACTGCCACCGCTGTCCCCGGCCAAAAATCCACCGGCTACCTCGAAGTCCCCGCCGGCATCGATCCCGCCACCAACATCCCCGTAATCGTCATCAACGGCGCCAAGCCCGGCAAAACTCTCGCCCTCATCTCCGGCGCCCACGGCACCGAATACACTTCCATCATCGCCATCGAAAAACTGATCTCCACCATCGACCCAGCGCAACTCTCCGGCATCGTCATCCTTGTCCCGCTCGTCAACATCCAGTCCTTCGAACTCAAAGTCCCTCACGTCAATCCCGTCGACAACAAAAGCATGAACCGCTTCTACCCCGGCAAAGCGGACGGCACGCAAACCGAGCGCGCCTCTTTCTTCATCACCAAACAAATCATCGACCGCTGCGACTACCTCATCGACTACCACGGCGGTGACCTCGACGAAAGCCTCCGCCCCTACGCTTACTGGGGTCCCACGGGAAGGGAAGAGCAGGATCGCCTCTCCAAGCAAATGGTCCTCGCCTTCGGCCTCGATCACATCATCATTTGGCGCGAGCGCCCCACCGATCCCTCCGCCACCCGCTACCTCGATAACACCGCCTCCGTCCGCGGCAAAGCCTCCATCGTCGTCGAAGCTGGCCACGCCGGCATTGTCGACTCCGACGACCTCGTCCTCCTCGTCAACGGTTCCCTCAGCACCATGCGCGCCCTAAAAATGCTCCCCGGCGACCCGCATCCAATCGAAAACCCCGTCTGGATCGAAAAGCTTGAGGACGTCCTCTCCGACGGCCCAGGCATCTGGTACCCCCTCGTCAAGCGCGGCACCTACGTCTCCGCCGGCATGAAACTCGGCACCATCACCGACTACTTCGGCAAAACCATCGCCGAGCCCCGCGCCCCCGTCACCGGCGTCATCCTCCACGTCAACGCCGTCCCCTCCCTCAAAAAAGGCGACAACATCGCCGACATCGGCGTCCCGGCCGCTCACGCCCCATAATCCTGTCTTACTCGTCGCGTTGTAGGCCTGCTGCGGCGGGTTTCGCCCTCCCCGCATTGCTCCGTTCCCTCCGCCAGCGTATCCTTTTCCTTCTCGCGGAGGACTCGGATGCGCATCGCTGTGTCAGCAAAGCTCTTCATCGTCGCTATCATCGCAACTATTTCTTGTTCGTCAAATTACGCCCAGCAATTCGACCAGAAACTCTTTTCCGAAATGCGCTGGCGCTGCATCGGCCCCTTCCGCGGAGGCCGCACTGTGGCCATTTCCGGCGTCCCGCACCAACCCAACATCTTCTACATGGCCGCCGTCAACGGCGGCGTCTGGAAAACCACTGACTTCGGCAACACTTGGAATCCCATGTTCGACGACCAGCCCACCGGCTCCGTTGGCGCCCTCGCCGTCGCGCCTTCCGACCCGAACATTATTTACGTTGGTAGCGGCGAAGGCTTGCAGCGCCCGGATCTCGCCACGGGTGACGGCATGTACAAATCCTCCGACGCCGGGAAAACCTGGACGCATTTGCCGGATCTCCGCGACGCCCAGCAAATCACCGCGATCCTCGTCGATCCCAAAGATGCAAACCGCGTCTTCGTCGCTGCCGAAGGGCATCCCTACGGCCCCAACGCCGAGCGCGGCGTCTTCCGCTCCACCGACGGCGGCCAATCCTTCCAAAAAGTTTTGTACAAAGACGAAAACACTGGCGCCGCCGATCTCGCTTTCGACCCCACAAATCCGCAAACGATTTACGCCGTTCTTTGGGCCGCTCGCGTCGCTCCCTGGGAAGTTCGCAGCGGCGCTTCCATTTACATCGCCGGCAGCGGCCTCTTCAAATCCACCGACGGAGGAAACACCTGGCGCCCGCTCACAAGAGGTTTGCCAACCGCCTCCGACGATCTCGGCCGCATCGGCGTCGCCGTCGCTCCCTCGCAACCCAATCTCCTTTACGCCACCATCGAAGCCAAGCGGGGCGTCGCTGGAATTTATCGCTCCGACGACGCTGGTGAATCCTGGAAACTGGTTAACGATGACCGCCGCATCGGCGGCCGCGGCCCCGGCGCCATGGGCATCGCCGTCGCCCCGGACAATCCCAGCGAAATTTACGTGGCCAACACCACCACGTGGAAATCCATCGATGGAGGAAAAACGTTTGTCGGATTCAAAGGCGCGCCCGGCGGCGACGACTATCAGCGCATCTGGATTAGTAACGAAAATCCGCAGATTATTGCCTTAACCGCGGACCAGGGCGCGGAGATCAGCGTGAATCGCGGCGCAACCTGGAGCACTTGGTACAACCAGCCGACTGCGCAGTTTTATCATGTAACCACGGACAACCGTTTTCCGTACTGGGTTTACGGCGCGCAACAGGAAAGCGGCGCCGTGGCCACCCTGAGCCGCAGCGATTACGGCGAAATTACCTTTCGCGACTGGAAGTTGCCCGGCATTTTTGAATACGGCTACATCGCCGTCGATCCCCTCGATCCGAACATTCTTTATGGCGACTGGCTCACGCGAACGAAGCAAGACATCGGTGAATACGCGAAAGTGACTCCCGAAGCCATTCGCCGCGGCGAATATCGTTACACGCGCACGCTGCCCGTGGTTTTTTCGCCGCTCGAACCGCACACACTGTATTTTGCCGCAAACGTTCTGTTCAAAACGACGGACACGGGAAACAGCTGGCAGGTGATTAGCCCGGATCTCACGCGTGAAACGTACGAAATTCCCGCGAATCTCGGCGCGTTCGCGGCCGCCGATCCGGAAAAAGGAAAACATCGTGGGGTAATTTACGCCGTTGCGCCATCGTTCAAGGAAGCGAACACGATTTGGGCGGGCACCGACGACGGTTTGATTCACATCACGCGCGACGGCGGAAAGAATTGGCAGAACGTGACGCCGCCGCAACTGAAGCCGTGGAGCAAGGTTTCGATTATCGAAGCCTCGCACTTCGATGCCGGCACCGCATACGCGGCAATCAATTCGTTCCGGCTCGACGATTTGCGCGCGCACATTTATCGCACGCGCGATTTTGGAAAATCATGGACGGAAATCACAAAAGGAATTCCCGCCGGCGGCGCGAGCAACGTGGTGCGCGAAGATCCGCTACGCCAAGGTTTACTTTTTGCCGGAACGGAAGGTTCCGTCTATGTCTCGTTCAACGACGGCGACGATTGGCAATCACTGCAACTGAATTTGCCTCACACTTCGATGCGCGACCTCAACGTTCACGGCGACGACCTCATCGTCGGCACGCACGGCCGCTCGTTCTGGATTCTCGACGACATTACGCCGCTACGCCAACTCTACGAGGCGACGGCAAAATCCGACGTGCACGTCTTCGCGCCGCAGCAAGCAATTCGTTTCCGCTGGAATCGCAACCCCGACACGCCGCTTCCACCGGAAGTGCCGGCCGGCCAAAATCCTCCGGACGGCGCCATCATCGACTACTACCTCGCGTCCGCTGCAAAGAATCCCGTCACACTGGAGATCTTTGACGCGCAAAATCACCTTGTGCGGAAATACTCGAGCATAGACAAGCCGTTGGATATGGCAAAGATCGCTGCCGAGAACCCAATTCCGATGTACTGGGTGCGCCACGACAAAATTCTTTCTTCGCAAGCCGGAATGCATCGGTTCGTTTGGGATATGCATTACCCTGCGCCAGAATCGCTCGCGCATGAGTACCCGATTTCTGCGATCGTCAATGACACGCCGAGGTATCCGCTGGGAGCGTTTGCTCTGCCGGGGGAGTACACGCTGAAACTTACGGTGGACGGGAAGTCGTACACACAACCATTGACCGTGAGGATGGACCCACGGATTGGGACGTCGTTCGCGGACATTCAAAAACAATTTCATCTGGAACACGAAAGCACGGTCTGCATGAAAACAAGCTTTGAAATTCTCTCGTCCGTCCGCTCGTTGCGAGGACAATTGAAAGGTCGTGGCGAAAAAGCCGGAAAATCCGTCGCGGGCGAGAGAATTGCGACTCTGGACAAGACCCTCGCGGACATGGAAGGCGCTGCCCAGCCAGCTTTCTTCGGCGTGCCACCAAGCGGGAAGCAACCCGAGAATTTGTCGACTCTAAACCAGCATTTCGCTGCCCTGCTGGCCGTTGCCGACAGCGCGGATGCGGCGCCCACCACGCAGGCAACCGCAATGTTCAAGGAACTCGTGGAAGATCTGCGCCGTCAGGTCATACGCTGGGTGAACATCCGCGACTACGAGGTCGTGGCACTCAACGCGGAACTGAAGAAAGCTGGAGTCACTCCCGTGGATCCAAACAAAGCGCCCGATGCCGCGCCTTCCGACGACTCCGATGGAGACGACGAACCGTGACGCGGCAGTTCTATTCTCGCCTTCTTTTTTTTCTGATGGTGGGAACGGCATTTGCTGTTCAACTGCAGGCGCAACAGGCCGATAAACCGGTCCCGCCTCTTACTTCGGCTGCCCCTGCGGCGACCCCGAATGCCGCGCCGCCAGCCCTTGCGCCCACCGCACCGCCTTCTCCTCTCGCGGAGGCCTTGCATCTTTACCGCACGGGAAAATATGAAGCGGCCATCGAACAGTACAACTCCATCATCAAGACCAATTCGGAAGCCACTATGGCATCCGCATACGCAGGCCTTGCACGGGTTTTTCTCAAGCAGAAAAAGCCGTTCGATGCTTATACGGCTGCGGCCAAGGCCGTGGAACTGGCTCCGAACCTGGCCACCGCGCATTCCGCGCTTGGCGAAGTGTATTTTCGCCAAGGGAAGCTCGCCGAGGCGCAAACCGAATTCCTGAAACCGCTGCGGGCGAACATTCAAGATCCGCGCTCATATTTTGGGTTGCATCATCTCTCTGTGGTGACTTCCAACTTCAAGAAGGCGAAAGATTTCATCGATCAAGCGCACAAGCTCGATCCCGCTGACCCGGAGATCCGGCGTGCCTGGCTCAATACGCTCAGCTTCAAAGAACGCCTGAAGGCTTTGCAGGAATATCTTGCCGGCGAATCCAATGAAGATGAGCACGACCGGGAGAGCCTCGAGCACATGCTGGTAGTGATGGCGGATGAAGAAAACAAGCCTTCGCGTGGCTGCCGGCTCAAGAACAAAGTCACCACAACGCAAACGAAACTCGAATTGCTGATGAGAGACGCCAAGCACCTTCGCGGCTACGGCTTGGATGTAAAGATCAACGGAACATCTTCGAAGCTGCTGCTGGACACAGGCGCAGGCGGAATCCTGATCAATTCGAAAATCGCGGAAAAGGCCGGTGTTAAACCGATCGTCCAACATGACGTGGGGGGAATTGGAAGCCAGGGGCGTGCCGGTGGATACGTCGCTTACGCGGATACCGTCACCATCGGCGAGCTGGAATTTGAGAACTGCTACGTGGAAGTGGTGGAAAAGAAAAGTTCACTCGACGAGGACGGCTTTATCGGCGCCGATGTTTTCTCTCACTATCTCGTGGACATCAATCTTCCAGACGCGAAATTCAAATTGACGGAATTACCCCCCGTTCCTGATCAACCAACGGAGGAAGCGTCGCTCGAATCCCGCAAGAGTGCGAACTACCGCTTGCACGATCGTTACATTGCCCCGGAAATGAAGTCGTATCAGCAGATCTTCCGCTTCGGCCACTGCCTGCTTATCCCCACCGCCGTAAATGAACTGCCCTACAAACTTTTCATGATTGACACCGGCGCGTTCGACAACATGATCACCCCGGAGGCGGGACGCGAAGCGAGCAAGCTGCAATCCGACCCGAACATGCGCGTCAAAGGATTGAGTGGAACCGTGAAGGAAGTATATCGCGCGGATAACGTGACGCTGACGTTCGGCAACTTTCGACAAAGAAATCAAGGACTTGTAGCCTTCGACCTGACAAACATCAGCAATTCGCTGGGAACGGAAGTGTCCGGCACGCTGGGATTCGCCATGCTGCGGCTGCTGGACATCAAGATCGATTACCGCGATGGACTTGTGGATTTCACCTACGATCCGAACCGGTTTCATTAAGACGAGCAATTCCTGGCATTTCGCTCGCTTTGAAAAGCCCACAATTGAAAAGGGTGGCCATCAACCGCAAACAACTCCGCGCGCTACCGGGCTGCGGACGCCGATTGAAACGCCGCTAAATCCACTAGCAACTCGGAGCTGTGTTTTTCCGCATCGACTTTCAGGTAGACCTTGCGGACGACGCCGTCGGGGCCGATCAGGAAGGTGTGACGCGCGGAAAGCTTGCCGACGCCGAGATTCATCAGCGAGTCGTAGGCCGTGGAAACGGTGTATTTGGTATCGGCGAGCAGGCGGAAGCTGAGGCCTTCTTTTTCGCAGAACTTCTGGTGAGTTCCCTCGTCCTGAACGCTGACGCCGAGGATGACGGCATTTTTTTGTTCGAATTGCGCGATGTCGCGCTGAAAATTGTGAGCTTCCTTGGTGCATCCGCTCGTGAAATCTTTCGGATAGAAATAGAGCACCACCCATTTGCCGCGAAAATCGCGGAGGCTGACGGGCTTGCCTTCCTGCGAATTCACGGTGAAGTCCGGCGCGGGCGCGCCTGCCACGGGCGCTTTTTTTCCTGTTTGCATCGCGCGAACGGCGACGACCACGAGGAACAAAACGGCGGCTGCAAGCAGGATGCCGATGATTTTCATCTTCTTTCCTATTCTTTTTGGCTGAAGAGGCCGAAGCCGATACGCAATTGAACGGTATTGATGCCCGGATTGGGGGTTACAAGCCCGGCGTTCGAAATGTGCATGAAACGGAGTTCGGTGCTGATGTTGTATTTGCTGCGCAGGAAGTGCAGGCCAAGAGCGCCGCTCGTGGTGAAATTAACGTGCGACGTTCCTTCCGGAACTTTGGTGTTGGTGAAGAGCGTGCCGCCACCGAGCTCCAAGTAGGGAACCACGCTGCCATGCGTATCCAGCGCCCATTTGAAGGTGAAAGGATTCACTCCAGCACCGTAGGCGGTGTTCGTTTTCTGAAAAACCATGAATAGGGGAACAACTTCCACGGCATATTCCAAACGGCCGCGGAGAAATCCAGGGCCGTGAGGCGCGGTAAGGATCAGGCCGTAACGCAGGCCCACATTCCAGACGCCGTCGCTGGACTGGCTACCATTTGTGCCGTGGCCACCGCCGGTCCAGATTTGCAGCTCGTGGCCGCCCTCGACAGGGCCGGCCTGCGAGCGAGCTGGCGGCGCGCACAGAAACGCGGCGAAGAGGAGGACTGTCAACGCTGATCTCACGGAAAAATCTCCTTCAGGTGTTCCGAATCCCTTCAAAGAGTTTCCAGTGCAAAGAAGATATAGAAAATCAGAGAGAAAGGCGAATCTCTTATTGTTTATTTCAAGTACGTGCGGACGATCTGGATGACGTCATCGGCGGCTTCTTCGGAAGACTTGGAATTGCGCGGCATGTGATTGCGGATGTGATCTTCCATCAGTTCGGCCATGAGGCTATTGATGGCGCCGCGAGCGGCGGAGAGGCGCTGGAGAGCGTCGGCGCATGGCTCATCGTCGTTGAGCGCGCGAAGAACGCTCTCGAGCTGGCCGATGACTTTCTTGGTGCGGTTAACGAGATCAAGTTTTTCCCTGGAAGTGTGCGACATTTTTGTTGCCTACCCTATAGGGGTATGGTATCAAAGGATCGAGCCTGTTGCAGAGGCCTTCCAGCATGGTAGAGCAAACGGGTAGGGAGTTCAACGCTCGAACGTTCCCGGCGGTGTTCATCAATTATTCATCAGCTGCGAATTAGCCTGTGACGACGAAATGGGGAGTCTGGCAGCAATGGTACGGAAGGGAATCAGGAAAGTGGAGATGCGACGTTCGAACCTCCAATTTGTTTTCGCAATTTGCGCGATGCTCGGCGTTGCTTTCTGTTTGGTGCCCGGCTCACACGCACAGGATTCGCCTTCGCCGCAGAGCCCGGCGCCTTCGGGCAGCGATTCGAATACCGCAGATGATCCGGCGCCAGCCATGCTTCCTCACCTGGAATCGGACCGCTGGTGGATTTCCGGCCAGGCAAACTTCATTTCGCAATGGCATCCGGCGTTTCACTCTCCGTATCAAGGACCGCGGAGCTTGCCGCCCGAAGCGCAGGATGCTACTTCGCGCGTTCTCACACTTTTTACCGGAGTGCGCCTGACGAACACGATGGAACTGCTCTGCGACGTGCAAGAAACCGGAGGCCACGGCATCGGCGAAGCCGTCGGCCTGGGAGGCGTCACAAATCTGGACATCGTGCGGAATCCAAACCTGAGCAAAGCGCCGTATATCGCGCGGCTTATGTGGCACCAGATCATTCCTCTGGGCAAGCAGAAAATCGAAAATACGCGCGCGCCTTATTCACTTTTTTCCTCGCTTCCGGAGCGCCGGTTGGAGATTCGCTTCGGAAAGTTCAGCATAGCGGATTTTTTCGATGCCAATTCCTACGGCAGCGACACTGGTTTCCAGTTCATGAATTGGACGGCGGACAACAATGGGGCGTACGACTACGCGGCGGACACGCGGGGCTTCACGTTTGCAGCGATGCTGGAATATCACGAGAGGCGGTGGGCGTTTCGCTTTGCGGAAGCGCTGATGCCGAAAATAGCGAACGGGATTCACCTGGACGCAGAGCTGAGCCGGGCGCGCGCGGAAAACATGGAGTTCGAACTGCATGGAACGGTGCTGAAGCATCAAGAAGGAATCATCCGGTTCTTGAGCTACGTGAATCACGCCAACATGGGCAGCTACCGGGAGGCCATCGACAATTTTCTCGCGGGAGTGACTCCGACTCCGGAGATTACCGCTCATCCGTTGCGGACGACTATCAAGTACGGATTTGGCGTGAATTTCGAGCAGCCACTGAACAGTTGGGTGGGTATGTTTGGACGGTGGGGATGGGACGAAGGGCGCCACGAGTCGTATGCATACACGGAAGTCGATGGAACGGCGCAGATCGGGGTGGGCGCACGGGGCGCACACTGGCACCGAAAATTCGATCGCGCAGGATTCGTTTTTATTTCGAACGCCATTTCGCGGGACCACCAGGAATATCTCGCATTGGGGGGAGAGGGCTTCCTGCTAGGCGACGGACGGCTGAACTACGGCCGCGAAAATATTATCGAGACGTATTACACACTGCATGCGTGGCGCGGAATATTTCCTTCATTTGGGCTGCAACACATTAACAATCCGGGCTACAACCGGGATCGCGGGCCGGTGATCGTGCCGACGCTGCGGCTGCATGTGGAGCTTTAGCCGAACGGCCGGCGCTATTCCTTGAACTTTTTGCTGGGGGTCGCCAGCTTCTGGCGTTGGAGTTCGTGGATGTCGGCGTTCGAATCGGAGGAGCCCAGGAGCCAGCGGGCAAAGAAATCTCCGCGCGCTACGATGACATAACTATTGATGGGCATGTAGGAATGGCGCATCCCGGGAAAGACCAGCATTTCGAAGCGCTTATTGGCCTTGATGAGCGCGTCGGCCACGCGCATGGTGTTCACCATGCTGACGTTGTCGTCCATGTCGCCGGTCGTGAGCATGAGGTGGCCCTTCAAGTTTTTGGCGATCTCGGAGTTTTTGTCAATGTCATAAATGAATTTTGTTGTGCCGTCTTTTTGCAATTCCTCACGCACGCCGTGATATTTTTCGCTCCAGGTGTCGCCGTAGACGTTGTTGTCGTGGTTGCCGGATTCCGACCAGCCGGCTTTGAAAAAATCGGGATATTGCAGAACGGCGGCTGCGGTCATGAAGCCGCCGCCGGAATGGCCCCACATGCCCACGCGATCGAGGTCAATGTACGGGTGAGTTTGCGCGAGGTGCTCTGCCGCTGCTTTTTTGTCGGCTAGGCCGTAGTCGCGCAGATTGCCGTAGCCGTAAGCGTCATACCACTTATCGCGCTGCGGGCTGCCGCCGCGCGCGCCGACTTCGACAACGATGAAGCCGAGCTGGGAGAGGGGAACGTTTGGACTTTTCGGTGAGAAGGTTTTCGTAACTTGCTCGACTTGCGGGCCGGGATAAACATATTCGATCAGCGGATATTTGCGGCCGGGATCGAAATCGAATGGCTTGTAGATTACGCCGTAGAGATCAGTGACGCCGTCGTCCGCCTTGACCTTGAAAGTTTCCGGATATTTGAATCCAGCAGCCAGGAGTTGAGTCACGTCGCTGGTTTCCAATTCCGCGAGCTGTGTGCCCTGCGTATCCAGCAGTGTTGATTTTGGAGCGGTGTCCACGCGCGAATATGTATCTGCAAAATATTTTCCGGAGTCCGCTGCGTTGATTGCGTGGGTGAAGTTACCGGGAGTGAGCAGCTTCAATCCCGCGCCATCGAGCCCGATGCGATAAAGATGAAGGTAATAGGGGTCTTCGCCAGGCTCGCGGCCGTTGGCGGTGAAGTACAAAGCGCGAGCTTTTTCGTCGATCGAGACGACCTGGTCTGCAACGTACTCGCCCGAGGTGATTTGGTTTCTCAGTTTTCCGTCGCCATCGTAAAGATAGAAATGGCCCCAGCCGTCCCGTTCAGACCACCAGACCAGTCCCTTGCCATTGTCCACGAGGCGCAACGGCTTTGCGGTGAGCCAAACGTCGGAGCGCTCTTCGATGAGTTTCGAAACTTTGCCGGTTGTCGTGTCCGCAACGCACACATCCACGCGGCGAAAATCGCGGCTGTGGCTGGTGAAATAAAGCTTGTCGGACGTTTCGGAAATCCAGCGCGGGCTAACGCGCGTGAGCGGGGTCGGGTTCTCCTTGTTTTCATCCTGCTCCTGGCGGAGCTCTTCGCGGTCGCGCTCGTTTTGCGCGGCGTCGGAGATGTTCAGAGTTTCGTCCGCGAAATCTTTTGGCTGAACCACCACACGCTCTTTGCTGGCGACGTCGAGAATGTCGATTTCACTCTGGGGCACGTTGGTTTCGCCGGGAAGGGGATAGCTGCGGGACTCCAGGATGGGTCTGGGATTCGTTAATGAGTGGATCACCCAGTAGTCGCCGACTTTGCGATCGTCTTCACGTTCGAGAGCGAACTTTTTCGAATCTTTCGACCAGTGAATGGTGACTGCCGGAGTCCGAACGCCGGCTTTGTTGGTGTCGCCCTTGTTGGCCTTCTTCATTTGTTCTGCCTGCTCGGGCAGAAGGACGCGCGCGTAGCTGTATTTCTCCACGCCGTCAGTAGTGAACTGCGTTTCGACGATGCTGGCATCGCCCGGTTTTTTCTGCGCTTTGGCATAATTCTCCGCGTCCATCAAATAAAGGTTAAATCCACGGGCGAAAATGATTTTTTTCTCGTCCGGTGAAACCGAAGCCCACATCGCTTTTTTCCTTGGCGGTTCGACATTGTCCAGCCGCGTGACCTTTGCGGTAGCCAGATCGTAATCGAAAAGAAGAATACGCGTGTCTCCGGGCTTCTCGCCCGGCTGTCCCGCCTGGGGCGCCGTTTGACTCTGCTGTCCGCTCATTTCAGTGTCGCCCTCCTTGCCTTGCTCTTCGGCGTCTTCCTGGCTGGCCTCTTTCTTCGGCTGGTTGGGTACGACGGCATTCTTGCGAATCTCCACTTCGAAGCGCATACGCGTGTCTTTCTCGACGAGCTTCAGGCGCTTGATCGGCAGGTTTTGCGCGTCGTAGGGGAAATTGGTCAGCGCCGAAAGCGTTGCGGCTACTTTGGCGTTATCCCAGAGCAAGGTCTTAGATTTTTTCAGCGGGTCAACAATATAGTACTTGGTGCCCTCGGTTGTTTTGTAGCTGTACCAGAAGCGGTCGGAGAGCGTGAACCAATGCGGCGTCACCGCCAAATCAAAGACCAGCTTATTCACGGCGTCCGGCAGGAAGCGCTCTTCCAGCGCGTAGTTTGGAGATGGAGATGGTGCCGCGGCGGGCTCGACGGAAGAACTGGAGTGCGCCTCGGAAATTCCCGCGAGGCCGGGCGATTGAGCGCGCAGGCTAACGGCAAAGGTTGTCGATGCCACCGACACGGCCATCCAACCCACACGTATCCATTTCCTTTTGTTGGCATTCGCCAACCTTTTCGCGCTTGCTTCGTTCATGGGCTTGCTTCCTCCAGACGGGATCGCCGGTCTTACGGCTTCGACGATGTACTGCACGGGGAGCGCATTATAGAACAATCCAACACCAGAGGCGGGAGCGTTGTCAGCTTGCTTCTCCAAGCAATTTGCGAGCGTAGGCCGGAGCTTTGCCGGCGTCTTCGTGCTTGAAATACGCGTACACATCCACGCCTTGAGCAAGCCAGGCGTCGAAGCGTTTTCTCCAGGCGGCGATTTGCTTGGGAGTGTAGTTCTCAAGTCGAAGGCGGGCGTAGGTGAAGCCGGCAGTGAGAACCTCTGGGGGCGTTTGTTTGTCGGTCTCGGACAGGCAGAGAGCCGTTTTATTTCGTCGAAGGACTTCGTACGTTTCGTCGGTGTACCAGGAAGGGTGGCGCACCTCGAAGGCGAACGCGAAAGCGTCCGGGCGAAGAGCAAGAAAGTCCTCCAGCAGCGGGCGATCGAATTTGAAATTCGGCGGAAGCTGAACGAGGATCGGCCCGAGGTGGTCGCCGTCATTAAGGACGCTGGCGACTTCCAGGAAGCGCTTCAGTGTGCTTTCGCAATTGCGCAGCCTCTGAATATGGGTGATCTTCTGGTTGGCCTTCAAGGCGAAGCGAAAGCCATCTGGAACGCTTTTTGTGAAGTTCAGAAGCGTGCTTTCCGTGGGCATGCGGTAGAAGGTGTAGTTGATTTCGACGGTGGAGAAGCGCTTTGCGTAGAAGCTAAGCATTTCGCGGTCGGGAAACTTCTCAGGGTAAAAGTTACCCTTCCACTCCTTATAGGAGTATCCGGAAGTGCCGACACGTAGCTGGCCCGAGCTGGGAATAGAACGCCTCCGTGGAAGGCCATTAAATCATAGCCTGCGGCGGGAGAACAGAGACGGCAGGTTGCCACTATCGTTTCTGTTTCGGTGCCGGTGGCATGCGGCGGCTAAGCAACTCGATGGCATTCTCCAGGCGCTGGCGGCGCTTCCAAAAATCGGCCCAGAGATCGCCCTTCTCCTTGAGGCGCACAAAGACGGTTTTTATGTTCAACGTTTCGGGACGGAGGCTTGCACGCAATTCGCGCGGCAACAGAGGAGTGGAAACCGGCGCTTGAGGGAATGCTCGTACGGAGTAGGCCGCAGCCAGCGGGCGGCCGTGAGCGTTTTGCTGCACGTCGATCAATACACGGCCTGCGGGACGCTTTGCAACGATGCGTTCGCTGGTGACGAGATTGGGATGCTCGGCGGTCACCGTTCGAGCGATGATCTCGCCGAAGGTGCGTAACTGCTCGTACGTGTAGACCGGCTCGACGGGTATATAGATGTGGATTCCCGTTGCCCCCGAGGTTTTCAAGAAGTGGGCTAGCCGCAATTCTTCCAATTTTTCATGAAGTGCGCGAGCGATGGTGACGACCACAGAAAATTCTGTACCGTCTGAAGGATCCAAGTCGAAGAAAAAGTAGTCGGGATGATCGACATCGTCGTAGCGGTTGGACCAGGGGTTGTGGTCGATGCAACCGAGGCCGGTCAAGAAGAGAAGGGAAGCGCGGTCGTTCGCCGTGGCGTAGTGAATCACCTCGCCGCGATGCTCGGAGTCCACCGGAACCGTCTTAAACCAATCCGGCAAACCTTCGCGTACATCTTTTTGAAAGAAGGCCTGACCCTTGATTCCGTCCGGATAGCGGCGCAAAACCAAAGCGCGATCGCGCAGAAACGGCAGGATGAAATCCGCCATGCGGTAGTAGTACGCCAGCAGCTCTCGTTTAGTGTGCCCGGACTCGGGAAAATAAACTTTGTTCAAGTTGCTTAGCCGCAGCCGTTTGCCGTCCAGTTCGATTGTGACTGTTTCTGAGCGCCCCTTGAACAACTCCGCTTCGATTTGAGCTTTTCCGCTGAGAACGCGGCCGACGATCTCAGGAGCTCGAACCACGACAGGATCGACGGCAGGCGGAGCAGTCTCCCTTTCCCATTGGCAATCGGCGGGGCGCGCATCTTCGCGCAGCGCGACGAAGACCGGATGGCGCAGCGCGTGCTCGTCGGTCCATCCGCTGAATTTCACACGCGCGACCAGCTCCGGAGAAACCCACGATGGCTTTTCGTTGGTTACCGGAACGGATTCGAACGGACAAGCCGGTGCCGCCAGTTCTTTCAACCTGCCGCTCAGTTCTTTCTGTTTTTTCGCATCGAATCCGCTTCCAACGTGCCCGATGAAGCGAAGTTTCTTGCCTTCACACAGACCCAGCAATAGCGAGCCAAAAGAAAGGGCCGGAGTGCGCGGCTCGGTCCATCCACCGACAACCGCGTCCACTGTCTGGGTAACCTTCAACTTCACCCAGTAGGGACTTCGCTCCGAGACGTACGGGCTGTCGGTGCGCTTCGCAAGAATTCCTTCCAGGCCATTCTTTTCCGCCAGTTCGAACAGCTCTTTTCCTTTTTCCAATTGATGATCGGAGTAGCGAAATCGCCCGGACGCATGCATCACGCGACTCAGTAACTGCTTGCGTTCGAGGAGTGGACTCTTACGAAGATCGTATCCGTCACAGTACAAAAGATCGAAGACGAAGTAGACGACGGGGATCTGCGTGACCAGATGTTCGCTTGGAGCGCGCACGTGCATGCGTTCCTGTAATCGTTCGAAATCGCTGTGACCGCGGGCATCCAGCGCGACGATCTCTCCGTCAAGAATTGCTTCATGGGCCGCCAACGCTTCGGGAAGGGAAGCAAGCTCCGGATAACGTTTCGTGATGTCCCCGCCCGCCCGTGCGAGCAGCGTCAAATCGCCATTCTCAGTCCGCGCCAGCGCGCGTACTCCGTCCCACTTAATCTCAAACAGCCAGTTGGGATCCGAAAAAGGGCGGTCGACGAGTGTTGCCAGCATCGGCTCGACTTTGGCCGGCATGGGGCCTTTGCGCGCGCTTGGCAGCTCCTCGGGACGAATCGGGACGGCCTGGCGTTTGGGAGGGAGCTCTTCCTTGATTTCTTCGATCGTCCGGCCGGTCAGCGCCGAGCCATCATGCTCGTCGATGTTCCAGGAAGAATCTTCAGCGACGTCCTTGTGCTTGATCATCAGCCACTCGTTGCCTTTTTCGCTGTGCTTCAGCTTGACTAAAACGAAGCTGCCCCGCAGCTTTTCGCCATTCAAGCTGAATTTGATTTCTCCTTTCGCCAGTTGCGTCAGCGCGTCGAGATTGCCCTCCAAACGAAATGTCCCGCGGTCCCACACCATGACGGTGCCCGCGCCGTAATTTCCTTCCGGAATCTTTCCTTCGAAGTTGGCGTAATCCAGCGGATGATCTTCGACGTGTACCGCCAGCCGCTTGTCGGCGTGGCTCTGCGAAGGTCCCTTCGGCACGGCCCAGGACTTGAGCGTCCCATCGATCGCTAGCCGGAAATCGTAATGCAGCCGCGTGGCTCTGTGCTTCTGGACCACGAAAGTATCGCCGTGCTCGGCACCGGCGCGGACTTCCAACTGCGGCAGTTTTGGCTTAGGCAGCCGCGTGCGTTTGGCTTCTGAAACCGGTTTGCCGGGCGCCTTACTAGTGTCGGGCGCGCCTGATGGCTCCGGCGTTCGGTCGAATCGGCGTTTTCGCCGGTATTCTTCGAGCTTAGCCATGGGGGCATTCTATCCCAGACGTCTCCGCCGGACCCCAAATCCGCTGATCCCTCCAACTGAAATTAAGCTGACTGATAAACTACGCGCATCGAATTCGTCTTGCTTCCTGCCCGGATGGACGGCTAATCTTAAAAGCTCACGGAGTCTGAAGGCTGAGTCGAAGGAGTCCCCTATGGCCACGACTGTCTGGAAAGGCCACCTCACTTTTGGCCTGATTTCCATGCCCGTCCGCATGACTACCGCGGCGCGCGGCGAACGCATCAGTTTCAACCAGCTCCACAAAGAGTGCCACTCGCGCCTCAAGCAGCCCTTGTTCTGTCCCGTCTGCAATCGCAACGTGGAACGTTCCGAAATCGTGAAGGGTTACGAATACGAGAAGGACCAATACGTCCTGTTCAACGAAGACGAACTCGACAAGATTGAGCCGTCTTCCGCAAAAGTCATGGAGATTCTGGAGTTCGTCAAGCTGGACGAGATGGATCCGCTCTACTTTGACGCCTCCTACTACCTGGCGCCGGAAGATGCCGGCGCAAAAGCCTATCAGTTGCTCATGAAGGCGATGAAAGAGTCGGGCTACGGGGCCATCGCCAAGCTGACCATGCATCAGCGGGAACACATCGTGATTGTGCGGCCGGGAACCCAGGGCATGACGCTGCACACGATGTTCTATTCGAATGAGATTCGCGCGGCGGAATCCGTTCCAAGCGACAAGATCGAGGTGAAAGATCAGGAAAAGAAGCTCGCGCGTCAGCTCATTGAAAGTCTTGCGGCCCCTTTCGAACCGCAAAAGTATCGCGACGAGTATCAGGAAAATGTTCGCACCATGATCGCCGCCAAGCTCAAGGGCCAGGAAGTAACCGAAGTCGCCCAGCCGCACATGGCTCCGGTGATTGATTTGATGGAGGCTCTCAAAAAGAGCCTCGCGGAGAAGCAAGCGCCGGCCGCGTCATCCGCGCCCACAGGGCAATCGGCAGCCGGCAAGAAGCCTCCGACGCGAGCGCTGCAGCCGGTTGCGTCAATACAGCAAAAGAAAGCAGGGAAAAAGGCAGCCAGTTAATCTCTCATGGGCACCAAGGACAGATTCAGCTCAGAGGACGTTCAGCGCGTTCTGGGTCTGACCGGGAAACAGCTGGAGTATTGGGACCGCTTGCGCCTCGTTTCTCCCCGAAAAGAGCTGGGAAACCGCTTCTACGATTTCCGCGATCTGATAAGCCTGCGCACCGTAAAGCAATTGATCGAAGAAGGAGTGCCCGCCAACCGGCTGCGGCGGGCGCTTGTCGCGCTCCGCGAAAAGCTTGCCCACATCCACGTGCCCCTGTCCGAGCTGCGCGTCCTTTCCGACGGCGGAGACGTTGTCGTGGAAAGCGAGGGCGCGCGTTTGGAACCCTTGTCGGGTCAATTCGTATTGAATTTTGAGACGCGTGAGCTTGGCGAAAAAGTGCGAGTCATGGCCGGACCAAATGCCGATGATTGGCTGGCCACCGCGCTGGAATACGAAGCGGAGGAAAGTACCAGAGCCGAAGCGATCGAAGCGTATGACCATGCTTTGAGGATTGATCCTCAAAAGGTCGACGCGTTGATCAATTGCGGCACGCTCTGCTACGAAGAAGGTAACCTGAAAAAAGCCGCCGAGTATTTCATGCGCGCTTTGCAAGTTGATCCCGAGAATGCTTTGGCCCATTTCAATTTGGGCAGCGTCCTCGAAGAAGTCGGCAGGCTGGAAGCAGCGCGGCTGCACCTGCGCAATGCTGTGCGGCTGGATCCAGGCTATCCCGATGCCCATTACAACCTGGCTTTTGTCTGCGAAAAACTGGGCGCGCACAACGAAGCGCAGCGACATTGGCAAGCCTACATCACACTGGATCCTGCAAGCCCCTGGTGCGGCTACGCCCGCCAGCGCCTCGCTTCTTCCAAAATGAAATCCGCTGGCACCACCTAATCCTCCTCCGCTAAAATCTTCCCGAGGCCAAAACCCATGTGCAGGAATATCAAACCGCTTTTCAATTTTGATCCGCCCGTCACCCCCGAAGAGGTGCGCGCAGCCTCTCTCCAGTTCGTTAGAAAAATCACCGGTTTCAACAAACCGTCGAAGGCCAACGAAGAAGCCTTCGAAGCCGCGATCGAAGAAATCGCAAAAATATCAGCGCGTCTGATTCATTCCCTCGAAACGATCGCGCCGCCGAAAAACCGCGAAGAAGAGGCCGCAAAGGCGAAGGCCCGCGCCTTGGAGAGATTCGCTTAAGAAGTTGCTGCGCGCCATGAACACCGTCGATAAGCGGTAGGGCACTTAGCCGCCGGCTTGTGCCAGCAATCCTCGGTTCAATTCAAGAAGAACGAATGGTGGAGGCGGGGGGAGTCGAACCCCCGTCCGAAAAGCGCTGCGACACGAAGCCTACATGCTTATCTCAATTCGGTGTGCGACCCGGCTCTTGCGAGCCTGTCGCGCGTTCGCCAGCGGCGCTTGGAATGAGCAAGATGCGCAACCAGCTAGTCCGATGGTTCTCGCCCGAGCCTTACGGACCGAAAGGTTCAGGCCAGCTCACTGTGTGACGCCTCTGACCGGGCCCATGAGCGAAGCCCGGGGAAGCGGCAACTTAATTAATTAAGCTGCAAGTGCCAAGTTGTTGTTGGCATTTCTAGTTTCCACCAAGTTGCGGGCAGGTGGACCCCGGCATGCCTTCGGGCCGCGACAGCTTCCGTCGAAACCGTGTCGCCCCCACAGACTCCTCTATTCTATCACCCGCGCCAAGAGGCGGCGGTTTCAGACTTCAACGGGCAGTTTTAAGTTGCAAGTTCTAAGTGGGACACCTCCCCTGTTGGATCAGTTCCAGAATGGGAATTGTTGGGTGACATCCCGGCAGTTTTGAGAAAGAGTGTGGATCGCTTTGAAAGCAAAAGAGTTGTGAAACGCTCTTGATGCAAAGAGCGACAAGAGAGTGCAAAAGAGCGAGCGCACCCCCCGGCATTTGTAAGGATGTCAAAGGAAAGGAGTTGCGGGAGGGGGCATTTGTAAGGTTGTGAGACCAAAGGAGTTACAGGGGCGGGATACTCGTCACCGCGGCGAGACAGAGAGGCGAACCGTGGATAGTCTCTGACGATCACGACTCATGTTACTGGATGAGTCCCGTAGTCGTAAAGTAAAATTATTAAGGGATTGAAGGGAAAGGGGATAGGAAAACAGAATCAAGAGAGCCCCAAGAGCCCACCCTCTCAAAGACTATTAGGAGGAATGTTCCAAAAGAGACAGTTTTGCGAAATGTCTGACGGTATCGTTTCAGAATGAGACTGAAGGACATAACACCGAGGACGATACTCGGCGTCGCCTGTCCAACCTGTGGGGTCACTGCCGGAATGCGCTGTTTGCTTTATTCTGGAGACGTGCGCAACGAACCACACATCGACCGAAAGCTTACCGCGATTGAGGCTGTTGAAGCGAAAGTAATTCTCCCAGGTGGTCCTGGATCTCGATAGTTCCCCCCAACCAGGAATCCGAGATATGCGGTGGGAAGTCCTGTTACCAATAGTGATCTGGAAGTATGCCGCTTTCCGATAAGTGCGAAAGTTGGTTCTTACTCGTGCAGGACAACACTCAAGAGGGATTTGTTGACCTTGATCTCGCCGTCATATTGGATGAAGCCCAGCTTCCTGAATTTGTTCATGAAAAAATTTACCCGCGGGCGAGTTGTGCCAATCATTTCCGCCAGCATCTCTTGCGATACTTTGGGGATCACTTTTTGGGGCTGGTCCTCCGCGCCATAGCGCGCCAGCAGCAGCAGAGTGCGCGCCAGCCGTTTTTCGCTGGAGTTGAAGAGTTGGTCTATCAGATCCTCCTCGACTCGGGTATTTCGAGCCAGCATGTACATGATGAAGCGATCGGAGAACTCATGTTGCTCGTGGAGCACGCGAATCACTTCGTTTTTCTCAATGACGAGCACAGTGGTGGGCGAAATCGTGGTTGCAGTAGCCATGCGAATGGACTGGCCCGCAAGGCACCCTTCCCCGAAAAAATCACCAGGTCCGAGAATCGCTAGAACGGCTTCCTTGCCGGTCCCATTGACCACTGAAGCCTTCACACCACCTTCCTGAATGTACATGACAGTCTTCGCGGGATCACCCTGCGAAAAGACGGTTTCTCTTTCTTGAAACTTGGCCACCCTTCTTCCCAGGCCGGTCGAGTCGAGAAACAATCGCACATCGAAAGCAGGGCTTCGTAAAGTCTGTTTTGGAGGGGGACGACGAAGCCTGACGGATGCCTGTCGAGTTGGGGAGGCACTTAATTTCGTTCTCATCGTGCTGTTCTCCGATCGTGGTACCGGATTGTGGCCCGGGTCCAGCGGGAGGCTATACACTCAGCCTGCACGATAGTGTGCTGCGAATAGAATAAGCGCGGTATCGGGGAAGCTGCTAATAATGAGGGGCTTTGTCCGGAGAAACCCTGACAAGTGTGCGGGGCAAGACTTACCGGGGCGGGAAGATGGGCTAAGACTAGATTCCTAGGGAGCCGAGTGGTCCGGCTCACTCTCGAGCGTTTCTGGCGTCAACAGACCCATTTGCACGGCAAAACGAATCACGTCACTGCGTGTCCTAAGTCCGAGCTTCTCGGCAAAACGTGAACGATAGGTCTCGACAGTTTTCACTCCCACAGCAATCTGTTTGGATATTTGTGAACTACTGTAACCTCGCGCCACGAATTTCAGCACCTGCAACTCGCGGTCGCTGAGGATGTTTAGCGGCTCTCTGGGACCGGCTTTTGTGCCTTTTTTCGCCAGCACGTCCTGGACAAGAATGCTGGCCAAGCGCGGGTCCACGAAAATCCCTCCGCGATGCACCGCTCGGATAGCGGCAATCAACTCCGCATCCACGGCCCTTTTCAACAGGTAGCCAGAGGCGCCTGCTGCCAGTGCCGACCGTAAGTATGCAGGGTCATCGTGCATGGTGAGGACGAGCACCCTGGTTTCGCGACAGTTTTTCACTATCTCTTGGAGAGCTTTCATGCCCCCAATCCGTGGCATGGTGAGGTCCAGCAAGGTCACATCCGGTTTCGTTTCCTGTACCCGTTGAATGGCCTTCTCTCCATCAGGAGCTTCGGACACAACTTCCATATCGTCCTGGGCATTAACGAGCATTTTCAGCCCTGCGCGGAGAATGGCGTGATCATCCACGATCATGATTCTGATTTTGTGCATGCGCGCCGGCATTTCAGGAGCTTTTCCGCTTCAGCGAAGGCTGGAGGTCCTGCTTGGCAAGCGGGACGCGCACCAGAATCTTAGTCCCCCTGCGTTGGGATGCGAAACTGACCGTTCCGCCCAACATTGCCGCTCTCTCTCTCATGCTCTGAACGCCCAGGCGATGCGAGGAGACAGTCACGGCCTTCGCGTCAAAGCCGCATCCGTCATCGGCTATCGCCACCTCCAAACCCGTGTCTAAACGCACGAATTTAATGGTGACCGCCTTGGCTCCCGAATGTTTGGCTACGTTCGTCAGAGCTTCCTGGACAATGCGATACAACCCGATCTGGACGGCAGAGGAAAGGCTGCTGGAGTCAAGTTCGTTGAGCTTCAAATTCACTGTAATCTTATAGGTTTTAACGTACTCGGAAACGTATCGGCTTAGTGCGACACCCAAGCCATGGTCGTCCAAAACCGTTGGGTGAAGCCCGCGAGCCAGCCGACCGACTTCGTCGATGGTCTGAGCAGTGATTTCCCGCAGCCGATTCCCCTGCGCCTTAACATCTGCCAGGTCTCGAGCGTGTTCCAGGGTACGCAGGCCGACCAAAAGAGAGGTCAGCAATTGGCCGGCTTCATCATGCAATTCGCGCGCAATACGGCGCCGTTCTTCCTCTTGCGCCGAAAGCACGTGTTCGAGGAGGAGTCGACGCGTCGTTTCGGCCTGCTCGATTCCCGCGGCCTGTTGCCGTTTTTGCTCGCCTAGATCGGTTATCACCATGCCTAGGGCGTGGCCCTTGTATCCAGGAAACCGGTTGAGCGACAAATAGACCGGAATTAGGATTCCGTCTTTACGACGCAGGGTGAATTCACCTTTCGCAACCGCCTTCTGGGCCTCGGCAAGAAAAGATGCAAATCTGTCTCGCTCTGTTTTCGCAACCATAGAGTGGACCATGATTCCGATAATCTTCTCTTGTGGCCGCGTCATCAGTTCTGCGAACCTGCGATTGCAGTAGAGTACAGCACCATTCTGGGAAAGAGTCGCCGCGCCTTCACTCATGGCTTCCACCAGCATGCGATAAGCGGTCTCGCCGCCTTTCAAAGAAACCACCTGCTCTCCGCGACGACCGGAAACCATCAAAGCATCCACTTCGCCGGACTGTATGGCGCGCAGAGTCTGTTCGGCAGCTTTTAACCGGTCGAGGAGCCTTGTTTGCTGATCCGGTTGCGGGGATGACGGCAGTTTGCGCGGAGAAGGTCGCAAGCTTCTGCGAGCTCCTTTCGGCGCACCAACTTTACCGGGCAGCCCACCTCGGAGAACTCGCCTATCGGAACGTGGTTCCTTGTTAGCCATGTACTATTCGAATCTTACTTCAGCGTACCGGTTGAAGGTCCAACCCCACAACGACACTCTCAGTCTTTGAGAGATTCCCGATGATTTTTTTGACCGGTGGCGGGAGCCTTCTGACCAGGGTGGGAATGGCAATGATCTGATCACCCTTGGCGAGTTGCGGCTTCTTCAGCAAGTCAATCACTTCGATGCGGTACTTGCCCTTCAGCTTGTCCTCACAAATCTTATTGAGGTTGGCGATCGCAGCTATCGAATTAGGGGTTTGGCCCGCGATGTAAAGCCGCAAGATGTAAAACTCTCTCCGGCTGGTTTTGGCAGGTCGGCGCTTCCTTGCTGAACTCTTCTTCATGGAGGCTCGGTTTCTGGTCCAGATGGACCAAACTTGCTACTCATCCGCCTTGACGGCAACCCGGCCCGAGACGGTGGTGGCCACTGTGTGATCCTTCAGAACCTTGCCCAGGTCCATGCCACTCGAACTCACGAGTAGCTCACGCGGTTCGCGCGAGTGTGCCATGCCGCGAGATTTCAGTACGTAAAGCTCGCGCCTCGGTCGCCCATTGGGTTTGCTATCGCGCAACACAATCCAGGTGTCCATGAGCGAGGACACGGCCGCAGCAGTTCTCTCCTGAGGGTCTCCTGAGAATGTCAGGTTCGTGAACAACGAAGTGATTTGTTGCACCTTCAAGAAATCGACCAGGCGCATGAGCATCGACTTAACATTATAACTGCCGGTGGCCTGAACCAGATTGGTGATTGGGTCGATAACCACGACGTTTGGTCGAACCTTTTCAATCAAATTGTGAACACTGGCCAAGTGTGCTTCCAAGCCGATGCTGGTTGGCCGCATCGCATGAATGTGCAGTAGGCCCTTTCTTACCCAAGGCTCCAAGTTAAGGCCAACCGAACGCATGTTACGGAGAATCTGGCTGGGAGACTCTTCAAAAGCGAAATAGAGGCAAACTTCGCCGCGGGCACAGGCGGCCCGGGTGAAACTCGCCGCCAGGCTGGACTTCCCCGTTCCCGACGAGCCCGATACCAGCACGCTGCTTCCACGGAAGAATCCCTTACCTTCCATCATATCGTCCAAGGCGGGAATTCCCGAGGAGACGCGATCTGTCGATGCTTTGTGGGAAAGCTCCAGGGAGGTGATCGGAACCACCGAGATACCCTCGCGATCGATCAGGAAAGGATACTCATCGGTGCCATGGGAAGTACCCCGGTACTTGACGATTCGCAACCGCCGGGTGGAGATCTGTTCCGTAACTCGATGGTCCAGTGAGATCACGCAATCGGCGATGTATTCCTCAAGCCCGTGACGAGTCAGCGTATGTTCACCGGCTTCCCCGGTAACCACAGCGGTAAGCTTGTGGTCTTCCAACCAATGAAATAACCGGCGGAGTTCCGCTCGCAGAATCGTCGCGTCAGTTAAGCCGGAAAAAAGTGCCTCGATGCTGTCCAATACCACGCGTTTTGCTTTGATCGTTTTGACCGCGTGGGCCAAACGAATGAACAGGCCCTCGAGGTTGTATTCTCCACTCTCGGCGATCTGGTTGCGCTCAATGGCAACAAAGTCCACCAACAGCTTCTTGCGTTTGGTAAGCGCACGCAAATCAAAACCAAGTGACGCGACGTTGGCCCTCAGCTTCTCCTCGGTTTCTTCGAAGTCCATACATACGCCCGGCTCGCCGTATCGAACAGCACCGTGTACAAGAAATTCCATAGCGAATAAGCTCTTGCCACATCCCGCGCTGCCACACACCAGGGTGACACGGCCCTTCGGCAGGCCTCCCCCTGTGACTTCATCGAGTCCTTGGATTCCTGTGGGGGCCTTGGCTAGCGACGTGCGCACTACCTTCGGCTTGGCGCTGGGCATAGCGCGACTCCTGAACCGGAATTTGCGATTTCGACCTGGTACTTATGAATCGTATCCTTACTTCCGCCGTCGATACAACGAATTTGCCACCAAAGCGGACTACGGCAAAATCGCCGGGCGCCGCACCCTACGGTCTTCTGGGTGCGGATTTTGATTTTCTTTTGGCTCGACTTTTGGTCTTGGCTCTTCGCATCCCACCAGTGCAGGAGCGGGTTTTCAGCCGTCAGTCGTCAGTGATCCGTAAAAAAGGAGTCTTAGCCGGCTCTCGATGCCGGCGACAGTTCTTAGTTGTTAGTTGTAAGTTTTCGGCGAAAGACCTCCTTTGCGGGCTCAGTTCCGGAACGGGAATTGTTGAGTGCCTCGTGCTCGCAGTCTATACAGAGCGACTCGGCCCCCGCGCCAATTTCTTCACACGTTCCTGTCCCCTTCGTCCTTCATCTGCCGAAGAGGATGTAAAACAAATAAACTAGGAGCAGATACGTCCCAGCAATTATCGAGAACCGGTTAATATCTTTTTCTTTTCTCGGCCACCAAATCACAAACAGCATAGTCATAACAATGGCGTTCGGTATTGCGATCAACAGCTGAAGCCATAACGGCCAATGCTCAAACCTGTTCATGGAAGTGGTGTTGGAGCGAAGCCGAGCACTGATTTCGCAGCGCAGCTCGCGTGCGCAAGTACATCCTGCTCAGTAGGCGGGTGGGCGGGTGGCCCGGACTTGGGAGATGGGAATCTGGTGACACGGGAATGAGCGAGAGGATAGCACTTCAGTACGTTGCGCGAAAGTAAAGAGAGGCCCCAAGCTCGGATTGCGGGTGGTGCAGACGACAGACTCTAAGACGCTTCTGGATGCCGCATACGCCGATTCCGCGTGTGCGGATCTACAGTAGCCTCGTGACGAGCAGTTGCGATTTCGGAGCACTTTTTCCGGCGAGATGAGATAATTAATCCTTGATCAGGAGGAGCCCGAATGGCAACCACCTCTCAGAGCGTAATTGTCCAAGATCCGGACATCCACAGCGGGGAACCTGTTTTCCGTGGCACGCGCGTCCCTTTCCAGACCTTGCTGGACTACCTCGAAGGCGGAGAAACGCTGGATGAATTCCTGAAACAATACCCTGGCGTAAGCCGTGAGCAAGCCATTGCCGCGCTGGAAGAAGCCAAGACCCTCCTCTTGGCTCGCTTCGGGAAATGAAAATCCTCATCGATGAATGCCTTCCAGATGAACTGAAAGATAGTGTCACGACCACGGGCCACGAGTGCGAAACAGTACGCAGAGCTGGCTATGGTTCAAAAAAGAACGGCGAGCTCCTCATGCTTGCGGAAGGCCAGTGGGACGTGCTGCTCACCAGCGATCGGAATATCAAGTATCAGCAGAACATGACCGGGCGAAGCGTTTCCATCTTGATCCTTCGAGCGAAATCAAACCGCATGAAGGATTTGTTACCGCTTATGCCAGCCTGCGCTGAAGCTCTTATCTCTATCCAACCGGGGCGGGTGGTGGAAGTTGGACCACTGTAGCCTGATGGTCGAACAAAGCAATCCGGCTGCGGCATCGTATTACCGCGCCGGATACTACGACTCGACCACGGGTAAAGACTTCCTCGCTGCCGCTCGGGGATAGAGAAGCAAGCGCCAAATTTAGTTGACTGTCAGAGTGACTTTGACGGTCTTGGCCATGTTGGAGCTGCCGGTGGCGGAAACGATTACAGAATAGGTGCCGGCAGGAGTGCCGTTGGGATTCGGTTGAGGTCCAGAGGAGCCGCCACCAGTGCAGCCAATGACCAGAGTTGAGCAGAGCAGAAGTAGACTAACGAGCAGTCCGGATAGTTTGCCTTTGCGCTTGCTGGGCACAGCGAAAACCATCAAGACGCCCAAGAATCCTGCGCCAAGCGACGTGGCGAAAAGGAAACGTTGTGAAGCGGTCGCTGGTCGAGCCAGCGCCAGGGTTCGCGAGGTGGTACTGATTGTAAGTGCGTTGGAAGCTGTAGAGAGGCCGGGAGTGACACTCGCTGACCCGAAATTGCAGGACGCGCCAGTAGGCAGGCCAGAACAGGTGAAATTTTTGACCGCAGTATTGTAGGGAATCTCGTTGGGAGTAACCGTGATGGTGAATGTGGCGGGTGAACCGGCACTCACAGGCAGTGCGGAGCTGGTGCCAAGGCAAAAATCGGAGCAGAGGAGGACGCTCGTACCGCGGGGATCGTGGCGGACGAGAGGCCAGTCATTCAGAGAAGGATTGAACGTGGCGCCCGTGCTGATGATAGTGACCACGCCGGGAGTGGAAGCGGAGCAAGCACCCCCGCCGATGCTGGATACAACGGCGATATCGGTGATCCCGTCCTGGTTGAAATCGCCAATGGCGGGCGTGGGATAGAACTGGAGCCAGCAGCCGCTGCCAGCATTGAGTTGCCACGACTTGGAAATGGTGCCGTCCCGTCGGATAGCCAAGAGCGTTTGATTGCCGTATTCGCCAAGCGCGAAGTAGGGATCGGAATTGAATGATTCCGTGTTCAGCACAGTGACAATTTCGGGGAAGCCGTCGCCGTCGACGTCCCCAATGACCACACCGTTGTAGCCAAAGCTCTGACTTGCGGGAGTGGAAATGGGCCAAGCGCTCGAGAAACTTGTGGCGTCGGCATTGAAGACGTAGAGAAAGGATTCGTGCGAGTACACGATCTCTTTGTGGCCGTCGTGATTGAGGTCTCCGACGGCGAGAGAAGACTCGCTATTGATGTTGGAATTGAAGAGAGTTAGCGGCCAGCCGGGGCGTTCTGTGCCGTCGGGCTGAAAGACATGGAGAAGAGTCTGCGTGTCGGAATTGGCGGCGACGATGGTTTCGAGCTTGCCATTGTTATCGAGATCGGCGGCGGCCAATACATCCGGCTGGCCGGTGAGAGGGGGAACCTGCCAGGTTAGAGGCGACCCGTCATTCGCGAAAAGAGCCAGCGAAAAGGTCGTGGGAGAGAGAACCTCCATCGCGACGATCTCCTTTTTGCCGTCTCCATTGACGTCGCCCACGAGGACGGTATTGCGATTCAGGCGCCCGTCGTTGGGATTCAGAAAAGGCACCTTGACAGGGAAATTATTGTTGAGCAAAGTGCCATCGGGCTTCCACGCGGAAATATCGGCTACCTGATTTGTGTAGTCGATGCCGTAGCCCAAGGCCTCCCACTTAGAGTCTCCCGCGAGATCTTCCACGACGAGTTGGCTTCCCAGATACCACAGGTTTGGATTGCTGCCGAGTGAACTGGACGTGCCATTTTGTTGAAAAAGCTCAAGCGCGCTGGATGGAGGGAAGCCGGTGCTGAAGTCAATGATCATAGCTTCGTCCCCGGCCCCTCCGCTGAAACTCGCCACAGCAGGTTGAAAGAAACCTCCGTGACCGGTTTGGACGCTGGGCTGGGCCGAGCCGGTTAGCGGAAGAGTCCAAAACTCTCCAGTTGTGAGGCTTGGCCCCGCGGGACTCTCCATGACCAGGCGAAAAGTTCCGTCGACGTTCCGCGCGGGAACTACCCCTGCTCCGACTGCTGGACCCAGATTGAGAAACTGGGGCCAGTTGTTTGAGAGCAGATCGGGCTCGAGGTAGACGATGGTGAGAACTTGAACGGGAGTATTGGAAATGTTTACGGTGAGGCGAATGGTGTAGTAGCCGGCGGTGGTGATCGAAGACGTGTCCCAGGTTGCCAGGGAGCCAGTCGTGACAGGTGCTGATCCTGCGCCAGTGAGAGTCACACCGGTTGTCTGCCAACCTGAAGTGGCATCCCGACCCAGGGCCCACTCAACTTGGAAGCTTTGGAAGCCGGTGCCCGCCGCGGTTCCGGTGATAGGGATAGCGACGCCGTTCTTGAATGTTGCTGGGGAGGTGGGCGTGGGCGGCGGAATCGGACTGATGATAGAAGCATTCATAGAGTTCGAGGAGGAGGGCAGCAGCGCGGGATGCATGTGCGAATCGTTCGCCGGAGCATAGATAGGATTTGAGGCGGCCGATTGGGAAATGACCTGGCGGGCAGATTTGGGAACGTCGGTTCCGACGGCAGAGGGAAGCAAACTCAGGATTACAACGAATGCCGTAACCAGTATGAGGAGCTGCCTGGACATGGAAGAGTTCCTGGGTCTTGTCGTTTCGAGAAACGCCATTGCAACAGGTGAGTGGCCCGGACTTGCGAGATGGGGATCTGGTGACACGAGAATGAGCGAAAGGATAGCACTGCGATACGTTCCGCAAAAGGAGAGAGAGGCATAGGGTGCTTGGGCTCGAATTCCGCGCTGGCCCTGAGGTATGGGTACGAGGTTCGTTCCGGGCTCGTTAAGCAACAATTGGGCACAACAGTACGGCTAGGCCGTTGACTCCCAACCACCTAGCTTCCAAAATGGCGAGACGGGGAAAATATGCCCAAAAACGCCCCGAAAACCGGTATGCCACAAGAGTCCAGCGCCATCGAACAGGCGATCTCTCGCGCGCTTCGGGATAACCTCGAGCGCATCCAGCGCACGTCGGAAGAACTGCATCATGCGGTAGGTGATGTCGTAGCAGCGTGCAGCAGTAACAAGCCTGCGAACGCACTGCCGTCGCTGCTCCGGGCGCAGACCTCTGCCGCCTCGCTGGCCGCGTCTTTGGAAGTGCTTTCGAGATTTGTGACGGTATCCATGCAGTCTGGCCCGCGCTCGCCGATCGAAGCGCACCTGACGGATTTGGTCGGCAAAGTGGCCGCCGACCCACCGGCCGCGCCGCAACGCCCGGCGCACGTGCCGCCGCCGGTGCCCATGGCTTCGCAAGTGAAGGCCGAACCGGTTGAGGTGGAAGAAGAGCCGGTGGAAATGGAGCTCGATTTGCCTCCAGAGCCGGCGAAGCTACCGGCGATGGAGCCGACTGCGGCCGCAGTCGCTACAGAACCTGAGATCGACGGGGACTTCAACGTCAGCCGGCTCTCCGCCGAGGAGCAGGAACTGCACCGCCGAGCGAATCGCGTGGCCAAAGTTTCGATGCAGGACATAAAAATGCTCCGGCCGGAGCAAGTGCGGCTCGGCCGCGAAAAAAAGGACCTCTGCAATCGATTGAAAGACGACATTGAAAAAGCTCATCGCGAATACGACCGCCGCTTCAAGCCCATCATGGACCACCCGGTGGACTACTTTTACCGTTGGATGGTGGAAATTTTGGCCGACGGCGACGCGCATGCCCTCGGCGAATACCCGTACGCCACGCCGGCACGCCATCACTAATAGAACGCGAACCGCTCGCTTTTCTGGCTCTCCGGAAAATTCCGTATTATTCTGTTCCTCTATGGTGCGCTCGCTAATTGCGTCGATCCTTGTCGTTTGCCTGTCGCTCGGCAGCGCGTCCGACGCTTTCGCGCAAACGTCGCAGCACAAACGAAGAACAAGAAAGCCAAAAGCCGTGCCGTGCCAGACGGGATGCAAACTGGAAACGTCAACCCCCCTGATCGCGGCGGATACGCCGGAAGACGACGCAGCGCAAAAAGAACTTGCGGAGCTGGCGCGCGCGATGCGCAACGGCGTCCCGGGATCGTACGAAAAACTCTCCGCCTTCGCAGTTAAGAACACGACGAGCGTATGGGGAGCGCGCGCCGCGCTGGCGCTCGGTTATCAGGACTTCTCAAAGAACCGCCACGCGCAGGCGCTCGGCTGGTTGCTGAAAGCGCAGAACGACACGCTGCTGCGCGAGTACGCGTTGTACTGGACCGCGCAAGTGCAGCGCAACCTCGGACGGAACGCCGAAGCATACAAAGTTTTGCAAACCATACAGCGCGACTATCCCAATACCGCGATGCGCGAGGAACTCCTCACAGCGATTGCGCCGACGGCGGTGCTGCTGGGCCACGCGGACGAAGCGATCGATGCGCTCAACGCCTATTCCGCCACGGCCTCGAAGCCGGGACTGCTGCTGGAACGCGGCCGCGCCTATCAATCCGCGCACCAACTGGCGCGGGCGGCAAAGGACTATCAGCTTATTTTCTACAAGTTTCCTCTGGCCGACGAAGCCAAGCCCGCCGGCGTAGCCTTAACGCAGCTCACGCACGCGCTGGGCAAGGAATATCCTTATCCCGGCGTGGAAATGCAGGAGCAGCGCGCCCAGGCTTTCTACGCCGCGCACAAATGGAAAGAAGCGCGCGCCGAATACGAAAAGCTGCTCACCATGCTGAAGGATCCCGCGAATCCGACGCGGCAACGCGCGCAACTACGGCTTGCAGAATGCCGCGTTCAGCAAAAGGGTTCGCCGGCGCTGATCGCTTCGCTGAATACACCGGACCTCGAGGTGGATGCCGAGCGGCTGTACGCCTTGTCGCAAGCGTATCGCACGGCGAAGAAGGAAGCAGAGATGTTCACGGCGCTGAACACCATCGCGCAGAAATATCCCGTCAGCAAGTGGAACGAAGAAGGCTTGATGGCCGCGGGGAATTATCATTGGGTGAACCTCAACCGTACGACGGCCATCATCGATTACCAGCGCGTCCTGGATTCTTTTTCGGGTGGAAAATATGCCCTCAACTGCGAATGGCGCATTGCGTGGGTCGCCTATCTGAACCGCCAGCCCGACGCTGACGATCGCCTGACCAGTTTTTTATTGAAGTACCCGGTGTCCGCCAACGCCGTCGATGCCCTTTATTGGCTGGGCCGCAACGCGGAACGCGCGAACAACCCGGCGCGCGCCCGCAGCTACTACAGCAAAGCGGTCGAGCGTTTCCCCGAAACGTACTTCGGCAACGCATCCGCGGCGCGGCTGGCCAAACTTGGTC
>Ga0210384_10001360_pt1 | contig 33525 bp, 36 predicted proteins | sample IncBWH2MmetaG_FD_160574 | JGI IMG/M metagenome (GOLD analysis project Ga0210384, IMG submission 160574) | Forest soil microbial communities from Barre Woods Harvard Forest LTER site, Petersham, Massachusetts, United States - Inc-BW-H-2-M | ecosystem: Environmental > Terrestrial > Soil >...
GATCTCGGTGTACGGCCGCGCGGCCAGATGACCGATGCCGAGCACCGCCAGCATCTCCTGCGCGATCGCGCGGTCGCCGCGCGACGGAGTGGCGAAGGGCCCGATGTGCGCGGTGCGCCCCATCAGCACCGTCTCGACCACCGTGAACGGGAAGACCCCGAGCTGCGCCTGCGGCACGTAGCCGAAGACGCGCGCGAGGCGCAGGCGCGACCAGTCGGTGATCGGCGCGCCGTCGACGCTCACGCGGCCTCGTCGTGGCGCGAGCAGGCGCAAGACCGTCTTGAAGAGCGTGGTCTTGCCGCCGCCGTTCGGGCCGAGCAGGCAGAGGACTTCCCCACCGGCCAGGGCGAAGGTCACCCCCTGCCCCACCTCCTTGCCGGGATAGCCGAACGCGAGATCGTGGACGTCGAGCCGCACGGCCTACTGCCACCCCCGCCGCGAGACCGCGAGCAGCCAGATGAAGAACGGCGCGCCGATGAACGCGGTGAGCACGCCCAGCGGGATCTCGAGCGGCGCGATCGTGCGGGCCAGCGTGTCGACCGCGACCAGGTAGCCCGCGCCCAGGAGCATCGCCGCGGGCAGGAGACGCGAGAAGTCGGGACCCACCAGCAGCCGCGCGAAGTGCGGGATCAGGAGCCCGATCCAGCCGATGACGCCGCTCACCGAGACCACCGCCGCGGTCATGAGGGTGGCCGCCGCGATCACGATCAGCCGCATGCGCCGCGTATCCACGCCGAGGGTGAGGGCTTCCTCCTCGCTGAGCGTCATCACGTTCATGCGCCAGCGGAGGAGCCAGAGTGGGACCAGGCCCACCAGCACCCCGGGCAGGATCGACACGAGATCCACGACCGTGATGGACGAGAGGCTGCCCAGCAGCCAGAAGGTGATCGCCGGAAGCTGGTTGTAGGGATCGGCCAGGTACTTCAGCAGCGAGATGCAGGAGCCGAGCAGCGTGCCGATGACGATGCCGGCGAGCACCAGCACCAGCACCGGATCGTGGCGCCGCAGGGAGGCGCCGACCGCGTAGACCGCCCCGACCGCGAGCAGCCCCAGCGCGAACGCGAGACCCTGGATGCCGGCCACACCCCACGAGAGATAGATGCCGATCGTCGCCCCGAGCGCCGCCCCGGAGGAGACGCCGAGGATGTCGGGCGAGACCAGCGGGTTGCGGAAGAGCCCCTGGTAGGCCGAGCCGGCGGCGGCCAGCGTGGCGCCGATCGCGATGGCCGAGAGCACCCGCGGGCCCCGCACGCGAAAGACCACGGTCTCCATCGCCGCCGGCAGCGTGATCGGTGCGCCGGTGAGCTTGGCCCAGAGCAGGGTCCAGAGCTGGCCCGGCGTGACCGGGTAGCGCCCGATCGAGAAGGCCACCAGCACGAGAACCACGAGCAGCGCGCTCGCAAACAGGAACCCGAGCGCCTCGCGGCGGAGGGGCGCGACCGCCGGAGGCGCGGAAGTCAGGGGCGTGCGCGCTCGAGCCCCGCCAGGAGGGCGTCGAGCTGCGCCTCGGTCGGCGCCTGGTGATAGAAGAGCGCGTAGAAGGCCCGCGTCTCCTGCCGCGGGTCCTCGGGGAACTGCTCCGGGTAGAAGATGCGCCCGAGCCACTTGAGCCCGATGAGCCGGTTGACCGACGGCGGGGCGTCCACCCATGGAAACGGCACTTGCGGGACGAGGTACACCCGGCCCTCCCGGACGGCCCGGACGTTCTTCCAGAGCGCATCGGTACGCACAGACGCCACGAAGGCGGGATCGCCCGCGATGATGATATCGGGATCCCAGGCCAGCACCTGCTCCGGCGAGACGGCGGCCAGCCCGCCGCCGCCGAGCTTCTCGGCCACGTTGCGCGCCCCCAGCCGCTCGAGACTCTCCACGTTGATGGAGCCGCGCGCCGCGGTCTCGAGCCCCTTGGGACCTCGCGCGTAGTACACGGCGGGCCGCTGGGAGGCGGGCACCCGCGCCACCCGCCGGTCGGTCTCGGCGAGCAGGCGCTCGGCGAACCGGCCGAGCTCGCGGCCTCGGTCGCCCGCCCCGAGCAGCTCGCCCACCCGCGCGTAGACGCCCGGGATGGCGGAGAAGCTCCCGTCGAAGAGCAGGTAGGGCACCCCGAGCTGCTGCTGCATGCGATCGGCGAGCGAGCGATAGGTCTCGGTCAGCGACCCGTAGTCGAAGATCAGGTCGGGCCGCGCGGCCAGCACCACCTCCACGTTGGCGGTGTTCCCGCGCCCGGTGAGCCGGCCGAGCGTGGGCAGGTCCGCGTAGCGTGGGGCAACGAAGACCCGCTCCTCCGGGCTCAGCGGGCGGTTCCAGCCGAGCATCTTCTCCGGCGCGAGCGTATAGAGGAAGATGCTCGCCGGCCCGCCCGCCGCGTAGACGCGCTCGACGCGCGCGGGTACCTCCGCGCGCCGGCCCGCCGAGTCGGTGACGCTGCGCGTGTCGGCGGCGGGCACAGCACTCGCGAGCAGGACGAGCGTACCCAAGGCCAGGATCGCGCGCGCGGCGGAGAGCACGCTCAGTCTTTGCCCACCATGACGTCGGAGGCCTTGATGACCGCGTAGGCCGCGTCGCCGACCTTGAGCGCGAGGGCCGCGACCGCCTCGTTGGTGATGGACGACGTGATCACGGTGCCCCCGCCGACGTCGATCCTGACGTGAGCGGTGGTGGCGCCGAGAGTCACCTCCAGTACCTTGCCCTTGATGATGTTGCGTGCGCTCAGCCGCATGTCCGCCTCCTTGGGCGCTGCTGTGGGGCGCTGCTGTGGACTTACCGGGGGCTACTGGCTCCAACCCGGCGCGGGAACCGCGACCTGCGCCCCCGCCGCCAGGCGGATCGTCTCGAGATGGCCGGACATCCGGCCGTCCTCCGTCCGCAGGTGCACGTGGACGTTCGACTCTCCTGGGGTGAAGATTCCGCGATGCTGCCGTGAGTAGAAGCCGACCAGCTCGACCGGCGCGCGCTCCAGCGTCTGCCGCACCTTCGCCTGCTCGTGTCGTTCCGGATTGTGGGGCAGGCCGTCACGCTTGTCGAGGACGTGGAGCGTGGCTTCGACCGCGGTGGCACGGACACGGAACGGCATCGGACGCGCCGGATCCAGGCCCGCCCCTTGGGCGAGCGCGATCACTTCCCGCTCGATGCCGTCGAGGCCCGCCGGGACGGCATCACTCACCCGCTCGAACCAGGCCGGCACCAGCGCCCAGACCAGAAAGCAGGCGCGCGCGCTCCAGCTCGCGCTGGTCACCACCGTCTCCTGCTCGATCCGGGCAATGGAGAGCACGCTCTCGAAGATCGTGACCTCGCCGCGCAGCCCTTCGAGAGGGCCGAGCCCGTAGAGATGCGGCGCCGACGCGAGGTTCTCGAGCTCGACGTGCCCGCGGAGGTCGCCGCCGAGCACGTCGCGCTGGGCCCCGATCCAGTGGACACCGGGGCCGAGGGTGATCGGGGCGTTGGAGCTCAGGGGAATGCGCCCGGCCGCGATCAGCGCGCGCCGGCCGGCGGCGGCTGGAAGCCGAAGCGGCTCAGCGCGGTCCGACCCGGCGGACCGCCGAGGAGATCGAGAAACGCCCGCGCGAGCGCGGGTTGCTTCGACGCTGTCACCACCGCGCCGGGATAGACGACCGGCCGGTAACTGTCGTCCGGCGGCCGGAACGCTTCCTTCACTCCCTGGGCGCGCGACACCGCGTCCGTGGTGTAGACGAATCCGGCGTCCACCTCGCCCCGGGCCACGTAGTCGAGCGCCTGGCGCACGTTCTCCGAGAAGACGATCTTGGGCAGGAGCCGTTCCCACAGGCCCAGCGCCCGCAGGCTCTCCTCCGCGTACTGCCCGGCGGGCACCGTCTTGGGGCTGCCGATCACGATGCGTCCCACCCGTGATTCGAGCAGGTCGGCGGGCTTGGTGATGTCGATCCGGGAGTCGGCGGGCTTGACCACGGTGAGCACGTTGCGGGCGAAAGCTCGACGGCTCGCGACGACGATCAGGTTCTGCTTCTCCAGCTCGTCCATCTGCCGTTGCGCGGCCGAGAGGAAGACGTCGACCGGCGCTCCCGCCTCGATCTGCTTCTGCAGGTCACCGGAGGCGCCGAAGTTGTAACGGAGGGTCACGCCCGGATGCGCGGCCACGAAGCTGCGCCCCAGCTCCTCGGTCACGTCCTTCAGGCTGGCCGCGACCGACAGGGTCACGTCCTGCGCCCGCGCGCCGGCCGCCGCGAGCAGCACCACCGCGACGGCGACCGCGAGACTTCTCGAGAACCGCATCAACCCACCTCCTGAGCCCGCGCTCGATCGTGCTAGTGTAGGTGTAGCCATGACGAACCGACCTTCGAGACGACGGGGAGCCACGCCCCCACGTCCGACGTCCCATGCTACGCAGCGCTCGGCGACACTTCAAAGTGCTCACGAGAGCATAATCGCGGCCCAGGTCAAGACGAAGGTCTGGCTCGAGCTGGGCGGTGAGTTCTTCGCGGGCGACGGGGGCATCCATCTCCTCGGCGGCATCGTCCGGCACGGCTCGCTGGCCCAGACGGTGCGCGAGATCGGCTGGTCGTATCGGCACGCCTGGGGCTACCTGCGGCGGGCCGAGCTGGCGCTCCAGACCCCGATCGTGCGCAACCGCGCCGGCCGCGGGGCGGCGCGGGGCATGGAGCTGACCGAGACCGGGCATCTCCTGCTGGAGCGTCTGCGGGCACTGCGGGATCGGATCGACGAGACACTCGGTCCGAGCGGGCCCACTCCGGCCGAGGTGGCCTCGCGCGGCCGGAACGAGCGCTCGATGCCGGAGGCGCGGAAAGCTAGTAAGTCGAAAACTCGGCGAGGAACTCGCTGACCGCGGTTACTTGGAATTCTCGACGGTCACCGGTCTCTCGCGATACCGAGCGGGGAACATCTTCTTGAGATTCTCGATCTTGGGAAGGTCATTGATCACGATGTAGGGGTAGGTCGGGTTCTTGATCAGGAAGTCCTGGTGATACCCCTCCGCAGGATAGAAGGCACTCAGCGGATCCACGCGCGTGACGACTGCGCGACCGAATGCCTTGGCCTTCTCCAGCTGGGCGATATAGGCCTGGGCGATTCGCTTCTGCGATTCATCGACGTAGAAGATGTTGGATCGATACTGCGTGCCCGTATCGGGGCCCTGACGATCGAGTTGGGTGGGATCGTGTGTCACCGAGAAGTAGATTTGAAGAATTTCGCCGTAAGACAGCTCCTTCGGATCGAAACGTATCTCCACCGACTCGGCGTGACCGGTGCCGCCGCGACTGACCACCTCGTATTCGGCGGTCGCCTTGGCGCCGCCGGAATAACCGGACAGCACCTTCTGTACCCCGCGCACGTGCTGATAGACGCCCTGGACGCCCCAGAAGCACCCGCCCGCGAGTACCGCGGTCTGTACCGGAGCCGACTCCTTCGGATTATCCAGCACCGGGGCGGGAATGACGACCGCCGCCTCGGCGGCGAGCGCCGCAGTCGGAACGCCGCCGCATAGCCCCACCGACACGGCGGTGATCATCACTGCGGCCATTCGCCCACGACCCGTCCGGAGCATTCGGACCCTCACGCGGTCTCGATCCACACCGCCTTCACAATGAGGTACTCTTCGAGCTGTTGCAAGCCCATGCCCCTAGGCCGGGCGGCGCTGCTGGATCCAGCTCAGCGCCCAGTTCACCAGGAACGTGATCAGCAGCAGGATCACCGAGAGCGCGATGGCGAGGTCGAAGTTGCCCTTGCCGGTCTCGAGCACGGTGGCGGTGGTGAGCACCCGCGTGGCGCCCTTGATGTTGCCGCCCAGCATCATCGACGCGCCCACCTCGGAGATCACGCTGCCGAAGCCCGCCATCACCGCGGCCAGCATCGGCAGCCGCGCTTCCTTCAGCAGCACCCAGATCATCTGGCTGCGCGAGGCACCGAGCCCCAGCATCTGGAGGCGGAAGGCCTCCGGCACCTGCTGCACCGCGGCCAGGGTGAGCCCGACGACGACCGGCGCCGCGATCACGAACTGCCCGGCCACCATCGCGCTCGGGCTGTAGAGCAGCTCGAGAAAGCCGAGCGCGCCGTTACGCCAGAGCAAGATGGTCACGAACAGGCCCACCACCACCGGGGGCAGGCCCATGCCGGTGTTCACGAGGCTCACCACGAAGGCGCGACCGGGAAAGCGCGAGAGCGCCAGCAGCGCGCCCACCGGAACGCCGACCAGCAGCGAGAGCAGGGTCGCGGTCGCGGAGATCCGGATGGACAACCAGGTGATCTGCCAGACCTCCGGGTCGCCGGCGAGGAGGAGCCGGAGCGCTTCGAGAATGCCGTGCCCGAAGAGGCTCACGCGTCCCGCCGCCTTCGGCTACAGATCCTCGTCCTTCTTGCCGGCGACCGGGACGAAGAGGGGCTGACCGTACTTGTCCACGCCGAACGCCTTGATGACCGCCTGCGTCTCGGGGGCCAGCATGAACTCGGCGAACGCCCGGCCGCCCGCCACGTTCACCCGCGGGCCGTTGGCCGGATTCACTTCCATCACCGAGTAGATGTTCAGCAGCGGGCGATCCTTCTCCACGAGGATGGGCAGGTCCACCCGCTTCTGGAATGCCAGGTACGTCCCCCGGTCGGTCAGGGTGTAGGCCCGCCGCTCGTTGGCGATGCCGAGGGTCTGCCCCATGCCCTGCCCGGACTCGATGTACCAGACACCCTTCGGCTCGACGCTCGTCTGCTTCCACAGCGCCTGCTCCAGCACGTGGGTGCCGGACCTATCGCCGCGGGAGACGAAGCGTGACTGGCTCTCCGCGATGCGCTGGAGCGCGTCCACCGCCCGGGGCAGACCCTTGATCTTCGCGGGATCGTCGAGCGGGCCGATGATGACGAAGTCGTTGTACATGACGAGGCGCCGGTTGCTCATCTTGCCGTCCTCGACGTACTTCTTCTCGAGGCCCGGCGCGTGGGCCAGCGTGACGTCCGCCTCGCCGCGCGCGGCGAGCGCGAGCGCCTGGCCGGTGCCGACCGAGATGGTCTTCACGCTGAGGCCGGTCTTCCCCTCGAACATCGGCACCAGCACGTCGAGCAGGCCCGAGTCCTGCGTGCTCGTCGTGGTGGAGAGGATGACGACGTTCGACTGGGCGAGGGACTGCCCGGTCGGTGCGGACAGCGGGCCGACCGCCGCCAGCCAGAGGATCGCGATCAATCGAGCCGTCATGACGTGGTCTACCTCAGAGGGCCATCCACTATGCGCTCGGGAGCATACAGGCTCCCCAGAGCATAGTCAACGCCGGACCGCGGCACGTTGTCTCCGCTCCGGCCCCCCGCGACTCGGTGTATCATGGCGGGCGCGCGCCAAACTCCCGGGAGACGACATGCGACGATTCGATCTCGCTCTGCCGAACAGCCTCGAAGACTGCCTGAAGATCCTCGCCGAGCGAGGAGCGCAGGCCAAGCTCCTGGCGGGAGGCACCGACCTCCTGCCCCAGATGAAGAACGGCGTCTTGAAGCCCGCCGTCGTGGTCGATCTCTCCAGGATCGCCCGGTTCCGTCAGGTCCAGAACGGCAACGGCCTCCGCATCGGCGCCGCGGTCACCGCGCGCGAGCTCGAGCTGAGCCCGGCGCTGCGCGGCGCCTATCTCGCGATCGCGGAGAGCGCGGCCATGGTCGGCTCGCTGCAGGTGCGCAATCTGGCCACCGTCGGCGGCAACCTCTGCAACGCGGCGCCGTCGGCCGACATGGCGCCGCCGCTGGTGGCGCTCGAGGCCCAGGCGGTCGTCGCGGGGCCGGGGGGCGAGCGGCGCGTGCCGATGGCCGACTTCTTCACCGGGGTCCGTCAAACGGTGCTCGCGCCGAACGAGCTGCTGGTCGAGCTGATCGTGCCACCGCCGGGCGCCCACAGCGGCGGCCAGTACCTGCGGCACACGCCGCGGCGCGAGCTCGACATTGCCGTCGTAGGGGTGGCTTCTCAGCTGACCATGGCCGACGGCCGCTGCACGAAGGCGCGCATCGCGCTGGCGTCGGTGGCCCCGACGCCGGTTCGCGCCACCGCGGCCGAGCGGTCGCTCGAAGGCCACGCGGTAACGCCCGAGGCCATCGAGCGCGCGGCCACCCTCGCGATCGAAGTGGCCAAGCCCATCAGCGACCAGCGCGGCTCCGTCGAGTTCCGCAAGCACCTGGTCCGCGTCCTCACTCGCCGTACGCTCACGACCGCGCTCCAGCGCGCGAACGCCTGATCCGGAGGCAGATGACCGTGGCCAAACAAGTCCTGAGCTGCACCGTGAACGGCGAGGCCGTCGAGGTGCTCGTCCAGCCGTACGTCACCCTCCTCGACGCCCTGCGCGAGGACATGGGGCTCACCGGTCCCAAGGAAGGCTGCGGGACCGGCGACTGCGGCGCCTGCACCGTCCACGTGGACGGTCGGGTGGTGGCGAGCTGCCTGATGCTGGCGATGCAGGCCCGCGGCCGGAGGGTCCGCACCATCGAGGGCCTCGCGTCCGCAGACTCCACGCTCCATCCGCTGCAGGACGCGTTCGTCCGGCACGGCGTGCCCCAGTGCGGGTTCTGCATCCCGGGCGTGCTGATGGCGGCGGCCGCGCTGCTCGAAGAGAACCCGCGGCCCTCCGAGGAGGAGATCCGCTACGGCATCGCCGGCAATCTCTGCCGCTGCACCGGCTATACCAAAATGGTGACCGCGATCAGCGAGGCGGCGGGCACGCTCGCCTCGCAGAGGAGCGCTCGATGAGCACGATGAAGACCACGCGCGACGTCAAGGGAGTGGGCGTGTCGATTCCGCGGCCGGACGGACCCGAGAAGGTCACCGGCCGGGTGCAGTACGTGGCCGACATCCAGCCCAAGGGTCTGCTCCACGCCAAGCTGCTCCGCAGCCCGCACGCGCACGCGAAGATCATCTCGATCGACACCAGCGCGGCGAAGGCCCTGCCCGGCGTCCGCGCGGTCCTCACCGCCAAGGACATCCCGCACCTGAAGAAGAAGGCGCCCACGCGCGCCCACGCCGTCCTCGCCATCGACCGCGCGGTGTTCATGGGCCAGCCGGTGGCCGCGGTGGCCGCCGACGAGCTGTCGATCGCCGAGGAAGCGCTCGACCTCATCAAGGTCGAGTACCAGGTGCTGCCCGCCTCGATCGATCCGCTGAAGGCCATGCTGCCCGGCGCGCCGCCGGTGGCCGACGCGGGCACCGAGGCCGACACCAGCGAGGCGCTCGCCCACTCCGCGGTGGCCATCGCCAAGAGCGAGGCGCCGGCGAAGGCGGTGAACATCTCGCAGCAGGCGCGGCTGCAGCGCGGCGATCCCGCCAAGGGCTTCGCCGAGTCCGATCACGTCCTCGAGAAGACCTACCGCGTGCCGATGGTGCACCAAGGCTACCTCGAGGCGCACGCGGTGCTGGCGGAGTGGGACCGCAACGGGCTGCTCACGCTGTGGGCCAGCACCCAGGGCTCGTTCAACACGCGCTCCGAGGTGGCCGACGTGCTCGGCATCTCCGAGAACCAGATCCGCGTCATCCCGGTGGAGTGCGGAGGCGGCTTCGGCGGCAAGATCCGCGCGCTCTGCGAGCCGATCACCGCGGTGCTGGCGCAGGTCACCAAGCGCCCGGTCCGCTACGTCATGACCCGGCGGGAAGAGCTGCAAGCCGGCATGCCCGCGCCACAGGTCATCATCAAGCTCAAGACCGGCGTCAAGCGCGACGGCACGCTCATGGCCCTCGACGCGGAGACGGTCATCGACTCCGGCGCGTTCTCGGGCGCGGTGCTCGCGGTCAGCGCGGTCTTCCTCGGCAGCATGTACAAGTGGCCCTCGTTCGACATCCGCGGCTTCGAGGTGCTGACCCACAAGCCGAGCGTGGCCGCGTATCGCGCGCCGGTGGCGCCCCAGACCATCTTCGCGATCGAGTCGCACATGGAGCAGATCGCGCGCGACCTCGATCTCGATTCGGTCGACTTCCGGATGCGCCACCTGATCCAGCCGGGCGATCCGATGGTGAACGGCCAGCCCTGGCAGTCCAACGGGGCCAAGCAAGTCCTTAGCCGCATCGCGGAACATCCACACTGGAAGACCCGCAAGCAGTGGGTGGCCGCCGGGGGCAAGAACGGCAAGCGCCGCGGGGTGGGCCTGGCTCTCGGCGGCTGGCTCGGCGGGCTCCAGCCCACCGGCGCGACCGTCCGCCTGAACCCCGACGGGTCGCTCGCGGTCCTCACCGGCCAGGTGGACATCGCGGGGACCAACATCTCGCTCGCCCAGATCGCGGCGTCCGCCTACGGCGTGGATACCGACCTGGTGCGCATCACCACCGGCGACACCGACGTCGCGCCGATGACGGGCCTCAGCGCGGGCAGCAAGACCATCTACACGGTCGGCGCGGCGGTGCTGCAGGCGGCGGAAGACGCGCGCCGCCAGACGTTCGAGATCGCCGCCGCGGAGCTGGAGGCCTCGGTGCACGATCTCGAGCTGGTCGACGGCAAGGTCACGGTGCGCGGCGCGCCGGACAAGGGCATCACGCTCGCCACCATCGGCAAGAAGGGCAACCTCTACATGTCCAAGACGCCGCCGGTGCTCGGCAAGGCCAACCCGGCGTTCACCCAGCAGGCCCCCGGCTTCGCGGCCCAGCTCGCGCGCCTCGAGGTGGATCCGGACACCGGCGAGGTGACCATCCAGGACTTCGTGATCGTCCAGGACGTGGGGAAGGCCATCAACCCGCTCGGAGTGGAAGGCCAGATGCAGGGCGGCGCGGTCCAGAGCCTCGGCATCGCGCTCACGGAAGGGCTCATCTTCGACGACAGCGGGCGACTCACCAACCCGAGCCTGCTCGACTATCGCAAGCTGACCGCGGCCGACCTACCGAACCTCGAGACCATCATCGTCGAGGTGCCCGCGCCGGCCGGCCCCTTCGGCGCCCGCGGGGTGGGCGAGCCGCCGATCATCCCCGCGCCCGCCGCGATCGCCAACGCGATCCAGAACGCGACCGGGGCGCGGTTGACCGAGCTGCCCATGAGCCCGGAGCGCATCGCGCTGGCCCTGATCAACGGCAAGCACTGAGCAGGAGGCGGGCATGAAGGCAGGCGAGATCTTCGTCGCGGGGAAGTGGCAGGCAACGCGGTCGGGCGAGACGTACCAGCCGATCAACCCGGCCAACGAGGAACCGATCGGGGCGGTCGGCAAGGGCGACGAGCGCGACATCGACCTGGCGGTGACGGCGGCACGCCGGGCCTTCGACGAGGGCCCGTGGCCGAAGATGAACCCGCACGAGCGCGGGCGCATCGTCTGGCGCCTGGGCGACCTGATCCAGCAGAACCTCGACGAGATGGCCCGGCTCGAGAGCCTCTGCACCGGCAAGACCATGTTCGACTCGGGCAAGGTCGAGATCCCGTTCGCGGCGGAGGTCTTCCGGTACTACGCGGGCTGGGCCACCAAGATCCACGGCGAGACGCTCGGCCTGCGCGACAACGCCTTCACCTTCACGCTGCGCCAGCCGGTGGGCGTGGTCGGGGCCATCGTGCCCTGGAACTTCCCCTTCCTGCTCTCGTCCTGGAAGATCGCCCCCGCGCTGGCCGCCGGCAACACGATGGTGATCAAGCCCGCGTCCCAGACCCCGCTCACCGCGCTGCGGTTCGCGGAGATCTGCCAGGAGGCGGGCGTGCCGGAGGGCGTGTTCAACGTGGTGACCGGGCCGGGCGGCAAGGTCGGCATGGCCCTGGTGCGCGATCCGCGGGTCGACAAGATCGCCTTCACCGGCTCCACCGACGTCGGCAAGCAGATCATGCGCGAGGCGGCGGGGACGCTCAAGCGCCTCTCGCTCGAGCTGGGCGGCAAGTCGCCCAACATCGTGTTCGCCGACGCGGACATGGACGCGGCGGTGCGCGGGGCGCTCACCGGCATCTTCTACAACAAGGGCGAGGTGTGCGCCGCCGGCTCGCGGCTCTTCCTGGAAGACGGAATCCACGATCAGTTCATGTCCAAGCTCACCGACCGGGTCAAGAGCCTCAAGGTCGGCGATCCGATGGACAAGGCCACCCGCATGGGGCCGGTGGTGTCGAAGGGCCAGATGGAGACCGTGCTGTCCTACATCGAGTCCGGCAAGCAGGAAGGGGCGCGCGTGGTGGCGGGCGGCGGCCGGGCCGACGTCGGCACCGGCAAGGGCTACTTCATCCAGCCCACCATCTTCGACGGCGTCACCAACGAGATGAAGATCGCCCGGGAAGAAATCTTCGGCCCGGTGCTCTCGGTGATCCCGTTCCGCTCGGTTGAGGACGGCATCGCCCAGGGCAACCACACCAGTTACGGGCTGGCCGCGGCGGTGTGGACTCGAGACGTCTCCAAGGCGCTGAAGGCGGCCAAGGCGATCCGGGCGGGCACGGTGTGGGTCAACGCCTACAACCTCTTCGACGCGGCGCTGCCCTTCGGCGGCTTCAAGGAGTCGGGCTTCGGCCGCGAGATGGGGTCGGTCGGCCTCGACAACTACACCGAGGTCAAGACCGTCTGGGTCGACCTGTCGTAGCCGCTCTCCCGCGGACGGGCCATGCGCTCGCCGTCCGCCGCTAGCATCCGGCACGACCTGGTCCTGGTGGGCGGCGGCCACGCCCACATCCAGGTGCTCAAGCGCTGGGCCATGGCCCCTGTCGCCGGAGCGCGCCTCACCCTCGTCGTGGATCGGCCGATCGCGGTGTACTCGGGCATGGTGCCGGGCTTCGTGGCCGGCCAGTACGGGCGAGACGATCTCGAGATCGACGTGAGGCCGCTGGCGCTGCGAGCGGGGGCCCGCTGCATCGTCGCGCCCGCGACCGGCGTCGACCCGACCACGCACCGGATCCTCCTCGAAGGCCGCCCGCCCATCGTCTACGACATCGTCTCGTTCGACGTGGGCTCCACCGTCGCGGGGCTCGAGGTCCCGGGCGCGCGCGAGCACACGATCCCCACGCGGCCCATCGGCGGCTTCGTCCGCCGGGTGGACGAGGTGCTCGCCGCTGCCCGGGGCCGAGACCGCCGCGAGACCTTTCGCGTGGTAGTGGTAGGAGCGGGCGCAGGCGGCGTGGAGGTCACGTTCGCTCTCGCCGCGCGTCTCGGGCACGACCGAGGGGACCGCGTCCACGTGCTCCTGATCGAGGCGGGGCCCCGCGTCCTGCCGGGTTATGCCGCGAGCGCGGCCCGTCGCGTCGAGGCCGCGGCCGGCGCCCGCGGCATCGCGATCCGCGACGGCGCTCGCGTCGAGCGGGTGGCGCCCGACGCGGTGTACCTGACGGGCGGCGAGCGAATCCCGGCCGACGCGGTGGTGTGGGTGGCCGGCGCGGCGGCGCTACCGATCTTCGCGGGCTCCGGGATCGAGACGGACGAGCGGGGCTTCGCGAAGATCCGGCCCACGCTCCAGTGCACCGGTTACGACGACGTGTTCGCGGTCGGCGACTGCGCGGCGTGGACGGCGGGCCCCCCGCTGGCCAAGGCCGGCGTCTACGCGGTCCGCCAGGGGCCGGTGCTGGCCCATAACCTGATGGCCCGGGCGCGCGGTGGACGGCTCCGCGCGTATCGACCGCAGCGCGACTTCCTCTCGCTGCTGAACCTGGGCGACGGCCGCGCGATCGGCACCAAGTGGGGCGCCTCCGCCGAAGCCACCGCCCTCTTCTCATTGAAAAACTGGATCGACCGCCGGTTCGTGCGCCGCTTCCAGGTCCTCGGGCCCGACGACGTGGTGACGCCCGACTTCGCGGCTTCCCAGATGCCCCACGGCGAGATGCGGTGCGGCGGCTGCGCGGCCAAGGTCGGCGAATCCGCGCTGACCCGCGCGCTCGAGCGGCTCGGGCCCACGAGCGACCCGGGCGTCATCCTGGGTCTGGCGCAGCCCGACGACGCCGCCGCGGTCGAGATCGAGCGTGGCGAGATCGTGGCCGCCACGGTCGACTCCTTCCGCGCCTTCGCCGATGATCCCTACCTGGTCGGGCGGGTCGCCGCGGTCAACGCGATCAGCGACCTCTGGGCCAAGGGCGTGGCGCCGCGCTTCGCCCTGGCGCAGGTCACGGTGCCCGACGACGAGCCCGCGCGCGCCGAGGAGACGCTCTACCAGGTGATGGCCGGCGCGCGCGCCGGCCTCGTGACGGACACGGTCGCCCTCGTGGGCGGCCACACCACGACCGGGCCCGAGCTGGTGGTGGGCTTCGCGGTCTGGGGCGTGGCGACTTCCGCGGACGCGCTCATCCGCATCGGCGGCCTCGCCCCGGGCGACCACCTCGTGCTCACCAAGCCGCTCGGCACCGGCGTGCTCCTGCAGGCCGACATGCGCGGCATCGCGCGTGGCGAGTGGATCGAGGCGGCCTGCGCCTCCATGCTCCGCTCCAACCGCCACGCCGCGCGGGCGGCCGGGCCGCTTCGCCCCTCGGCGGCCACCGACGTCACCGGCTTCGGCCTGGCCGGCCATCTCGGGACGATGCTGCGCGCGAGCAAGGCCTCCGCGGTGCTCGACCTCGACGCGGTGCCGGCGCTGCCCGGCGCGCTCTCGCTGCTCGGCCGCGGCGTGCGGAGCACCGCCCATCCCGAGAACGCCAAGGCCCGGCGTGCGATGTGGGTGGACGAGGCGACGGCGCGCCGGCCCGCGCTCGACCTGCTCTTCGATCCGCAGACGTCGGGCGGGCTGCTGCTCGGGATTCCCGCGGAGCGCGGCGAGGCGCTCCTGCGGGCGCTCCGCGAGGCCGGTGATACCGCGGCCGCGGTCATCGGCGTGGTCGCGCCGCCGCGTCCCGACGGCGCGCTGATCGAGGTGGTGGAGAAGCGCTAGGCGCCGGACTTGGCCGCGCGACGCGACGGCGCGATCTCGACCACCAGCCCGTCGCCCCAGCCGTACTTGGCCTCCGATAGCCGGCGGACGGCCGCGACGAGCCCAGGCTCACGTCGATCGTCCACCACACGGGCGCGGCCCGTGAAGCGCCGCGCGCCCACCTTCGCCCGCACGATCGGATTGAGGAGCAGGTTCTGAACCCACCGGGCTTTCAGCCGGTGCTCGGCAACCAGGTAGTAGCGGCCCGCGTGGCGGGTGAACCAGATCTCGATCCGCCGCGGCCGCCCGCTGCGCCGGCCGATGGTCGTCAGGTAGAGGTACTTCGGCTCGACGGTCACGCCCCGAAGGCGCGATCGAACTGCCGCCGGGCCGCCTCGTCGAGGCCGCTCCGGAACTTCTGGTAGCGGTCGAGGAAGCGCTTGCCGGCCTTGGTGAGCCGCATGCCGCTCTCGGGCCCGCCCCCCGGCACCCGCTCGACGAACTTGAAGCCGGCCGCTTCTTCGAGATCGCGCAGGTAGCCCCACGCGTTGCGGTAGGACATCTCGAGCTCCTGGGCCGCCTTCTTGAGCGAGCCGCGCTCGTCGATCAGTTCGAGCAGACGGGCGCGCCCATCCCCGAACTTGAGATCCTCGCCGAACGTGACCCACACCCGCAGCTTGGGCTTCATCTGAGCCGAATCTACCCCAAGGGCGACGGCGGCGGCCAGCCGGGAGCGCCGGAGCGTCGTACGCGCCCGAACTTCGCCGGATTGCCGCACCGCGGCACGCGAGAGCGCCTACCATCCCCCCATGCCGTCGAACCTGCAGCTGGCCCGGCTCGTCCAGATCTACCTGGCCGAGCCGGGTGCTTCGCTAGACGAGAAGGCGGCCCTCGTCGGGATCCGCCGGAACGCGCTCCTCCGCGCCACCCACGGGACGATCTCGCGGACGGTCCGCCTGAGACTCCTGGCCTACTTCGCCGCGGTGCGCCCGCAGCTGGCGGCGGCCCGTCAAGCCCGCGCCCCGCGCCCGCAAGAGCTGTGGAAACATGGGGTTGGGTGAGTTCCCGCCCCGGCCGGGCGTCGCCCGACCGGCTGTGGTACCCTAGCCGCCGCCCGCTGAATCGCGCGAACGGGCGGCCACGCTCACATTTTCTTGCCAAGGAGGAGGAGATCCATGCCGATCAAGGTCGGTGACCGTCTGCCGGACGGCACACTCACGGAGTTCATCGAGCAGGAGACCCCGGGCTGCACCGTCGGCCCCAACGCGTTCCAGGTGGCGGATCTGACCAAGGGGAAGAAGATCGTGGTCTTCGGACTGCCCGGGGCCTTCACCCCCACCTGCTCGGCCAAGCACGTCCCGAGCTACGTGGCCAACTTCGACAAGCTCAAGGGCAAGGGCGTCGACGAGGTGTGGTGCGTGTCGGTCAACGACGCCTTCGTCATGGGCGCGTGGGCCAAGGACCAGAAGAGCGGCGGCAAGGTGCGCATGATGGCCGACGGAAGCGCCGCGCTCACCAAGGCGCTGGGCCTCGAGATGGATCTCACCGCCCGCGGGATGGGGGTGCGCTCGCAGCGCTACTCGATGCTGGTGGACAACGGGGTGGTGAAGTCGCTGAACGTGGAGCAGCCCGGCAAGTTCGAGGTCAGCGACGCCGACACGATGCTGAAGCAGATCTAGGAGCCGCATGGCGGGCGTCCTCGACGTCCTGATCATCGGCGGGGGGGCGGCGGGATACGCGGCCGGTATCTTCGCCGCCCGCGACCGCTGCCGCGCGCTCCTGCTCGAGAAGTTCTCGGCGGGTGGCCAGGTGCTCAACTGCGAGCACATCACGAACTACCCTGGCTTCCCGCAAGGGGTGGCCGGCTACACCCTGGGGCCCCTGCTCCAGGAGCAGGCGACTGCGGCCGGGCTCCAGGTCGCGATGAACGAGGTGACCGCCGTCCGCCTCGACGGAGACGTGAAGATCGTCGAGACGGACGGCGGCTCGCACGAGACCCGTACCCTGATCGTGGCGAGCGGGTCGCGCTTCACCCGGCTCGGCATTCCCGGCGAGGAGCAGTTCGTGGGGCGCGGGGTCTCACACTGCGCCTCGTGCGACGGCTCCTTCTTCATGCAGAAGCCGGTGGTGGTGGGCGGCGGCGACGCCGCGATGGACGAAGCCCTCCACCTCACCCAGTACGCCTCGGCGGTCACCGTCCTGCACCGCCGCGACGCGCTGCGGGCCTGCGCGAGCCTGCGAGAGCGCGCGCGGAGCGAGCCCAAGCTCTCCTTCAAGTGGAACAGCGCGCTGCGCGCCATCGAAGGCACCGACGGCGTCGAGCGGGTGCAGGTCGAGGACCTCGCCAGCGGCAAGGCGACCACGCTGGCCGCGAGCGGAGTCTTCGTCTACGCGGGGCTCACGCCCAACACCGAGTTCCTGAACGGGCTGGTGCCGCTCGAGGCGAGCGGCCAGATCGTCACCGATCTCCGGATGCGGACCCGCGTGCCCGGCATTCTGGCCGCGGGCGACGTGCGGGCCGAATCCGCGCGCCAGCTCATCACCGCGGCGGGCGACGGCGCCACCGCGGCGCTGGGCGCCATCGACTACCTCCGCAGCGGCGGCTGGCCCGCGTAACCTCCGGGCGTCCCGGATCTCGCCGGCCGCCCCCCGCGGCCGCTCGCCGAAGCATCGGCTTTCTCAATCAACGCGAGGGTGTCATATCGCGACGTCCGATTCGTCGGACGCGGCGCTCCGTGCTACGCTCCGCCACCGCTTTCGTCGATTACGAATCTTGGCCCTCGTTCGCCGACGGCCGGTCACGACGCCGCGGCAGGAGACTCACGCCGATGACACCGACGCGCCCGCTGCTCTGGTCCCTGGTCCTCGTTCTGTTCGTGGGCGCGCTCGCGGCGTCGGCTCCGGCCCAGGATCGCAAGCTGCGCTTCGGGGTGGGTCCACTCCAGCCCACGCCGACCGAGACCAAGAAGGCCTACGAGTCGTTCTTCGCCTATCTCGCCAAGAAGCTCGATCGGGACTTCGATCTCGTCGCGACCACCGACTGGGCCGGGATCGCGGTGGCCCTCGCCAACGATCAGGTGGACGTGGCGTGGATGGGCCCGTGGGGCTACATCCTGGCCAATAGCGACTCCGGGGCCACCGCGATCGCCACCGCGAAATACGACGGCAAGCCGATCTACTACGCGATCGTGGTCTGCCGCCCGGGCAGCGGCGTCAAGGCGTGGCCGCAGGATGCCCGGGGCAAGCGCGTCTCGTTCGCCGACGTCGGCTCGACCTCGGGCTGGCTGATCCCGAGCGCGTGGTTCAAGGCCAAGGGCATGAATCCCAAGGAGCTGTTCAACTACTCGGACGGCGCCACCCACGCCGCGAACGAGATCAGCGTGGCGAGCGGCCAGGTGGATTGCGCGACCGACTTCGATCGCAACCGCACCGCGATGATCGAGTCGGGCAAGCTCGAGCGGAGCGCGACCGAGATCGTCTGGCAGTCCGACCCGCTGCCCAATGACGCCATCGCGGTGCGCAAGGGGTTCGACGCGGGCCTCGCCAAGAAGATCCAAGAGACGGTGGTGGCGATCAACGAGACCGAGGCCAAGACCATCCTGCCCAACCACTACACCGGCTTCGTGACCGCCTCTCACGATAGCTACAAGATGATCGAGGAGGCGGGAATCCTCGTCGGGCGCATCAAGAAGAAGTGACGGACGGTGGCGCCGCGCCGGCGCGCGTCTACGCCGAACCCATCTCGCCGTGGTGGTCGACGGGTCGGTTGCGCTTCGTGGCGATCCTCCTGGCGGTCACCGCGTTCTACGCGGTGAGCTGGCACCTCGCCCAGGTGAGCCCGTCGAAGCTCGCGAGCGGGCTGCCCAAGATGGCGTCGTGGGCGCGCAAGGCCTGGCCGCCCGCGACCGACGAGCTGCCGGTGCTGTTGCGCCGGGCCGCCGAGACGGTGGCGATGGCCGCGATCGGCACCACCGCGGCCGCGCTGCTGGCGCTGCCGGTGTGCGCGCTCGCCGCGCGCAACGTGACCCCGAGCATGGCGGTCTACTACCCGGTGCGCTGGTTCCTCAACGCGCTCCGCGGCATCGACTCCTTCGTGTTCGCGCTGCTCTTCGTGGCCGCGGTGGGGCTCGGACCCTTCGCGGGCATGCTGGGGGTGGCGCTCCACACCTGGGGCAGCACCGCCAAGCTCTGGGCCGAGGCCATCGAGAACGTGCCGCCGGGCCCGCTGGAGGCCGCCTCGGCCACCGGGGCGTCGCGGGTCAAGGTGCTGAGCTTCGCGCTCCTGCCCGACGTGGCTCCCAGCATGGTGTCGGTGGTCCTCTTCTGGTGGGAGTTCAACGTGCGCGCCTCCACGGTGCTCGGGGTGGTGGGCGCGGGCGGCATCGGGCAGGAGCTGAAGAACTCCATGGATCTGCTCGACTTTCCACGGCTGCTCACCATCATCCTCATCATCCTGGTGATGGTCACGGTGATCGACCACCTGAGCCAGCTCCTGCGGAGGCGGCTCGAGTGAGCCCGCCGGGAAACGGGGGTACGGCGATCCGGGCCGAGGGCCTGGTGAAGACCTACGGGCACGACGTGCGCGCAGTGGCCGACGTCTCCTTCGCGGTCGCGCCGGGTGAATTCGTCGCGGTGCTGGGACCGAGCGGTGCCGGCAAGACCACGCTCTTTCGCTGCCTCACCGGGCTCACTCGTCCGGACGGCGGCTCGGTGAGCATGCACGGGCGCGAGCTCGGCCGCCTCCACGGTCGTGCGCTCCGGTCCGCCCGGCGGGAGATCGCGCTGATCTTCCAGCAGTTCAACCTGATCCGCCGCCTCAGCGCGGTGCAGAACGTGCTGGCGGGCCGACTCGCGGTGGTGCCGACCTGGCGCGTACTGCTGCGCCGCTTCGCGGCCCCCGACCGCCAGCTCGCCTTGAGCTGCCTCGATCGCGTCGGTATGCTGGACCGCGCCTACGCGCGCGCCGACCAGCTCTCGGGCGGCCAGCAACAGCGGGTCGCCATCGCCCGTGCGCTCGCGCAGGAGGCCACCGTGATCCTGGCCGACGAGCCGGTGGCGAGCCTGGACCCGGAGTCCGCGGCCTCCGTGCTCGAGACGCTCCGCGCGGTGGCCGCGGCGGGGGTGGCGGTGATCGCGAGCCTGCACCAGGTGCACCTGGCCATGAGCTACGCGGACCGTATCGTGGCGCTGCGCGCCGGACGCATCGTGGAGGACGCGCCGGTGGGCCGCGTGGACGCGCAGGCCATCGAGCGGATCTACGAACGCAACGGAGAGGCGGCGTGAGCGATGCCGAGTGGGACGCCGGGGACATGGGCTGCGGCGACCTGGTCCTCGAGCTCAAGTGGCGGATCGAGCAGCTGCCGCCCGGCCGCACGCTGCAGATCCGCGCCACCGATCCCGGGGCGCCCGCGGACCTCCCGGCGTGGTGCCGCATGACCGGCCATACGCTGGTGTCGCAGCAACATCCGACCTACCTCATACGCCGAAAGGAGTCGTAGCCATGGCCAACAAGTTCTGCGTGAGCCTCTCCTGCGCCAAGGACAACACCGACAAGGCCACCGTCGCCTTCGTGGTCGCCAACGCCGCGGTGGGATCCGGCAAGGAGACCCTCGTCTTCCTGAGCGTGGAGGCGGTCCGGCTTTCCCAGAAGGGGTACGCGGACGACATCCGGGAGGAAGGCTTCGCGCCCCTGCGCGAGCTGATGGACAACTTCGCGAAGGCGGGCGGCACCATGTACGTCTGCTCACCCTGCTTCAAGAAGCGGAAGCTCGACGAGAACAGCCTGGTGGCCGGCGCGTCCATCGTGGGCGGGGCCAAGCTGGTCGAGTTCCTCTCCGACGGCAGTCCCTGCGTGAGCTACTGATCCCATGGGCCGCTGATCCGGACGAGGCCGTTGCCGTGGACGAGGTGGAGCGCCATCCCTACGAGCCCGACGTCAGCTTCGACGGGGGCGACCTCGACTGCGGCAACGGTCTCCTGCTCCTGATCCGGCAGCACATCGATCCGATGGCGCGGGGCCAGCTCCTCGAGTTTCGCTCGATCGAGATCTCGGTCGAGGAGGACTTCCCCGCCTGGTGCCGCATGACCGGCAACGAGCTGGTCTCGCTCGTCAAGCGCGGCCGCGAGCGGAGCTTCCTGGTCTGCAAGGGCGCGCTGACCGAGCGACGGGTGACCGCCGAGGCCGGGTACGCTCCCGCGCTTCGGGTGCTCGAGCCGGTGACGGTCCAGGTACCCGGCGAGCTGCCGCCGCCCGCCCCCGCCCCGGCGCTACGCCCGCTCGCGGTCATGGGGATCGGGAGCTGGCCGCGGCCGCGCTGGATGCTCCAGGCCGTCCACGACCACGTGGAGGGCCGCCTGGGCGACGCCGAGTTCGAGGCGACCGCCGACGACGCGGTCCGCCTGAGCGTGGAGGCGCAGCTTCGCGCGGGCGTCGACGTGGTCACCGACGGCGAGCAGCGGCGCGACAACTACGCGAGCTTCGTGGGCGGCCGGCTCGACAACTGCGCGCTGATTCCGCTCACCGACCTGCTGCCCCTCGTCGACGACCCGGCCGCGTTCGAGGAGGAGATGAAATCGCTCGACGTGCCGGCCTCGGAAGTGCGGCATCCGGCCGTCTTCGGGCCCCTCGGCCGGAGCCGCCCGCTGGCGGTACACGAGGCCCGCTTCGTGCGGACGCTCACCGAACGGCCCGCGAAGGTGGCGCTGCCGGGGCCCTACCTGCTGAGCCGCATCATGTGGATGGAGTGCATCTCGGACAAGGCCTACCGCTCCCGCGAGCACCTGGCCGAGGACATCGTCCGCGTCCTGCGGGAGGAGCTGGCCTTCCTGCTGGCCGAGGGCGTGGCGCTGGTCCAGCTCGACGAGCCGGTGCTCTCCGAGGTGGTCTTCACCGGCGCCAAGAACACCCGCAGCTTCATGTGCGGCGCGCTCAGCGAGAAGGGCGACGCCGGCGATGAGCTCGACTTCGCGCAGACGTTGCTGAGTCAGGTGGTGGCGGGGCTGCCGCGAGAGCGGCTGGCGCTCCACGTCTGCCGCGGCAACTGGACACGGGACGAGCGGGCCGCGCTGGCCGGCGACTACCGGCCGCTCTTGCCGCTGCTGGAGCGCGTGGAGGTCGGCACGCTGCTGCTCGAGCTATGCACCGAGCGGGCCGGCGAGATCGACGTTCTCAAGTCGCTGCCGAAGCGCGTCCGCGTCGGGGTGGGCGTGGTGAACCAGAAACACGACCGCGTGGAGAGCACGGAGGAGATCGTGGCGCGCGGGCGGCGCGCCGTCGCGCTCTTCGGCGCCGAGCGCGTGCTGCTCACCCCGGACTGCGGTTTCGCGACCTTCGCCGACAATCCTCTGGCCTCGGCCCAGGTCGCGGAGCAGAAGCTCCGCGCGATCACCCGGGCCGCGGAGATCCTCAGGCGGGGGTGAGCACGCGGCCGGCCGGCACCGCGTGATAGCGCGGGCCGTCCACCACCACCTGCCCGTTGACGACCACGTAGGGAATGCCGACCGGATGCTGGTGCGGATCCGGGAAGGTGGCCGCGTCGCGGACGGTGGCCGGATCGAAGAGGGCCAGGTCGGCGGCGCGCCCGGCCTGCACCAGCCCGCGGTCCTTCAAGCCGAGCTTGGTCGCGGCCATCCCGGTCATCTTGTTGACGGCGGTCTCCCACGAGAAGAGCCGCTTCTCGCGACAGTAGACGCCGAGCACACGGGGGAACGTCCCGTAGCTCCGCGGGTGCGGTTTGCCGGGGTGCGGGCCCGAGCCGGCGTGGAGCGACAGCGAATCGGAACCGATCATGTTGTGGGCGTACCCGAGTGCGGTCCCCACGTTCTCCTCGCTCTGGGAGAAGACCACCATCGAGACGCCGGCCCGCTCCTCCATCACCAGATCCATCATGGCCTGGGCCGGCTCCTTGCCGGTGCGACGGGCCAGCTCGGCCAGGTGGAGGCCGGCCAGCTCGGGTTTGGAGCACGTGGCGATCATGATCTCGTCCCAGCCCATGCCGCCCGAGCCGGTGCGCCAGCGCTCGCCGTCCACCAGGCAGTCGGCGATCGCGCGCTGCCGTGCCTTCGGGTCGGTGAGCCGCTCGAGCAGCTTGGAGATGCCGCCGTCGTGCATCCACGCCGGCAACAGGTTGTCCATCTTGGTGCTGCCCGCCGGGTACGGATAGACGTCGCCGGTCACGTCCACGCCGCGGGCGCGCGCCGTGTCGATCATGCGCAGGACGCGGTCCATCTTGCCCCAGTTCTCCCGGCCCGAGGCCTTCACGTGCGCGATCTGCACCGCGACGCCGCCGCGCTCGCCGATGCGGATCGCTTCCTCCGCGGCCTGCTCGAGGGTGGCCGCCTCACCGCGGATGTGGGAGAAGTAGAGGCCGCGGCGGCCGGCCATGCTGCGGGCCAGCGCCACGAGCTCTTCCGTATCGCCGTAGACGCTGGGCGCGTAGACGAGTCCGGTGGAGAAGCCGAAGGCGCCCGCGTCGAGGGCTTCCGCGAGCAGCCGCTCCATCCCTTTCTGCTCGTCGGCGGTGACCGCACGGGCGGCCGGTCCCACCGCGGCCAGCCGCAGCGCCCCGTGGCCCACGAACTGCACGATGTTGACCGAGGGGCCGAGGCCGCGCAGGTGATCGAGGTACTCCCCGAAGCTGTTCCAGGTGATCGGGATGCGCCCGCCGATACCGCCCGCCCACTCCTGCACCAGATCCGCGCGGCCCGGGGCCACCGGAGCGGGCGAGAAGCTGCACATGCCGACCACCTCGGTGGTCACGCCCTGGCGCACCTTGGACTCGGCCGACGGGCACTTGTCGTAGACGAGGTCCGAGTGGGAGTGGATGTCGATGAAGCCGGGCGCCACCATCAGTCCGGTGGCGTCGATGACCCGCGCCGCCTCTCCGGCGAGGCCCGGCCCCACCGCCGCGATCCGGTCGCCCTCCACCGCGACGTCGGCCGCCCGCGAAGGCGCGCCGCTACCGTCCACCACCGTGCCGTTCCGGATCAGGAGCGACCAGGCCATGGCGCTACTGAACGGGCGTCTCGATGATCTTCACCGACTTCATCTTGTCGCCCACCTTGATCTTGTCCGCGATCTCCATGCCCGACGTGACCTTGCCGAACACGGTGTACTGGCCGTCCAGGAAGTGGGCGGGGGCCAGCGTGATGTAGAACTGGCTGCCGGCCGAGTTCGGCGCCTGGGTGCGCGCCATCGCCACCACACCGCGGACGTGCTTCTGCTTGTTGAACTCGTCCTTGATCGTGTAGCCGGGGCCGCCGGTCCCGTTGCCCTTCGGGTCGCCGCCCTGGACCACGAAGCCCGGCTCGACGCGGTGGAAGGTGACGCCGTCGTAGTAGCCCTTCTTGGCCAGCGTGACGAAGTTCTCCACCGTCTTGGGGGCGTCCTCCGGGAAGAACTCGATTTCGATCACGCCGCCCTTCTCCATGGTGATGACGGCCGTCTGTTTCACCTTCCTGCCTCCTTGGGGAGCCTGCGGGGTGGGTTGCGGCGTGGGCTGCTGCGCGCCGGCCGGGGTGATGCGGCTGGGTGCGGGCCACGCGACAATCAAAGTCGACACGATGAGCGCGATCGCGACAGTGTGAGCCTTCACGAAGGTCTCCTTCACGCGGAATGACGAAATGGACGCGTCATTATGCCCCACGCATGGCTGGCGCGCTACCTCTTCCGTGGTACAGTGACACCATGACGCAGCGCCCCGATTTTCGCCCCGACGTCCGCCCCGACGTCAGACCCGACACTAGACCCGACATCAGAAATGTCGCCATCATCGCCCACGTCGACCACGGCAAGACCACGCTCGTGGATGCCATGCTCTGGCAGTCCGGTATCTTCCGCGCCAACGAGCATGTGGCCGAGCGGGTCATGGACTCGATCGACCTAGAGCGCGAGAAGGGCATCACGATCATGGCCAAGAACACGGCCATCCACTACAAGGGCGTGAAGATCAACATCGTGGACACGCCCGGCCACGCCGACTTCGGCGGGGAGGTGGAGCGCACGCTGACCCTGGTGGACGGCGTCCTGCTGCTGGTGGACGCGGCCGAGGGCCCCCTGCCCCAGACCCGGTTCGTGCTGAAGAAGGCGCTCGAGGCCGGCCTCACCCCGGTGGTGGTCATCAACAAGATCGACCGCCAGGACGCTCGGGCTGCCGAGGTGCTGGACGAGGTCTACGATCTCTTCATCGATCTGGACGCCGCGGTGGAGCAGCTCGAGTTCCCGGTGCTCTACACCGACGCCCGCAAGGGCATCGCCAAGCGGGCGCTCGGCGACGACTCGAAGACGCTCGAGCCGCTGTTCGACACCTTGATCGAGACCATCCCGGCGCCCCAGTTCGAGGAGGGCCACGGGCTGCAGCTCCGGGCCGCCTCGCTCGACTGGGACGACTACGTGGGGCGGCTCATCATCGGCCGCATCGTCAACGGGCGGGTGCGGCAGTACGATCGCGTGGCGGTCGTCCACCGCGACGGCGCGGTCGAGAACGCCAAGATCACGGTGCTCTACGGCTACGAGGGCTTGAAGCGCGTGGAGATACCCGAGGCCGCGGCGGGAGACATCGTGGCGGTGGCGGGCATCGAGGCCATGGAGATCGGCGAGACCATCGCGGACCCCGAGAATCCGGTCGCCCTGCCGGTCATGCGCATCGACGAGCCCACGGTGGCGATGCTCTTCTCCTCCAACGTCTCGCCGTTCGCGGGCAAGGAGGGCCGGTTCGTCACCTCCACCCAGCTCCGTGAGCGGCTCTGGCGCGAGAAGCGGAGCAACGTGGCCCTCCGGGTGAACGAGACCGACTCGCCCGACACCTTCGAGGTGGCGGGCCGCGGAGAGCTGCAGCTCGCGATCCTCATCGAGATGATGCGGCGCGAGGGCTACGAGATGGAGGTCTCCAAGCCCCAGATCATCACCCACGAGGAGAACGGCAAGACCCTCGAGCCGATGGAGCACCTGGTGATCGACGTGCCCGACGAGTTCATCGGCGCGGTCACCCAGAAGCTCGGCCCGCGGAAAGGCCAGATGATGAAGATGGTCAACCACGGGACCGGTCGGGTTCGGCTCGAGTACCGCATCCCGTCTCGAGGATTGATCGGCTACCGGTCGGAGTTCCTCACCGACACGCGGGGCACCGGGCTGCTCAACCACCTCTTCGACGGCTGGGCCGAGTGGCAGGGCGACATCCCGCACCGGGCCAACGGCGCGATGGTGGCCGACCGCACCGGCCGGACCACCTCCTACGCGATCGACCACCTGCAGCCGCGCGGCGTGCTGTTCCTCGGTCCCGGCGAGCCGGTCTACGAGGGCCAGGTGGTGGGCGAGAACGCGCGCGACAACGACCTCGACGTCAACATCACCAAGGAGAAGAAGCTCACCAACGTGCGCTCCTCCACCTCGGACGAGGCGGTGCGCCTCACCCCTCCGCACCTGATGAACCTCGAGCAATCGATCGAGTGGATCCGCGAGGACGAGCTCCTCGAGATCACCCCCAAGTCGCTCCGCCTCCGCAAGAAAGCCCTCGGCGGCCGCCGCCGCTTCTAGTTCGGGCAGCCGGAGCGAGAGCTCCATTCCTCGAGGCGATCGCTCCGGCTCTTTGCGCCCCTACTGCTTCATCGCGGCCATGCGGCGAGCCATCTCTTCCATGCTCACGTCTTCCTTGTGAGTCGAGAGGTGCCAGGTGTGGCCGAACGGATCCTTCAGGGTGCCGGAGCGGTCGCCGTAGAACTGGTCCGCGACCGGGCGCAGCTCGGTGGCGCCGGCGGCGAGGGCCTGCTTGAATATGGCGTCCACGTCGGTCACGTAAAGCAGGAGGCTGACCGGAGAGCCCCCGAAGTGCTTCGGCGCGTACGCGTCCATCTCGGGGTGCTCGTCGGCCATCATGACCACCGAGTCGCCCACCTTGATCTCGGCGTGGCCGATCCGATCGTTGGGCGCCGGCATGCGCAACATCTCCTTCGCGTTGAAAGCCCGCTGGTAGAAGTCGATCGCGTTCGCGGCACCGTCGAAGATCAGGTACGGCGTGATGGCGTGATGCCCGGTCGGAATTGCTTTGACCTTGGCGGTCTTGGTGGCGGCGCTGTTGGTGGCGGTCTTGGTCGCCATGGTGTCCTCCTTGGCTTGGGGTGATGAGGCGATGAGGCCACCGTACACCTCCCCACGCGGGCGTGCCACTCGCAGATCACTATTTCAGAGAGGATGTAACTCCGCCGTCACGTCGGCGTCGTCCCGCTCCCCGTGGCCGAGCAGATCGCGCACGGTGACGCCGGGTTGCGCCGCGGCGCGTGGATCGAGGAGCGCTCGGTAGAGTCCGGGAGAGGGCAGAAACAACGCGGCTTCCGCCGGCTCGGTGACGCCGAGCAGCACGCATTCGCCGCCGTCGGCTGAGCGGAACACGAGCCCGCGGTCCGCGACCCAGGAGCCCGCTCCGACGCGCCCTCGCTCCAGCAGCACGCGCACCTGGTCGACCCGGCCGAGCCGTGGAGCCAGCGACGCGCCCTCGTACCGCCACTCCGCGCGATCGGGCGCTCGCACCGCGCCGACCTCGCGGTCGGGGGTGAAGGCGTAGATGGTGCCGGTCCGCGCCGGCTCGAAGAACGAGCCAAAGGCGGCGACCCGCGACAGCGCGAGGGTCTCAAGATGCAGGCGGCACAGCTCGCCGCCGAACGCGGGCGTCACCCGCGAGGTCACGCGGACCGCGACGCCGTCGTCAAGGACCACGACGAGGCTCGAGCGATAGGCACCGGGATCGAGCGGGGAGGTGAGATCGGGGCCGGGGGTGTAGAGGAGATCGCGCCACGGAGTTGAGAGGGATGCGGCGAGGCGACGCTCGGCGTCGGGGAGCGTGAGGTCGACGTGGGGGGCGCCCATATCATGAGCCTCCCTGCCTGGTCCCCTCACCACCTGACCCCTCACCACGCGACCCCTCACCACCTGACCCCTCACCCGGCCCTCTCCCCAGAGGGGAGAGGGAGGAGTTCGTCAGCGGCGGGGGCCTCGGCCGGTGCCGCGGCCATCGCGTCGGCCGCCGCCCCCGCCGCCGCCGGGACGACCCGGCCCGCCCCCGCGGCCGCCGCGGGCGGCCATGCGTTGGCGCTTCTCCTCGGCGTAGCGGCGCCGCTCCTCGCTGGTCGGCTTGATCTCCGGCAGGTACAGACTGTCCTCGGCCCAATCCACCTGGATCTTCTGAGCGATGAACTTCTCGATGGGCTCCAGCGCGAGCGCTCCCGCCTCGTCCACCAGGCTGATGGCCTTGCCGGCCGCCCCCGCCCGCGCAGTACGCCCGATGCGGTGCACGTAGTCCTCCGCGTCCTGGGGCAGATCCCAGTTGACGACGTGGCTCACGCCCTCGATGTGCAGCCCGCGCGAGGCCACGTCGGTGGCCACCAGGATCGGGAGCTGCCCGTCCTTGAAATCGTTGAGGATCTTGAGCCGCTTTTTCTGGTCCACGTCGCCGGTCAGCGCCCGCGCCTGCCAGCCGTTGCGCCCGAGCCGGTCCTCGAGCCGCCGCGCTTCTTCCCGCGTGTTGGAGAAGATCAGGATGCGGCTGCCGCCCTCGCGACGCAGCAGCCCGAGCAGCAGGTTGAACTTCTCCTCGCGGCCGACGTGATACAGCACCTGCTCGGCCTTCTCCACCGTCTTCTGCTGCGGGGTGATGCTGATCTGGGTCGGATTGTTCATGAACTCCCAGGTCAGCTCCATCACCCGGAACGACAGCGTGGCCGAGAACAGGAACGACTGCCGCTTCTCCGGCTTGGGCAGCCGCCGCAGGATGAAGCGCAGGTCCGCGATGAAGCCCATGTCGAACATCCGGTCGGCCTCGTCGATGACCAGCACCTCGACGCGTCCCGGTGACCAGACGTGCTGCTTGAGATAGTCGATCAACCGGCCCGGGGTGCCGACGAGGATGTCGCAGCCCTCCCGCAGGGCCTCGCGCTGCTTGTTGTAGTCGATGCCCCCGTAGACCGAGAGGATCCGGAGCCCGGTGTGCGCGCCCAGCAGGTTGGCGTCCGACTCGATCTGCACGACGAGCTCGCGGGTGGGCGCGATGATCAGCACGCGCGGCGACGTGACTCCGGAACGGGCCGGCGCGGGATGGGTCAGGCAGCGCGTGAAGGCCGAGATCAAGAAGGCGGCGGTCTTGCCGGTGCCGGTCTGCGACTGGCCGGCCACGTCCTTGCCGCGGAGGGCCAGCGGCAGCGCCGCCTCCTGGATCGGGGTCGCCGCGACGAACCCCGCGTCCTGGATGCCGCGCCGCACCGGGGCCGGCAATTCGAGAGTGCCGAAGTCCAGCGGGCTCATGGGCTGGCGTCCTTGGAGGCCGCCGGCGCCGCCTTCTTCCGTCCGAAGATGCGGGCCGAGATGATGCCGAGCTCGTAGAGGATGCAGAGCGGCCCCGCCATCAAGGTCTGGTTCACCACGTCGGGCGTCGGAGTCAGGATCGCCGCGATGATGAAGTTGATCAGGATCGCGTACTTTCGGTTCTTCGACAGGAACTGGGGCGTCACGATCCCGAGCATGGACAGGAGCGTGATCACCACGGGCAGCTCGAAGACCACCCCGAAGGCGAGGGTGAACTTGGTGATGAAGTCGATGTACGCGGCAATGGAGATCATGGGCTCGGCGCCCTTCTCGATGCCGAAATTGAGCAGGAACTGCACCGCGAACGGGATCACGACGAGCAGCGCGAAGGCTCCGCCGAGCATGAACAGCAGCGAGCCGACCACGACGAAGGGCACCGCGTAGCGCCGCTCGTGCTTGTGCAGCCCGGGCGCCACGAACGCCCACACGTTCCAGAGAACGATGGGCATCGCGATGTAGACACCGGTGATCATGGCGACCTTCATGTAGGTCCAGAAATACTCGGTGGGCGTCAGGAAGATCGGCGCCCTCTTCAGCTGGCTGAGCGGCCGTTGCAGGAACAGCATGATGCGGTCGGTGAAGTACAGGGCCACCCCGAGGCCGGCCCCCGCCGGAATCAGGCTCCAGATGATGCGCTTCCGCAGCTCGGTGAGGTGGTCGAAGAACGACATCTTGCCGGCGTCGTCATCGGAGGCCACGTTGGCGCCGGCGATCGGCTCGGAGTCGCTCATCACCAGTCTTGTACGAAATGCCGCAGCTGCCCGACGCCCCGCCCCGCCTTGAAGCCCTCGCGGATGGCCATGGTCACATAGGCCTTGGCGGCACGGATCGAATCGCCCAGTGCCTGCCCGCGGGCCAGGCCGGCCACGATGGCCGCCGAGAAGGTGCAGCCGGTCCCGTGGGTGTTGGCCGAGTCGATTCGCGCCGCGGTGAAGCGCGTGAAGTCGCGCCCGTTCCACAGCAGATCGGTCGCGTCACCTTTCAGATGGCCACCCTTCACCAGCACGTAGCGCGGCCCCAGCGCGTGGATGCGCCGGGCCGCTTCTTCCATGTCCTCCGGCTCGGCCACCCGCATGCCCGCCAGTACCTCGGCTTCCGGCAGGTTGGGCGTGACGACCAGGGCCAGCGGCAGGACGCGCTCGCTCAGCGCCCGGCGGGCCTGCGGCTCGAGCAGCGGATCACCGGACTTCGCGACCATGACCGGGTCCACCACCAGCTTGTCGATCCGCAGCTCGCCGAGCACCGCCGCGACCGCCTCGATGATCGGCGCCGTCGACAACATGCCGCACTTGGCCGCGTCGGCGCCGAAGTCGCCCAGGACGGAACGTAGCTGCTGCGCCACGAAGGCGGGCGGCAGGTTCTCCACACCCTGGACCCCGAGGGAGTTCTGCGCGGTCACCGCGGTGATCACCGACATGCCGAACACCCGGAACGCGGAGAACGTCTTGAGATCCGCCTGGATGCCCGCCCCACCGCCGGAGTCGGAGCCGGCGATGGTGAGGGCCTTGGGGATCAACATGGCCCCTTAGTATACGGGATACAGCGGGGGCCGGCGGGAAGAACCTCCCGAACCGGGCCTGATCCTACCAGCGCGCGGAGATGCCGACGAGGGCGGAGTGGGTGTCGAGGTCGGTGCGCAGGGTCGCCCTGTTCAGGGCCGCGTCGCGCAGCTCGAACTCGGGTGACACGTGGGTGAAGCGATACTCGCCGAAGACGGCGAGGTTCTTGTAGACCTGGACCGCCACGCCGGCGGCGCCCTTGAAGCCGAACGAGACGTCGGTGTCGCCGTCCTGGTTGTGGAACTGTCGCGTGTTCCGCGGGGTAATCGTCGTGATGAAGAGCGGCGGACCCACCGCCACGTACGGCTGCACGCGCCCCTGCGGGGCGTCGTCGGACTTGAGCAACGGCAGGCGCAGCATGAGATCCACCGAGATCGCGCTCACGTCGGTCTCGAAGTAGCCGGTGCCGCCGCGGCCGGTGCCGCAGCCTCCGGGTAGGAAGCAGCCCCGGACGTTGACCGACTGCCCGCCGATATTAGGGTAGTAGCGGAAGAAGTCTGCGCCGAGACCGAGGAACGGCAGCGCGTCGAAGTAGCGGCCGACGCGGCCGCCCCACGCGAGCGACTTCTCGAAGTCGACGTCCTCGTACCGGGAGGGCCCGATGCCGCGATCGCCCATCTTGACGTCGTGGCTGTCGGTGAGGCTCAGGCCGGCGAAGACGTCGGCGAACCATTCGGCCGCGGCGGGCCGGACTCCGAGCCCGACCGACGTCACGACCACGATAGCGAGCAGCCACCCCTTGAGCATGGCGACCACTCTACCACCGCTCGGCCGGAATAATGAGGGTGAACTCACCCCGCACCGGGCCCGCCCCGAACCGCTCCCGCAGGGCCCCGGCGGCCCCCCGAACGATCTCCTCGAACTGCTTGGTCATCTCCCGGGCCACCACGATCTCGCGCTCCCCGAACACCTGGGCCACCGCCTCCAGGCTGGCCAGGATGCGGTGCGGCGACTCGTAGCACACCACGGTCATGTCCAGGTCCCGCAGGGCCTCCAGCCGGTGCACGCGCCGGCCCGGCTTGACGGGCAGGAAGCCCTCGAACACGAACCGGTCGGCCGGGACCCCGGCCGCCGACAGGGCGGTGACCACCGCGGAGGGCCCGGGAACCGGCACCACCGGGATACCCGCCTCGCGGGCCTGGCGGACGAGGAGGAAGCCGGGGTCCGAGATGCCGGGCGTCCCCGCGTCGGTGACCAGGGCGACCGACCTGCCTTCCTGGAGCGTCTCGAGCAAGCGTGCGGTCTTGCGGAGCTTGTTGTGCTCGAAATAGCTCGTGACCGGGACGTGGATGCCGAAGTGGGTGAGGAGGATCCGGGTGCGCCGGGTGTCCTCGCAGGCGACGAGGGCCACTTCCTTCAGGATGCGCAGGGCCCGCAGGGTGACGTCTTCGAGGTTGCCGAGCGGGGTGGCGACGACGTACAGCGTGCCCGTCAGGCGGACTGCTCTTTCTGCTCGGAGATCAGGATGGGCCGATCCTTGTTGAGGATGACCTCACGAGTGATGATGCACTCCTTCAGGCCGGGGAGCGAGGGTAGCTCGTACATCACCTCGAGCATGACCTCTTCCAGCACCGCGCGCAGGCCGCGGGCTCCGGTGCCCCGCTTCATCGCCTCGCGCGCGACGGCGGCCACCGCGTCGTCGGTGAACTTCAGCCGCACCTTCTCCAGCTCGAAGTACTTCTGGTACTGCTTGATGATCGCGTTCTTGGGCTCGCGCAGGATGCGCACCAGCGCCGGCTCGTCGAGATCGTGCAGGGTGGCCACCACCGGCAGGCGCCCGACGAATTCGGGGATGAGCCCGTACTTCAGCAGATCCTCCGGCTGGATCAGGGCCAGCAGATCGCCCACCCGGCGATCCTCTCGGCTCTTGATCTCGGCCCCGAAGCCGATCCCGGTCTTGCCCACGCGGCCTTCCACGATCTTGTCGACGCCGACGAACGCGCCGCCGCAGACGAACAGCACGTTGGTGGTGTCGACCTGGATGAACTCCTGGTGGGGATGCTTGCGCCCGCCCTGCGGCGGCACGTTGGCCACCGTGCCCTCCAGGATCTTGAGCAGGGCCTGCTGCACGCCCTCGCCGGACACGTCCCGCGTGATCGATGGGTTCTCGGACTTGCGGGCGATCTTGTCGATCTCGTCGATGTAGACGATCCCTCGCTGCGCCCGCTCCACGTCATAGTCGGCCGCTTGCAGCAAACGCAGAATAATATTCTCGACGTCCTCGCCGACGTAGCCGGCCTCGGTCAGCGTCGTCGCGTCGGCGATGGTGAACGGCACGTGCAGCATCTTGGCGAGGGTCTGGGCGAGGAGGGTCTTGCCGGAGCCGGTGGGGCCGATCAGGAGGATGTTGGCCTTCTGCAGCTCCACGTCACCCGACTCGGAGCCGGCCTCGATGCGCTTGTAGTGGTTGTGGACCGCGACGGCCAGGATCTTCTTGGCCCGCTCCTGGCCGACCACGTACTGGTCCAGCACGTTCTTGATCTCGGCGGGCTTGGGGAGGCTGCGCAGCTCCCGGCTCTTCTCCTCCTCCCACTCCTCCGCGATGATGTCGTTGCAGAGCTCGATGCACTCGTCGCAGATGTAGACGGTGGGGCCCGCGATGAGCTTGCGCACGTCGTTCTGGCTCTTGCCGCAGAACGAGCACTTGAGCGCGCCGCCACCTTCACGGGTGCGGGCCATGGTCGGTCCCTACTTGGTGGTGACGACCACTTCGGAGACGGGCCGGGTGGTCGGCTTGGAGGAGATGACCTCGTCCACGAGCCGGTACTCCTTGGCCTGCTCGGCGGTCATGAAGAAGTCGCGGTCGGTGTCGCGCTGGATCTTCTCCATGGACTGGCCGGTGTGATGGACCAGGATGCGGTTCAGCTCCTCCCGCATCCGGAGGATCTCCTTGGCCTGGATGTCGATGT